>Ga0116184_10004597_pt1 | contig 10839 bp, 6 predicted proteins | sample AD_JPNNA5_MetaG_FD_89886 | JGI IMG/M metagenome (GOLD analysis project Ga0116184, IMG submission 89886) | Active sludge microbial communities of municipal wastewater-treating anaerobic digesters from Japan - AD_JPNNA5_MetaG | ecosystem: Engineered > Bioreactor > Anaerobic > Digestate | place...
CCTTGTGCCTTCATAATTCTCATAGCGGATAGGGGTTAAAAATATTGCAAGGTTTATAGGCCTAATTCACTAGATCTTGCAAATATTTTTCTGAAAATCACCTGGTATATTATTAGTAGTCAATTTGTTTTTGTGTTAATAAGGGTCGACTAGTTAGGGCTAACGGTTGAGGCTATATGCAGTAAGGGATTGCAGGCTTCTTTCCTGTCCACCTACACCGAAGTTTAAGTGGGGCCGAATGCTTGAATTACCACTGAACCCCTTAATGCATATAGCCTTTGTTACCGCCTGGTGTTCTATCTTCCAGTTTTGTAAATCATTGTCAATATTCAGTTTCCGTGTCATTGTCATTTTATTTCTGTCTTTTCTGTGGGCTCGTGTTGAGAGTTTTTTATTTTTTTAAAAGTGTCGGCGAATTTTTTAAACAATTTCTCACTGGGCGTTGGCTTTGCTAGCTCTTTGACAAAGCTTTGGTTGAAGCGGGGGCTCGTGTGGCTTTGGTAATGTGCTTGCAAATAGCGTGGGCTAATATTGACCATAAATACTCATACCTCCTCCAAAATATTGTTGCCTTAAATGTTCATATATCAAATTGGTTTTTAGGTCAATATCATCAGTTTGATAGGTCGGGTAAGGCAAGGCTTCAAATAAGGTTTTATTAACATAGTTGAAAACAGCTGCTGCCGTAACCGATTTGTCCGCCCATTGTTCAACTCTCAATTTATCCTTCTTGAGCTCTTCCAATAACTCAACAGAGATTTTTTTAATCTCGTTTTTCTCTTTTTCCGTCAATGTTTTACCCTGCCTCAGAATGTCAAAAATAGCCTTTTGCTCATCCGTAAGTCCTTCTCGTTTAGTCTCCGCTTCTTCTACTGTATAGGAATTTACGAGTTCAATCAATTTTCTGAATGTCTCTTTGATTACAGCTTCATCTTTACCTCGGTTATATTTTTCAATAATTTCCTGATAGCGTTTGTAATAGTCAATCATCATTGGATTTCGCTCTATCATTCGTTTCAGTTGCTTTTCTACTTTGTTTTTGAGCGACTGAACTGCTGTATTTTTATTTTTGGTTTTCAAAAAATATTGTTCCAGCAAGTCAAAGTCTAAACCGCTCAGGTCAATGATTTTGCCTTCGTTGTGGCTTGGTTCGGCAACCATATTTTCAATGGACTCGTCCACTACATTTTGAATTTTACGCATTATGTCAGCTACGTCTGCACTTTCGATATTGTCTTCAATGGCAGTGTAGATTACATCAATTGCATTCTTTCTTGATGCATATTGGTTTAACACTTTGTCTGGTTGAAGTGCTTTGTATTTCTTGAAAACTTCTCTCGCTAAAATCTGAAATTTTTGCTTGGTTTCGTCATTGGTATATACAGCATTTACTGCTTTCTCCATTGCTGCCAACTTTTGTAAGCCGTCCGCATTGATGAGTTCTTGCAAATCAAAATTTACTTCGTCCTGTAAAAATGTCTCTGTTGCTTCTAATGCCTCCTCCAATTGTTTTATAAGTTCTTCTTTCGGTTTTACTGGTGGTTCGGGTTTTTCTCCGCCACCGCCTCCACCATTTTCTCCACCTGAACCATAAATTGCTAAAGCATCCAACAAAGCAGTATAAGTTTCAATGTAGTCAACTATCAAACCATTGTTTTTCCCTTCGCTGACCCGGTTGGCTCTTGCAATGGCCTGCATCAATGTATGCGATTTTAAAGGCTTGTCTAAATACAATGTGGAAAGCGTTGGAACATCAAATCCAGTTATCCACATTGCACAAACAATCACCAAACGGAAAGGGTCATTTTCATCTTTAAACCTTGTTTCAAGGTCTTGGGTATTCATTTTCTCCCGATGAGGCTCGATGTCCAAATCCCATTTCTTAAATTTCTGTATTTCATTTTGTTCCGGACTGACCACCACACAGATTTCTGTTTCTTTTATCCATTGCAGGTCCCGCTTTTTTACCAATAATTCCTGGTCACCATATTTCTCCTTGGCGATTTCCTTTTCTAATTGTTTAATATAATTATTCCAGTGCTCCATTATAAGGTCATACATCTTCACGGCAATGAGTTTATCCATTGCGATAAACATTCCTTTGCCCTTATAACCTCTGTTGCAGAAGTGCCAAACGACATCTTTAGCAATGGCATCTAATCGCTTCCTGGCAGTCAGAATAGGGTATTCTCTTGCAAAGAGTTGTTCAATTCTGCTGCGTTGATCACTATCCAAGTCTTCGGTTTCGGCGTCGATAACAGCCCTTATTTGCTCATTGATAGCCGGATTTTTTAATCCTAAATACTCCCCTCTGTTTTCGTAGTAGAGGGGAACGGTTGCACCATCGTCTATACTTCGTTTGAAATCGTACCGTGATACATAATCTCCAAAAATCCGTTTGGTAATTTCATCGTCTTTGAAAAGCGGAGTCCCAGTAAAACCAATGTAAGAAGCATGGGGTAATGCATTTCGCATGTTTAGGGCTAACTGACCTCCCTGAGTCCGGTGTGCTTCGTCCGAAATGACGATGATATTTTCTCTCCTGGTTATTTCTTCCTGAAAGTTAAATTTGTGGATAAGCGAGAACAGATAACGGTGTTCCTCTCTAAGTAGTTTTTTTAAATGTTCTCCACTTTTTGCTCTGAGGGAATTATCTGCACCGGCTTTCACTTGTGGTACTGCCCCCACTCCGCTGAATGTACCATAAATCTGGTTATCTAATTCGTTACGGTCAGTTACTATAAGAAAGGTATAACTGCCTGTAAATTTTCGATGTATCTTTTGGCATAAAAAAACCATTGAATAGGATTTCCCACTTCCCTGTGTATGCCAAAACACACCCAGTTTCTGCTTTTCTTCCAGCGATATTTTACCCTGTTTGTAAAGCTCTTCCTTCAGCTTTATGTTTTCAATGGCTTTATTAACCCCAATAAACTGATGATTTCGTGCAATGAGTTTAACTGTTTCGCCTGTAGAAGTATCAAAAAGTATGAAGTTCTCGAACAAATCCAAAAAGCGTCTTTTCTCGCAAACGCCAACAATAATTCTGTCTAAGGCAACAATGCCTTCGTCTTCTTCAGTGATGCGCTTCCATTCGTGAAAATGTTCATACTTACCCGTAATGCTGCCAATGCGACTTTCGATGCCATTACTTAATATTACAAAAGCATTGTAATAAAAGAGTTTAGGGATTACGTCTTTATAATCGGTAAAGTTATCGTTGTAGGCGTTCTCTAATTTTCGGTGAGCTGCCTTCAGTTCGATAAACAATAGCGGAATTCCATTAACAAAACCAATAATATCAGGCCTTCGCTCACGATTGCTTTTGCCCTGAATCCACAGTTGGCGAACGGCTAAAAAGTTGTTGTTTTCCGGATTGTCAAAATCGAAAACCTTGAGTGTTTTATTTTTTATCTGTTCACCTTTTTCATTGATAAAATCTACCGGGACACCCTCTCTTAGTAACTGGTATTTTTCATGATTGATTTCAGCTAAAGACTTGGTACTGCTTTCTTCATTCAGCTTTTCGTACGCTTTAATGTAAGCCTGCTCAGGCAATCTGGGATTAAATTCTTTCAGTTTTTCAAAGAAAATTCTTTTGAGTACTACTTCCTTCTTATTAAGTCTGCCCAAGGTGCTGCCTTCGCCAAAATTTTCTTTATTGTAGGCTAATACGGTATCCCAACCCAACCTATTGAAAAATAAATCAATGGCTGTTTGTTCTATTAAATTATCTTCTGAGTATTCCCAAGTCATGCTATCCGAATAAGGTTGGAGTTATTACATCGGCTCTGGTAAATTTTGTTGGCTTTCCAGCAATAGTTTTAACATTCGGATTCCTTTTCAAGTAATTGGTTAATTTCCTGCTGTCCCAATCTAATTTCAAGGCAAGCAAAATTTCCTTTGACGTATAAGTTCCTTTAGTTAACAAAGTCAATATTTCTTTCTCAATATTTCTTTCGTCGTTTTTGTATTGCGTAAACGGCTCGTTCACCACGCTTTTTTGACTGGGCCCAATTAAATCAGTTGGCCCTTTAATTTTTGAATCCAATATTTCACCGCTCATATTGACAGCAATTGCTCCTAACTCAATCAGTTTAAGGTTAGCATTTTTTTCAGTGGGTTCAGGAAAACGAACATAGATTTTTCTACCTCTTTTTAATCCATCCATTGCACCTTCCCAAGTACCACCTTTGCTATCAGACTCTGCTACATAAATTTCTTTAGCCAATCCATATATATAGGCGTTTCTTGCCATTGCAAAACCCACATCCCATCCCGCTTTTGGGAAAAATGTACTTAGTACTAAAACGTCACCATTAACAATCGGCTCATAGTATTTTTTGAAGCCGGACTGGAATGTTAAGATACCTTGCGGCAAAACAATGATACTCTTTCCATTGGCTTCTATCGTGCTGTCCAATGCCTGTTTGTCAACTCCCTTAGCAAAGCCACTCACTACAACTTTAAATTCTTTTACGCTTTTCTTTGCCACATGGTCAGTAAACAACAATGCTTTATCTCCTGCATTTCTGGAACCTACAATGGCTACAGCATCTTCCTGAAGCAAGCTTTTTCTGCCTTTGATGTAAAGAACGGGTGGTGAACTTTTAATTTTCAGGTTCTCCTTTAAAACCACTGGATAATCGGGAGAATTTATGGGGATAATTTGAAAGCCTTCATTTTGCAGTTGTTCTGCAATAAAAGCTAACCTTGGCATATCTGCTTTTGCATCCTCCAAATCTGCCAGCTCTTTGTCTGTAAAGGCAAATAATTCTTTCCATCCTTTTTTGTCCAAGGCAAAGAAATCTGCCCACGACATTTTGCTTTCGTGGATGATTTGAATGATAAAGCGATTTGTGCGCTCAACCGACCACTTTGGCAAATGTGCTACTGCAATCCAATATGTTTTATCAATGTATTCGTTCATTTCAGTTTTGTTTAAATGTCGCCTCCCACAGTTTTTGCAATTACAAGCGGTGCAATAGTGGTAGCTCCAATGTTTGTCAAATATTGTCCAATCTCCTTGATGGTATAACCACTGTCAAAGATATCATCAATCAGCAAAATACTCTTTCCTTTAATTTCATCAGGGCTTAGATATGCAAACTTCCCGTGAACATTATCCTTTTTGGAAATGCCGCTCTGAAACACTTTTTGTGGCAAGGTGGCTTGAGTTTTTACCAGTTTGTGTGAAATAGGGATATCCAGTGTGCGGGAAATTTTCTCCGCAAAGTTTTTAACCAAATCTCCTGATTCAGTTGGCGGAACATAAAGTATCAAATCAAACTTTGAATTGCCGTAATGCTTTCTGAATGCTTTCAGGGTTAAGCGCAATAACCAGTCAGGGAAATCGCCACCCCCTTCGTATTTTGAATGCCGAAGTGCTGCTCCCACATTGGAAACGCCATAGTATGACGCAGCTACGCCATTGATGATATTACTTCGTTGTGTTTCCACTTCCAGTATTGGGAAAAAAGTTTCTCTGAATTCCTGCAATTTCTGTTTCATGGCTTCTGTAGGCACCACACGCATGTGCTGTGTGGTATCATTATCACAAACGCCACAAACCCCCTGAATAACATCACCCAGATAATTGCACAGGTATTGCATTCTGCATGTGGAAATAGTTGTATATTCAAGCATCTTTTCCAGTTCCTGGTTTTGGGCATTCCTTAATGTTTCAAATACCGACAAATCCAATGCCGGGGCATCAGGGTTGAAAAAGTATTTTTTGCTTTTGCCTACTATCAGCTCATTAATAATCTTTTGGTCAATAAGGTCAGCAAGGATAACAGCCACCTGTGTTTGTTTTAAATTGGTTGCTTTAATTATTTCATTTCTTCCTAACAAAGCTTTTTTGGTAACGGCAATTACCTTTTCATATTTTTTTGCATCTGGTTTACTTCCATCAATAAATGCTCTTGGCAACTCGGCATCTTCATGCGGATTATATAAAAGAATTGCAAAAGCCTCCTGTCCATCACGGCCGGCACGGCCGATTTCCTGATAGTAGTGAATGGGCGATTGCGGTATTTGCGTGTGAATGATAAACCTAATGTCAGGTTTGTCTATTCCCATTCCCAGGGCATTGGTGGAAACAACGCAGTCGTATTTGTTATTGATGAAGTCCGATTCTATACGCATACGGCTTTCGGCATCCAAACGACCACTGTAAGCTGCTGAATTGAATTTCAGAAATTGTAACCAATTAGAGAAAATATCTGTGTTGGCTTGTGTTCCGGTATAGACTATGCCTGTTTTTTTCAATTTTGGCAAATATTCAGCCAGCCAGAAGAATTTTTCATCTTCACTCTCCACATGCACCACAAATAAGCGAATATTCGGACGCATCAATTGCCCACGAATAGGAATCAAATCTGTGCCGACTTGTTCGATAATATCTGCCTGAACTCTTGGGGTGGCAGTGGCGGTAGTGGCCAACACCGGAAAATTCTTTGGCAATAAACGAACAAGGTTTACAATTCTTCGGTAATTGGGACGGAAACTTTGACCCCACATGGAAATACAATGGGCTTCATCAATCACCACCATGGCAATTTTCATTTCCCTTGCTGCCATTATCCATGCGGCATTTTCCATGCGTTCAGGAGCAATGTACAGAATGTCTAACTGGTTGTTTTGTGCTTTCGCAATAATGGCTTCATTTTCGGTATCTTCCTGATTAGAGTTAATGGCTGCTGCACGAATGCCCTTATCCTGCATGCTCCTTACCTGGTCTCGCATCAGAGCAATGAGCGGAGAAAATACGATTGTTACTCCATCTAACAGGGTAGCAGGAAACTGATAACAAAGCGACTTCCCAAAGCCTGTTTTCTCGATAAACAATATACGCCTGCCTGCCAGCAGATTCTCTATCACCTGCCACTGCAAGTCGTGAAACTGTTTGAATCCAAACAGTTTTTGAAGTTGTATTTCAGCCTGTTGTCTTGTCATCACACTTCTATTTCTCCGTTCATCAGTTTAGGTAATAAAATATCCCGCGCTTCCCGAAGTTTAGTGTTTTGTTTTGCCAACACAAAAATTAGCTTAATTAAACTTTCAACCTTATTATTGAATTCAACAACTGCATTCTTTGCTGGCCAAAGTATCCGTATTGATTTTAAACTTTCTTGATTGATGCCAGGTTGAGCAGCATTTGCATTTAACTGTTGCATTTTATCAAAGTAAAGTTTTTGATAGAGTGTGAAAAATAAGTAATTCTGGTAAAGTGTGTCTTTACTTCTCAGTAAGAAAACATGTTCATTGACACAGCATTTTTCGTGAGGAAAACCATCTTGAAACAATGTTGTCTTGCCAATGTAAGCTCCGTCTTTATATATCAAGATGTCTTTATTCTCTATTATTCCACGTTTCATGTTTTCAAAAAATGCTTCCGGTATTAGTTTCTCGCTTTGATAATTATACTTACCTAAACCAATGACATTTTCTGCACCCACACTTGCAATTCCCTCCTTTAACTCTTTGTCTATTCCTCCCTTAGGTCTGGAGCCTGATTCAAGCTTTCCATAAATTTCACCGATTGACTTAACTGACCACCCCTTAGGTAAATTCTGCGGCTCCTTGTCGCCAAACTGAAATTCCCCAAAGTCAATTTTGTAATGCAGTTGCGCCATCTCCTCCAACAACTTTATCCGCTTCAGATTATTCTCTATCAAATCATCATAAGCAGATAAAATGCTGGCGATTTTGCGTTGTGTGGGGAGAGGGGGATATTCTATAGGCTTACTTCCAATTATATTAGGTGTAACTGCGGGATAATTGGCACCTTGTTCATGTGCGATTAAATATGCAGTAAAGCGAGGCTCAGTAACAAGATAGTAAAGGAATCTTGGGTCAGTTTTTTCTGCTTTTGGTCTTAAAACTGCAAAACCAGTTGATGCAATTGAATTTTCAAAAGCAGTTTTAAAATAATAGAATGACCTATTGCCAGGTCTGACTGTAGCGAGTATAGTATCATTACTTCTAACTATTCTTTTAGCCCTTGATGGTGCACTATTCAAAGGAATTTCATCATTTATTGTGACAACACCACTCCCGACAGATGTAATATCAAAATATTGAATATATTCATAAGGATAATTCCTTTGAATATTTTCTGGATTAATGTCACATAAATCAAATAAAATTCCTTTCTCCCACTTCATATCCCCAGTTCTTTAAAGTTGTTCATAATGGTTTGTACCAGCTGAATGGCTTCTTCGTTCAAACTTTGCAGTTCAACATGAATTTCCCTGAGGCGTTCTTCGTAGTCAATGTCGTCATCGGTAGTGGTGTCCACGCCAACGTACCTGCCCGGACTCAGGCTCCAATCTTTGGCTTCTATTTCTTTTATGGTAACTACCTTGCATAATCCTTCCACATCGGTATAAACGCCATCGGGGAAACGGTTGGTGAGCCAACGGGCTTGTTTGTAGAAATATTCGGTATCGTGCAGCAGTCCGGGTTCTTCTTCATCGGGGTTGCCGCTGAGCTGCTGCTGAAGGTTTTTCAGCTGGTCAAGTTGTTCTTTCAAGCCAAGCTCTTTCCATTCCTTGTTTTTGTTCAGTTGGTATTCTTTGGTTGCCGTGCTAATGGCATCCAATAATTGTTTAATGAGTTTATCTTGTGGTTTGCGGAGTGCCTTTGTCTGTGCGGTTATTTCCTCCAAGAATTGATTGCCGTTATTTTTATTAACGGTTTCAATCAGCTGAGTTTGTAATTCATAAATGGATTTTGCTTCATCTTGCAATTCGTTCCATTCGGGTATAATCCTGTCAATCCCTAAAACCTGGGAGTCCTGTTTCAGACTGAAGTTACTTAGGGTCTTTAAAATTTCCTGCAATTGTTTTTGCAGGTCAGATGTAACTTTTTCGGTTTCCCTGGCCAAATCGGCAGCTTTTTGTAAATAGCTGTTTACGGTAGTTTTAAACTTTTGAGCATTGCCTCTGTACAGGTTTACAATACAAATCAGGTTTTGGAGCTGTTCGGGGCTAAAGTCGTTTATCGTGCTTGTTACTTTGCGGTAAATCTTTCGGGCATCGAGCATTAACACTTTATCTTTTCTTTCAGCATCCTGTTCTTTAGCCCGGTCAAAAAACCAAAGGGTGCAGGGCAATGAACGGGTATAGAAAAAGTTGTTGCCAATAGCCATCATAACATCTACTGCACCTGTTCTCACCAGCTTTGCCCTGATCTCTTTCTCGCTGTGCCCGGCGTCGCTGGCCGACGAAGCCATAACAAAACCTGCTCTACCCGTTGGTTTCAGGTAGTTGTAGAAATATAGAATCCATAAATAATTGGCGTTATCATTTTTGGGTAGACATACTTTGCCATCCAGCATCAGGCGCGGGTCTTTTTTAACAACATCTTTGGCTTTGTCCACCCCATCTACATTAAACGGAGGATTTGCCATTACAAAATCGCAACGGCCTACAAGATTGTGTTTGTCTTCGTAAAAAGTATTGCCTTGCTGGATATTCCCCTCCAGGCCGTGAACTGCCATGTTCATCTTGGCCAGCTTGGTATTCAGTTCGGTTTTTTCCTGCCCGTAAAACGTAACTTTTTCAGCTGGTTTCATTCCTTCGTTTTCGATGAAATAGCCTGTTTGTACAAACATACCCGCAGATCCACAGGCAGGGTCAAACACAATGCCGTGGTCAGGTTCAATTACATTTACTATGGTTTGCACCAAACTCATAGGGGTAAAGAACTCACCGCCTTCCTGTGCGCCGGTCATCGCAAATTTGTTGAGAAAGTATTCGTAAATCTTACCAAACAAATCGCCTTCGGCATGCTGCAACACTTCTTTATTGAAAATGCGGAGCAGTTCACGCAAAAGGTCTTTACTGAAAACAGAAAAGTTTTTAGGCAAAACACCTTTGAGGCTGTCGTACTCCTCCTCAATCAGTTTCATTGCGTTGTCAATCGCTTCACCTATGTCGGCACTTTCGGGCAATGCAACCAAATAGTCAAACTGTGCCTTTTCGGGCAGAAACATTGCATTGCGTTCCTCAAAATCTTTCTTGGTCACAGGTCTTCTGCCACGCTGCGGATGCACGGGCAAATCCTTTTCAACATCAATTTTTACTTTTTGAAAACGATTGTAAGCATGTCGTAAAAATATCAGGCCCAACACAGGCATTGAGTATTCCGAAGCAGTCAGTTTACTGTTTGCTCTGAGTTGGTCTGCTGCTCTCCAAAGTTCAGCTTCTAATTGTCTAAGTTGTTTTCCTTGCATTTATTCTTTCAGTATCTTGTTAATATGTCAAATTTATCATTCTTATCGGTGTGTAGGCAAAGAAGTGGCTCTTTTGGTTTTGCGAAGGGTCGGCGTGTGTGTCGGGCAAAACCAAATGCTCCACTTGCGGGCTGACTAAAATTGTTTTTAAAAATGTACGGTGAGAAAAAAATAAAAAACACCGGGTCGGCTTGGATGTCGGCTTTCTGGTCTTGTAAATATTTCGTTTTTCTGTCCTTTCACAATGGTTTACTTTTCAATTTATCGTTGTCTCTGTCTTTTTTCTACACTTGGCGGTAACTCGTTTATAACCGTACTTTTTGTAAGGTTTATACAAAAATATAATATTTTCATTAATCATCAAATGAACTTTTATTTTTTTCATACTACTTTACCTAACACCTGAAATTGTTTGATAATGATTTAAATTGAGATTAATAGAACACAGATTACGCTGATTTATTAGATTTACACTGGTTAAATTAACCAAACACTAAACACTAAAAACTAAACACGAAACACCCCTGTACACTGCACACCGCACACGGTACACTATAAATGAGATCCTTCACACCCCGCCAGGGCGGGTCGGGCCACTC
>Ga0116184_10004598_pt1 | contig 10837 bp, 5 predicted proteins | sample AD_JPNNA5_MetaG_FD_89886 | JGI IMG/M metagenome (GOLD analysis project Ga0116184, IMG submission 89886) | Active sludge microbial communities of municipal wastewater-treating anaerobic digesters from Japan - AD_JPNNA5_MetaG | ecosystem: Engineered > Bioreactor > Anaerobic > Digestate | place...
CGCGCGAGGCTGAAGCCTCGCCTACGGTTGGGTGTGCGCGGGTGCCGACCCTAAGTGCGTGCCATTCGTGGCTGTCACCGGTTTTCGACCGTGTTCTGGCCTCGGCCTGCGGGCACCGCCCGTTGACGCGCTCAGGATAACACCCCTGCTTGTGGTCTGAGACAGGCCTCAGGGTCGGCCGGGGCGCTGAGTGCGGACCATGGGTGACAGTCTCCGGTTTTCAGCCGTGTGCATTGGCTGGGCTTCCTTCGCCCTTCGGCCTGAACCTCTTGACGTTCACGGCCCTCTATGCTATAAATGCAAACAGAAGTTTGGCAAACAAATGTTCTGGAGCGTGGGACAATGGTCGGCTTCCTGTCTTTGCCCCGGCTGGCTGCCGAGATGGAAGCCCGTAATCGTGACTTGGCCGGAATCCCTGTGGCGGTTCACCGCCAAGGCCGGATCCTCTCGTTAACGGCCGAAGCCGAGGGAGAGCGTATCACCCTCGGGATGAAGCTCACCCAGGCCCGTGCGCTTTGCCCTATGGTCGAGGCCTTTCCATTCGTCGAAGGCCGCTATGAAGCCTTGTGGCATCAGGCGCTACGGGTCTGCGTGACCCATGTTTCCGTGGTGGAGCCTGTTGGGCTGGGCGAGGCCTTCCTCGACCTGGCCGGCGCGATCGCCCCGCAGACGGCTCTGCAGGAGATCGCGAAGGATGTTCGCCAGGCCACCGGGTGCACGGCCGAAGTCGGTGCCGGTCCTTCGAAACTGGTCGCCAAGATCGTCTCCCGCAAGGCACCCGGCGAGGCTATTTCCGCCGACAGGGCCGCGCGATTCCTCGAGCCGCTGGCCGTGCAGTGGCTCTGGCCGCTGGATGAACGCGTCCTCGATCATCTGCAGGCACTGGGGCTGTCGAGAATCGGCGAGCTGCAGCGCGTGCCACACCTACGCCTGGCAGAGCACTTCGGGGCTGAAGCCCGGCGCATCGCTCAGTTGGCGAAGGGGATCGATGATTCCCCCGTCGAGTCCCTCTACCCACCTCGAGTCATCTCCGTTCGGGAGTGTTTCCCCGGTGGATTGGCGGATTCCGAGTCGGCCGCACGGGTGCTGCGGCACTTGGTGAATTCGCTCGCCGAGGCGCTGCGTGAACGGCAAGAACTGTGCCAGCGCGTGCGCCTACGGGTGGAGTGGGCCGAGGGCGGGGAACGGTCGCGCACCCATCCGCTGCGGGTTCCCATCGGGTGTGAGGAGGATCTTCTCAGCACCTTTCGATGGCTCTGGTCGCGGCTGGAGTTGACGGAGCCCCTGGAGGCTCTGGAGCTGGAGGTGGGCGACCTACAGCGGACGACTCATATCCAACTCGACCTGTTCGGCGGCCGGCCCCTCCGCGCTAAGACCAAAGAGCGACTCTTCAAAGCCTTGGAGCAGGCCCGGCAGTGTTGTGGGGCGGGATCAGCCGTGCTCGGTACGCAACTCGAGATCCCTCGCCGAGAGCGCATGTTGGCCGCATTGGACCACGGAGTGCCATGAGCAAGCGAATCGACCGGCCCATCCAGGTCACACCCCATTCCGACGGGGCGCCGCGAGTGTTCACGTGGCGCGATCGACGCATGGCCGTCCGCGACCTCTTGGATGCTTGGGAGGAAGCCGGCTGTTGGTGGCTGGGGGAAGCCCCTCGGTGGGCCTATCGGGTTCTGGCCGGCGATGGCGCGGTGTATGAGCTTCACCATCACGCAGCCGGGGAATGGCGGCTTTACCGTGTGGTGGATTGAGGGGGATTCCGTGTCCTTCGTCCATTTGCACGTCCACACACCGTTCTCGTTCCTCGATGGCGCGGCACGGATCCGCGATCTTGCTGAGACCGCCGCATCGCTTGGCATGCCCGCATTGGCCATGACGGACCACGATAACCTGTCGGCTTCGGTGCAGTTTCACCAGGCATGTGAGAGTGTCGGCATCCGTCCCATCACCGGGGCCGAGGTAACGCTGGAGAGCGGGTATCACATCACCCTTCTGGCACAGAGTCCCCGGGGCTATGCCCATCTGTGCCGGATCATCACCCACGGGCACCTCTCGCAGGAGCGCCTCCACCCGGCGACGACTGTGGATACGCTGGAGTCGTATCACGCGGACCTGATCGCGCTCTCCGGGTGCCGCAAGGGACTTCTGGCCGCACATCTGCGCCGGCGGCAATGGAATGAGGCACTGAGCTGGGGCAGGCGATTGAAAGGCATCTTCGGCCCCGAGCGGTTCTTCGTGGAACTCCAGAACGTCGGTCTGCCAGGTGGCCGGACACTGACCACCCAGTTGGCGGAGCTTGCCCAGACGCTGGGTGTGCGCACGGTGGCCACCAATGACGTGCACCACCTGACGCGGGAGGACTTCCCTGTCCATGATGTACTAACGTGTGCCCGCACGCTCACACGGCTGGATGATGTCCACCCCGAGCGCCGGCTCAACGCCCAGTGCTTCCTCCGCTCGCCGGCGGAGATGACCGAGTGCTTCTTTGATTGCCCGGATGCGCTCAGAGCCACGTTGGACATCGCCGCCCAATGTGAGCCCGCGCTCCGGCCGGGCGAACATCATCTGCCCGCATTCGAGACTCCCACAGGCGAAACCGCTCAGGCCATGCTCCGCCGGCTGGTGTGGGAGGGCGCCCGGCGGCGCTATGGCATGGTCACCCCTGTGATTCGGCAGCGACTGGAGCACGAGCTTGGGGTCATCAGTCAGCTTGGTTTCGACGACTACTTCCTCATCGTGTGGGATCTGCTGGACTACGCAGACCGCAGGGGAATCCGCCACGCCGGGCGCGGCTCAGCCGCCGACAGCGCGGTGGCCTATTGCCTGGGGATCACCTCAGTTGACGCCATTCAGCGCGGGTTGCTCTTCGAGCGTTTCATGAGCCTCGAGCGTGCGGCCATGCCCGATATCGATATCGACTTCGAGGCCGAGAAGCGCGACGACGTGATGCACTACGTGCTGCGGAAGTACGGGCAGGAACACGTGGCGGGCGTGGCGACCTACAACACATTCCGCGCCCGGAGCGCGGTGCGCGATCTGGGGAAGGCCATGGGGCTCCCGCCTGAAGAGATCGACCGCCTGGCCCGGCACATGCCCTACTGCTCGGCCGAGGCCATCGAGGAAGCCTTCGACCGCTACCCGGAGTTGCGCGACAGTGGGCTCCCCCGGGAGCGTTATGAACAGCTCCTGCGGATCTCGCGCGTCCTGGCGGGGTTCCCACGGCATCTCTCGACCCACCTGGGCGGCCTGGTGATCACGCGAGAGCCTTTACTCGACCTCACACCGGTGCAGATGGCCGCCAAAGACATCCCCGTGATTCAGTTCGACAAGGACGACATTGAGGATCTCGGGATGGTGAAACTCGACCTGCTGTGCCTGCGGATGCTCTCGGCGGTCGAGACGTCGGTGAGGCTGATCCGGCAGCGGGAGCCTGAGTTCGACTACGACACCCTCCCGCTTGACGATGTGGAGACCTACCGGCGCATCGCCGCATCCGATACGGTGGGCATGTTCCAGCTCGAGAGCCCAGCGCAGAAGGCGCTCCACGCTCGGTTGCGGCCCGACCGGTTCGAGGACCTGATCGCCAGCGTGGCGCTGATCCGTCCGGGCCCGATCAGTGCGAACATGGTCGATCCGTACATCGCCCGGCGGCAGGGGCGCGAGCCGGTGACCTATGCCCATCCGGCCCTCGAGCGCATCCTCGGCAAGACCTACGGCGTGGTGCTGTTCCAAGAGCAGGTCATCGAGATCGCCACAGCCATCGGGGGATTCTCGCCCGGTGAGGCCGACAAGCTGCGCCGGGCCATGACACGTTACCGCATGGCTGACGAGCTCGTCCAGATGCGTCATCAGTTCATCGAGCGGGCCCGAGCGAGAGGGATTGGGGAGGATGTGGCCCAGTCGGTTTATGAGTGTATCGGGTCGTATGCCGGCTATGGTTTCTGCGAGGCCCATGCGGCCGCATTCGCCGACACCGCCTACAAGACGGCCTATCTCTTGGCCCACTACCCGGCCGAGTTCTACGCAGCCCTGATGTCCCACCAGCCCATGGGCTTCTACCCGCCCAACACGCTACTGTGGGAAGCCAAGCGGCGCGGCATTGAGGTGCTGGGGCCGGATGTGAACCGGAGTGAGCTGGGTTTCACGGTGGAGGGCGGCGCCATACGCGTCTCGCTCTCGCAGATCAGGGGCATGGGGGCTATCCGCCGCGAGCAGATTCTCGCCGAACGCCAGGCCCACGGCCCATTCCGTTCGTTCGTCGATTTCTGCCGGCGGGTGCGTCCGGATCAGGATCTCGGGCGCGACCTGATCCTGTCTGGGGCGTTCGATTCGCTCTGCCCGAACCGGCGCCGCCTCCTGTGGGAGCTCGGACGAGTGGTCAGAGATGGCGGTTCGGAGCGGCTGGATCTCCCGGGTGATTCCACCGGGCGGCAACATCGCGTGCCGGAGTTCACCGCCGATGAGAAGTGGTGGCACGAGTTTCAGGTGTTGGGCCTTGGGCTTCGGCGTCACCCCATGGAGGTACTCCGAAGGAACCTGAGAGGTCGGGGGGTGGCCACCATCGCAGAAGCCACTCAGTGGAAGCGGAACGGGAGTGTCCGCGTGGCCGGCCTGGCCGTCCGTCCCCACCGGCCGCCAACGAGGAGCGGACGCACGGTGGCCTTCTTCACCCTTGAAGATGAGACTGGGTTGATGGATGTCACCGTGTTCGAGTCGGTCTACCAGCGCTATGGGAAGCCCCTGTTCACGCGTCCGGCCGTCGTCGTAACCGGACGGAAGGAGGGCCGGAACGGCAGCAGCCGCCCCGACAGCATGGTGGCGATGAGTATCCAGGAGCTGCAGTTCGGAGGCCACGCGCCGGCGAGCATGGCGCCGAAGTGGAGTTCATGGGTGCCGTGACCCGGCCCGGCCCTAGATCTCCGCTCCCAACTCCGCAGCCCTAGCCAGCGCGGACGACCGCGCCCGCTCGGCCGCCTCCTGCCCACCCATCAGTGTGGGCTCGATAACCACGGTCCGGATACCCTCGAAGCCGATGAAGCGGAGGACCGTCTCCAGGTATGGCCTCTGGAAGTCGAGCGCCGCGCCCGGGGTGCCCGGCGGGTACTCGCCACCCCGAGCGCATATCAGAGCCAACGGCTTCCCTGTGACCATGCCCTGGTAGCCCCGCTCCGCCGAGTAGGTGAACGTCAGACCCGGTTGAACGATGATGTCGAGGTACTGTTTCAGCCGATAGGGGATGCTGAAGTTCCACATGCCCGTGGCGATGAGGTAGCGGTCGGCGGCCTTGAACTCGTCGACGATGGCCGTGACCTGGTCCCACGCGGCGCGCTCCTCGCCCGTGGGTGAAGCACCGTGCAGCACGGTGTACTTGGCCTGGAGCATGAAGCCGTCGAAGGGCGGCAGGTCCCTCTCGAAGACATCCAGGGTCGTCACCATGTCGTCCGGGTGGGCGGACCGGTATGCGTCGATGAACGCGTGGGCTGCAGAAACCGAATACGAGCGATCCCCCCGCGGTGACGCCTGTATGTAGAGTAGCTGTCCCATTGGCCTCTCCTCCGGTGATCCCGTGCTGAATGGGGGCGGACGGATACCCTTCACGCACTCTCTGTGGTATGCAACACCCCACCCTCGCGGACCGTTCCGGCGCCCCAGATCCAGAGGGTGCCCCAAGGCGAATTGATCCTCGGTGCCGAACGCTGGGACCGTCGTGCGAGGAGGGGTCTGATGTGAACCGGAGCCGACGGAGATCGAGCCTGCCGGCGTTACCGGCGGTCGTGGCTTTGGTATCGCTGTGCAGCCCCCAGCGGTGCCCGGCCGCCCCGGCTGACGAGGTCGTGGTCCGTAGGGCCCTGGCTGTCCCCATGGTGCTGCGCGCCGGCCGGTCAGCCACGCGCACCGATGCCGTCGAGCATCAGATCGTCACGGGCACGTGGTCGGTGCCGCACGAGGGTGACGAGCTCACCATGCCGGACGGCTCAACACGGACGTGGAAGACCGTTGAGGCCAACGCCGATGGCTGGTTCGAGGACGACGCCCTGTGGGGTGGATATGCCCATGCGGCGATCACGCCGCCGGAGCCCGGCGTCTGGATCCTCGAGGCCCAGGGGCATAGCGCCGTTTATGTGAACGGTGAGTTGCGGGTAGGTGACCCCTACCACAACGGCTATGTCCAACTGCCCGTGGCGCTTCACGCAGGGGCCAACGATCTGCTCTTCCTGGTGGGGCGGGGGTTCCGCGCCAGCCTAACCCGCGCCGTGTCGCCCGCGCTGCTCAACCTCGCCGACCCGACGATGCCGGACCTGATCGTCGGCCGCGCGGCCGACACATGGGGCGCGGTGGTGGTGCTGAACGCCACGGGCGAGACGGCCCGCGACCTCAGCCTCGTCTCGCTGGCCGAGGGAGGGCAGGCGGTTCGGACGCCACTTCCCCCGCTGTTGCCCTTGGCCACGCGGAAGGTGGGCTTCCGCATCGCCGCGCCGGCCCGGCGAGAGGGTGGCACTCTCCGGCTCCGGCTGGCGCTGGTGTCCGGCAGTGGGGCCGGACAGAGGACATTGGATGTCGGGCGGCTCGACCTGCGCGTCCGTCGGCCGGCGGAGTCGCGCAAGGTCACCTTCCTCAGCGCCGTAGATGGGAGCGTTCAGTACTACGGAGTCATGCCGCCATCGGGACAACCTGGCTGCCGTGGTCCGGCGCTGTTTCTGACCCTCCACGGTGCCGGCGTCGAAGCCATCGGCCAGGCAGATGCCTACTCGCCCAAGTCCTGGGGTTACCTGGTGGCACCGACTAACCGACGGCCCTATGGGTTCGACTGGGAGGATTGGGGGCGATGGGACGCCATCGAGGTGCTCGAGGAGGCCGAGAGGACGCTTCACACCGACCCCTCGCGAGTGTACCTGACCGGGCACTCGATGGGCGGCCATGGCGTGTGGCACCTGGGTGCATGCTTTCCCGATCGTTTCGCGGCCATCGGCCCGAGTGCGGGCTGGGCGAGCCTGATGTCGTATGGTGGCGGCGGCCCGCGAGAGGGCGGCTCGCCCGTCGAGAAGCTGATCCGCCGGACGTCGTCGCCGAGCGACACGCCTGCCCTGGCCCCGAACTACGCACACCATGGCGTCTACGTCCTGCACGGGGCGGATGATGACAACGTGCCCGTCCGCGAGGCTCGGAGCTGGGTCGAGCGGTTGACGAGGTTCCACAGGGACTTCGTGTACCACGAGCAGCCCGGTGCGGGGCACTGGTGGGACGTCTCCGATGAGCCGGGAGCCGATTGCGTGGACTGGGCGCCCATGTTTGACTTCTTCGCCCGCCACGCCGTGCCTTGCACGGCTGCCGTTCGGCGTGTGCAGTTCGCCACATTCAGCCCGAGCGTCTCCGCCGACTGCCACTGGGTAACGGTCGAGACGCAACTTCGGGCATTCGAGTTGAGCACGGTGGACATCGGCGTCGACCCGGCCAGCCGACGGTTCGTGGGCACTACGGGCAACGTGCACCGGCTGGGCATCCGGCTCGATGCGCTACCCGCAGCGGGGCCCGTCTCGGTGGAGCTCGACGGGTGTCCTCTCACCGGCATCGATGCCGGCGGGCCAGGCTCCGAACTCCGGTTCGAGCGCGTCGGCAACGGCTGGCGGGTCTGCGCCCGGCCGCCGTCGTCGGTCGAGAAGAGCCCGCGAAGGGGCGGGCCATTCAAAGAGGCTTTCCGCAACCGCGTGGCGTTCGTCTACGGCACCGGCGGCACGGCCAACGAAAACCGTTGGTCGATGGCCAAGGCGCGCTATGACGCCGAGGCATTCTGGTACCGCGCGAACGGCTCGGTTGACATCGTGGCAGACACGGAGGCCCGAGAGCTCGGCCCCGACCGCAGCATCATCCTCTACGGCAATGCGGATACCAACAGGGCCTGGGAGGTCCTGCTCCGCGACAGCCCGGTGCAGGTGCGGCGAGGCAGCCTGCGGGTCGGCAACCGTAGACTGGAGGGCGACGATCTGGCGTGCCTGTTCGTTCGTCCCGGGGCAAGCAGCGACACGCACGTGGGCGTGGTCGCCGGCACGGGGATGTCGGGCCTGCGGCTGACCGAACGAATGCCCTACTTCGTTTCGGGTGTGGCACTGCCCGACTGGACTGTCTGCCGCACGACGTTGCTGAGCCGTGGCACCGAAGGGCTGGTCGGAGCCGGCTTCTTCGGGAACGACTGGTCGGTGGAGGCCGGCGAATCGGCGTGGGCGGAAGGGGCATAGCCGCACGGCACTCCGAGTGGGCTGGACAGTGCCATTTCCGCTACGGGGCCCTGTCCCGGGCAGTCTTCCCTCTGTCGTGCGGAGGGTGTGCGGGGGGCCGAACAGGGCGAGCCAGCCACAGGCTGGTGCCGCCCTGTCGGGCTCGTTCCCGGGATGGCTCTTGACAGGAGGACTGCGATGATGATCGCAATGGGAACGCTGCTGACACTCGCCACGGCGCCGGCGCCGGCGGCGGCGGAGTTGACGGTACACTGCGATGCGCCCGGCTTCCGGTCCAGCCCCACGCTCTGGGGGCTGTTCTTCGAGGAGATCAATCACGCCGGCGATGGCGGGCTCTACGCCGAGCTCGTACGGAATCGCTCCTTCGACGGGCCGCGGCCGCTCGAAAGCTGGCGGCTCATCACCGAGGGCGATGGGGCCGGCGAGATGGCGCTCGATGACTCTCGGCCGGTCTCTGAGGTGAGCCCACGGTCGCTGCGACTGCGCGTCGACCGCTGCCGCGACGGCCGAGTGGCGGTGGCCAATGAGGGCTACTTCGGCATTGGCGCGCGCCGGGGCGAGGAGTACGATTTGTCCTTCTGCGCCCGGCGCAGCCCCGACCTGGGTGGCACGGTTCGAGTCTCACTCGAGCACGCCTCCGGGAGGGTGCTGGCCCAAGCGGAGGTGGAAGGCCTATCGACCGAGTGGGGACGCTATGCGTGCACGCTGCGGGCCTCGGCCGACTGCCCCGATGCGCGCCTGGTGATCGCTGTGTCCGACCGCGGAACGCTGTGGCTCGATCACGTGTCGCTGTTCCCGCGGAACACCTGGAAGCACCGCGCCAACGGCCTGCGGCCCGACCTGGCCGCCATGCTAGCGGATACCAAGCCCGCCTTCTTGCGCTTCCCAGGCGGGTGCTTCGTTGAGGGGCCCGACCTGGAGAACGCGTGGCGATGGAAGACGACCATCGGCGATCCGGTCGAGCGGCCGGGGCACTGGAACCTGTGGGACTACTGGTCGACCGATGGTCTCGGATTCCACGAGTACCTGCAGATGTGTGAGGATCTGGGCGCCGAGCCGCTGTTTGTGATCAACTGTGGCATGGCGTGCCAAGCGCGCAACGGTCCCGCCGTGCCCATGGACGAACTGGAGCCGTGGGTGCAGGACGCTCTCGATGCCATCGATTACGCCAACGGGCCGGTGGACTCCACTTGGGGGCGCGTCCGGGCGCGGAACGGCCACGCCGAGCCCTTCGGCCTCAGGTACGTCGAGATCGGGAACGAGAACTGGGGGCCGGGCTATGAGGAGCGCTATGCCCGGTTCTACAGGGCCATCAAGGAACGCCACCCGGAGGTAACCCTGATCGCAAATGCCCGTGTATCGAGCGCGCCCGTCGAGGTCATCGACGAGCACTACTACAACACCCCTGAATGGTTCGCCGCCAACGCGGATCGGTATGACTCCTACGACCGATCTGGGCCACGTGTCTACGTGGGGGAGTACGCGGTAACCCAAGGGTGCGGTCAGGGTAACCTCAGAGCAGCCGTGGCCGAGGCCGCCTTCATGACGGGCATGGAGCGCAACTCGGACATCGTCGTGATGGCGTCCTACGCTCCGCTGTTCGTGCATGTGAGCAAACGGACGTGGAACCCGGACGCCATCGTCTTTGACAGCGTGTCGTGCTACGGCACCCCGTCCTACCATGTCCAGCGTCTGTTCGGTCGGAACCGGGTCGATGTCGTGCTGCCGACAGATCTGGTCTGCGGTGACTCGTCGGTCGTCGAGCCGGGCCGCATTGGTCTCGCCACCTGGGACACGCAGGCCGAGTTCAGGGAGGTCCGCGTAACGCACGGCGACCGGGTGCTCTACGCCGCCGACTTCGCCCAGGGCACCGGCGGGTTCACGCCCCAGGCGGGCGAGTGGAGCATTCGTGACGGGGCCTACCGGCAGACGGGTACGATCCAGTTCGCCTCGGCCTCGGCGGGCGACACCTCGTGGGTCGACTATACGTACTCGGTCAAGGCGCGGAAGCTCAGTGGTGCCGAGGGGTTCCTCATCAAGTTCCGCGAGCGCGATGATGCCAACTGGTACTGGTGGAACATCGGCGGCTGGGGCAACCGGCGCCACGCCATTGAGCGATCGGCTGGTGGGAACAAGACGACGCTGGGCGATCCGGTGGATGGTCACGTCAAGACGGGGCACTGGTATGACATTCGCATCGAGCTCGCCGGCCCTCGCATCCGGTGCTATCTGGACGGTAGGCTGATCCATGACGTGGTGGACAAGGGCCCGAGGATCATGGCGGCGAGTGCCGGATGGGATGAGTCCGGGGGCGAGCTGGTCGTGAAGGTGGTCAACCTGTCGGATGCGCCGCAGGTGACTCGGACGACGCTGGCCGGGGCACGCCGACTCGACCGGCGCGGTCGCGCCCTCGTGCTCACCTCGAACTCGCCTGACGACGAGAACTCGCTCGCCCGGCCTGACAGGGTGGCGCCCGTCGAGCTGGACGTGAGCATTCCCGGCCCTGATTTCACACGGACGTTCCCGCCGCACTCGCTGACGATCCTGCGCATTGGGGCGAAGGACTGGAGGACGGAGCCGATCGGGCCCTGGCGTCAGATGGC
>Ga0116184_10004601_pt1 | contig 10830 bp, 4 predicted proteins | sample AD_JPNNA5_MetaG_FD_89886 | JGI IMG/M metagenome (GOLD analysis project Ga0116184, IMG submission 89886) | Active sludge microbial communities of municipal wastewater-treating anaerobic digesters from Japan - AD_JPNNA5_MetaG | ecosystem: Engineered > Bioreactor > Anaerobic > Digestate | place...
AGATACGGGTATTGGAATACCTGAAGAGCACCAAGTAAGAATCTTCGAAAGATTTTACAGAGTAGATAAAAATCGTAGTAGAGAAATTGGAGGAACTGGTTTAGGTTTAGCTATAGTTAAACATATTATTGAAGCACACAAAGGAAAGATATCTGTTCAAAGCAAAGTAGGTGAAGGTAGTTCCTTTTCATTTACTTTACAAAAAAAAGCAATTTAACAATCCTTTATAAGGAGAAATAAAATGAAAGAGTCAATTAAATACTATTACACTAATTTACTTTCTGATGCAATAGGTAATAACGGAGTTCCTCTAAAAAAGATTTATAGCTATGAAAAAATAGCTGCTCAGTACAAAAAAGAAATAAAAAGCGAACATGCTACAGGTAATTTAAAATTCATTGATCTACCATTTGAAAAAAAATATTCAAAAGATTGTTATGAATATGCTAAGAAAAGAATAAATAGATATGATAATTTTGTTGTTCTGGGTATTGGCGGATCTGCACTTGGAAATATTGCTTTATTAACTGCACTTCAACATCCATATTATAATCTTCTTTCAAAAAAAGAGAGAAAAGGATTACCTAGAATATTCATACTTGATAATATCGATCCAGACCAAATCGGATCTTTCCTTGATATTATTGATGTTAAAAAGACATTATTCAACGTTATTTCAAAATCAGGAGAAACAGCTGAAACAATGTCCCAATTTTTGATTTTTTATGATCAACTAAAAAAACAAACTCATAATTATAAAAATCATCTTGTTATTACAACTGATGCTAATAAAGGTTTTCTACGAAAAATTATTGAAAAAGAAAAAATTGATAGTTTTATAGTTCCTGATGGAATTGGAGGAAGATTCTCAGTTCTCACCCCTGTTGGTTTGCTTTCATCAGCTTTCGCTAATATTAATTTAAATGAATTACTTAGAGGAGCAAAATCAATTGTTGATATTTTTTTCAAAAATACTTTCAAAACTAATCCAATAATTTTAAACAGTCTTTTTCACTACCATTACTTCAAAAATCTTGGTAAAGATATTTCTGTGATGATGTCTTACAGTTATAGGTTAAAAGACTTAACTGATTGGTATAGACAGTTGTGGGCAGAGAGTTTAGGTAAGAGATATGATCTAACAGGAAAAGAAATTTTCACCGGACAAACACCTATCAAAGCATTAGGGGTTACAGATCAGCATTCACAGGTGCAATTATATACAGAGGGACCAAATAATAAAATATTTACTATACTACAGGTTCAAAAATTGGATAAAACAGTTAAAATACCTAAAGTTTTTAAAGATATTGAGGGTTTAAGCTATTTAGGTGGCTCGGCTTTAAACAATCTGATGATGTATGAAAGAATTGGTACTGAATATGCTCTTGCTTTAGCCTCAAGACCAACTTGTAAAATAATATTTCCAAAAGTTAACGAATTTACTGTAGGTCAATTTATTATGTTCTATGAATTACAAACCTTATTCACTGGAAAGCTATTAAATATTAATCCCTTTGATCAACCAGGTGTTGAAGCTGGTAAAAAAGCAACTTATGCATTAATGAGAAGAAAAGGATATGAAAATGTATTAGATGATATTAAAAGTATACTTACTAAAACAAAAGATTACGTAATATAGTTAATCAAAAAGTATTTTTAACTTCAGGAGATAAAATGGAAGCTATTTCAGAAAAAGAAGCTTACCAATTAACTAAACCAATGATTTATACATTAGTTACTTCACTAGATAAAAATGGAAATGTAAATGCATTAGGTGTTTCATGGTTAACAAAAGTTTCTACTGATCCCCCTTTATGGATAATTTCAATTGATCCTCGTAGATACTCTTATGAAGGTATTGATTTACATAAAGAATTTGTCATAAACTTCCCTGTTATAGAACAAGCTGAAGGGGCAATGTTATGTGGCACAATATCAGGAAGAAATCAAAACAAATTAGATATGGCAAACCTTGATACTATACCTTCTATAAAAATTAAAACCCCAACAATTAAAGATTGTCTCGTATCTATTGAATGTAAAGTAGTAAACCAATTTATAGCAGGTGACCATACAATTTTTGTTGGTGAGGTTGTTGCGTGTCAGGCTGATAAATCAAAAAGTGCACATATATATGTTACTTCAGATTATACAATTTTTGCTTTGGATAAGAACGGCAAGAATATTAGTTGATTGATATATTTACATTTAAACCACCTTCATTGGTACTGCTACCAGGAATTCTTGCCCCTTCATTTTTGTAATACTTATAATACACTGATCCCCTAACTTTAGTACTAATGGTATAACCGAAACGAGGTTCAAAACTCATCCTTGAAGAATTGTCATCTGGTATTCCTTTCATTGTTCCACCTTCTATCTTATATACTGTTCTAGCTTGTTTCCCATATCCAACAGATATTGAAAACTCAAGATCATTCCTTAGATAAACACCAAAGAATGGAATTTCTAAACCAGATTTTGAATAGTTAGCACTAATAGATATTTCTTTACTTGTGGATTCAATGATATTTTCAGATGAGGTATTTAAGTCATAACTTCCTCCAGTAGTATATCTCATGTTACCATTAAAATTACCACCAAATATTTGTCTAAAAGAAATATCTATACCAATTAAAGGATTAAAAGCATATACAATTCTTTGTGATTCAGTAATAGTTTTACCTACTTCTGTTACACGAAATCTTGTTGTAAAATTTGATGAATATGAATGAGTCAAAGAAATTGAATTTGCAAACTTAGCTAAAAATGGTATTTTTTCTAAACCTGACCACCTTATACTCCAATTAGCTCTTGGAGCAACAGCTCCAAATATTTTTGAAGTAAAAGGTAAAAACTCAAATCCTTCTTCAAATGCCTTCGAAAATTTTTCGACATTATCTCGTTTGTCATTTACATCAGCTTTAGCTGCAGCATATAACTCTCCAACTTTATCTATACCACCTGAACCTAAAAACTTAAACAGAAAGAAATCTGGCATTACAATAAAAGATCTATCTATATCTGATGTAAGAGTTTTTACTGATTTATCGGTTAATATATTACCCAATTCATCAGTCTTAATAGTAGTATTTCTATTATAATTCCAACCCACTTTCCAGTTCAGCTGTATGCTAATATCTTTAAATAAGGTTCTGTTTGTTCCAATAGTAATTTGATTTTGTTGTGAAAAATTATCTGATAAATTTCCACTTGGATTTGGAACCCTTATTCCAGGTTCGTAATCAAAACCAAAAAATGGGAATTTAGATCTTAGTCCAAAATTAGTTAATTTACCAGTTGGATCAGAGATTAAACCTAATTGATAAAGTAAAGATGGACCATTTTCTGGATCAGAGGATTGGAAAAAAGGGACTCTTTGCCAGAAATTACCAAAACCAGTTGAACCAGGAATTCCTGAACTTGAAGCGTTGTTAGATTGAGAAAACGTAATTTGAATGTTATCATAATCAAACAAAGGTATTTTTACTATACTCTTTAATATTTCAATAATATTAATTTTCTTACCACCTGTAGTAGTATCAGTAGATACAGAAGGCTCTCCTTCTCTACGGGTTCCCCCTGAGCCTCTTCCTGATGATTGAGAAGATTCTGTTCCTTCACCAAAAATTCTATCCCCTAGTGATTTTAATTTAAAGTTTAAACCTGTATTTATATTTGAAGAAAAACCAGCACTTTTTCCAAGTTCTTTCATTGTAAAGTTATTCTGCCATTTATAACCTACCCTATAATCTCCTGTTAATTCAAAGAATACTGGTAAATCAAATATATCTGGTATTCTCGGAGATGTTCTAAAAGAAATATCCTGTGAGTAACTATTATCTAAACCAAAGTTGATTATACCTTTATCAAAAAATATCTTTGAAAAAATTTCTTTATTACTTCTTTGTATTAATCCAGAAGTATCTGTTTCTAAGTGGGCAAGGCTACTTGATACACTAAGCGCGTAATCTGAACTTACATTTAATAGACCACCCTCAGTGAAAATGAAATTCATTTTTAAGTTTCGAGCAGCAGTAAAATTACGTATTGGTTTTCTTAATAAAGATTCTAGCCTATATTTTTCTTCTGTTCTTGTTCTATTAGCTGATAAACCTGCAGCAAAAGATTTTGGAAATATTGAAATTTTGAAATCTTTGTATTGATCAAATAAAAATACTCCTTTAAATATATAATAGAATGGTGAAACTGATAAAAATTCACTAATATTGCTTAAATTTACATTATAATCCGCTTTAAAATCCCAACTCCAATTTTTTCTCCATTGTAATAATGGACTTCGCTCAGATTGGTTATTAAAATTAAACCCAAATGTTAATTTGTTAATTGTTTCTCTGATATACCATTCATCAGAATTAATTTTAATATTAATTGTAGGCATTGCAAAAGTTTCACTTACTCGTACAGTTTGTGATACAACTCTTAAGCTATCACCCGATCTTTTATCAACTTTTGATAACTCCTCAGCAGCTTCATTAACCTTAACATCTGTTCCAGGTATATATTGAGGATTTGTTACAGTTTCAGTGTGAGTATACGATACATTAAGGGTACTACCAGAAAGCTTTTGAGGTAATAAATTTTGTAAAACAAGATTTGCATTAACTCCCCAATTTTTATCATCACTTCTACTACCAAACTTTTGATCTACAGAATGGAAATTTGGATCAGTTTTACTATAATTAAAGTTAATCGTGGCTAGAGCTCCTATCTTAAGTGAACCATCTAAACGATAAGCCCAACCAGGTGTATTATTTACATTAGATAACCTTAACTCATCAACCCATACCTCACCATATATTGGTAATTCAGTACCTTTCCCTCTAGGATTTTTAACACCAACAGAAAAGAATACAATATTAGTCAAAGAAGGTTTACCCATTATCTGATATTTTGCTCCAGGTTTACCTGGAACATCTATTGAACCAAAACCATATCTTCCACCAATAGTATCCTGAAATTGTTTTACAGATGTTAACTTTGCAAAATCGATTTCAATATTATTTGGCTCCCATCCCGGTCTTAATGGCATTCTATATTCATAATAATTTGCTGTGTCAGCACCAAATTTGAAGAAAAACTCAACATCATAATTAGACGAATCAACATAACCGAATGAAGGATCGCCATGAACAAACATTTTCATTGTCTTGTAATTAAAAACATCAAGAGGACGTGAAGTAAAGTATCTAACAGCTTCTCTAGATTGACCATCTCGCAAACCTTTAAGAATTAAAGCAAGAGATTGCTCGTTTGCCTTAATATCTTGATCTGGCCTTGTTCTATCAGTTGCTCTATCCAATCCTGGAGGCATCGAATAATATGGAGTTTCATCTACACTAACAACAGAAATCTTAAATGTTGTATCCTGTACAGTAGCTCCTGTTGAATCTTTTGTTATTAATTCCTGCCATTGATTGCCAACAACATCAAATTGAACTACACGGATTATAACATTTTTAGTTGTACCAGAGAACCTCAACCTTATCATCTCAACCACATCAAGACTTGGTGACCCAATAGATTTTGTTGGTTCATTTAATGGTATTCTATACTGATACCATCCTTTACTACCACCTCCTACAATTAGTTTTTTCTTAATTGCTTTGGCAGTGTCAAGAGGAATTTCATAAGTAAAATAACTGTTCGTTAAATCACAAACACCATTTCTATTTAGATCTTCAGTATCAGGAATTTTAGAGGATTCTAAGTATGCATTACCTTCAGTTCCATTAATTTTTGAAAAATCAGTACTACCTGAACCAGGATATGCCCAATCATCACCACTGGGGTCATCTCCTAATTGTGGAAATAGTACTCTTTCTTGCTCATTTGTTAAACCATCAATACCAACATCTTCACCTTCGTTCAATATTCCATTTATTATTGGAAAGGCAGGATTTACTCCATCTTCTGTATGCAACCCATTTCTACCTGGCACCTTCCAATGGCTTATCATCCTTTCAGAAATTTTTCCTAAATCTATATACAACTTAGCATCTTGTAAATCACTTCCATTAACATTCATCCAGATCTCAAGAGCTGTATAATTTTGTGCGGCAAGATTTGTAGCGTTTGAACCTAACCCTCTCATCATTCCACCCCAATTTATTTTTGGATTGGAAAGATTAGGTTCATAATTATATTCACCTCTTTTATTTGGGTCATACTCAATAACTATAGAACCAATTTGACGATCTTCTTTAGCAGCCTGTTTATTAGGCCAAACATCATTTATATTAATGTCTCTTTCTGTACCACCCCAAGTTGTTTTTGCTTTATATCTAAATGCTATAGAATCTGGTACCTGCCCTATTCCATCTAACTCAACAGGTGCACTTGAGGATTTCCAAATAGCATAAGATCCCATAAGCGGTAAAGCTTGTCTTGCCCCTTCAAAGTCATCAATATAAGCAATACCCTCACCATGATCAGAGGCGATAAGACTTTTTTTAGTGTTTGCATCAGGTAACATATATGCAGCATCTGCCTTTAATGAAATTGTTGACATTTCATTACTGATATAAAATGGCAGATAATTTAAAGCTTTAGAAATAAAAGGTAATTCATGTTGTGTTGTTCCACTAATACCAAAAATGTGATTATTAATCGGCTCTTCACCTAGCCTTACCTTATCACTCAAAGTTTGTTGAATTAGATTAATCCATCCAAAACCAAGTTTTGTTGTTTTACCTAAGTCCATTTCTGCACTTGCGCCCAGAAGTGTTTTCGAAGCAAATGACATAAGATCATTTTCTTCATATTTTACCTCAACATTGGCTCCTGTAACCAACGCACTTTCATCTCGAATAATAACAGTACCTGAAACTTCATCAACAGTATAACCTACACCTGGTTCTAAAGGTATTCCGTTTAACAATACTTGAACCGAACCAGGAACTACACTCATTCCTAATCTATAAACAGATGAAGATGAAGAAGAATATTCTCCTTTAATTATAAATCTATTTTTGTCTGTATTTTGTTGAGCTGCTAAAACAGTTGTATCATATACATCAGCAAAAACATAATCATTTGCCTTTTGCAATTTCGGAGTAAATTCCAAAAATGCTTCTCTGAAAGGTTCAAGAAACGGGAAAATAATTTCACCCCTTGTTGCGTCTATTGTTCGGCCTTCAATAAAATCGAATTTACCATCAGGAGAGCCTGTTTGAGCATCATCAGTCTGATCCAATCCTAAAATCGTTAGTAAAGAAGTCCCTTCAAGGTTATCTTGATTTTCACTTCCAGGAACAGTATAATAAATTTTTACATTTTCAAGAGTTTCTTTTGTAAGATTTCTTCCCCCTATGTAATATATATTTTTAAGTTGCATATTCCAAGCTTGTTTAAATTGAGGTATTAAGTTGCTTGGTTTCACCAACTTTAATACCACTCTTTTTTGCAATGTATCAATTGCGTTGGAAAATGTTCCGTAAACTTTACCATTTTGTGTTTTATAAGCAACTGCTATAACCTGATTCTGTGAAAGACTTGTTGTTAAAGTAATAAAACCTGTTTCAGGGTGTAAAATAAATTGGTCAGATTTTAATCTAATAAATCTTCCAACTTCTACTGTACCTGGTATCTGTTCCTTTGTTTGGTATGAATTATCATATTTCCCATTAGGAGGTAATTCTGGTAAATTTATATCTGCAATCACCTCTCTTTCATCTGGACTTTCAATTGAACCAGGTCTGGTAACCCATACTTCTATATCAACCACTCTTAGATTTTCGTTTATTTGAGGTACAGGGTTTCCATAATATGGTCTAAAAGTTCTTCTATACAAAGTGTCTAAGAAAAAATGATTAGTAGAATATTGAAAAGCTCTTAATTCAAATGGTGTTTTTTGAGTTCCACCTTTTACTGATATACTTTTCTTCTCACTTTTCTTTTGACTTGCAACAGTAGTTAGCTTTAAAGGTCCAACATTCATCTGAGCTTTTACACCAAACAAAGCTTGGCTACTTCCTACTAACCCTGAAGCTGTGCTTAAAGCAACATTACCTGCTTCAATACTTTGAATAAGTTCATCCTCATAACCTTTATAAGATATTTTTAGTTGATTTTCATAATCAAATAACCTTTGTGTATCCCAGTTTGCAGAAATAGTAAGTTTATCACCAATTGTACCATCAACCATTATAGATACATTTTGCTTAAAATCAGGTTCACTTCTTGTATTACCAGTTCTACTAATGGTAGCAGCATTAGTAGAAGAGGTTCTAAATGCTCCTAAAATTTCAACATTTCCTGTAATTCTTAAATTAATTCTTGATCTATCTCCAAAAATACTCATAATAGGGTTATCTGGAATTGGAATATCAATATTTGTGATATCACTTAAAAGTGCTCCAATTTCTTTTTTGGTGGTATCATATTTAAAGTCATACTTTTTTGCAATATCTTCCCAACTCTTTTTTGTATAATATTCTTTTGTTGCCTGTATATATTCATCCAAGGTCATCCAAATTGGAATTCGAATATTTTTGCCATTTATGGTTTCAGTTATCTTAACCATATTTGTTGCTGTATCAATTTTTACCTCATAAAGAACATTAGTTCTATTTGTTCTAAATAAGGGGTGTAACTTAAATTCAAAATATGGTGGTGTAATGTTATCTTTGGGGTAATATTTTAGATGTTGAACTCTTGCAGTAGAGTCATATAACACTAATGGATTCGATCCTTGAACAGCCAAAGTATCTGGTAACTTCGTTGTATCGATCTTCATTAAAGAATCAAAGATAGCCTGAGTTAATGGATCAACAATATTAACTATAGAGTCTTTTGCATGCGTAGTATCTGTTTTCGTTAAATCTAAAGAATCCCCTAATACTTTTTTAATAGTATCCGGAGAAAGAAGTGTGTCACTAATAAGACTTTTTACACTATCTGGTTTAGTAGTATCAGGTGAAATTAAATTAAATGAATCTTCATGTTCATTTAATTTGTCAAAAAAAAGAAATGGATTAAGTTTAATCAAAGGTGGAATAATTGGAAAATCACTCTTTGATTTATTAATATTATTAGATTTTGATGATTCTAAAAAAGAAAGACTCTTGCAATAACTACTTGCATAAAATACAGTATCACTTAGAGCTCTTACATTGAAAGTTGCTAACAATAAACCTAAGAGAATATTACCAGTAAGAAAAAAAATAACAAGCGAAAAAAGTGATGTTTTAATGACTACTCGATTCTTGTTACGCAAACTAAATCCTTTTAATATTTAATTACAAGTTCGGTTGTAATTCAAATCAAAACAAATATAAGAAAACAAATGAAAACAACCTAAAACAATAGCAACTTCCTATGATAAAGCCTCCTTAATAAGTTAAACCTTTGAAATTTAAATAATAGTTAAAACATCTGCAAGAGAAAAATAAAAAAGATATAAAAAATTACTTTTTTAAATAAGGTTCAATTAAAACCGTATTATCATTTTGAAGAAATATATCTCTTTCTTTTTGATCATCAAAAAGGTATAGAACATATCCACCATAACCACCGCCACAATATTTTTTCGCAATTGAATTAAAACCAGGCACTTCGTTCATTCCCTCATCGATTTGTGCTTTATAGGAAGTATTTATAGCCTCTGCTAAAATATGAACATTTTTCTTTTCACATGCATCTTTTGCTAACTTACCAGCTTGAATAATTAAATGATAATTTCGTTTCAAATCAGTAAGTTCATAAGTGATATGTGTTTTACCTGTCCATAACAAAGCCATTTTTCCACGTAACCAATCTGGATTATATTTTGCTTCTAATACTGGTAATTTACCGCTCCTCCATACACATAAACCAGTTTCTTTAATAATAGCTGGATCTTGCCAACCAACTCCTAAATTTAATTCATTTTCTATGGCATTTTTTCCAGTTAAGATTGAATAAGCTGCAGAACCTCCCAAACCACTCTTTATTTCATACGGCCAATTTGTTATAGATACTAAAGGAGAAATAGCACAATTTACAATAAACCCACCTTCGACACTCAATTTTGGAACATCAAGCCATCCACCCCCAAAATCAACTCTTAGCGGTACTTCTTTTGGTGCTTTTATCCAATCAATTATCTCTGAAGTAGAAATCTTTTCATAATTTAAAGTTTTCGGTAAAACAACATATTTTGTATTTGTTAAGGCACATAACTTTTTTTTCTGCTCACCATATTTATCATCTTCAGTTACAGCAAGAATATCTGGTTTAATTCTTAAAAAATGAGCTATAAAGTCTAATCCATCTTCTTCAACATTATCACCTACAACTACTTCGTCTACCATAGAAAGTGATTCTAATAATCTTTTTTTATGTTCTAAAGGTAAAGATGATTTTCGACCTTTATACTTTAATAAAACCTCATCATTGGCAAAACTTACTATTAAGTAATCACCTAATGCTTTTGCTTGTGTAAAAAACTCAATATGGCCACCGTGGATTATATCATAACAACCTGAGACAAATACTTTTTTCATGATCCGCTCATTTTTTTTAACGTTAATTTTACTCAATAAACATTAAATAATCAATGATAAAAAATATTTAATTCTCTACTAAAAAAATTCCCAGATTGTTGGATCATTATTTGTGAATAATAATTGTTTATTCTTGATTGTATAAAAAGTGCTAATGTAAAAATGAATAATATATAGAACGTTATATAAATATTTTTTAATAAAAAAACATTAAAACTTATATTTTTCTGTTAATCTTTTTTCTAAATTATTAGCAATTTCTTTTAGTTTTGTAGCTGAGTCAAAAAGACTATCTGATAATTCTTTATAACTGATTGAAGAA
>Ga0116184_10004604_pt1 | contig 10828 bp, 7 predicted proteins | sample AD_JPNNA5_MetaG_FD_89886 | JGI IMG/M metagenome (GOLD analysis project Ga0116184, IMG submission 89886) | Active sludge microbial communities of municipal wastewater-treating anaerobic digesters from Japan - AD_JPNNA5_MetaG | ecosystem: Engineered > Bioreactor > Anaerobic > Digestate | place...
AATGGTAAGGCATATATGGACACCACACCAGGAAATAATCTCGGAAACTCGACATATAGAACTGATACCACTGGTGTTGATCTCGTGCAATGGGATGCACGTATGGTTGAACCAGAATCTAATAAAACTGTTGTGGCATATACCGAGACGGGCGAATGGTTGAAGTATCCAGTAAAAGTTACAACCAGTGGAACATATACAATAACCTTCCGTGCATCAACTGGTGTTGCTGGTTCGAAGATTATTGTGTCCATCGATGGTGGAGACAAGACAACAATTGATATTCCAGTAACATCAGCAGATTATTCTGTATTTCAATCATTTGAAGGTACTGTTGTTGCACCATATGTAAGTGATAATAGTACAATCAAAGTAGAATTTATTGGTGATATGAATCTGTTGTGGTTCACTTGTAGTTGGTTAAACAATTATGGTGGGAGAGATCCATTACCAACACAATTGCCAGTTGCGTCTTTCACAACAGACAAAATATCTGGAGTAATGCCGTTGGTGGTTCAGTTTACTGATACTTCAACTGGTAATCCTACAGTATGGATGTGGGATTTTGGAGATGGATCTTCTTCATCGGATAGGAGCCCAACACATACATATACCACACCTGGAACATATCTTGTAAAGTTAACTATTACAAATCAGTCTGGGACCACAACAAGCCCAGCAACAAGTATTACTGTAACCGCAACCGGTTTAGCACCAGTTGCAGACTTCACAATGGATGTTACAGAAGGAGCACCACCACTAACAGTTCATTTCACCGATACATCAACAAACAACCCAACATCATGGTTTTGGAATTTTGATGATGGAAGTACATCCACTGAACAAAATCCAACACATATATTTACATATGATATGGGAAATTTCACAGTGAGATTATTTGCATCAAATGCCTATGGTAGTAATCTAAAATCATTTAATTATATTGTAACACGTGCTCTGAAACCAACAGTTGATTTCATTGCGAACAAGACATCTGGGATTTGTCCCTTTACTGTTCAGTTTAATGCGACATCATCAGCGCCAACAGCAACATATGCGTGGGATTTTGGCGATGGTGAAACATCAACAGAAAAAGATCCAATGCATACGTATACTTCTACTGGAAAGTATACTGTCACGTTGACTGTTACAGCAGATGGGCAAACAGGCAATAAGATTAGACATAATTACATTACTGTTGCAGAACCAGTAAGTATTCCACCACCACCAATCGAGAATCCTGTTGAAATGACACAGTTACCATACAATACATTTGTTCTCCGGAATGAATATGGGTATATATGTTACATTAGTGCTGAATGGTATGATCATGGTGGGGAAGGAAAGGCATACCATAATGTTCTTAATGGAACACCATATACATATAGACGTGGAACTGATGCATTAGAATTGTTAGATGATTCTATAATTACTTCTACTGGCGAATGGGTTGAATATACTATTAGTGTAGCAGATTCGTCATATTATTATATGCGATTGGAAACAAAGAATACTGATCCACAAGCACGTATTAAAGCAGATGTTGTTGATTTGTCTGATAGAGTGATGTATACATTATTTGATATGGCTGTCCCTGTAACAGGAAATGAATTTGTTAAATATGATGCAAAAACAGATATTGCAAAGAAGTTTATGTTTGTGCAAAGTGAATATACCACTATTCGATTTACATTCACTGGTAACTTTAATTTCAAGTCTGTAAGTATTATGTCAAGTGATACGATTGAAGGAAAAGTAAATAGTGCGTCATATATCTCACCAGTACCAAATATTGCAATATTGCCGTTTACTATCAACCCATATCAATTCGATAAGGGTGGACAAGGTATTTCATATATGGATACAACCGAAGAGCGTTTTGTTCGTAAACCAATTAGAGATACTGATGTAGACTTAATCACTGTTGGGTTTGGAGATTCGACCATAGAAACATTGGTAACAGGGACAGTAAAAGGTGAATGGGTACAATATACAATTAATAACACGACAACAAATGAATATACAGATGCAACTCTTGATATCGAATGTTCAACTACAGAACCATTGTCAAAGTTACAGATTGTATTTATTAATGAAAACGATGCAAAGACATATGATGAATATAGACAGTATTCTAATTCATATATTGTGAGTCCCCCGTTAACAAAGACATTCACTCAGGTGAGTAAGTTATCATTGCCTGTAAAGATATATAATGGTAAAAACATTATGCGAATTTACTTTGATGATAATATTAGTCTTGGTCAAATGACCTTCAGAACCTAATCTATATATACTTTAAATACCCATTTATAGTTATGCAATTAGTAGATTGGCAGATTCGTAAATATGTTGAGTCTGGTAAACTTGGTATCACTCCTTTTAACATTGAACAAATCAATCCAAACTCATATGATCTTCGTCTTGCAGATGAGTTTGTGCGGTATAGAGATTTTATTGAGATCGATGAAGATTACAACACAACGATCATTGATCCTTATAATCCAGATACTATCAATTATGAACTTGAGACAGTAGAAAGTGAAACATATATTATTAAACCATATGAATTTATATTAGCACGAACCGTTGAAACAGTATCTCTTCCAGATGATATCTGTGCTCAGGTTGGTGGAAAATCATCACTCGCAAGAATTGGTTTATCTGTTCATCAGACTGCTGGTTTTGGTGATGCTGGTTTTAGTGGGACATATACACTTGAATTGTTTAATGCTAACTGTAGACCAATAAAGTTGTATGCTGGTATGAAGATTGCACAGATCATGTTTAATGAAACTGAGAAGGCATGTCGCCCATATAATGTTCGTAAGAGTTCAAAATATCAAGATCAAGTTAATACCACCATAAGCAAGTATGATTTGAATACAAAGCCACAATTGGAGATTCGTAATGTTTGAAGAAAGAAACATTTATATGACTGATAAGTTTGTTAACATGTTAATGGAGACAAACTATATTTTGTGGGATGATGAAATTAATATTCCTGTAGACCGTTATGGCAACTTCTTCTATCCACCGCATTATACTGATGAATCAGATGTTATATTTTGTGATGTTGAAGGATATAATAATACTGGGATCAAGACGTTCCATGACTATGAATACCTCTATGAGGTAGAAAAGACGTATAAGATGAGAGGTAAGTGCCACAAAGCATTAAAGCATAACGTTAACATCTTCTCGAATAGATTGGATAGTCGTTTTGATAGTGATTCATCATATGAGAAAGGTTCATTTGATGATATATTAGACATTCATAGAGAGTGGATTTTAACCGATATTGATATGCAGAAGAACAATTCTTTAATGATATCAATGATCACAAACCATATTGATCTGTTCTCTCGTGTGAGTTATAAGGTGTTCTACTTACAGAATGAGCCGGTTGGATTTACGTTACATGACACATCACCATCATATGTGCATTTGTTCTTTACATATGCTGTACCATCAGTAGAATATCTACAGGACTACATGACCTGGATGTTCTTTAGAGATAGGTACAAAACCAAGGAAACTAGACTTGTTAATTTTGGTGGAGTGTATGGTGATAGTAATATAAAGAAAGACAAAGATAGATTATGTCCATATGTTGTCAGAGACAGATGGAGTTGGGGGGTATGACTTGATATACAATCCCTTTAAGGATGAGTATGAACCATACTCGGTTGTATTAAGACGTAAGATGGATGAGATGTATCAAAAAGAAAAGTTTACATACCTTTAGACTACAACAATAACTATGTATGTGGAGACTACAGGAAACTCCATCTTTATTTATGGAAGAGATGCTACAACTAAGAAACGATACTCTAAACGTGATACGTTTGACAATTATCTCTATTCTGACGATCCAAATGGTGAATATGTTACACTCTTTGGTGACAGGGTTCAGAAGACCACATACAAAGAGTTCAATAAAAAAGATATACGCGCCGTTATCGAATCTAAAGGCGTAAAGACGTACGAAGCAGATATCACCATTCGTGCTCGATATACCATTGATAAGTTTGATGAGATACCATCAGAACCTCTGCGTATCTGTATGCTTGATATCGAGGTGGATGATCGTGATGGCTTTCCAGATATGAATGTGTTTGATAAGACCATTCTATCTATCTGTTGCCATGATAACTTTAAAGATAAAATGCATGTGTTCTATCTTCATCCATCCATCAAAGGTACAACGAAAACCGACAATAGAAACTATTACGCATTCCAGGATGAAGAAACGTTATTAAATACATTTGTCGAGTTCATGAAACAAATGGACTTCGATATTATCTTCGCCTGGAACGGAGATGGGTTCGACTTTCCGTACATCTTCGGAAGGATGAAGATCAATGGTATCGAACCTGAAAAGTTATCGCCCATCAAGAAGTGTGAGTATCAATCTGGCAAACCCATTGGTAGATATTATCTAGATCTCATGGTTGCATTCCGTAAGGTTGCAACATCTGAGTTTGAGTCATACTCTCTTGATTATATTGGTAAACATACTGTTGGTAGAGGAAAGGTTGAACATGATGGTAAAGTCGGTACCTTATGGGAAGAAGATATAGAAACCTTCCTTGAATATAATATCAACGATGTTCAGTTAATGGTTGATATTGAAAAAAAGAGAGGCATTGTTCGATACTTTGATGTTATTCGTAGATTAACATTCTGTTCGTTCTATGATGTCTTCTTTAATTCAAAAGTACTGGATTGTTACTTTTTAAAAGTAGCAAGGAGATATGGTATTGTTCTCCCCAATCGTCCAAAATCAGAAACAGAATATGACCCCATCCAGGGCGCTCGGGTAATTGCACCAGTTTCCGGGCTTCACCATTGGGTTGCAGTGGGCGATGTTCGTAGTCTTTACCCTACAGCATTCCTAACGTGCAATATGTCCCCAGAAACAATTGATACTAATGGGAATATTGTTGTTGGGGCAACTAGGTTTAAGAGTAGTCCAAGAGGATTCATCCCCATGATCATCGAAGAGTTGTGGGATCTTCGGCAGTCATGGAAAGCAGAAATGAAGAAGTATCCCAAGGGTTCTGCTGAATATGAAATGTGGGATAACTTACAGACAGTCTGCAAGTTTCTGCTTAACTCAGTCTATGGTGTAATGCTCATGCCAACCTTTAGACTATTCGATAAGCGTATTGGAGCAGCCATTACATTGTTTGGTCGAAAGACAAATATTCACATGCAAACAAAGATCGAAGAGAAAGGTTATCAAATGCTTGCGGGCGACACCGATTCGTCCATTTTCAAGGTTGGTATAGATGATCCACAACTTGCACAAGAAGCAATTGATTACATCAACTCAACACTTGACAAGTTCTGTGAAGATAACTTCGGTTCGTCAGAATATAACAAGATGTACGTCGAGTTTGACAAGATGTATTCATCCATCCTCTTTATTGAAAACGAAGATGGAACAGCAGTTAAGAAGAGATATGCCGGGCTGATTTATGTATCAGATGGTAAGAGATTAGACAAACCTTACCTTGATGTAAAAGGGTTTGATTCGAAAAGATCAGACACACCATCAATAGTTAGAGACTTGCAAAAAGAAGTATTTGTAATGATATTAAATGGTGGAAAGAAAGATGAGGTAAAGAGACATGTGCAAAGTATGCGAAGAAAGATTGTTAATGAGGAATTCTCGCCAGACGTTATCGCCATCCCAAAGGGAATGTCTAAAGCGATTAGCGAGTATGATAAAACAATCCCAATCCACATCACTGGAGCCAAATACTACAATGAATACTGTGGAGGAAACATTAAACGAGAAAAATTGAAATACTTGTACGTCAAGAGAGTTCCAGTGAATTATCCACCAACACATGTTGTGTCATTTGTGGATAAAGCCCCAGATGGATTCGAATGGGATTATACCAAAATGGCCGAAAAGTTGATTGATGAGAAATTCAAGAATATCTTTCATTCAATGGGGTGGGCAGACCAAACCACCCTTGCTTGCTTTGGTTAAAGCATATATTTAAATTCCCCATCCACCTATAATATATGGTATGCTAGAAGACAATTTTGCTGGTTCTATTACTGGCAATAATATCACCTGTTTTGCCCACGAGACTATACGGGGACATACCATTGCCGATGTGCATAAAGCAGCACTGTATGAGTTGGTATGGCACCGTAAGACCAATGCATCTGTAACAGAAGATGGGGAGAAAGTAATCGAAGTTGGACCAAGGACATACGTTATTAGTGATATCCTCAAGGATCGGTTTGTGGACTTCCTTCCATACTCTCAGAAATTCCTTGACGAGTACACCAGATGTCTTATTGATGGTTACGATGACAACGTGAACTTTGAGTATGATTATCATGAGCGGTTATATAATTATGAAGATTACAATGGTCCCGTGTGTTGTTTAGGAATTAATCAAATTGATATAATGATTAAAAAACTTATTGAAAATACAAATACCAGAAGAGCAGTTGCTATTACATGGCACCCAGTAAAAGATAACGGCAAAAAAGACGTTCCATGCCTTCAGTATATTCAGATGGTTATTAATAACAACACGTTACACATGAACGTATTGTTCCGTTCGAATGATATGCTGTCTGCGTTTGGTTCGAATGCATATGCACTGACGACATTGCAGAAGAATGTTACTGATTACATTTCACGTTCGATCAACAAGAAGTTGGGTTATGGATACTATAACCATACTGTTATTTGTCCACATATCTACTACGAACGTGACGCAATGGAATATAAGAAAGTAATGAATTATTGTATTGAGAAGAAACTTATTTGAGGTAATATCATGAGATGTGAAGACTGTATCAACCATATGGATGAAAAGCAGATTGAAGAACTTGGTGACAATCCAGCAAATCTGAAGATCAAGAACCAGTATTACGCAGAGCGAGATATCGTTGCAGATCATCTTCGAAGAGGAGAAAAGGTTGTCTTCTGTGTATGGATGTACGCAGTTGTTGGCAGCAAGTCTGTGTGTGCAGATATTGAATCCCTAGAGGATGTTGACAATGAGTGAACTTATTGATAAAGTCGCCAAGGAGAGATATCTTCGTGGTGATGAGAAAGCAATGGATGATGTATATGAGAGAGTAGCGGTTGCTGTTGGTGAGAATGTTAAAGTCCAAAATGGACCAACATCTAACTCAACTTCTGATATGACTACAACTCAACTGCATAATGCATGGTCGATTAGATTCTTCAACCTCATGTGCGATGGTGTCTTCCTTCCCAATTCACCAACACTGATGAACGCTGGGACAGATAACGAAATGCTTAGTGCATGTTTCGGTCTTCCTGTAAATGATTCGTTTGAAGGTCCTGGTGGTATTTATGACAGTCTTATCAATTCTGCGCGAATATTCAAGATGGGTGGGGGAGTTGGATACAACTTCTCGGATCTTCGAGGCAAAGGAGCGAGAGTACAGAGCACAGATGGAGTTGCCTCTGGCCCTGTATCGTTCATGCGATTATACGATGCTAATGTTGGTGTTATCAAACAGGGTGGACGGAGACGAGGAGCGGCTATTGGAATCCTTAATGTGGATCATCCAGACATCAGAGAATTCATTACATGCAAGAGTAAAGAAGGCGATATCTCGAATTTTAACATTTCGGTGATGTTGACTGATGTGTTCATGGAACATATCAACGATGTTGCTGGGAAAGAAATTTTCGATATGATCGTTGATGGGATTCATGCAGTGGGCGAGCCCGGCGTGTTATTCTATGATAATATGAACATAGACAATCCAAATAAGCACATCTACGATATTCATACAACGAATCCATGTGTTGTTGGTGAAACGTTACTCTTGACAAACAAGGGATATGTACCTATCAAAGATGTTGCTGGACGCGATGTGTTGGCATGGAACGGTTTCGAATGGTCTCTTATTACCCCAAGTATTACTGGATATGATCAGGAACTTATGGAAATTGAGTTTAGTGACGGAACATCGTTGATCTGCACACCATATCATGGATTCAAAACGTGGGTTGGGTATTCTAAAACTGGAAATGAAGTAGAAAAGGAAGCACGAGAACTTGTAATTGGTGACAGATTGTCTAAATGCACATATCCAGTTATTGAAGGCGATAAAGAACTTGAACATGCATACACACATGGGTTCTTCTCTGGTGATGGTTGTCACGAAAACAGAGATAATATAGATACTATATATTTATACGGCAAAAAGCGTGAGTTATTACCACATTTACATTATATAGGTATCAATAACAATAATAATAAAAGAACTGTAATTCGGCTTGATGCTAGCAATGGGTATAAAAAAGAATTTGTCCCCGACGCATCATATAGTGTTAATTCTAGATTAAAATGGCTTGCTGGACTCATTGATAGTGATGGAACTAAAGTTAATATGGGGATTTCCATTTGTTCGGTTAACAAAACCTTCTTGATGAATGTGAAGTATATGCTTAACACTGTTGGGTGTCGCTCAACAGTTGCTTTGATTAGTGATGAGAAAATGAAATTTATGCCCGATGGAAATGGTGGATTGAAAGAATATAAGTGTCAACCGTGTTATATGATTTCAATACCCGGTATTGATATTATGAATCTTAATACCAATGGTATTGAAACCCATCGAATAGATGTATCAAATATAACAATAGAATGTGATAGAACCAGATTTGTTACTGTTAAATCGATTAAGCATCTGGATTATACCGATACTGTGTATTGTGCAAATGAACCAAAGAATCACACATTGATCTTCAATGGTGTGTATACTTCTCAATGTGGGGAGATTGGAATAGGCGTTAATCCCAAATCGGGTGGTGGGGAAGCATGCAATCTTGGTTCAATCAATGTGGCAAAGTGTGTCAATGAGAAGTATCCATCTAACTTCGATTGGAAAATGCTTGCTGATATTACCAGAGATGCAGTTGTATTCCTTGACACCATCATTGATATGAATGAATATCCCACCGAAGCAATTGGTGACATGACCAAATCCACTCGAAAGATTGGACTTGGATTAATGGGTCTTCATGACGCATTAATCATGATGGAGTATGCTTATAACTCTCATGAGGGGAGAATGATAGCAAAAGATATCATGAATTCCATCAATAGAGCTGCACAGGAAACTTCCAAGAAACTCGGGATTGAACTTGGTTGTTACCCTGCATGGAAAGGTTCTGAGTGGGAGAAGATGGGTATACCAATGCGTAACTCTACATTGACTTGTATTGCCCCAACAGGAACAATCAGTATTCTTGCTGGGTGTTCATCTGGTATTGAGCCGTATTACAATTGGGTATATGAGCGAGATAATACCATGGGTGGAAAGTATTTCATTTGCGTCCCAATCTTCGAAGAGATGATCAATAGACTCGTCAACGAAATGTCTCCAGTTGATATCAAAAAGAATTTGTACGAATATTACAATGTTGTTGTGTTCGATACCGGTGATTCCGATGAATGGTATATCCAGAACAGTGATGATACCGAATACTTTGGTGATATCAGAGAGAAATTCATTGATTGCATTAAACAAGATTGTTTCGAAAAGGGAACCATTCAGCATATGAAGTTCATCCCGGAGAAGACTAGAAAAGTGTTTGTGAATGCACTTGATATCTCACCTGAAGATCATATCAAGATGCAAGCAGAACTTCAAGCATACTGTGACAACAGTATTTCTAAGACTGTTAACATGCCCAACTCTGCAACAAAAGAAGATGTTGCAGATGCTATTAAGTTAGCATGGGAACTTGGATGTAAAGGTTTCACCATGTATCGTGAAGGCAGTCGCAAGAATGTTGTGTTGAAGTTGAAGGATAAGCCTGAGCCGTTCGTTCGAGTGGATGGTGTAGATATTACACCAGCAGTAAAAGATTTTACTGTAACTGTCCACAAACCCATTCCAATGCAGTCTGAAACAAAGCGTGTACTTCCATCAACCAGATATAAGGTTCAGTCTGGGTGTGGTGAACTGTACATTCATGTTGCAGAGGACAATGAAAAGATTCGAGAAGTTTTCGTAGAATGTGGTGGATCTGGTGGTTGTGCTGCTAATAATAATGCGATTGGTAGACTCATTTCACTTGGATTGAAGCACAATGTTCCCATTGCTGCAATCATTAGGCAACTGAAGAAGGTTAAGTGTGATGCTTGCATTCGTAACTCAAATGCAGAAGGCAAGTCCTGTGCAGATATCATTGGTAAGGTATTAGAAGAGTCAAGTCCTGTTGACGAGGATATAACTTCGATTAAATATAACATCACACCACCAGTAGGAAAGACATACATGTCAACTGTAACAGAAGATGGATTCATCTGTCCAGAGTGTCAGTCTACTGTAATCTTCGAGGGTCGATGCTTTACGTGCCCCAACTGTGGATTCAGTAAGTGTGGATAATCATGACTGATATCAAGTTAAGCAAGTCAAAGTTGTTGGAGTATAACATCTGTCCAAGGATGTTTTACTTCAGACATTTCACAACATATGGGAAGATGAGAAAACAATCTTCCCTACAACTTGAACGTGGAAGTATTCTTCACGAAATCTACGAAGCATACAATACTAATATGGATAAGTATATCGAGTATTGTAATAGTGACTTCGTGAAGTCTGACCCTGAATATGTAAAGAACATTGAGGGGTTTGAATATTTGTTAGAAGTATACAATCTTCCACCTGCACTATACGCAGAAGAGAAGATGGAAGATTATGAATGGAATTTCTCTGGTTATATTGATGCAATATACAAGATGGATGCAGGAACCACAACTATTGATGTGATAAAGGGCGTTGAAATAGAAGAGACAATAAC
>Ga0116184_10004605_pt1 | contig 10827 bp, 6 predicted proteins | sample AD_JPNNA5_MetaG_FD_89886 | JGI IMG/M metagenome (GOLD analysis project Ga0116184, IMG submission 89886) | Active sludge microbial communities of municipal wastewater-treating anaerobic digesters from Japan - AD_JPNNA5_MetaG | ecosystem: Engineered > Bioreactor > Anaerobic > Digestate | place...
ATGGGGGCAGACGAGGATCTCCTGCAGGACATGGGGCTGGAGGTGACACTCAAGAGGCTCATCACGGAGATCCTGTCCGGCAGGAAGGTGAAGGTCATGCGGACCGAGGACCTCTCGCAGGAACAGGGCACAGCCGCTCCGGCTGAACCTGCCGGGGCCGGTGAGTTGGCGGAGACCTCCGAGGGATGGGGCCTCGACTATTCCCATGAGACCCTGTATCGTGAGAAGGAAGCGGTCTCTTTAGATGCAAAAGGTGTTGTGAGGACCGCAGACGGCAGGGAGATCGCCTTTTCCCTGCGCCTCGACATGAGCAGGGAGTACATGGAGGCGAACAGCGTCCACATCAGGGCCGGTGATGCCCTGAAAGACCCGCTCATCATCAACTTCGAAGGAACCGCGGCCCAGCTGTCAAGGGGCACCGTTGCCTTCGACATAGACGCTGACGGAATCGACGATCAGCTCCCCATGCTCGCCGGCCTGCGGGGGTACCTCGCCATGGACATCAACGGCGACGGGATCATCACGGACGGAGGTGAGCTCTTCGGCCCTTCCACCGGGAACGGCTTCCAGGAACTGGCCGCGTACGATTCCGACGGCAACCTGTGGATCGATGAGAACGACGAGGCCTTTTCCAGGCTGTCCGTGCTGACCTTTGACGCCCAGGGGAACCAGGTGCTGGGAAGCCTGAAAGACCGGGGTGTGGGGGCTATCTACACCCCATCCAGCGCCACCCAGTTCGACCTTAAGGACCAGGCATCGGGAGAGCTCCTCGGCAGGGTGAAGTCGAGCGGCATCTATCTGGCCGAGAACGGGTCGGCGGGCACCATCCAGCAGGTGGACCTGAAGGTCTGATTGATATGCTGTTGTGTTCTTCGGGCATGTGTTTAGTTCGTGTGCATAATTACATAGCATATGCATAGATGCATTGCCTGAGTACTGGGGAAAATAAAGAGGTGTACTCGAACAGGCAATTATTTATGATCTGGAAATCAGGAAGATGGTGGAGAACCAAGGGGTCGGTTCGAGGAGATCCGACCCCTTGGTTTCAGGCATGGATCGATCTCTAGAATGAGAAGGACAGCTGGACACCCATTTCCATCGGGTTTTCATCGTTGCTGACTTCTTCCGTTGTCGAATCTCCAGCAACGAGGTAGGCCGCGACAACATCCAGAGTCACGTTGTCAAGCACACTGTAGCTTAGGCCAAGGTCGATTTCCATTCCGAGGTCTGTATTGCCGTTCGCATCGTCTTCTGCGAGCTGGGCGTACCAGAGGTCTGCATTCAGGGTGAGCTTGTCAGTTGCCTTGAAGGCGGCTCCGAGGTTCAGGGCCATAATGTCACTGATCTGGTCTGCCGGCGAATTATTGGACACATCCATATCATCGAATATTCCGTAGCCCATGATCTCGCTCCAGTAGTAGCTCTGGCCGGCAGGGACGAAGAAGGCGGTAATGTCTTCTTCGTCGGGATCCTGGCCGCTGGCGTAGAAGATCTGGCCATGGACGCTGACCTTGTCCACATCGGTGCTTGCGCCAAGTCCGAGCAGATATGCACCCACATCGGTATCATCGGCCGTGCCAGCACCCTTGATGGTTCCGAACTCGTAAATGCCGGTGAACCATACGGAGGCCGGGCCCACGTTTGCATCGACATCGGCCCCAAGATAATAGACGTTCCATTTGTCAATCGTGGAGTCACCGGCAAAGGAACTTGCATCCGATGATGTGGTCCACATGAGAAGAGGCTTCACTGTCGCTTTGCCAAGATTGACCGTGGGATAGACCGCATAGTAGTCGACATCGTAGTCGTTGGCATCCTCACCCTGTCCACCCTCATTCGCCTTGATCCACATCAGGGGTATGGAGAGGGTATCGCTTGCCTTGTAGGTCACGACAGTTCCAGCAAAGTCATCGTCGAAGATGAATCCTCTGCAGATGGTGGTGCCCTGTACTCCGAGTTTGACATTCGTCTTGTCAAAAGTCATGTCCGCATAAGAATTCTTCACTTCAACACTCACTCCATCAGCCCCGATGTTGCCGTAGCTGGAACCGATCACCTCTTTGGATCCGTCTCCATCGATGTCGAACTTGCGATCCTGGCCTCCAAAGACGGCATCCATTTCAAATTTATTGACGAACTGGAAATTTTCGTTGAACTTGGCAGTATAGTAGAGTCTTGTCCGGGTGGTTGTCTGCGTGAGGTCAAGGTCGCCCGAGTCATCACCCGTGAAATCCTGCTGAATGTAAGCCCGTGTCCGCCAGTAGCCGCCGAAGATGTTCTCCAGGGCGAATGCCGGGACCGCAAAGGTGAATGCCAGCGCCAACGCCATCAGAAACATCAGAATCTTCCTCATGATTTTCCTCCTACAGTGGTTTTTTCGATGAGTTGATTGTGGGCCACATACGGATACTCCATGACCCCATTGCCCGGTATTGGATAAAGAACCCTCATATCCTGATACATCTTTTCTAATGAAATACCTTCGCGCGTCAATACAATATTTGTACCAATGAAAAAATAAACGTAAAATTAATATATTAAATAATACAACCATGAATTCCTGTTGCAGATATACATCTCTTATCTTTCACATGGTGTTGCAAATACAACAGCTGCCCTGAGAACAGACTTGACCCTTCGTTCCGGATGGAGATACATGCTGCATGGGAGATCGCTCACCGGAGACCATCCCCGGGCTGAGGATCGGAACCTGAAGGAGCGCGGGAATGAAGATGTGGAAAGGATGTCTGTTCGTGATCATGCTCATACTCCTTGCATCCGGCTGCGCGGAACTCCGGCGATACGAGGTTTCGAGGTCCGTCGACGACAACCTCCTGTCGTCGTCCTTCCCGGAGTTGAAGGTTCAGATAGATAAGAACCTGTCCTATATCGGCACGATCGAAGGCCCGGCACAGGAGCAGTCGAGGACCATGAAGACGGACGTCCAGTACAGCACGGCTTCGTACCTGTTCGGGCGGTTCACCCCGGAGGGCATGCTGGACAGAGGCGTCCTCGTGAGGTTCAGGGTCCTCACGGGAGACCCCGGCAAGGCCCCCCAGGAACAGGACGGGCAGGGTGCAGAGAATCCCATCGAAACAGGTTCCGTAAGGGTTTATGAGGAAGAATACCGGTATCAGCTGTATACAGGGAAATCTGTCCTCGCAGAAAGAGAGCTCGGCCTGCTGAAGCCTTCGGCGGCTACGCCGTGTTACCTCATCAAACGCCTGGAAAAGGATGCAGGCCTGGGGAACAAGTCCGGTACGCGGATCTACTATTTTGAGAACATCGCATCGGTGTGTCCCGGGACAGCCTGTGAGGACTGCCTCGGGAGCGGGATTGCCGACGAGAGAAGGCAGCAGGTCCTCCGTGACTTCGACGAGAGGAGCTACCGGAGCATCGCCTTTCTGGAAACGCGCAAGGTCATCGATGCCACATCGAAATATGGTATCGAAAAGGGAACGCCTCCTGCCGGTCTCCTGCCATCGACCCCTCTGGACAAAGAGCCATCCGCGGATACGGTGGAGCACAGGCTCAGGACCCTGAAGGACCTTCTCGACAAGAACCTGATCACCCAAGAGGACTACGACCGGAAGAAGGAAGAGATCCTCAAGGGGCTGTAGAGCCTGCAGGACCTGCACCTGAATTGACCTGCGCGAACGGGTAAGGGTGAGTGCCATGCCCGTGGGGCGATTGTCATCCGGGCACCGTCCAGGATCCATTTTCACAACCCCATAATCCTGCCAGGGAAAGAATGTATAAGCGCGTGGCTCCCCCATGTCTGATGCGCCAGTGCCCCGATCAACGGGCTGTTTCATCCGTGGAGCTGTCCGTAAAAAGAATGCTTGATCCATCTGACAGAATCTTGATAGTATGCGTCATAAGGTAAGATTGTCATACAAGATATATCCATGTCACCGATCGAAGCTGAGGGGGATCCATGATTGATGAGCACTATACGGATGCAGCCGCGTTCCTCGAACAGGCAGTGGACATCATTCACCGGACAGGGGTGAAGATCGTTGAACTGCGGGACCGGTATGCCAGGATCATGCTCCCCTTCGAGCCGAACATCAACCACATCGGCACTGTGTACGGCGGGTCCCTGTTCATCCTGGCCGAGTTTTCAGGCGGGGTCATCTACTATGCCTCCTTCGATCACACCAGGTTCTACCCCATCGTCAAGGAGGTGTGCATCCGTTTCCGCAGGCCGGCAACCAGCGATGTATACCTGGAGGTCGAACTGACCCGGGAGCGGGTGGATGAGATCCAGAACGCGGCAGAGGCCAGCGGAAAGCAGGACTGGAAGATGGACCTCGAACTCAAGGACGCGAGCGGGCAGGTGTGCTGCGTGGTTCAGGGCACGTGGCAGCTGAGGAAATTCTGATCTCAGGGGTTGATAAAGCAGGCCTGCTGAAGGCAGCTCTGTTTTTTTTTCGGATGAGCCTATGGGGTCGATGAGCGGGTTCAGCATGGGGTGGACCCGTGGACAATCATGAAAAGGAGGGTGTTGCATGGCAAGTATGATTCTTGAGGAGCGCGATCAGCAGTTCGTGCTCTATGAGATGCTCGATGTGGAGAGGATATGCGGTTACGAGAAGTTTGCCGACTTCTCAAAAGAGACCTTCACCATGATCCTCACCGAGGCACAGAAGATAGCGGAGGAGGAGATCCTGCCCTCCCTGTCAGTTGGCGATCGAGAGGGGTGCTCCCTCGTGGACGGGCAGGTGAAGGTGCCTCCGTGCTTTCACAGGGTGTACAGACTCTTCTGTGATGGCGGCTGGATAGGTATGTCCTTCCCACCGGAAGCCGGAGGCCAGGGGTTGCCCGAGAGCATCAAGATCGCTGCCATCGAATGGTTCTACCACAACTTCGCGTTCATCGCGTATCCATTCGCCACCGAGGGCGCGGCGCACCTCATCCTGACCTACGGCACCGAGGAACAGCAGAGGAAGTACATGGACAAGATGGTCCAGGGGAAGTGGGGCGGCACCATGGCGCTCACAGAGCCGGGGGCAGGCTCCGATGTGGGAAACCTCAGCACGAGGGCCATTCGTCAGCCCGACGGCACCTTCAAGCTCCAGGGAACCAAGATCTTCATCACGGGTGGCGATCAGGACCTGGTGGAGAACGTCGTGCACCCTGTCCTCGCCCGTATCGAAGGGGACCCCGCAGGTACCAAGGGTATCTCCATCTTCCTCGTGCCCAAGTACCTCGTCAACAATGACGGGTCGCTGGGCAGGCGCAACGATTACGAGATCGCCAAGATCGAGGAGAAGATGGGCATCCATGGCAGTGCCACCTGCCTGATCAACTTTGGTGACAACAACGAGTGTTATGCCGAACTCCTCGGGAACGAGCGCGAAGGCATGAAGGTCATGTTCCAGATGATGAACGAGGCCAGGCTCGCCGTTGGCCTGCAGGGCCTTGCCAGCGCATCCATCGCCTACCTCCACGCGCTCAGGTATGCCAAGGAGAGGCAGCAGGGTTCCTCCATCATGGAGATGAAGAACCCCGAGGCCCCGCGTGTCCCCATCATCCAGCACCCCGACGTGCGCAGGATGCTCCTGTGGATGAAGTCGAGCGTGGAGAGCATGCGGGCCCTGGCATACTTCGTGGCCCAGTGCTTCGACATGCACCACCTCGCTGCGGACGAGGAGGAAAGGGACAGGTGGATCGGCTATGCAGAGGTGCTCACCCCCATCGTGAAGGCGTACTGCTCGGACATCGGGTTCAGGGTCACGGAGAACGCCATGCAGATCTACGGCGGATACGGCTTCTGCAGCGAATACCCGGTGGAGCAGTTCATGCGGGACGAGAAGATCGCGTCCATATACGAGGGGGCCAATGGCATCCAGGCCCTGGACCTCATCGGCAGAAAGCTCGGCATGAAGAAGGGGGCGTACTTCATGAACCTGCTGGGCCTCATGGGTTCAACGGTGACGAGGTACAGGGATGTCGAAGGCCTGAAAGACCTCGGCGAAGCAGTGCAGGCGAGCGTGAACATGCTGGCGGATACTGCCATGTTCTTCGCGTCCTGCGGCAAGGCCGGAAAGTTTCTGGTGCCCATCAACAATGCCTATCCCTTTCTCATGATGATGGGCAAGGTAGTCTCGGGATGGCTCCTGTTCTGGCAGGCAGGCATCGCAAAGCAGAAGCTTGATGCCCTTGCACAGAAGGAGGGGGTCGATCCCAGCGACACGATGGCGCTGGCAGGGCTGGCAAAGAACAACAGGGATGCCGCGTTCTACGCGGGGAAGGTTGCCGGTGCCCGGTATTTCATCAGGAACGTCCTTCCCGAGGTGGACGCCACGGTGAAGGCCATCAGGAACGAGGATATGTCCAACATGGAGATTCCAGAAGAGAGCTTTGCCTCGTAGCACGACACCGGGCACAGGGGCACACACCTCCTGCGCCCGATACTGAGAAGCACGAAGGAACTGCAGCTTCGGCCTTGGGGGTTTCCCCTTCAGGGAATTGCCGCTGTTCATCTCATCTCCTTTCCCGTATTATAGGTAGTTGGAAGTATTCATTGATGCATGGGATACTGATGATCCAAGATCGTCGGGCAGGAGGGTATGCATGGAAAAGCTCTTTTATCCCGAGTCCATAGTTATTTTCGGTCTCTCATCGAAACAGAACAACATTCCCCGGATAACACTCGAGAACATGCTCCGCTGGGGATACCGGGGCAGGATCTTCGGGGTGAACCCCAGGAGCGAGGACCCCCATGTTGACGGTATCAAGATGTACCGGGATCTTGTGGACCTTCCGGAGGTGCCTGACCTCGCGTACTGTCTCATCCCCGCTCGGTTCGTCCCCGAGGTGGTGGACCAGTGCGGCAGGATGGGGATACGGCGCATGGCCATCTCCAGCGGAGGTTTTTCCGAGTTCGGCGAGGAAGGCAGGATGCTCTCGGAGAAAACCCTTTCCGCCGCACGGTGCCACGGGATACGGTTCGTGGGACCCAACGGCGTGACCGTTGCGAACACCGCGAACGGCCTGTGCCTGCCCTTTGTCCCCCTCCACAAGGCGCCAGAGGGCGGCATGTCCGTGATCTCCCAGAGTGGAGGGGTAGCCCTCATGCTGTTCAACTTTCTCGTGGACGAGAACATCGGCATGGCCAAGTTCGCCAGCATCGGGAACAAGCTCGATCTCGACGAGGTGGACTTCCTCGAATATTTCATCTCAGACCCGGACACGAAGATCATCTGTCTCTATCTGGAGAGCATCAACCGCGGCCGCAGGTTTCTGGAGGTCGCCTCCCGGAGCCAGAAGCCCATTGTGGTGCTCAAGTCCAATACGACGAACGCGGGCAAGAAGGCCGCCATGAGCCATACGGCTGCCTTGAGCAATGATGATGCCATCATTGACACGGCCTTTGACCGTGCCGGGGTTATTCGCATCGGGAACTACCATGACTTCCTGGCCGTGGTGAAGGCGTTCCAGCTTCCTCCCATGAGGGGCAGGAGGGTCATGGTCATGAGTCCGGCCGGGGGGTTCTCGGTCATCACTGCGGACCTGTGCGAGAAGGCGGGGTTCCAGTTCGCGGACCCGGGGCAGGACTTCTACGACGGTCTGCAGGAGTTCACCAACGCCGGAGTCATCCACTTCTCGAACCCGCTGGACATGGGCGACATCTACGACCCCCAGCTCTCCGCCCACGTGATCACCTCGGTCATGCATTCTGATAAGGTCGATGGGGTGCTCTATGTGGGGCAGCGCCCTCAGATGCCTGCGGGTGAAAACGTATTCTACCGGATGTTCCTCACGGACATGTCTAAGGAGGCGTGGGGGACGATTCTCTCTTCGGGGAAGCCCCTGGGCGTCTGTCTGTTCGGGCCGTCCCGCATGATCCTGCAGACCAAGAGGACCGTGAATTTTCCCGTGTTCAACAGCGCAGAGGAGATGGTGAGGGCCATGGCGGCCCAGATGAGGTTCCATGAGCGCATGGCACGGCCCCCCATGGAGGAACTCGTACCCGGGGGCATGCACATGCGCAAGGCCCGGAAGTGGATGCAGGGCAGGGTCGGGGATTATGGTGAAGAGGCGATGGAACTCCTCGACCACTTCGGGGTTCCTGTGCCGAGATCTCAGGTGGCCCAGGATGCCGGTCAGGCCGTGCAGTATGCCGGCAAGGTGGGGTACCCCGTGGTCATGAAAGTGGTCTCGCCTGAGGCGATCCACAAGTCTGACGCGGGCGGGGTTCTCCTCGGCATACGTGGTCCGGAACAGGCCAAGGAGGCATTCAGAACCATACGGAACAACCTCAGCTCGTACAATAAGAAGGCGCGGTTTGTGGGGGTTCGCATCTCCGCCATGGCCAAAGACGGGTTGGACATGTTCATCGGTGCGAAGCAGGACCCGTCCTTCGGGCCGGTGGTGTTCTTCGGCATGGGAGGTGTGTTCATCGAGCTTTTTCGAGACGTTGCGATTGCCTTATGCCCCACCTCCCATGACGAGGTGGTTAAAAAGATACTGCAGCTTCGTTCGTCAGCCATGCTGAAGGGATACCGGGGCACAGGGCCATCCGACACGGATGCATTCGTGGATGCCGTAGTGAGGGTGTCCCATCTCATGCAGAAATTCCCACAGATAGAAGAGATGGACATCAACCCTGTTAGGGTTTTTCCCAAGGGGCAGGGGATCCTTGCACTGGACTCCAGGATGAGGATAGGGATGGTGAAGGAGTGAGATTCCCCGTGATAGTGTGACGGGATAGGCAAAGTTCTGTCAATGGACATATGACGTAAGTGAATGGTTCAGCGCTCTCCGGAATGATCACTAGGAATTCCTTCATGAGCGGTCGCAGGCAGTCATATTATCGGGATGCACCTCATCGACCTCATGGTAGAAATATATCGATGCCTGTAACCTTTATCGACAGATGAGGGCTCAACTCCCGTATTTCTGGGCATACTGCTCCACTATCTTGAATTTCTGGACTTTGCCGCTGGCGGTCATGGGCACGGAATCCACGAATTCCCAGTATCTGGGTATCTTGTGCCGGGCGATCCTGCCCTGGCAGAAGGACACGAACTCGTCGTCGGAACCCTTCTCGCCTGGCTTGAGCATGATGGCAGCAAGGACCTGCTCGCCGTACTTCCTGTCCGGAATACCCACCACGTACACATCCATGACCTTGGGGTTCTTGCGGAGGAACTCCTCGATCTCTCGGGGATAGATATTCTCGCCGCCGCGGATGATCATCTCCTTGATGCGCCCGGTCACCTTGAAATACCCGTTCTCATCCATGGTTCCCAGGTCGCCGGTGTGGAGCCACCCGTCCTTGTCAATGGCCTTTGCGGTCTCGTCGGGCATCTTGTAGTACCCCTTCATGACGCATGAGCTCCTGGTCACGATCTCGCCCTGAACGTTGCAGGGGAGATCTTCACCCGTGGCGGGATCCACAATCTTTCCCTCGATATCGGGGAGGAGCCTTCCCACGGTGGAGACGCGCAGGTCCACGGGGTCGTCCCGCCGTGTCATGGTCATGACCGGAGAGGATTCGGTCTGACCGAAGGCGATCACTACCTCGGGGCAGTGCATGATCTCCCGCACCTTGTTCATCGTGTCCACCGGACAGGGTGCGCCGGCCATGATGCCTGTGCGCAGCGATGCGGTGGAGAATGCACTGAAGTCTTCATGCGCAAGGATGGCGATGAACATGGTGGGAACGCCGTTGACGGCGGTGCATTTCTCCTGGTCGATGTATTTCAGGGCCTTCCCCGGGTCAAAGGCCTCGAGGAGCACCATGGTGGACCCGTGGACCAGGCAGTTCAGCGAACTCATGACGCACCCGAAGCAGTGAAACAGGGGGACCTGGATGAGCAGGCGATCCTTCTCGGTCATGCCCATGACATCCCCCACCATACGGGCGTTGTTGATGATGTTGTAATGGGTGAGCATCACCCCCTTGGGGAAGCCGGTGGTTCCAGAAGTGTACTGCATGTTGACCACGTCATGGACGCCCACGGTCTTCTCCCGGGCCGCGAGCTCATCGTCGGAAACGGTTTTCCCCATGGCAACGACTTGTTCAAAGGTGAACATGCCCGGAGTGTCTTTTCTCGTCCCGATGTAGATGACATTCTTCAGAAACGGGAGCTTCGAAGAGGAGAGCCTGCCTGGTGAGCAGGAATCGAGCTCAGGGATGACTTCCTTGGTGGTCCTGTAGAAGTTCGTGTCCCGGTACTCCTCCATGAGCACAAGGGTGGTGGAGTCGGACTGGTGAAGGATGTATTCGAGCTCGTTGGATTTGTAGTTCGTGTTGACCGTGACCAGCACCGCACCGATCATGCCGAGGCCGAACTGCATGGAGATCCATTCGGGAAGGTTCGTTGTCCATACGGAGACATGATCGCCTTTCCGTACCCCCAAGGCCATGAATCCCTTGGCAACACCGATACAGGCATCGAGCAGCTCCTGGTAATTCAAGCGGAGCCCCTTCTCCGGGTAGATAAGCGCTTCGTTGGCAGGGAATCTCGATGCGGTCTCGCGAAGGAGGCTCCCCATGGTGATCTCTCTGAACGCTGTCATATCAAACTCTCCTTTGCTCTTTGATCACATATCCTGCAAAATCACTGTCGATTGTATAAAGAAAACATAAAATCATACAGTTATTACTGACATAAATGTCAGTTATAGGAGTATCACTCATTGATATTCATGTCAATATAATTTTGATACGGTCAGGGAAGAATAGATTCGCAGGCTGGCCAGGATGGGTACGGAAGAACTGTCAATGAGCATTGTTCCTTGACAGTTCTCCCCACACTCATCGGCATTTCTTCCCTTCAGGGGATTGGAAACTTCCCTGGGAATCACTATGGA
>Ga0116184_10004611_pt1 | contig 10824 bp, 8 predicted proteins | sample AD_JPNNA5_MetaG_FD_89886 | JGI IMG/M metagenome (GOLD analysis project Ga0116184, IMG submission 89886) | Active sludge microbial communities of municipal wastewater-treating anaerobic digesters from Japan - AD_JPNNA5_MetaG | ecosystem: Engineered > Bioreactor > Anaerobic > Digestate | place...
CATTTTGCAGATGCAGTAAAAAGCGGGGCTTCCGCTGTGGCAGCAGGCAGTTTTTTTATCTTTTACGGGCCGCACAGGGCTGTGCTGATTACCTATCCGGAAAAACAGGTGCTGAAGGAAATTTTTAAATAATTAGGGTTACACTACCCGTTTACTTTTTCGATTTTACAATGTTTTTTACTTTCAAAAAAACTTTATCAGCTAAATCATTGGCATCATCGGAAACTTTTAAAAAATAACAGGCTGCAGAGTAAATAATTATGATAGGAACCGAAACCATGATAATTTGCAGTATCGGGTTGTGGAGCTTCGGGAATAAGTAGGACACAAAAACCAGTATTGCAAGGAGCAGAATTACTTTTAATGTGTTGAGGGTAAATGGCTGTATTTTCCATTTTTTGTAAATAAAAACAAATTTAAAAATATTGTAAAGCACAATAGATATCAAAACGGATAGGCAGGCGCCGTACATATTGAGGATAGGAATCAGTATCAGGTTGAGGACTATGGTGAGAACTCCCATGGCAAACAACAGCACCAGGTTGAATTTGTAATGTTTGTGCGAATTCATCAGAATCTCGGTATTAACACCCGTGGCGGCATCAATAAAGCGTGCCAAACCAATAAAAAGTGCCACATATTTTCCCGCGATATATACAGAGCTGTTGGGGATAAGAGAAAAAATGGCTTCGATATTTATCCAGATTATCAGAAAAATCAGGCCAGCGACAATCGCCTGGTTTATAGAAGTTTTTTTGTAAATCTCGTCAATTTTATCAATATCGTTATTTTTCCAGGCATCGGCAATTATCGGGACAGATATCTGTGCAATGGCTTTGCGTGGCACTTCTATAACATTACCCAGCAGGTAAGAGATAGTGTACACTCCGGCAAAATACAAGCCTGACAAGGAACTAAGCATAATAACATCCATGCGGGCCACGGCAAAAGCGCCCAGACTGCCGAAAAATACAAAGATTCCGTAAGTAATCATCTGTTTTCGCAGTTTTGGAGTTACAAAGCTGAAATCGGGTTTGAAATGTAGAGTGTGCATTGATCGCAGGTACAGGATAAGCACTATCAGCGATATGCCATAGGAGAGCACATAAAGATTGATAAAAGTTTTAAAGTTGATTAGTTGCGACAATAACAGCAAAATAATAATCAGGTATATGAACTTATTCAGCACTTCCCTTAACAGGTTGGGAACTACTATCCTGTATTGCAGGCTGCTGTATGTCTCAAAAACCTGATAATACATCACGATAAAAATCAGCGGGATAAAATAGTAATAGTAATCAACAATGAGAGGCGATTTTTGTATAAAAAGTCCTGTAAACTGTTCGCTGAAAATCAACAGCAACGATCCCAGCGCCACAAAACCCAGCGCAGGTATTGATACTAAATAAAAAAGAAACCCGTTATCGTTTTTCTTTTTATCCTTGAAATAACTGTAAAACTTAGTAGCCACACTCCACATGCCTAATTGGGCGAGCATGGCAAACATATAGCTTCCGTCGTACAACACGCGGGTAAGGCCAATCTGTTCGGGCGATAAAATGTGCGGCGAGAGTAGCAGGAGGTTCACATACCCCAGCATCATGCCGCAGTATATCACTATCGTACTTTTTATGCTTTGCCTCTTTATTATCCCCACTTTACTGCCGGTTTTTGCACAAATTTAAGGTAAAGTTTTACACTCCATCAAAAAATGCTTTAAAAGACTAATTTTTTCTCAGCGGATTATGGCTTGTATTATTTTGTTTTTTTTCATAAAGATAGCGAGTTGCCAGGGTTGTATTAAAAAAATGATTATAAAACACAATTCAGTATCAGATAAAAATTTATCTATACTTTTGTAAAAAAAATCCATGAAATACGCCATCATCACTCCGGTTTTTAATGAAGAAAAAAGCGTAAAAAACCTGCTCGACTCGGTTACTTCTCAAACGCTAAAACCCCTGCAGTGGGTGATTTATGATGATGGCTCCACCGACAATACGGCTGCCATAATCACTGCCTATGCCGTTGATTTTCCCTGGATAAAACTCGTACAGAATAAGGCCAAAAAAAATCACATGGCCGGCACAAATATCGCGCGGATCTTTAACAATTGCTACAGGAACTATGTGGATGCCAACATGGATTTTATTGTAAAACTTGATGCCGATCTGACTTTTGAGCCGGATTATTTTGAAACTATTGCCCGGCATTTCAGCGAAAACAAAAAGCTGGCAATTTGCGGAGGTGTTTGCCTGGTTGAAAAGAACGGAGACTGGAACCTCGAAAAGATTACCAACAAGGATCATGTCCGTGGCGCTATAAAAGCATACCGGAAAGAGTTTTTAGATCTGATCGGCGGACTGAAAGAGATTGACGGCTGGGATGCCGTGGACGAAATGCTGGCAAAATTTCACAACTATACCATACTTGCCGACCTCAATCTGAAAGTGCTGCATCACCGGCCTACCGACAACAAGACCGGCCATCTGAAAGCCCACAAAATGACAGGCCGCGGCTGCTATTTTGAGGGTTTTAATTTCTGGGTGGCCTGTATTTCCTGTTCCAAAAGAATTATGTATAAACCCATGATCATCGGGCCTTTTGTGGCTATCGGCACGTATATCCTGATGTTTTTTGGAAAGGAAAAACCCGTGGTAACAAAGGATGAAGCCCGTTTTATCAATAAACTTGTCTTTAAAAATGCCATGAAAAAAGTTTTCGGATGATCGACAATAAAAAATATTACGAACAGTATCAGTGGGATGTGATTGATGAATCAGGGCTTTCGGGAAAAATACAAAAAATCCTGGATACTATACCGCAGGAGGTGGTATCCATCATTGACATTGGCTGTGGCAACGGTATCATTACCAACGAACTGGCCAAAAAATTTGCCGTGCTGGGAGTGGACCGCAGTGCCAACGCTCTGAGGCATGTTACCGCCGACAAGCTACAGGCTTCATCTGATCAGATTCCCCTGCCTGATGCTTCTTTTGATATGGTGCTTTCGAGCGAAATGCTGGAACACCTTGACGAGGAAACCCTGAAAAAAACTATCGGGGAAATAACAAGGTTATCGAAAAAATATATTTTAGTTACTGTCCCCAACAACGAAAATCTCGATAAATTTAAGCTGCACTGTCCGCGGTGCGGAAAAAATTATAATCATTCCTATCATCTGCATAGTTTTACACTCGACAAACTCAGGGTTCTGTTTCCCGGATGCAAAATCAGCAAAACATTTTATTATGGTACTCCTGTGCGACGGTATAATAAAACCTTGAGTACGCTAAAGGGCAAACTTTGTCCGCCGGCTTCATGGTTCCCATATTTTGCCAAAAAAATTAAAGACGAGAAAACAATGTGCCCGTTTTGTGAGCTCGAGTTTGTGCATAATTATAAGTTCCACCCGCTCGCTTTTCTCTTCGACGCTTTCAATATGATTGTTTCGCCTAAAGTACCTTATTGGATTTTTGTTTTAATGGAAAAATAATACTTTGGCCAGCCTGTTGATATTACAATATAAATGGCCGGTATCAGAATTTTACAAACTTTTGTGTTTTTATTTCTGACCCAGTTACTATTGTGATAAAATACAAACCGTTGGGAAAAGAATTAGTATTTAGGGTTATTTTATTCTCATTCTTATAATTTTCCATGACCAACTTATTATTTGAAATATCACATATTTCTATTTTTTGAATGTTGTCGGATACAACAGTTATGAAGTTATATGCCGGGTTAGGAAAAACAAGGCTGGGAACCTGCCCGGGATGATTTTCAATAATTCCTGTTGAATTTGGTGTAAATTCCCATAAATCAGTATTATAGTTGTTGATATCGGATACCCCAAATCCGCAATAGCCGGTAATTCCGATACTAAAGCCGGTATTATCACATCTGAACCCACCGGTATAATCCCCTACATATGTCCAGTTATCCGAATTATAACTATACTCCCAGACAGCCTTTTTATACTGTCCTGAGGCGTAACCGCCAACTATATATCCGTTATCCCCGACATAAAAACTGGCCGCATCATATAACCCCCCACCCGGAAAATCGGCCTTTTGAATCCAGGTGTCCGTGGAAGCGTTATACAGCCATAGGTCATCACAAAGTACGGAGCCGGTGGTAATGCCTAATCCAAAGAAAAATCTGTCTTTGCTTCTGAAACTCGCCCCATGTACTCTTGTGCTGCCTGGAAAACTTGTTTTCTGTGTCCAGGTGTCAGTAAGGGTATTGTACATCCACCAGATGCTCTGCTGGGTCTGATTTTGATCTAATCCGATTCCGAAATAAATTTCACTGCCTATCGAAAAACTTATTCCTGCACCAAAAGCCCCAAAAGGGAGGTCTGCTTTTTGCGTCCAGGTATCGGATGTGGGATCGTATGACCAAAAATCAGATAATATTGTATTGTTCCCGGATCCGCCATTCCAATGAACTCCTCCCATCATGTAGGCAATCCCATTTACCACCTCAATATTGGTTCTCCTTCGTGATATGCCGGGCATGTTCGCTTTTTGCGTCCAGGTGTCGGTGGCTTTATCATATTCCCACATATCCTGAAAATTAAGAATGTCATTGCCTGTCCCGCTACAGATATATGCCTTGCTGCCAATCACGAAACTAACTGCACCATAGCGGCCAGGTCCGGGTAAACTTGCTTTCTGTGTCCACAAATATTGGGCGCTGAGTTCAATGGAGAAAAATATTGATACTAATATGACAAAACATTTTTTCATTGATATTGATTATTTTTCTAAAATCAACCTATTAACCCATTACAATTCAACGTTGACAAAGGAAATGCAGATGATAGCTATAAATCAGTTTTCTTCACTCCAAAAACACCCAGTGATTTATAAATTTTAAAGAAAAACTTATAATAAAACGAGTTGAAGTAGGAGGGGTAGTCATGAAAGGTTTTGGGAGATTTTTGCATAATACGGTCGTATGATTCGCGTGTTAATCCGAATTTGTTGATGACATATTCTTCTTCCGAACGGGCCATTTCGTGGCTGATGGAAGGTTTGTTCATCTCTTCAAGGGCTTCACTGCGCGTTATCTGGCCGGCCATGATGAGGCTCGAAAGGTGCGCTCTGCGCTTATCGAAACCAAACTTTTTGGGCAGGAGGTACGATTGGTAAAAATGGGTATAAACCGACTCGTGATGCTTGCCGCCATAATCTTCCCAGCCCAGCTCGCTGACAAGAAGTTTCTTGGCCTCTTCTTTAGCATAATCCGTGTAATTTAAAATGCTGATATATTTGATTTTGCGGATGACGATGTAGTAAAACAAGCGCAGTATGCCATAGTGCGGAAAGGTTTTCAGCCGGGCTGTACCAAATTGTTTTTGAAGCGAATGGATATATTTCCAGTCGCTGTGACCTTGCGACCATGCTTTGGGTAAAATGGATTCGGAGGTGATATTGGTTCCGGCAAGTATGTATTTTACACCGTGTTGGGCGGCCACCTTATAGAGCAGCGCAGTAATAGCATGATCCGAAGGTACTTCAGAATCAGGCGTGGAAGCTTTTAGAAAAGATAATTGTAAATCTTTAAACTCTTCCCAGTCAATCACGTGGGTGTACAAATCAATATTCAGCGTTTTAAGGGTTTTTTCGATGTTGGTAACCGCGATTCTGGAATTCCAGCCGTTGTCGAGATGGACGGCCAGCGGATTCAAACCGTTTTTTTTCACAAAATAGGCTGCGAAGGTGCTGTCCACGCCGCCGCTCACACCGATGATGCAGTCGTATTTTTTGTTTTTGCCGCCCGATTTTATTTTTTCTACTAATGCCTGAAGGCTTTTGGCTTTTTCTTCCGCTTTGAGGGAAACGGGTGGGGTGTTGAGGAGTTTTATGGCTTTGGTGCAATGGTTGCAATAGCCATTTTCATCGAAGACTATTTCCGGGTCGGAAGTGTCCATGATGCATCGGTTGCAAATCTTATATTCCTGCATAGAAATGAGACATTTTTTGTAAGCTGCAAAATAAGGTAAAATTTTTTGGTTTTCAACAGGTGACCTGTTTTTATGTGTGCTTATTTTGCGCTTTTTATTCTCCGGCAGTCTTTGTGGGTTTGTTTTTGCCATTAAGGTGGTTTACCATAAAAACCCCAAGCAGGATTAGCGCTATCCAGAAAAGATATGCCGGCTCAAAGGCTTCGCCATCGGCAATGCCCCACAACACGGCCACTATGGGTATCAAATAGGTTACCGAGGCGGCAAACAAAACACCGGAAGTTTTTATCAGCTTGTTATGCAATATGACCGCCAGCCCCGAACCAAAAACGCCCAGGATGGCTATGTATCCCAACCCTTCCAGCGCCCCGGCCTGCGAGGATACAACAGATAAAAAATCGGTAAAAAATAGTAGACATAATAGTGCGGGAATGCCGATGATCAGAAAGGCGAAGGCTGTAATGGTTACCGGGTCGGTGTTGTCCAGGTATTTTTTTATGATGTTAAGGTTGACAGCATAAAGCACTGTTGCCAAAATTATGTACAAGCCATAACTAAAGTTTACGTCCAGCGATTGGTTGCCGCTGATGCTCATCAGGCCCACAGTGCCGGCCAGTCCGATAAATACACCGCTGATGTTGATCCACCGTGCCTTATAACTGAAAAAAAACAGGCCGACTATCAGGGTAAACAAGGGCGTTAATGAGTTGAGGATGCCCGCAAGCGAACTGTCGATGCCGGTTTGGGCTTTTGCGAACAGAAAGGCCGGGATGCCATTGCCTATGATGCCCACCAACGCTATGTAAGCGAGTTTTTTCCTGTTGATTTTTTTTATGGAAAGCAGTGTAAAAGGAATAAGAAAAATGCAGGCAATGCTGATGCGCATCAGTGCAAGCTGGGTGTGGGTGTAATGTTCCAGGCCGCGTTTCATCAGTATGAACGAGCTTCCCCAGGTCAGCACGAGTGTCATTAAAATCCCCCAGCCAAGCAGCGTTGTCCCGGTTCTTTTTTTAATCATTTTTTAAATTCAATATCATTTTTTTTTCACCACATAGGCACATAGGACACAATAGCTTTTTTATTCGTCATTTAAATTTGCATAAATCTCATTTACAAATGTTTTTTGTCCTTCCTTGAAAATATTAGTGCAATTAAAATTAATCAGGATACCTTTGGGCTTTTCGAGTAGCTTTAAATAAGTCAACAATTGGGCTGAGAATACAGGAAGTAAAAAATCTACAGCTTTTAATTCAACAACAATACAATCTTCAACCAAAACGTCCAACCGTAATTCACAAGCGATATCAATACCCTTATAATGTAATGGAACGGCCAGCTGGGATTTTACTTTGAGATTTTGAAACATTAACTCCTGAATCAAACATTTTTCATATACAGATTCAAGTAAACCCGGCCCCAACTCTTTATGAACTTCAATAGCACAACCTATTATTTTATAGGTTAACTCATCAATTGCCTTTTTTGTCATTTTCAGTTTTTAAATGGTTGCTCCCGCTTTATATCATAGGCACATAAGACACAGTAGTAAAAAATCCTATGTGTTCCTATGATTCTATGTGTCTATGTGTTAAAAAAAATGCCGCAATCTATTTCTTTACAGGGTATCCTCTTTTCTTTGACATTTCCTCGAGGCGTTTCTGGAAGCCGGAAACTTTCACCGGTTTCTTTTTATTTTCCTGTATGCGGGCATGAATTTTTTCTTCGTTTACAAATTTTCTGAACAGGAACATCTGTGCGAAAGTGATGAGGTTGGCCAGCAGATAATAATAACTCAAACCGGATGCATAGTCGTTAAAGAACCCCAGAAACATCACCGGCATGGCGTACATTACAAATTTCATTCCCGGCTGCGAGGTGCTTCCCATCATCTGGTTGGTGAGCTTGGTATATAAGATGGTAGAAATGGTCATCAGCAGGCAGAATAAGCTGACGTGGTCGCCATAAAACGGTATAGAGAATCCACCGGGGAAGTTCCAAATTGAATCATAAGACGACAAATCCTCGGCCCAGAGAAATGGTTGCTGCCGCAATTCAATGGACGCAGGGAAAAAGCGGAACAGTGCGATAAGGATGGGCATCTGCAGCAGCATAGGCACACAACCTGCCATGGGGTTGATGCCCGCTTTTTTATACAGGGCCATGGTGGCCTGCTGTTTTTTCATAGCATCTTCCTTTTTGGGAAATTTAAGGCCGATTTCGTCCACCTCGGGTTTCAGTACCCTCATGCGTGCGGAGGATAGGTAGGTTTTATAGGCTATAGGGAATAAAACTATTTTGAGTAAGATGGTCAGGATGAGGATGATAATTCCGTAGTTTATCCCATAGGTTTCCAACCAGTTAAATACAGGAATTACAGCAAACCTGTTGATCCAGTGCATGATGAAAAACCCCCAGCCCAGCGGAATCTGGCGCTCCATTTCAAGATCGTACGATTTAAGGATTTTGTATTTGTTGGGCCCCAGATATAACGACATGGGGATGCTTTGCCTGGATTTGTTTTCGTATGGAAAGGTAAGAGAAGCGGTTAATGTTTTCAAATACCCGGGGAATAAGGTGTCTTTTTGCGTTGCAATTTCCAGTGAGGCTTCTTTAAAGCTTTCTTTGGCGATGAGCGTGGCGGAGAAAAATTGTTGTTTGAACGAAATCCATTTTATGTTGGGCAGTTTGTCTTTTTTATCATCTTTATTTTCTTTCAGGTAATCTACATCATCTTCGGCGGGTTTGAAGTATACGTTGGTGTTCATCAACTCGTTCTTCATACTTTTTTCCTGTTGTGTCAGGTCGAGTTTCCAGTCGAAAGCCAGGTAGGTGCTGTTCACATCAATGATATCCTGCATGTTGTCGAGGTTTATGCTGAAGTCTAACAGATAACTGCCTGCTTTTAAGGTATAAAGGTACTCTATGAACTTTTTGGTGTTTTTTGTCGAGTCCGATTCGTTCGCATACAGACGCAAGGCAAAACGTACCGAATCGTTTTTCCTGATGAAAATAGAGTCTTTGCCGGTAAAGCGCGGGTCAGCACAATATGGCTCGAAAAATAATCTGCTGGTGTTCAGGTCTTTGTATCCCGAGAGAAACGTAAGAAAATAATTCGATGAGTCAGTGTTGAAAAGAATGAGCGGCCTGCCATCGAAAGTTTTATAGGTTTTAAGTTCCACATAAGAGATGCCTCCTCCCTGGGCGGCAAACTTTATTTTTAACAGGGAATCTTCAAGGATATAATGGGTGTTTTTGCCTTTGGCCGAAACGGAGAATTTTCCGTACAGGTTGTGCATTTTACGGAGGCTGTCGGTTGCTGTTGTGGCTGAGGTGTCGGCGGGCTGAGTCTTACTGAGGGAGTCTTGTTTGATTTTTTGAATGCTGTCTTCCCTGACTTTTGCCAGAGAATCTTTTTTCAACTGCAGGTTTCTCGTGGCCCATTCCGTGGAATCTTTTTTGAATTTGGCCAGCCGTTCTTCCTTTGATGGGGCGGTAAGCAGACTATATCCGATGAGTATTCCGAAAATCAGCAGTATCCCGATAACAGTATTTAAAGTGCCTTTATTCATTTTTGTTGGATTACTTAAAGTGAGGTGCAAAGATAAAGAAAAATAATTCTTTTAAAAATTCGCCTGTTTTAATGGTTAAATCTTTTTGCCACAAAGTAACTCAAAAACAATAATGGGATAAATACGAAAACAGTTTCTTAAGCATTTTTATTGAATTCGTAACACTGTATTTGGTGTGTTTACGCTTTGTCTGGATAATATCGCCATTGGTGTTTTTTTTCGAGATGTTAATCTATTGTTAATGATTTTTTTGACTTTGTAAAGGATACGTGGTTTTCTTATATTTGCAAAAATTACTAAATTGTAAAATATTTCATAAAACTATGCATTTCATAAAATCTATTTTATCGCTGTTAATGGCCGTAGTAGTGATTAATAGCTATGCTCAGGTGGAAATAACACTGAACAGTACAAAGAACGAATTTTCCATTCTGGAGAAAAGTCCTTATAAGATTAAGGCAAAAACCTCGCTTCAAAAAATCAAAACCCTTACGGTAAATACTGTAGAGGGTAATTTTGTGGAACTGGGTATCAACGGATTTTCTCAAATATATGATATCGGCAAACCCCAGTTGCCCGTATATAGCAAATTAATTGAAATTCCGTATGGGTCGGAAATCCAGATAAACATCATCAGTTACAACGAACAAAATATTGATCTGGGCAATGCGGGTATTGTGCAAAAAATAATGCCTTCGCAGCCTTCGGTATGCAAAAGTGCCGATCCCAATGAAATACCTTTTTATTACGACAGGGTTTTATATCAAACCAATGCTTTTACACAGGCTGAAATGGTTACCGTGGAAAGAGCCGGCATCATGCGCGGGGTTCAGTTTGGAAACCTCACGGTGGCTCCATTCCGCTACAACCCTGTTACCAATGTGCTGAAAGTATATAACGACCTGGTATTTGAAGTTATTTTCAAACATCCCGATATTGCCCTCACCGAGCAGATGAAAGAAAAATACTATTCACCTTTTTTTGAAACTTCGCTGAATACTATGATCAACCATGCAGCGCCGGCTACAAAAGATGCACTTTCAAAATATCCCATCAAATATGTCATAATCTCGTTATCTTCATTCGAGTCGGCGTTAAAACCTTTTGTTTACTGGAAACGCCAGAAAGGCTTTAATGTAATTGAAAAATATTATACTTCGGCACCAACCACAAGCACTGTACAGACTTATATCCAGGGACTTTATGATGCCGGCACCACCAACGACCCCGCACCTACCTTTGTCCTGTTGGTTGGCGATGTGGCACAAATTCCTACCTATAACG
>Ga0116184_10004613_pt1 | contig 10819 bp, 7 predicted proteins | sample AD_JPNNA5_MetaG_FD_89886 | JGI IMG/M metagenome (GOLD analysis project Ga0116184, IMG submission 89886) | Active sludge microbial communities of municipal wastewater-treating anaerobic digesters from Japan - AD_JPNNA5_MetaG | ecosystem: Engineered > Bioreactor > Anaerobic > Digestate | place...
TGAGCGGGGATGCCGGCGCCGTCCCTCCCGGCGCCGTGAGCGGCGCGCTCGTGCGGTTGGCGCAGGAGCGCGACGTCGGTCCTGTCGCCGCCCTGCTCGAGAAGGACGAGGCGGCGCTCGCCTTCGAGGCGCGCGACGACGGGGGAGAGGGGCTCGCCGTGGCGGCGCACGCCGGCGGCGACGTGTGTCTCGTCGCGCCGGCCGACGCTGCGAGGGCCGGCTCGCTGTGGCTGCTCGCGGCGCACGCGGTCGTGCACGACGCCAAGGCGCAGCCCGGCTTCGTGCACGCGCCCGTGGGTCCGGCGTTCGACACCGCGGTGGCCGCCTATCTGCTGGCGCCGGAGCGGCCCGAGAAGGAGCGCACGCTGTTCGCGCTCGCGGGGGCGGACGACGGCGCCCGGCTGGTCGAGGGGCCGGCGGCCGAGGCCGCCGCGGCCACGCGTGCCACCCTCACCTGGCGCGTGGCCGAGGCACAGCGGCCGCGCCTCGTGGAGCTCGGCCTCGAGCGGCTCTTCCGCGAGGTCGAGCTGCCGCTGGTGCGCGTGCTCGCGCAGATGGAGGCCGCCGGCGTCAAGATGGACCCGTACCGGCTCGGTGAGATCACCGCCCGCGTGCGCGACCGCATCGACGAGCTGGCGGACGAGGTCGTCCGGCTGGCCGGCGGCCCGTTCACCCTCGGCTCGCCGCAGCAGCTCGCCGACGTGCTGTTCAACCGCCTCGGCCTGGAGCCGGTCCGCAAGGGCAAGACGGGGTACTCGACCGACGCTCGCGTGTTGCGGACGCTGCGCGACCGGCACCCGATCGTCCCGGCGATCGAGGAGTGGCGCGAGCTCACCAAGCTGCTCAACACCTATCTCGAGCCGCTCCCGGCCCGCCTCGACCCCGCCACCGGCCGGCTGCACACCACCTTCAACCAGATGGTGGCGTCCACGGGACGGCTCTCCAGCTCCAACCCCAATCTGCAGAACATCCCCGTGCGCACCGAGCTCGGCGCCGAGATCCGCGCCTGCTTCGTGGCCGACGAGGGGCACCGCCTGGTGGTGGCCGACTACTCGCAGATCGAGTTGCGCCTGATGGCGTCGCTCTCGGGCGAGCCGGCCCTGCTGGCGGCCTACCATCGCGGCGAGGATGTGCACCGCGTCACCGCCGCCGCGGTCGCCGGCATCCCCGTCGAGGAGGTCACCCGGCAGCAGCGCGAACGCGCCAAGGCCACCAACTTCGGCATCATGTACGGACTCTCCGCCTACGGCCTCTCCGAGCAGGTGGACATCCCCGTCGAGGAGGCCCGTGCCTTCATCGAGGCCTACTTCGCCAAGTACCCCAAGGTGAAGGAGTTCCGCGAGCAGGTGATCGCCCAGGCGACGCAGGACGGTCACGTGACGACCCTGTTCGGCCGCCGCCGGGCCGTGCCGGAGCTGCGCTCGTCCAACTACCGCGACCGCTCGCTCGGGGAGCGCCTCGCCGTCAACACGATCCTGCAGGGCACGGCGGCCGACATCATCAAGGTCGCCATGGTCACCGTGAGCCGCCAGCTGGAGCGTCGCGGGCTGGCGTCTCGACTGGTGCTGCAGGTGCACGACGAGCTGGTCCTCGAATGTCCCGAGGACGAGGTGGACGTGTGCCTGCCGCTGCTGCGCGACGCCATGACCGGCGCCCTCGACCTCGATCCTCCGCTCGAGGTGGAGGTCGGGGCGGGCGACGACTGGGTGGCGGCCAAAGGCTGAGGGGCGGGCGGTCCGACCGGCCTGCATCCGTGCCGGCCGGACTCGATTGCCGGGCCTGCGGCTGCTATAATCCCCGATTTAGGCCCGCCGCGGTCCGCGGGCCGACCCCTCCATCAGCGACGGACCGCCAAGTGACCGGGAGGCACACCTACTCATGACCGACAACCCCACCGACGCCACCATCACCGACCCCGCCAACGCGCCGAACGTCGTGGAGGGCAGCGAGGGCTATCTCATCGAGGTCGACGGCGAGATCGTCCCCAACTACGACATGACGCTGACCGACTTCAGCGAGGGGGACATCGTCACCGGTAAGGTCGTGCGCATCGACAAGGACGAGGTCCTGGTCGACATCGGCTACAAGTCCGAGGGCGTCATCCCGCTCAACGAGCTCAGCATCCGCAAGAACGTCAACACCTCCGAGGAGGTCCAGCTCGACGAGGAGGTCGACGCGCTGGTCATGACCAAGGAGGACGCCGACGGCCGTCTCATCCTGAGCAAGAAACGGGCCAAGTTCGAGAAGGCCTGGAAGCGCATCGAGGCCGCCTTCGAGAGCGGCGAGCCCGTCACCGGCACGGTCATCGAGGTGGTCAAGGGCGGGCTCATCCTCGACCTCGGCGTGCGCGGCTTCCTGCCCGCCTCGCTGGTCGACATCCGGCGTGTGCAGGACCTTCACGAGTACGTCGGTCGCGAGCTCAACTGCCGCGTCATCGAGATGAACCGCAACCGCAACAACGTCGTCCTCAGCCGTCGGGCCGTGCTCGAGGAGGAGCGCAAGGAGATCCGCCAGCAGATCATCGACCAGCTCAACGTGGGCGACATCGTCGAGGGCACGATCAGCAACATCGTCGATTTCGGCGCCTTCGTCGACCTCGACGGCATCGACGGCCTCATCCACATCAGCGAGCTCAGCTGGACCCACATCAACCATCCGTCCGAGGTCCTGCAGGTCAGCCAGAAGGTCAACGTCAAGGTCCTCGACATCGACCGGGATCGCCAGCGCATCAGCCTCGGCCTCAAGCAGACCCAGGAAGACCCCTGGCGCAAGATCGTCGCCCGGCACAAGGTCGGCGACGTGGTCGAGGGCCGCGTGACCAAGATCGTCGCCTTCGGCGCCTTCGTCGAGATCTACGAGGGCATCGAGGGTCTCGTGCACATCAGCGAGCTGGCCAACCGCCACGTCGAGCGTCCGGACGAGGTCGTGTCGGTCGGCCAGCAGGTCAACGTGAAGATCATCGAGGTCGACTCCGAGCGCCGTCGTCTCAGCCTGAGCATCAAGCGGGTGGACGGCGACAACGTGAGGCCCATGCGGCCCGTCGCGCGGCCTGAGCCCGAGCCGGAGCCGGAGACCGAGCCGGAGACCGAGCCGGAGACCGGGGCGAGCCATGAGGCCGAGGGCGACGAGACGGCGCCGGATCAAGGCGCTGAGGCCGTCGCCGAGGCCGCCGAGCCGGTCGCGGCCGAGCCTGAGCCCGAGCCGGAGCTCGGGCTGAGCGACGACGTCTTCCCGGCCGGGGCGGCCGCCGACGACGAGGCCGCGGAGGAGCCCGCCGGATCCTGATGTCGGCGGCGGGGCGCCGCGACAGCACGTCCGCGGCCGCCCCGCCCGACATCGCCGCTCGGTGAAGCATGAGCGCATCCCCTGCGCGCATACCGGTGATGGGCCTGACCGGGGGCATCGGCTCAGGCAAGTCCACCGCCCTCGCCTACCTGCGCGAGCTGGGTGCGGCCACCATCTCCAGCGACGATATCGTGCACGGGCTGTACTCCGCCCCGGAGGTGGTCGACCGCATCCGTGAGCGCTTCGGCGACGCCGTCGACGACGGCGCCGGCGGCATCAGCCGGCCGGCGCTGGCCGGGATCGTGTTCGCGGACGCGGCCCAACTGCGCTGGCTGGAGGACCTCCTGCACCCCTTCGTGCGCACGGCCGTGGCCGAGTGGGTCGAGCGCCAGCAGCGCGCCCGGCCGCGGCCGGTGCTGATCGTCGTCGAGGTACCGCTGCTCTTCGAGACGGGGTTCGACCGCTGGTTCGACCATGTGATGCTCATCACGGCGCCCGGCGACGTGCGTCGCAAGCGGGTCGCCGCGAAGTTGACCGACAGTGAGTTCCGGCGCCGGCTCGCGCAGCAGATGCCTGAGGACGAGAAGGCCCGGCGCAGCGACTTCGTCTTCGACAACTCCGGCTCACGCAGGAAGCTCAGGGAGTTCGTGGGGCAGATCGTGGCGAGCATCCTCGCCGGGGACGTCCCGGCTGCGGACGACGGCGGAGACACCGCGTGAGGCGTCTCATCGTCGGCCTCGGGCTCGCCGCGCTCGTGCTCGCGGCGGCCGCAGGGGCCGTCCGCTGGGCGGGGCCGCTGCTGGCCGGCGGCGTCGGCTCCTCGTGGTACCGGGAGGCGGTGTATCCGCTGGAGCACGTCGAGGCGATCCGCGCCGGCGCCGCGCGCCACGACCTCGACCCGGCGCTGGTCGCGGCGGTCATCTACGCGGAGAGCAGGTTCGACGAGCATGCGCGCTCGCCCCAGGGCGCCGTCGGGCTCATGCAGGTGCTGCCCGAGACGGCCGCGCAGATCGCCCGCCAGTCCGGCGGCGTCCGGTTCACGGCGGCGGATCTCGAGGACCCTCGTATCAACGTGCGGTACGGCTCGTACTATCTCCGCCTTGCGCTGGACGTGTTCGACGGCGACCTGCGCGCCGCGGTCGCCTCCTACAACGCCGGCATGGGCGCCGTGGAGGAGTGGCTCGGCGCGGCGCGGTCCGAGGGGCGCCGGCTGCGCCTGACCGACATCCCGTATCCGGAGACGCGGGCGTACGTGGAGACGGTGCTGCGCGCGCGCCGGGTATACCGTGAGGTGTACGGCGACCGCCTGCGTGTCTGAGGCGTCCGCGAACGGGGCGGCGGAGCCCCCTGGTTGCGAACATGTGTTCGTACCGTTAGCATCGAGAGCGCATGACCCAGTTCACGATCAAGGCCAGCTACGGCCTCACCGGCGACCAGCCCGAGGCCGTGGCCTCCCTGGCCGAGGGCGTCCTGCGCGGCGACCGCTACCAGACGCTCCTCGGGGCCACCGGCTCGGGCAAGACCTTCACCATGGCCAACGTCATCGAGAAGGTGCAGAAGCCCACCCTGGTGATCGCCCACAACAAGACCCTGGCGGCCCAGCTCTGCAACGAGTTCCGTGAGTTCCTGCCGGACAACGCGGTGGAGTATTTCGTCAGTTACTACGACTACTATCAGCCTGAGGCGTACGTGCCGGCGCAGGACCTCTACATCGAGAAGGACTCGTCGATCAACGACGAGATCGACCGCCTGCGCCACGCGGCCACGACATCGCTCTTCCTGAGGCGGGACGTGGTCATCGTCGCCAGCGTGAGCTGCATCTACGGTCTGGGTTCGCCGGAGGAGTACCTCGAGCGGATGGTCCTCCTCCAGTTGGGCCAGACCGTCGAGCGCGACGAGATGCTGCGCAAGCTGGTCGACATCCAGTACGCGCGCAACGACTTCGAGCTGGCGCGCGGCAAGTTCCGTGTGCGCGGCGACTCGGTGGAGATCTGGCCGGCCGCCCAGGACACCGCCATCCGCGTGCAGTTCTGGGGCGACGAGGTCGAGCGGCTGGTGAGCTACGACCCGGTCAGCGGTGAGGTGCTCGACAGACCCGGTCACGTGGCCGTCTACCCGGCCACGCACTTCGTCACCAACGACCCCGCCATCGAGCGCGCCCTCGTCGAGATCGGCCGCGAGATGGAGGAGCGCTGCGCCTGGTTCGAGCAGCGCGGCAAGGTCGTCGAGGCCCACCGCCTGCGCCAGCGCACCCGGTACGACATGGAGATGCTGCGCGAGATGGGCTACTGCAGCGGCATCGAGAACTACTCGCGCATCCTGCTCGGCAAGGAGCCCGGCGCCACGCCCAACTGCCTGCTCGATTACTTCCCCGACGACTTCCTCTGCCTCGTCGACGAGTCGCACATGTCGCTGCCGCAGATCCGCGCCATGAGCGAGGGCGACCGCTCGCGCAAGCAGCAGCTCGTCGATTACGGCTTCCGCCTCCCGAGCGCGCTCGACAACCGTCCGCTGCGCTTCGACGAGTTCCTCGACAAGGTGCCCCAGTTCATCTTCGTGAGCGCCACGCCGGGCGAGTTCGAGCTCGCCCACAGCGTCAACGTCGCGGAGCAGATCATCCGGCCCACCGGCCTGGTGGACCCCGAGGTGCGGGTGCGGCCGATCGAAGGGCAGATCGACGACCTCATGAACGAGATCCGCCGCCGCGTGGACGCCGACCAGCGGGTGCTGGTGACCACGCTCACCAAGCGCATGGCCGAGGATCTCACCGACTACCTGATCGAGAACGGGTTCAAGGTGCGCTACCTCCACAGCGAGGTCGACACGCTCCAGCGCATCGAGATCGTGCGTGACCTGCGCCTCGGCGAGTTCGACGTGCTGGTGGGCATCAACCTCCTGAGGGAGGGGCTCGATCTCCCCGAGGTCACGCTGGTCGCCATCCTGGACGCCGACAAGGAGGGGTTCCTGCGCGGCCAGACGAGCCTCATCCAGACGATCGGGCGTGCGGCGCGCAACGTGGACGGGACGGTGATCATGTACGCCGACCGGCTCACGGCGGCGATGAAGGCGGCGATCGACGAGACGGACCGCCGCCGCGCCAAGCAGACTGCCTACAACGAGGCGCACGGCATCACGCCGCAGAGCGTGGTCAAGGGCGTGAGCGACATCGCCACGATGATGAGCGACGCGGCGGCGGTGCCGACCAAGGGCCGCCGCGCCGCGAAGGCCGTCGCCCGCAAGGTGGCCATGCCGCGCCACGACCTCGAGAAGCTGCTCGCCGGCCTCGAGGCCGAGATGTTCGAGGCGGCGGACCAGCTCAAGTTCGAGTACGCCGCCAAGCTGCGCGACGAGATCAGGGAGCTCGGCAAGGAACTCGCACGGAGAGGAGAGGCGGTTGGCTGACGCCCATCATCTGCAGAGGCTCATCGCCGCGGCCGGGGACCTGGGCGCGGACCGCGCGGCCCCGCTGCCGGCGGCCGCGGTCGTGGTCGACGAGCGGGTCAACCTCAAGTGCCGTGTGCCGCTCTGCTCCGCCTACGGCCACAACCTCATGTGCCCGCCGGCGGTCATGACGGCCGTCGAGACGCGCGAGGTCTTGGCCCGCTACGGCGACGTGCTCGTCGTCCAGCAGGACATCCCGCTGACGCAGGACCGCGTCGACGCGCAGCTGGCCGGCAGGACCTATGCGCAGGCCCGGTCGGACGCCGAGCGGGTCGAGGGACTGCGCCGGAGCCAGAACCGGTTCGCGCGCCTCATGACCGATCTGGAACGGGCCGCGTTCAAAATGGGCTATCGTTACGCGGCCGCCTTCTCCGGCGGCGAGTGCGTGCTCTGCGAGGAGTGCGTCGGTCAGGCATCGGGGGAGCCGTGCCGTCATCCATTCGAGGCGCGGCCGTCGATGGAGGCCGTGGGCATCGACGTGGTCGCCACGGCGGTGGCGGCGGGTCTCAGCGTCGAGCTTCCGGCGGAGGATCACCCCGCCTGGACGGGTCTCCTCCTCATCGATTGAGCGATGTAGTCGACTCGACGTGAGGGCCTCCGAAGGCAGACCTCACACTGGCCGCCGCAGGCGGGCCGGTGCGCGGTGCGCCGAAGGTACACCGCACATCGACGCGTCATGATCGAAAAGCGACAGCAGACAGGCAGAGTGAGCGCATGACCAGCGACCTCGTCATCACCGGCGCCCGCGAGCACAACCTCAAGGACATCAGCCTCACGCTGCCGCGCGACCGCTTCATCGTCATCACCGGCCTCTCCGGCTCGGGCAAGTCCTCGCTCGCCTTCGACACCATTTACGCCGAGGGCCAGCGCCGTTACGTGGAGAGCCTCTCGGCCTACGCGCGGCAGTTCCTCGGCCAGATGGACAAGCCCGACGTGGACAGCATCGAAGGGCTCTCGCCGGCGATCTCGATCGACCAGAAGACGACCTCGCGCAACCCGCGCTCCACGGTGGGCACGGTCACCGAGATCTACGATTACCTGCGCCTGCTGTACGCGCGCATCGGCCATCCGCACTGCCCCAGGTGCGGACGGCCCATCTCCGGGCAGAGCGTCCAGCAGATCGTCGACCACATCTGCGAGCTCGAGCCTGGCACCCGCTTCAGCGTGCTGGCGCCGGTCGTACGCGGCCGCAAGGGCGAATACGGGAAGCTGTTCGAGCAGCTGCGCGCCGACGGCTTCACGCGGGTCGAGGTCGACGGCGTCGTGCGCGAGCTCGACGAGGACATCGACCTCGACAAGAAGTTCAAGCACGACATCGGCGTGGTCGTCGACCGTCTCGTGATGAAGGACGGGCTGCGGCGGCGGCTCACCGACTCCGTCGAGACGGCCGCCGCGCTGGCCGACGGGCTCGTCGACGTCGAGATCGCCGGCGACGCGCCGCGTCGGCTCACGTTCAGCGAGAAGTTCGCCTGCGTCCACTGCGGCATCTCGCTGCCCGAGATCGAGCCGCGCATCTTCAGCTTCAACAGCCCTCACGGCGCCTGCCCGGCCTGTCACGGGCTCGGGTTCACGCAGGAGATCGACCCCGGCCTCGTCGTGCCCGACGGCTCGCTCAGCATCGACCAGGGCGCGCTGCTGCCCTACGGACACCTCTCCTTCGGCTGGCTCGAGCAGGTCTTCGAGAGCATCGCCAGGACGTTCGCGGTGGACACCAGCGTCCCGTGGGACGACCTGCCGCAGGCCGACCGCGACCTCTTCCTGTACGGCACCGGCAAGGAGCGTATCCCGCTCAGCTACCGCAACTACCGAGGGCGCATGCGGCACTACAGCTCGAGCTTCCCGGGGATCGTCAAGCATCTGCAGCGGCGCTTCGCCGAGACCGAGTCCGAGCAGGTGCGCCAGAAGATCGAGGAGTACATGGCCGACCGGCCGTGCCCGGAGTGCCACGGGGCGCGGCTCAAGCCGACCAGCCTCGCCGTCACCGTCGGCGGGCTCAACATCCACGAGTTCACGCTCCTCAGCGTGCGCGAGGCGTTCGGCTTCCTCGGCGGGCTGTCGCTGAGCGAGACGGAGCGCCTCATCGGCGGCCGCGTCATCAGGGAGATCGTGGAGCGGCTGCGCTTCCTGAACGACGTCGGGGTGGGCTACCTCACGCTGCAGCGCGCCTCGGCGACGCTCTCGGGCGGCGAGGCGCAGCGCATCCGCCTCGCCACGCAGATCGGCTCGGCGCTCGTCGGCGTGCTCTACATCCTCGACGAGCCGAGCATCGGTCTGCACCAGCGCGACAACCTGCGGCTGATCGAGACCCTGATGCGGCTGCGCGACCTGGGCAACACCGTGCTGGTCGTCGAGCATGACGAGGAGACCATGCGCCTGGCCGACCACATCGTCGACATGGGGCCGGGCGCCGGCGAGCACGGCGGTCGCGTGGTCGCCCAGGGGACGCCGGACGAGGTGGCCGCCCAGCCCGGCTCGCTCACCGGCGACTTCCTCGCCGGCCGGCGCCGCATCGAGCTGCCCGCCCAGCGCCGGCTCCCGCTGCAGTGGTTCACCGTGCGCGGCGCCCGCATGCACAACCTCAAGGGCATCGACGTGTCGTTCCCCGTCGGCGCCTTCACCTGCGTCACCGGCGTCTCCGGCTCCGGCAAGTCCACGCTCGTCAACGAGATCCTCTACAAAGGCATGGCGGCGCGGCTCAACCGCGGCACCAAGCTCCGTGCCGGCGCGCACGACGGCATCGACGACGCCCGCCTGCTGGACAAGGTCATCGACATCGACCAGTCGCCCATCGGCCGCACGCCGCGCAGCAACCCGGCCACCTATACCGGCGTCTTCGACCACATCCGCCAGCTCTTCGCCCAGACGCCGGAGAGCAAGCTGCGCGGCTACAAGCCCGGTCGTTTCAGCTTCAACGTCAAGGGCGGTCGCTGCGAGACCTGCCGCGGCGACGGCCAGATCAAGATCGAGATGCACTTCCTGCCCGACGTGTACGTGCCCTGCGAGGCCTGCCGCGGCAAGCGGTACAACCGCGACACGCTCGAGGTCTGGTACAAGGGCAAGAACATCGCCGACGTGCTCGACATGAGCGTGGAGGAGGCGGTGGAGTTCTTCGCCAACGTGCCGCGCATCGCCCGGCGCCTCAAGGCGCTCGAGGACGTCGGCCTGGGCTACATCAGGATGGGGCAGCCGGCGACGACGTTGTCGGGCGGCGAGGCCCAGCGGGTCAAGCTCGCCGCCGAGCTCAGCAAGGTGGCCACCGGCAGGACGCTCTACATCCTCGACGAGCCCACCACCGGCCTGCACTTCGCCGACATCGAGAAGCTGCTCGAGATGCTGCAGCGGCTGGTCACGCAGGGCAACACGGTGGTCGTCATCGAGCACAACCTCGACGTGATCAAGTCGGCGGACTGGGTCGTCGACCTCGGCCCGGAGGGCGGCGAGGAGGGCGGGCGTGTGGTCGCCAGCGGCACGCCCGAGGACCTCGCCGCCCTGGCGGAGACCTCCCACACGGGCCGTTTCCTGGCCCGTGTGCTGGCCGACGGAGCGGCCGTCCGCGCCTGACCGGTGCATTGACCGGGATGCAGCCCTTCTGCGAGAATGCCGCGGAGGGGGTGGCGTGACACTGGTCGGGAGCCACGGGAGTACGAGGGTGCAGGTGCGGGCCCACGGGGGGGCGGCCTCTCTCTCCGCGCCTGCTGCGCCCCTCCCGGTCCCCGCGGTCTCGTCGGTCACCACCGGCGCCGGGCCGGCGTACGACCGGCGGCCCGGCCGGCCCGGCGGCTCCTGCGAGGGTCGCGCCCGATGACCGGCCGCCGCATCCCGGCGGCGCGGTCTCACGTCGTCCTCGCCGGCGCGGTCCGGGCGCCTCCGCCCGACGCCCGTGCAAGGGTCCGCTTCGCCCTCGCGACGGAGATGTCGCCGCCTCAGGGGAGGCGGCCGCGGGCTGTGGGCCGTCATGTCTCAACAAGGGGGTGACGCGTGTTCGAATTCGATGCGCCGGTGGTGTCGATGCACGGGCTCGACTGGGTGGTGGTCGGGGCCTACATCTTCGGCATGCTGTACATCGGCTACTGGTTCTCGAAGAAGTCGAGCA
>Ga0116184_10004614_pt1 | contig 10818 bp, 5 predicted proteins | sample AD_JPNNA5_MetaG_FD_89886 | JGI IMG/M metagenome (GOLD analysis project Ga0116184, IMG submission 89886) | Active sludge microbial communities of municipal wastewater-treating anaerobic digesters from Japan - AD_JPNNA5_MetaG | ecosystem: Engineered > Bioreactor > Anaerobic > Digestate | place...
CCCGGACCGGCTCCACGAGTTCGTGTGGCGTAACTGGAGCGCCGTCCCCCCGGCCAGACTGGCCCACGTCCTGCGGTGCTCGGCCCACCAGGTCACCGCGCTGGCCGTGTCGATGGGCCTCCCCGCCGAGCCCGCAGTGCCTGCAGAGATGCGGCAGCGCGGTTATGTCACACTGATCCGGCGCAACTGGCACCTGCTTCCCTACGATCAGCTTCTTGAGCTGCTCGACCTGACACCGGATCGGCTGTCAGTCATGCTGCGGGAGGAGGACTTCCTGTGGCACAAGCTGGGGCGGCTGAAGCCTCGGTGCGAGCCCCTGCGGTACCATGAGCCCAGTGCCGCGGCACGTTGCCGCGCCGCCGAGATCCGCCGCACAGTGGAGCAGGAGTTCGGCGGCGCGATCCGCGGCCCAGCCGAGCCGCGTTTCGCCTTCGTCCGGCACCTCAGCACTCCGCTGCCGACCCGCGCCACGCCCGCTGCCCGCATGCCGGCCAGACTGCTCCGGCTCGTGTACTCGTACGTGGCCGTCTATGGGGACCCACTGATAGACCCGGAGCCCGACCCCTATCCTGATGGCCTGCTGAACCGTCTGTCGCGCGTCGGCGTCAATGGTGTGTGGCTCCACGCTGTGCTGCGCGATCTGGCTCCCGGAGGCGTGGCGTTCCCTGAGTTCGGACACGATCATGAGCGGCGCCTCGCCAACCTCAGATCCCTCGTCAGTCGCGCTCAGCGTTTCGGCATCGGAGTCTACCTCTACTTCAACGAGCCGCGCGCGATGCCCACGCCCTTCTTCGAATCACGCCCAGAGGTTGCCGGCGTGGAGGAGGGCGGGCTCACCGCTCTGTGCACCTCGAACGCCACGGTGCGCCAGTGGATGTCGGATGCGTTGACCCACGTCTACCGGGAGGTTCCCGGTCTTGGCGGCATCTATGCCATCACTGCGTCGGAGAATCTGACGAACTGCGCGTCCCATGGCGCCTGGAGTGCGTGCCCGCGGTGCCAGACGCGCAGCGACACCGAGATCATTGCCGAGGTTGTGCGGACCCTCGAGGAGGGCGTCCACCGCGGTAGTCCTCAGGCCGAGGTGATCGTCTCGGACTGGGGCTGGAAGGGCCACGGTGATGCCCGGGAGATCATCGCGCAGTTGCCCGCCTCGGTCATGCTCATGTCGGTCAGCGAGTGGGCCAAGCCCATTGAGCGTGGCGGGATTGCCAGTGAAGTGGGTGAGTATTCGATCTCATCGGTTGGGCCGGGGCCGCGGGCCCTCCGCCACTGGGAGGCCGCCCGGCAGGCCGGTGTGAGGACGGCGGCCGAGGTCCAGCTCAACAACACCTGCGAGCTCGCCAGTTTGCCTTACCTGCCGGTCATGGACCTCATCGCCGAGCACTGCCACAACCTGGCCTATGCGGGGCTTAGCGGGATGCTTGTTGGCTGGACCATGGGCGGCTATCCGTCGCCGAGCTTCGACCTCGCTCGGCGCTTCGATCGCACCCCGGTGCCCGAGACTGAGGTCGCACTCGATGAGGTGGCTCGCGACCGGTTCGGTCCTGACGGGGCGCCCCATGCCCGCAAGGCATGGACGCGGTTCAGCCGAGCCTACCGGGAGTACCCGTTTCACATCAGCGTGGTCTACACGGCCCCAGTCCAGGTGGGCCCGGCGAACCCTCTGTACGCCATCCAGACAGGCTACCGGGCCACCATGTGGGGTATCCCATACGACGACCTGGATACCTGGCGGGGGCCGTACCCTCCAGAGGTTCTCGCCTCGCAGTTTGGCCGACTTGCGGCCGGCTGGGAGTTCGGTGTGCACGCACTCGAGGCCGCGGTTCGCGCGACGCCTCCGGACCGGCGGCCGGAGGCCGAAGGGGACCTGCGCCTGGCCCGGGCGGCCGGGCTGTACTTTCGCTCCGTGGCCAACCAGATTCGCTTCGTCATGGCCCGCGATGCGTTGGCGTCCGGCGGCCAGACGCTGCCTCCGGAGCGGCGCCGTGGGCTCCAGATGGAGATCCGGCGCTGTCTCGAATCCGAGATCCGGCTGGCGCGCCAGCTCTTTGCGCTGGCGCAAGAGGACTCGCGCATCGGCTTCGAGCCCACGTGCCACTACTTCTACCTGCCACTCGACCTGGTTGAGAAGGTCATCAACTGCCGGTGGCTTCTCAACCACTGGGATGTAGCCGGCCGCTAATGGGTGCTGCGTCCCTGTTGCACCAGTGGTATACTTGGGAATGGGGGGGGAGGACATCGTTCCTGGTTCGCGCCGCCGTCCGCTGAGAGCGGAGGCCGGCCTGGGGTCGCCGCAGACGCAGGGCCAGGCACGGGCTGTTTCCTGGGGGGCATCCGCTGACACGCGCCAAACGGTCTCCCTGGAGGTGTGCGCGAATGCCCGATGAAGAGTGGACTCCCCAGCGCATCGCCGAACTGATGTCCGCTGCCCCTCCTCCGCGAGTGGCGGCCATTCTGGCGGACCTGGCTGACCTCGTCGCGTCGTATGTGGCGACCGGGGACGGCTCCGAGGCCGATCGCATCTGTGCGGCCTACCGGGCGCTTGAGGCGCAGCTTCCCCCCGAGTGGCGTCCCGGTCGGCCGGCCGTGGGGCTCCCGAAGGAGCCACCCTGTCCGCCACAAAGGCGTCGAGAACGGCCCCGGCTCGTGTGAGAGACACTGAACCGGCCACTTCATGCTTGAGTTGGTGTTGTGACTATTATTGCAACACTTATGGCTAGTGGCCACGGATGCTCACCGAATCGACTGCTGGTGCTACCGCCCAGGCCGCGGGGTACGCCCGCCCCTCGCCGACTCGGCCGGCCAGGGGCCGCGCGCGGAGCCCCGCGGTGTTCGATCGTTACCGGGCCCTTGCGGCGGGCGACCTGCCGGTCGCCCCTACTCCACCCGCTCGTATACGAGCACGGCCGACCCCGGCTGGGCGGTGATGTCCATCCGAAGGCCGGGGTCCATGAGCTCGGCGCCTGACAGCGTCTTGGCGCCTCCCTGGTCCAGGTCACGCACGCGGTAGCGCGCCTCGGGATCCAGGCCGCGCAGCTTGAGGCGCAGTGCCTCGTAGGGGCTGTCTGCCCGCCGGAACACCTGGATGGCGCCCTGGCCGGTCTCCGGCCGGTCGAACTGCCACGCCATCCACGCGTCGGCGCCCGTGCTATACGGCGTCAGCGGCCAGAAGTCGCCCGTGCAGTACCGAGCGACCTGCTGCCACTGCGACGTGAGCCGCCGGAGCAGGTCGTAGTCGAGCTTGCTGTTGCGGATGTCGAGCAGGCAGTTCGTGAACGGCGCCATGTTGCTGCGGAACGTGTAGGCGTCTACGTCCTGCGCGCCCGTGCCCGACAGTGGGATCCACATCGAGATGCCGTACGTGCAGCATTGCGTGCCCACCGGCTCGCAGCGGTAGTCCGTCCGCCACAGCGGGATGGCCCGCCGCATCGTCTCCAGGTCGTTGCGGCGCCCGCCTGATGCGCACGAGTCGATGAACATCCGCGGGTGGCGCTCAAGCAGCGCGTCCCAGTAGGCCAGGTAGCCCTCGACATAGCGGATCTCGGTCATGCCCTGCCGATCGGCCGCATCGTTGCCGCGCCAGTAGTCCAGCGGGTCCATGTTGAAGTCCTGGCGGTAGAGATCGATGCCCTCGTCGGTCATCAGCCGGTCGACGTGGTCGGTGAGCCACTCCCGGGCTTCCGCGTTGCCCAGGTTCAGCAGCTTCTGCCCGCCGTCAGCCCCAAGCAGCCACTCGGGATGCTGGTCGTAGAGCCACGTGTCCGGGTGGACTCGCTCGGGCTCGAACCAGACGATGGTCTTCACACCGCGCTCGTGCGCGTGGTCGCTGACGGCCCGCAACCCGCGCGGGAACCGACGCGTGTCCACCTCCCACGTACCCGTCTTCGGCCAGCCCACGCCATCGCACGGGTACCAGCCCGCGTCCATCCACCAGTGGCGGATCGGGATGCGCTCCTCGAGGTACCGGTCGATGCACCCGATCTGGTTCTCCTCGTTCGCCTCGACCATCTCGTTGAAGAGGTGCGAGCTGCAGCCGAACAGCTCGGGCTCTGGCAACCGGCCCATCGGCTTGGGCACGTTGTGAGCCAGCATCCACCGGCGCCAGACGTTCTGGGCGCGAACCCAGTCGCCATGCCAGAACTGGAGGACAACCAGCGGCGTGCGGATCGACTCCCCCGGGTGCAGAGCCAGGTGCGTGCGTTCCTGCCCGGCCCGCACGCGCAGCCCGGTGTCACCGTCGCGGGCCCACTCGGAGGCCCACTGCCCCGGCCAACCCACAGCCACGATGAGTCCCTGTCGGACTGGCGACTCGAGGCTGAAGTAGGGCATGTCGCTGTTCGATGGCCGCCCGCCTGCCGCACCGATGCGCGTGACGCTCCCCGGCGCAAGAGATGATGTCAGAGGCCCGTAGTCGTCGACCCGGCACGGGCTGCCCACCGCGTGGTGCAGCGTGAACTCGCCGTAGTGCCCTCGCTGCAGACCCAGGTCGAGGGCCTGGATGCCCTCGAGGATCGGCGTGTCCGCGGCGCCGGTGTTCCGCAGGTAGACCGTCCACTCGACGGTGGGGAAGTCGCGGTACTCGACCGCCACGAGCTCGACGACCAGGCCCGTCTGCGGATCGGTGTACGTCAGTGTGTGCCGGACGCGCTTGCGGTCGAGCTCACTGGAGGCACGCTCCAGGCGCCAGGTCGGCAGCAGCTCGGCCGATGGCGTCCCGCCGTAGGTGAACGAGAAGGGCGGCTCGGCATCGAGCAAGGCGGGAGTGTCAGCCAGGGGCAGGTCCGCCAGCCACACCGTGCTCCCATCGGCCATCGCGATGCGCGCATCGGCCCAGTCAGCCTGGTCGCACGAGATGCCATCGCCCGAGTCGTTCACCTCGAGAGCGAACTCCCGCGCGCCGCCGAGAGCGACATCGACGGCCACGGAGTCCATGCCCTCGCGCACAATGGGCGAGCGGAATGCCTCGGCGTCGCCGACGTTGACCGAGAAGACCACGCTGCCCCTGCCTCCGACCGTCTGCTCGTTGCTGTCGACCCCAACGCGAGCCGTGAATGCCTTGCCTGGGCCTGGCAGTCGCACCACGATGCGGCTGTTGGCGTGGCAGAAGAGCCCGTGCGTGTAGGCCTTGCCCCCGAGCCTGAGCGGATTGCCGAACCGGGCGTTCTTCTGCACCGAGTCGTAGTTCTCCAGGACCTCCAGCCCAGGGTCGGGGGCCGGTAGCCTCACGCCCTCTAGCCTGGCCGAGACCCATGATCGGGCTGTGGCCATCTCGTCTCGCGTCACCGTCACAGCGTCGCACCGCCGAGCGCTTGCCACCGCCACGAGCACCCCCAGAGCTACTGCCAGCCGAGCCATGGGTCTATCCGCCCCATCCAGGACTGCGTTGCTGAGCGCCGCCTTCGGTGACGGGCAGGGCGGCGCCTGCACGGTTGAGCGTCCGAGGGCCCTGCGTGTAGGCGCGCCGCGTGCCGCGCCCCGTCCGTCACGGTCGCACAGAGGCCCGGCCCCAGATCCCTCCTGTCCTGAGGGGCCGGGTTCGCGCGGCGTCTCGCCCTTCGACAGGCTCAGGAGGTGGCGAGGCACCGACCTCTGCTGCTGCGGGGCGGGCGCTCCGCGCTCCGGAGCCGCCTTGTGCGTGCGCTGCCGTGGAGGCCGAGGGCGGCCACCGGCACTGGGCATGGCTGTTCGTGCCTGCGGGCCTCCTGGCCCGCGACTTCGCCGTGCCTTGCCTGCGCGTGGTCACTGCGCCCGCCGTCTACTCCTTCAGCTTCGCGATGTGCGGCCGGAACGCGGCTTCGAAGCGTACCATGGCGTCGATCATCCGGTCCTGGATCTCGGGCCACCTCTCCTCGGCGTCCTTGTAGCCCGCGCCGGGTAGGTCGTGCTTGATGCGGCAGGCGCGCTTGCCCTCCAGGCGCTGCCAGACGAGGGGGCACCCGAAGGCGGCCTCAACCTGCTCCCGGCTCGCAAGGAGCGCGTCGTACCTCGCTTCAGTCTCTTTCTCTGAGCCCTTGCCGAGGTCGATGTAGAGCCCAACCCGCGCGTCGTGTTGCATAACAACGTAGTTGTAGCTCAGGCCACTCACCCCGGCGCCCGCAGAGATCGACGCCTCATGGCTCGGACCCACTCCCGCGAACAGCTTCGTCTTCCCCCTCGCCCGGTCGAGGAGCTGGGTCCAGAACCGCCTGCGGATCAGGTGCCGCTCGGCCAGCTCCCGTTTGGAGGTGCCGCCGCGAGCGGCCTCCTCCGGGGGCCCCACGATAACGGTCAGTAGCGGAGCCGGTTCGGAGTCGCCGATCCGGACGGCCTCTACCTTGACGAGGTAGAACGCGACGGCGTCGCACTCGTTGAGCCACGAGACCGCCTGCACGTGCTCGGGGCGGGGGTCGGACACGATCCAGACAGCGGTCTTCGCCTGCAATGTGGCCGTGTACGTGATGAGCTTGCCGAGGTGGTCGTGGTCGCTCTTCTCGAGCTGGTTCTCGATGATGACGACATTGCCCGACTCGTCCTCGGCCACGATGTCGACGCTAAAGTCGCCGGCGTTCTGTTCCCGTTCGGCGCTGGCGAAGGTGCGGTGCAGCTCCTCGTTGAGCGCATCGATGTTCTGCTCGAGCCACTTCGTGAAGTCGAGGGCCTCGTGCTTCCAGACCTCGCGCAGCGGCACTCGCTCGATCCTGCCCACCGTCATCAGCTATCGCTTCCGTTCGCGCATATTTGGCCGGCCCAGGCGCCGATCGGCCGACCAAGAGCCTGGTTCGGGCGCGGCAAGCAGCGTCCCTGCACTCGGGCAACGGATGGCGAGGGGACGGCCGGTCGAGGGGCTGACGCCTTCGCTGGTGGCATCTGCACGCGACTCAGATCCAGCGCAGAGGTGTCGGACGCGGACGCCCAACCCCCGTACCGATCTGCGGGGCCGCCACGCCGGCGACCCAGAGCGGCTGCCGTCCGGGCGGTACCCGGGTGGGGTCCAGGGGACTGGTCCCCTGGCGGAGTTCGGGGCGGAGCCCCGGGGTGTCCGGCGGTCTACCGCCGAGCGATCACCACGAGGTCCTCCGACACGGACTCGAGCACGCACGGCTCCTGGCCATGCCCCTGCCAGATCACTTCGCCCGTCGAGGCGCTCCGCACCTCGACCTCCCACGAGCGCGGGACATCGGCCTCGATGGTCAGGGGAGTCGGCGCCGGGTCACGGTACTCGAGCGGGCCGCCGTAGCCCGACCACTGGCGCACCGAGGCGCGGTTGCACAGGTAGGCGACGACGATGCGCCGGGAAGCATACGTCAGCCCGCCGTAGGCACCGGTGACGCGGAACGGATCTCTTCCCGTCGGCGAGGGCAGAGCGAGGCCACGGAGCAGCGGGTGCTCGGCGAGGTGGCCGGAGGGGACGGGCTGGAAGCTCAGAGCCGCGTCGAACAGGCGGACGGCCTCGCGCCGCGCTTCGTCCGCACTCCCCCAGGGCTCGGCGATGGGCAGCAAGCGAGCGGGCGGCAAGGCTTCCTCGTCGAGCCAGTGGTACCGCTTGAGCAACGCGGCGGGCAGGCGGAACTCCTCGGGGACGACCCAGTCCTGGTGCCAGCCAACGCACCCCGCGGCGCCGGAGAGCAGCGACAGCCACACGCAGTCGCGCGTGATACGCGCCTCGCACTCATCCGACTCCCGCGATGTGCCGAACTCGCCCGCAAGGAACGGTCGCCCGCTGAGCTGGCCGTACCGTAGTTGGGCGCCAAACTCGCCGCCCACCGAGTAGTGGAACTGGAAGAAGTCGCAGTCGAGCTCGCGGGCCCACAACAGGGGGTCGACATCCGCCCCGGAGCCCCACGGGAGGTAGCTGATGCCGATGGGGTGATTGGCGTCGCCGTCCCGCAGCGCGTCCCGCATCGCGTGCACCCATTCGGTGCGCGGACGCTCGCTGGCCATGTCGCCGCTGACCCCGAGCTCGTTCTGGATCTCCCAGGCGATGATCCGGTCGTCGGCCGCGAAGAGCCGCGTCAGGTCGCCGATGAACCGGAGCTGCTTGCGGCGGCTTCTTGGTCCGGCCAGCCAGTCGTCGGCTTCGGCGTAGCCGGGCGCCGTCCGTGAGTTGAAGCCGTACGACCCAAACGGGCCCCAGTAGAGCACCAGTTGCGCACGTAGGCCATGCCGCCCGAGCGCGGCGAGGAATCTCGCCAGCCGTGCGGCCAGCGGGAAGCTCACGCCCTCGCCGGTGTCAAGGCAGCCCTCGGCCAGGTTGAGCCCCACCCGCAGTACGTTGATGCCACACGAGGCCAGGTACGCGCAGTGCGCATCGAGCATGGCATCGTCGGCCACAGGCCAGGCGGTGAATGAGCTCCAGCGCGGCTGCTTCCCGTCGCGGATCGACCCTCCGCCCTCGACCCCCAGAGCAGCGAACACAGCGCCGTGCGCGTCGACGAAGCGCGTGCCGTGCGCCCGGATGAAGTCGCCGCGCGACACGTAGATCGGCGCAGAGAGCGCCACCTGGTCGGCCGTGGCCGTGAGCGAGTGCACGCCCGGGCAGAGCCGCCGTGGCGCCAGTCGCCATCGCCCTCGCCCGATGGCTGTGGCGCGCACCCGCCGGCCGTCGAGGACAGCCTCCAGCCGGGTTGCGGTTCTGGGCTGACCGTGGGCATCCGACAGCGACAGCTCGATGCCAGACGGGCTCGTCTGGTAGGCGAGGCGGTCCACCGCTAGTACGGGCGCCCGCACGCGCACCCATCGGCGCTCGTGCCGCTCGGGCTCGCCCGGCAGCGTGAAGTCGATGGCGTATATGGCCGGTGGCAGGCCGCGCGGGAGCTCGAACGCGTAGCGCCCCGGCGCCTGCCGAGCCGCGCCCAACGCCTCCGGTCTGTCGGCCACTCCGGCCAACAGCATGCCGTCGTACGGCCTGCCGTCAGGCAGCTCGATGTCGACGGTTAGCGACGCGCCGGCCGAGAGATCCACGTCGCTGGCACCGATGGTCAGCGACGGCTTTGGGTGTAGAGACAGGTTCCGCACCACGACCGACGCGCGCGAAGGGCCCGAAGCGCCCACATGGACGTTCAGCGTGGCCGGGCCCTCGACCGACCCATCGGCGCCAGGGTCCACCGTCGCTGTGCCAGCACCTCTTCCCTCAGCAACGGTGGCGAAGCCGACCTCGTCCCCCGAGAGGGCCACGTACCAGCCACCCGTTGACGAAGCGATCTCCACGGTCAGCAGGAAGCGGGTCCAGTCGGCCGTCACCGCCAGTGACGCGTTGCCGTAGGAGCGTGCGGGGTCGGTGACCTCCAGACGGACTCCTTCGGGCACCGCCGTGGCCGTCACGCTCTCGATGCTGTGCCAGCTCGCCGCGGTACGCGCGGCCGTCACGTCCAGGGCGCCAGCCATCGCGCCCCAGCCGGCGGAACGGCCGAGGGGGAGCAAGAGGAACAGGACGGCGATGGCAGCGCCCCTCCCGGCGCGGCGCGATCCGCCCCTCCGGGGGCTTGAACGGAGGCGTGGCAGGCACGGCCCGTAGGCGGTCACACAGTCAGGGGAGGCGGATCCCGGGGCCACAAGCGGCTGGTCACTGCCGGACTGCTCGCACAGACCTGCTGCTCGGCAGCCCGCGAGGCTAGGCAGGCGTCTCCTTTGGTTGGCGTCCGTCGACACGTGCGACGAGCCGTTCGTGGAGGCGTACGCGAATGCCCGATGATGAGCTGACCCCACTGCGTATCGGGGAGCTGCTATCTGGCGCCCCTCCCCCCAGAGTCGCGGCAACCGTGGCTGACCTGGCCGACCTGGTGGCCGCCTGCGTTGCGGCCCAGGACGGCACGGAGGCGCTGCGGATCCTCGCCGAGTACCGAGCGCTCGAGTCCCAACTGCCTACGGAATGGCGCCCGCAATGCGGTGCCTCCGGGGCGCCGGCCGCCGGGGTGTCTTCGCCGGGACCAGGCAGGCGCCCGTTGGAGCGCGTCTGAGCCCAGCCGAACCAGACGCTCAGTCGCACCGTTGGTGTTGTGACTATCACTACAACACCTGGGGTGTCACCCAATGGAACAGTACCGTACTGACTGCTGGTACTACCGCCCCGGGCGCCGGGTACGCCCGCCCCTCGCCGACTCGGCCGGCCAGGCGCCGCAGTTGCCTGTTTGCCGTCTGGGGCACCTCGAGGGCCGACGACCAGGCACCCGCGCAACGGGATGTGCCGACTGCCCCGACTACGTGCCGGTGGGGGACAAGGCTGTCGTCGCCTAGGGCCAGATGGCAGGCTGCCGGAGGCCGGCGGTCTCGTCGAACCCGCAGCACACGTTCATGCACTGCACGGCGGCACTGCTGAGCCCCTTGCCCAGGTTGTCGAGTGAGGCCAGTGCCACAGCCATCCCCGTTCGGCTGTCGGCCCGCACCCCGACGTCGCAGTAGTTCGTCCCTTGTATCGGCTTGAGAGACACCGACTCGGACTCGCCCCTCACACGGACGAAGGGCTCGCCCCGGTAGAACTCTCGGTAGGCTTCGAGCAGATCGGCGGTCGTGCACTCCCGCCGCAGCGGTGCGTACGCTGTGGTGACAATCCCTCGGCTCACCGGGATCAGGTGCGGGACGAAGAGCACCTTCAGGGGCTCGGATGTGAGCCTGCCCAGCTCCTGCTCCATCTCCGGCGTGTGCCGGTGGATGCCGATACCGTACGCGCGAGCGTCCTCGTTGCACTCGGGGAAGTGCCCGGGCAGAGATGGCTTGCGGCCCATACCCGAAACCCCTGAGGCACTGTTCACGACCAAGCAGTTCGTGTCAACCAGCCCGTTGGCCACGAGCGGCGCCAGAGCCAGTGTGCCGGAAGTCGGGTAGCACCCGGGAACCGCG
>Ga0116184_10004616_pt1 | contig 10817 bp, 8 predicted proteins | sample AD_JPNNA5_MetaG_FD_89886 | JGI IMG/M metagenome (GOLD analysis project Ga0116184, IMG submission 89886) | Active sludge microbial communities of municipal wastewater-treating anaerobic digesters from Japan - AD_JPNNA5_MetaG | ecosystem: Engineered > Bioreactor > Anaerobic > Digestate | place...
CATCTGCTGCTATCGAGAGGACCGAAGGCGAGGGCGCCTCTTTGTTTTGAACGCCGAGCTGTAATCCTCCTGAAAAATACTGCCGTATGGTCAGGCCATGCTGCGTCCGGACCGCATCCTGGATGTTATATTCGCCTTTTTGGAACGATTCCTGATATTGCTTGAAATACGCATCTTTGGTCCACGCTGTCTTTGACGTCAGCCCGGCAAGGTCCCTGCTGTCGATACCCTGATCCGCGATGTTCGATCGTTTCGATTTGAACCACTGCGCCAGGATCAGTGAGTAATACACCTGGCGCAAAGATGCGTACCTTCTGGAAACATTGACGTCTCTTGAAAGCCGGGGAAGGATGTCTTCTTTGAGGATCCGGGAGGAATAATCATTGAGTGTTTTCACGCGCGAATCCGGATAATCCTCTGCCGCGACGGTTTTGACATGATCCGCCTCGAGCATGACTTTGAGCGTGGCTTTGTAAATATATGCGCTGGTGCCGGCATCCCGCAGGATTATTTCATTGGGCACGATCCATGGCCTTGTTACAGTAGGGATCGAAATACCTTCATTGCCGAACAATTCTTCTGCCTTCTTATACAGTTTATCCCAGTATGCTTTGCCCTCTTTGGTTTTCGGCGACGTATATGCGGCAAGGTCTTTTTTCAGCTGTACATCCGCAGCGAGGAAGATTTTGCCGATATCGGTCTTAGCCAGGGCATCTTCAATGACGCAATCAGGCGCATCAGGCCGCAGGTTTACCCAGAACGACGAATTAGGCAGCCGCAGACCGATGAAAAAATACGTCATCATTTCCCTGATAGACTGTTCCAATTCATGTTGGCTGCTTCCTTTTACATCTCCCCTATCAAGCAAAACCGAGAAGCTGCGGGATGACCGGTCAAAATCGATTGAACGTAAATGTATCGGACGGAATGAATCCGGCAAGGGCGTAAGGATGCCGGAAGCAGCGGGCATGCTCGCAGGCAAAACCTGGGCAAACACGGCTTGTTCGAAGATAAAACAAAAGCTTAGGACAAGCGCTGTGACCCGCTTAAGCGCTTTAATAAAGTCGTTCATATGTGGAAATAAAAATGCCACGGCTTAATCTCCCATCAATTAAGAACCGTGGCAATTCTTAATTCATGTAAAAAATAATAAGTTGTGGCCTGAGTGAAACGGGATGCTCAGGTTTACCTACAGTCGTACTTAAAGCTTACTATATATATGGTGAAAATCAAGGGTTCAGCCCGGCCTTGGTGAAAACGCTTTCAAATGTGTTGAAATGCGTCATCATAACTGATAAAATTAGCTTATGGATACCCTCACCCCCATGCTCAAACAATACCAGGAGATCAAGGCAAAGAACCAGAACGCCATCCTTTTTTTCCGGCTCGGCGACTTCTATGAAATGTTCATGGAGGATGCGAAAAAGGCGTGCGGCATTCTGGACGTGGTCCTGACATCGCGCGATGCGGGCAAGGCAGGCCGTATCCCCATGTGCGGGATCCCCTTTCATGCCGCTGATACATATATTGCAAAGCTGATCAAAGCAGGATTAAAAGTCGCGATATGCGAACAGGTTGAGGATCCGGCGCTTGCAAAAGGCCTGGTCAGGCGTGACGTGATCAAGGTCATCACCTCCGGCACTTATATAGACGACTCCAGCTTTGAAACGCGGTATTTGATAGCGCTCAGCTTCAAGGGAAAAAAATACGCTATTGCCTTTACCGATACAGCCAGCGGTACAATCCAGACGAATGAATACCCTGTTATTGAATGTCTTGTAGATGTCATATCCAGGATCCCTGCATTAGAATGCATTTTCCCTTCTCAGGATGAGGAGCGCGTGCGGCAAATCTTCAAGGGCCAGCTCCTGCGCTCCAGGAATATTGCCCTCAGCCCTTTCGAAGATTGGTGCTTCAATACTGATATCGCCAGAAAATCCCTTCAGGAGCATTTGCACACCCATAATCTCGCGGGTTTCGGCATCGAAGATATGCCCTCGGCGATATCGGCGTGCGGTGCCTTGCTTGAATACCTCAAGCAAATGCACCATCAGCCTGTGCGGCATATCCACAGGATCTCGCTGTATGCGGATGCAGACCATTGTTTCATATCCCCTGCAGCGTGCCTCGGGCTTGAGCTTGACGGCTTGATGCAGGCGATCGACCATACGCGCACGAGCATGGGCAAGCGCAGGCTCAAGGATTGGATATACCATCCCCTGAAATCGGTTGACCGGATCGTCGAACGCCAGAAAGCGGTCACGCTGTTGAAAGATAATCCGCGGGCGCGCGACGCGTTAGAAACTGCGCTGCGAGGCATCCCGGATCTGGAAAAATGCATTTCAAGGATATCCTGCGGATCAGGTTCCGCGCGGGACCTGGCTGCATTGCGCGCGACGCTGAACAAACAGCCTGAATTCGCAGCAGCGCTCAAGGACTTATCCGCTGAAAACCCGCTCTTTCGCGTGGAAGACCTGCCGGGATTAAGGGATCTTCTGACGAGGGCGATCAACCCGGACATCCCTCTTTCACATCCCGAAGGCAAAATAATCAATAAAGGATACCATGATGAGCTCGATTCGCTGCGCGACATGCAGGAAAACGGCAGGAACTGGCTTAAGAATCTCCAGGAGCGGGAGATCAGACGCACCGGCATAAATTCGCTAAAGATCGGATACACCTCGGTGTTCGGGTATTATATCGAGATCAGCAAGGCAAATGTGGACCGCGCGCCTGCTGATTATATCCGTAAGCAGACGCTTACCAACGGCGAGCGGTATATCACGCCAGAACTTAAAGAGTATGAAGACAAGATCCTGACCGCAGAAGAAAAAATCCTCAAAATCGAAAAACAGCTCATCGAAGAGATATTCAGGGCCATCCTGGATAACGCGGCGCAATTGCATGCATTAAGCGCTGACCTGGCAAGACTCGACGTATTATTTTCCTTGAGTGTGCTGGCAGCCCTGCCCGGGTATGTGCGTCCGGATGTTAACGACGGCATGGTAATCGACAACAAAGACGGCAGGCATCCGGTCGTTGAAAAATCAATCGTTGATCCGTTCATCCCCAACGATACGCTGCTCGACGCAGACGGAAACCACCTTGTCATCCTGACCGGCCCGAACATGGCGGGAAAATCGACATATATACGCCAGAGCGCGGTTCTGGTGATCATGGCGCAGATGGGAAGTTTCATACCGGCGGCAGGCGCATCCGTCGGCCTTGTTGACAAAATATTCACCCGCATCGGGGCCCATGACGATATTTCGCGCGGACAGAGCACCTTTATGGTGGAAATGTCCGAGACCGCAGGGATACTGAATAACCTTTCGAGCCGCAGCCTTGTCATCCTCGATGAGATAGGCCGGGGGACTTCAACATTCGATGGCTTAAGCCTTGCGTGGGCGATCTCAGAATATCTTGCCAGGCAGAAGGTGCGCACGCTGTTCGCCACTCATTTCCATGAGCTGACCGCGCTTGCGGAAGAGTTCCCCGGAGTGAAGAACTACAATGTATCGGTCAAAGAATGGAACGATGAGATCGTATTCCTGCACAAAATAGTCCCAGGCGGAACTGATGACAGTTACGGCATCTATGTGGCAAAACTCGCAGGCATACCGCTGGAAGTGGTCAGGCGGTCAGAAAAAATACTCACCCGCCTGGAACTTAACAATAACCTTCAGGAAAAGATCCGCAACCGCCTGCCGCAGGACGACCAATTATCCCTGTTCGCGGAGGCGGATGAGGAGCTGCTTAACGATATCAAAAAAGAGCTGGCCGGGACTGACCTTGATAAGATTACGCCGCTGCAGGCGTTGAATAAATTACAGAAACTGAAGGAGAAGCTGCAGAACAATGGCTAAGGTACGGGTACTGCCTCCCGAGATCGTATCAAAGATCGCCGCAGGCGAAGTCATCGAGCGGCCTGCGTCCGTATTAAAAGAGCTGCTTGAGAACTCTCTGGACGCAGGTGCGGACGCAATCGAGGTGACCGTTGGCAATGCCGGCAAGACGCTTATTCATCTGCGGGATAACGGAACGGGAATTGCGGAAGAAGACCTGAATTCCCTTTTCAGCCGCCACGCAACCAGCAAGATCTCGGTTATTGACGATCTCTATGCAATTTCTTCTCTTGGCTTCAGAGGGGAAGCGCTGTTCAGCATTGCCGCTGTGGCTGATGTGACGCTCCAGACAAAAACCGATGCGCAGGATTCAGGATGGAGCCTGCACGTGCGGGGCAGTGAACGCCTGTCGCGCAAACCCTGCAGTATGCGCACCGGCACCAGTATCGAGGTCAAGGAGCTGTTTTTCAACACCCCTGCCAGAAAAAAATTCCTGAAATCGGACACTACGGAGTTCAACCGGATGCTGGATTTGTTCATCCCGTACACGCTCCTGTTTCCAAATATCAGGTTCAAATTAAGCCATGACAGTAAGCCGATTTTCGAGCTTGCGCCAGCGCGCGACATCCGTGAGCGGATCGCGGAGGCGCTGCACGTGAATAAGGATGATCTCATCGAGGGGCAACGAGACTATGCCCAAAAGAATATTTCACTTAAGCTTGTGCTCGGGGATATAAACATACAGCGCCTCCGCAAGGACATGCAGTTTGTCTTTATAAACAACCGGCCGGTTGAAAATAAAACCGTCAGTTATCATTTGAACGAGATATACCGCTCGCTGCTTGCGCCTGGGGTGCATCCTCTTTTCTGCGCGTATATCCTTATGCCTGCAGCGGACCTGGACGTCAATGTGCACCCGACCAAACGCGAGGTCAGGATCAAAGATGAAGCGAGCCTTGTTGCGGTATTACGCAGTTTTAGCGAGCAACTGCTCATGACACAGAGCAAGGCACAGCAGCCTTCAAGCCTTTTTATTGCGCCGGACAGGCCGGCTCAAGGACCTTTCGGGCAATCTGCGCAAAAAACTTTGTCCGTATATCCGGGCCCGGAACAAAAACCAATGCAGCTTGCGCTTTCTGAGGGCATCGCGCTTTATAAGACGGATATCGATCAGGACAAACAGAAAGACCTGCGGTCAAAGCTGCGACAGGCGCGGTATCTTGGAAACCTTTTTAAAACTTTTTTGCTGTTCGAAACAACGGACTCGCTGCTTGTCATCGACCAGCACGCGGCGCAGGAACGGATCAGTTTTGAAAGGTTGAAGGAACAGATCGAAAAAGCGGATGTAGAGGTGCAGAAGTTGCTCACCCCTCTTACCTTCAAGGCGACTATGCAGGAGCTTCTGGTGTGGGAAGAGATAAAAGACTTGCTTGAAAAAATAGGGTTTGAGACAACGCTTTTCGACAGGGAAACAATCGCGGTCCACTCGCATCCGCAACTGATCACAGACCCTGAAAACAGCCTGCGCAATCTGATTGCCGGCGGGCAGATTACGAAAATTGACCCTGAGAAGCTGGCGCGGCTTGCTTGCCGGTCTTCTGTTATGGCAGGATTTGTAATGAATAAGGAGCAGGCCGAATATCAGCGTAGCGCTTTACTGCAGGCGCGCGACCCGTTCACCTGCCCGCACGGCAGGCCCACTGTAGTCGAGATCCCCGAAAGTACCCTTCGCAAACAATTCCTCCGCTAAAAAAGGGGTCTGCCGCAAATTCTATTTCAGCTGTGCTATGCGGTCCTCTATCTCCCTGCGGTCAGGAGCATTCGGCGACAAAAGTAGATACCGCTCGTAAAACGAAACTGCCGCCTTTGCGTCCTTCAGGTATTCATCGTTGAGCATGCCGAGATTGAAGCACGCTTCAGGGTTCCAGGGATCGATATCAAGCGCTTCCTGAAATGCCCTGGCCGCTTTATCGAATTCTTTTTCATACAGCAAAGTGCCGCCCAGATTATTGAAATACTTCGCCTGCAGTTTTACATATGCCTGCTTTAATCTGTCAAAATCTTCTTTAAGCTGACGGCTATCCGAGAGCTGGTTGCGCAGAGATTCGATTTCCCTTTCTCTGGCATCGAGTAACGCCTGCAGGTTGAGGGTATCTGCAGCCGAAGGCATCGCTGTTCCGGCCGGCTGATCACTTTGCTGCAAAGCAGCTTTCTGCTGCCTGCCCGGCACAGGTTGGCCGTCGATCGTATCGATACTATCCCAAGTGTAATATACAGGGCTTGGCTTATAATCCACTTTTATATAATCCTTGGTCTTTTCAAGGATCTTTCCCTGGATTTTCTTTCCGGACTTCAAAACCACCGTCTCGGCACAGGCAATGTTGGAGTAAGCTGCCATTAGAGCGGTCGTCATTATACACAAAAAATATTTCATAAAATACACCCTTGAGATATCCGCAGAGTTATCCACTCTTAAATGTGTCTGACCCCTTTTTTAACGCTTGGATTTGAGGTCGTGGCTGAGGATGATCGCCTCGGCGATGTCCCGCATTGACTTGCGGCTGTCCATCGACTGCTTCTGGATCAGCCGGTATGCTTCCTGCGACTGAATATTGGCGTCCTGCGAAAGAATTTCTTTCGCCCGTTCGACGAGCTTTCGCGTCTGCAGCGCCTCTTCTGCGCTTCGCGCGCGCACGGCAAGATGAGCGTTTTCGATGGCGAGCGCTGCCTGGTTTGCCAGGGCGATAAGGATTTTCAGCTCGGTCTTGCTGAATTCGTGCTTCTTTGCCGTGTAACAATTCAAAACACCGATAACCCTGCCCTTGACCGACAGAGGCACGCTTGCCAGAGACACAAGGCCTTCATCCCGGGCGATATCCTGGTTAAGATACCGTTTATCCTTCTGCAGGTCAAGGACAACGACCGGCTTGTTATCGAGCGCCGCAAGACCGGCTATGCCCTGGCCTAATTTGATATTCGGCTTCTTATTATAGGCCTCTGAGACCGACTGCGTCGCCCTGATGACCAGTTCTTTCTTCTCCTCATCGAGGATCATAAGCGAAGAAATTTTGGAATGCATGACCTCGGCAGTGACCTGCACGATCAAACGCAACAATTCATCCAGATACATACCTGACGCGATGAGGTTGGCAACCTTGGAAAGCGCCTCGATCTGTTCAAGGTATATGCGGTAACCGTCTTCTTTTTTCTTGAGAGTCGCCTGTTTTGCCATTTTTATTTTCTATGCTTGCTGACAAATGCCTCCATACGCAGCAATGCCTCTTTGAGTTTTTCAAATGCGGTCGCGTATGAGATGCGGATATTATCCGTATATTCGTCGCCGAACGCCGTGCCCGGGACAACCGCGACCTTCTGCTCGGCGAGAAGCTTCTGCGCGAACTCAAGGCCATTCATGCCTGTTTTCCTGACTGAAGGGAACGCGTAGAACGCGCCATGCGGCATATGGCATTTAAGGCCGATCCTGTTGAGCTGGCTGACGACGAATTCCCTGCGGCGTCTGTATTCGCGCTTCATGTTCTCGACTGACTGGCGGCCTGAATGCAGGCCTTCGCACGCTGCCATCTGGCTTGTGATCGGTACGCACATAATCGTGTACTGGTGGATCTTGGTCATTGCCGCGATAAGATCCCTGGGGCCGCATGCATACCCCACGCGCCAGCCGGTCATTGCAAAACTTTTCGAGAACCCGTTTAAATATAGCGTATATTCTTTCGCGCCCGGTAATGACGGGAATGCGGTATGGGTGAAATCGTACGTCAGGTCGCAGTAAATCTCATCGGTTATGCATAGTATTTTGTGGCCAATCAGCACTTTCTTAAGCTGCTCCAGCTCTTTTCGTGTATAGGATACCCCTGTCGGGTTCGCCGGATAATTAAAAATAATCCCCTTGACCTTAGGATCGATATATTTCTTGAGGTTCTGCGGGGTCAGCTTGAAATCATCCCTGCGCGTGTCGATATAAACCGGGATGCCGCCTGCAAGCTCGGTCATCGGGCCGTATGAGACATAGCAGGGCATGGGCACAAGGATCTTATCCCCCGGGTTCATGATAGCGCGCAACGCCAGGTCCACGCCTTCGCTCACTCCGACGGTAACAAGGATCTCATCATCTGCGGAATACGATATCCCGAACGTATTCTTTAAATAGTTATGAATCGCCAGACGAAGCTTTAACAGCCCTTTGTTGGAGGTGTATGAAGTAAAACCCTGCTCCAGGGACGTGATCCCTGCCTCACGAATCTCCCATGGGGTGACAAAATCAGGCTCGCCGACGCCCAGGGAAATGACGTCCTTCATGCCCAGCACCAAGTCAAAAAACGCCCTGATGCCCGATGGTTTCATTTTCTCCACTGTTTTCGATATATAATCTTTCATTCCTTAATAAGAGATCGCGATTCTCTTATCCTCTTCTTTTTGCTTGAGAATGACCCCGTCTTCCTTATATTTCTTGAGCATAAAATGCGTGACCACGCCCCTGACATTTTCCATGGGCGATAATTTCTCCGATACGAATCTGGAAACCGTATGTATGTCCCGGCCTCTGACTATAAGCAAAAGATCATAGGTGCCCGACACCAGATAGCAACTTGAAACCTCCGGGAACGAATAAATACGTTCGGCGACTTTATCAAAACCGAGATCCTTCTGCGGCACAAGGTTCACTTCTATCAATGCGCGCACTTCTTCGTTTCGCGCATGGACCAATTCCCGATTGATCACCGCCTTGTATTTCAGGATCACGCCGCCATCTTCATATTGCCGGATCTTTTTTTTAACTTCCGCTGACTTCTTTTTTGTCATGCGGGCAATCTCTTCAGGCGTAATGCGCGCGTCTTTTTCCAGTATCTCAAGAATCTCGTCCATGGGGGCCTCCGTATTATAAGGCGTTCAGGGGATAAAACACGCCGCCTTCCTGCGTTTATGCTCGGAACAACGGATCAATTTTCGTACTCTATCTACTTTCTCTTTGCTCAATCGTTGCGGCTGTTTTTTCTCAAATCTTGTAATTACCTCATCCAGCTCGGCATAGGTAATGCCCATTTCGCCTTCGTCCGTCTGTCCCGGCCACAATCCGGCGGTAGGAGCTTTGTCGATAATCCACTGAGGTATGCCTAACTCAACGGCGAGCCTGCGCACCTGCGTCTTCAACAAGCTTCCGATAGGCAGGATATCGCTTGCGCCGTCGCCAAATTTCGTAAAATAACCCGCAACCACCTCTGACTTATTGCTCGTTCCGCAGACAAGATAATTCATTTTCCTGGCAAAATAATACAACGCGATCATGCGCAGGCGGGGCCGGATATTGGCCTGTGTGATGCGGTCCGCCGCCGGCAAAACTTTAAGCAGGGCGTCGTATGCCTTTGAAAGATCGACTGTCTTTGTGGCAATACCGAACTCGAGCGCGACACGTTTTGCGTCGAGCGAATCCCTCTTTTGGCTGTGGCATGGCAGTAAAAGCGCCAGTACATGCTTCGCGCCAAGCGCTTTCTTAGCCAGCACTGCGGTAACGCATGAATCCAGTCCGCCGCTTAAGCCCAAAACGACCCCTTTGGCATGCGCTGCCCTGACCTGCCTGCGTAACCAGAGTATGATCCTTTTTTCCATAATAGAGGAATTATAACATATAACAAAGCGCTTCACAAGGGAAAGGACAATCTCATAGTGTCAAGAACTCTGTTGACTTTCGCATAGCAACCACGAGTTGTTCCATCTCTTTTGTTGGGTCAATAATGCGTAAAGCCAACGCTTACAACTTGCAGGATTCGGGAACCTGCGGAATACCCGGATCCTGCGTTTTAGTTCTTCAAAGAGCCGTTCTAACCTGTTGCTGGTCTTGGCTATTTCCCAAAACTTTTCCGGCAACTCAAAATACTTGATTGTATCAGCTAATTTTCCGAACAAATACTTCATCGCCGGATGATACCTGTATTTCAACCAGCGATTCTTAAACTTTTGCGCTAAACGGTAAAATTCTTCCTCGTTTTTAGCTTTATATAGCTCACTGGCGTCGTCTATAAGCTTGCGTTTATCTCTGCAACCGGCTAATTTCTTGGTAAAGTTCTGCATCACATGGAACACACATGCCTGATCCAATGCCTTGGGCCATACGAATCCAGCCGCCTGAGCTATGGCCTCATTATCATCATGTACGATCAACCGGACGTTATTTAATCCGCGCTGCTGGAGCGACTGGCATAATCGGCACCACCCATCTTCCGATTCTCCACGCGCCAGCTCGAAATCGAGCACTTCCTCCGTTCCGTCCGGATAAACCGCATACGCAAATAATACCGGCTTTGCGCACTTTAAATACGGAATAACACCTTTTAACCAAACACCATCAAGAACCAATACAACCGCGTTATCCTTGATCGGACGCGTCTTCCACCTTTGCAACTCCGAATCAAACTTTCGTAATGTCGTTACAGCTGCCTGATGGCTGATTGTCCCTGCTCCAAATAACTTGCCAAAGAACTGACTCGCCTTACGGCTCGAATGCCCGTTTAATAACGCTTCTATAACTACTGCCTCAAAATGCTCGGTTTTACGTTTAAACTTCTTAAACAGGCTAAAGGTATAATGCCCCTTCTGTCCTCGAGGAACATCTACATGCACGCGTCCGCGTGCTGTTAATAACGACCGCCGGTAATGCCCATTACGATAATCTGCCCTGTCGTCTGTCCGTTCGTAATACCTGGACCTGCTTTGTACCTCAAATTCTTCTTCGAGCCACTGGTTACAGAACTGCTCAAGAAACTTATCAAGTACTACTTCCACCTGATCACAAGAAAACTCTTTTACTCTCGCAAATCTTCTGCGATAATACCCTTCGAAGCAGAGCGGTTTCATGTAACCTCCTTTTTTGTTGTTCTGGCGAACAACTTGAGGTTACTACGCTCTGCTTTTTTGTCAAATAAGCATTTAAAAGTCCACAGAGTTTATTATATTATC
>Ga0116184_10004618_pt1 | contig 10816 bp, 9 predicted proteins | sample AD_JPNNA5_MetaG_FD_89886 | JGI IMG/M metagenome (GOLD analysis project Ga0116184, IMG submission 89886) | Active sludge microbial communities of municipal wastewater-treating anaerobic digesters from Japan - AD_JPNNA5_MetaG | ecosystem: Engineered > Bioreactor > Anaerobic > Digestate | place...
AAGGGCCTCGAACACGCGGATTATGAACAGCCCTGTGTACAGACAAACCCGGAAGACCGCGCTGCCTGCCGACTTGAAAAAGTTTTGTACCGGTGTGGTGTTTCTCCGCATGCACCTCTTCGTAGCATCGCCTGCAGGGGGTGAATAGTCTGGAAACGTTCCGGAAACGTCGGCCTGTCCTTGAGCCCCAGCGTGCCCTGTGGTAATCAACGGGAGGAAGGGGGACACGTAATGAGGAACATCCTGCTCTGCCTCACCGGGCTGAACCCCCAGGTGGTCACCGAGACCCTCTGGGTGCTCGTAACCAAGGAGAAGACCACACCCGACGAGGTGCACGTGATCACAACGGCAACGGGAAGGGAACTCGTGCTCTCAAGGCTTCTTCGCAGGGACACGGGCGCATTCCACCGGTTCTGCGGGGAATACGGCATACGGGCCGGCAAGATCACTTTCAACGAGGACACCGTCCACGTGATACAGGGCGAGGACGGGCCCCTCGACGACATCAGGGACTCCGAGGACAACCGCAGGGCGGGCGACACTATCCATGCCCTGGTGAGCACCCTCGCCTCCGAACCCGAAACCGTGCTGCACGCAAGCGCGGCGGGAGGCAGGAAGACCCTGGGCATCCACCTGGGTTTTGCCATGAGCTGCTATGGAAAACCCAAGGACCGGCTCTCGCATATCCTGGTGAACGAACCCTTCGAGGGACACCCGGATTTCTTTTACCCCCCGAGGAAACCCGTGGAGCTCCAGATCACGAGGATGGGCAGTGCCGCGGGCGCGGCGAACACGAAAGACGCCGTGCTGGAACTGGCGGATATCGACTTCGTCAGGCTCGGGGGCCTGCATCATATCGCCCCCGGGGCACCAGGGACGACCCCGGCACAGATCACCCGGCAGCTCAGGGACCGTGGCGTTCTTTCCTTTGACACCTCGCGATGCACCCTCTGCCTGGACGGGTGCTCGGTGAAGCTCTCCGTGGATCAGGCCGCCTTGTACCTGACCCTGCTGAGGAGCAGGGCAGGGGGCCTTGTCATGACTGCGTACGACGTGCACGACACGTTCATGGAAACGCTGGAAGAGATCTGCCGTGCCGGGATGGACTTGGAGACGAAAGGCCAGGGGTTCGACGACAGGGGGGACAACCCCGAGGGGCAGTCGAGGTGGTTTCTGAGGCATGCGAGCAAGATCAACAGCCGCATCAGAGACATTGCACCGGAACACATCGCCGTGCTGTGCAAGATCACGCACCATGGCCCCAGGGGCAGCGGCGAGTACACCATTCCTGTGGCACCGGAGAATATCCGCATCACCTGAAGCCGTTCGGCGACGTACCAGTTTGCACGACAAGTGAAGAAGATCTTTCTACTCTCCCGCTTCCCGACACCACAAAGCGAGGAGAGGATCCGGAAGGGAGTACACCTTGTCGGGGTTCCGTTCCACGTGGTCTTTCTTCTGAAGAGAGTCCAGCGCTCTCTGTATGCCGCCGAGTGAGAACCGGTGCGTTGCCATGTAGTCCCGGGTGAAGGGGCTTGCCGTAGGGTCTGCCGCGAGGGCGAGGAGAAGGCGTTTCTCCATCACGGGGAGGCCCGCATAGACGGATTCGCACGCGGGCGCCTCCATCGACATGAGGATGCTTCTGGCCTTCGAGAGGTCTTCGGTCGTTGCGGTGCGATCCACGAGATCGTAGAGGATGTGGGCGAGCTTCTGGATGTAATACGTGTAGCCCTCCGCAACGTCATAGATTCCGCCGGCAAGTTCGGGGGGACAGTGCTTGCCGTCCAGGTCGAACTGGACGACGAGGTAGTCCACCATGTCTTCCCGGGGGATCTTTCCTATGGGATACTGGAAGGCGAGCTTGTAGAGCGGCCGGCTTTTTACGCTGAACATGTCCTGAAGTATGCGCCGGCGGCTGCCCACGAAGAAGCAGGACATGTTGCGGATACCTATGAGCTGCTCCCTGATCTGGCCCTCGATGCTCTTGCTCTCGCCCAAGGTGGAGATCTCCTGGAACTCGTCAAAGACAAGCAGGCAGTTGCGGCCTTCTTCCCGCAGGAATTTCTGGATGCACCTTGATCGGTTGGTTATCCAGGCACCTGCATCAGTCTTAATCCCTTTTCTCAGGTCAGTGTTCCAGACATCAAAAAGACTTAATGATTGTACCCCTGTGGAAAGTCTTAATCCCTTTTCTCAGGTCAGTGTTCCAGACGGGAGCCGTTTTGCGACTACATTTGGATCATAATTTCTGTCTTAATCCCTTTTCTCAGGTCAGTGTTCCAGACTAAAGACCGACAACGGCCTGTCCGTGGATCTTTCGGTCTTAATCCCTTTTCTCAGGTCAGTGTTCCAGACGAAGTTTTTCCGGGACGAGAAGATGAAGTTCCAGTACACGTCTTAATCCCTTTTCTCAGGTCAGTGTTCCAGACTACTCGCCTGATCCCCGATGAGGAGCTGGCGGCCATGCCGTCTTAATCCCTTTTCTCAGGTCAGTGTTCCAGACGGCACGGAAACAGGGTCAATCACTCAGCCGTACAACGTCTTAATCCCTTTTCTCAGGTCAGTGTTCCAGACTAAATGCCGTGGTTTTCAAGAGGGGATCATGGTTCGGGAGTCTTAATCCCTTTTCTCAGGTCAGTGTTCCAGACGCGAGGAATTAGCTCGTAAGAATGAGAAAGCCATTGGTCTTAATCCCTTTTCTCAGGTCAGTGTTCCAGACCGAGCGGATCAGCAACATCATTGACCGGCGATTACTCCGTCTTAATCCCTTTTCTCAGGTCAGTGTTCCAGACGGTCGAGGACAGGCAGGATTACCCGCCAGGAGAACAAATCGTCTTAATCCCTTTTCTCAGGTCAGTGTTCCAGACAAAAAAAAGGAGGAAGCAATGAAGAAAGTATATAGTCTTAATCCCTTTTCTCAGGTCAGTGTTCCAGACGGCATCATGGAAATAGACGAAAAAGCGAGGATCTTGCTCGTCTTAATCCCTTTTCTCAGGTCAGTGTTCCAGACACTGGAGCAGAGAAGCAATAAAGGCAGAGCCCAACCTCGGTCTTAATCCCTTTTCTCAGGTCAGTGTTCCAGACCCAAATAATTCCGTTCAACAACGAGAGGAACTCCATTGTGTCTTAATCCCTTTTCTCAGGTCAGTGTTCCAGACGGTTGCAAGAGGAAAGCATATGAGGCGGGAAAAGATGTCTTAATCCCTTTTCTCAGGTCAGTGTTCCAGACACCCCCCAGGACAGTGCGGGGCCGATGGCCGAAAGGAGTCTTAATCCCTTTTCTCAGGTCAGTGTTCCAGACACAAATGAAATACGCAGTGAAAAATAGATACGGCATCAGGCTCGTCTTAATCCCTTTTCTCAGGTCAGTGTTCCAGACGCGTTCATTGGCGTTGCGAACGCAACCAAGATCGCAGAGTCTTAATCCCTTTTCTCAGGTCAGTGTTCCAGACTCCGGTGTTCCGCGGCCACATCAAGCGGCACATCCTGAATCTGTCTTAATCCCTTTTCTCAGGTCAGTGTTCCAGACGGTCAATCTTGGTGAGGATGGCAAGGAGAGTTCCACGTCTTAATCCCTTTTCTCAGGTCAGTGTTCCAGACCTCAGATCAGCCCCAGTCTAACGGTACAAATCAAGCAGTCTTAATCCCTTTTCTCAGGTCAGTGTTCCAGACCGGTGTGGGTCGAGGCCAGGCATGACGACTTCCGGAAGCTCGTCTTAATCCCTTTTCTCAGGTCAGTGTTCCAGACTGATCCTCGCTCTCTAAACAAACCTCTTTCACCCTGGTCTTAATCCCTTTTCTCAGGTCAGTGTTCCAGACAGGGCCCCCATGGTGAAATCCGCGGCAAGAAGATCCAGTCTTAATCCCTTTTCTCAGGTCAGTGTTCCAGACTGCGTGGTCAAAGCGGATGCTCAGAAGGACGGTGTCATTGTCTTAATCCCTTTTCTCAGGTCAGTGTTCCAGACGGTGGCCACGATGCAGTCAAGGTCATCAAGCTTGAGTGTCTTAATCCCTTTTCTCAGGTCAGTGTTCCAGACCTGATGGAAAAGAAGCCCAAACTGCACATCGCCCGTGACCGTCTTAATCCCTTTTCTCAGGTCAGTGTTCCAGACACCTACAAGGTCACGGTGATCGAATGACCTTCCACAGTCTTAATCCCTTTTCTCAGGTCAGTGTTCCAGACGGGGGGCTGGGCGAGGGTTTCTCGGCAGTCAGAGTCGTCTTAATCCCTTTTCTCAGGTCAGTGTTCCAGACACTGCACCGAGGACGTCAAAATGGTGGCCGAGTGGAGATAGTCTTAATCCCTTTTCTCAGGTCAGTGTTCCAGACGGCATGGCAGGACCATGGAACCCCGTAGGTGGATATCGTCTTAATCCCTTTTCTCAGGTCAGTGTTCCAGACTCACGGACAAATTTCTCGTCAGTGAACCCCTGGAAAGTCTTAATCCCTTTTCTCAGGTCAGTGTTCCAGACCCCACTCAATTTTTTAACTTAATAATCTTTATGTTACAACCCATTTTTTGAGGACCTCCCGAATAAATGCCACTTGACCTCATCTATTACCATGTCTCAAATAATGGCGTGTATCTCAACAACCTGATATTAATAATCAATTTTCATTGCGAGGGCCTCTTTGTTATTCGTGCGTGCAAAAATAATCGTAACACGCTGATATCTCTGGCCATATGCCTATACGTTCCCCTGCGATTGAAATGCCCTCAGGAGTTCCTCGTACAGACCCTATTCAGTTGTCAATGAGCGCCGGTCCTGTGAGTGCCCGGGTCGTGATGCGTCCCCCGTGCCTGGCTCTCAACCTCTGTCTATCCTGATGTTTATGGCGATGGGGGTACCCTCTTTCACATCGAAAATCACCCGCTGGCCCGACCTGAAGCCAGCTTTGAAAAACTTGACATCCTTGGTTTTGTCATCGGGCTCGATGTACCCGAAATTTTTCTCCTTATCGAAGAATTTCACTCTTCCCCTCATGCCATGAATGGCTACCTTGGCATGTTCGGGTGAATCGCTGCGCGCGTGTTCCGTGCCGCCGGGCCGGGCAGGTGCATGCTCTATGCCTGGCTCTGCACGGCCCAAGCGTTTCGTATTCCTCCTTTTCCCATGAAAACCCCTGTCCTGCTGTCCGGCATGTTTGCCGCCCCCGGTATCGGTTTTCTCTTTGTAGCTGTACTGGTACGGATCGACAATGGAGGCGAGTTCCTGGTCGATGACATGAGCGGTCCCGGTGCCCTTTATGGTCTTGTTGGCCATGAACCACTTGTATGTCTCGGGTGCGTCCTCGTTGTGGGGATATTGAATAGGGCGCGGTGGATTCTTGTAGTCGGTGATGCGCATGAAGTTGCTGAGCGTTTCGGCGCTGCAGCCCAGGTCTCCTTCTGCCATGGTCCTGATCCCGTACTCTTCCGCCGATCTGGGGGTGAGGGTGTAGCGGATGGTGGCGTTTTCGGCATCTGCCATGATGTGCCGGGTGACGATGTCCGTGACGTCGATGCGCACACTCCCCAGGCCGACCGGCTTGCCCATGCCGAGCTTGTGGGCATGGTCCGGGCTCATGCCGATGGTGACCACCCAGAGGAGCCTTCGGAGCTCCGGTTCGCTGATGCGGTTGAAGAATATCCGTGACTTGAACCTGTTGCCGCTCTTTAGGGGGCGGATGAAGACGTTGCGTTCGCTTGCTTTCTCGGCCTGTATCTGTGGCGCCTGACTTCTCATCGAGTGCCAGTAGAACTTCCGCCCCCGGATGATGGCGCAATATCCAGGCACCGGCACCGGCTTGCCCTTTTCCCAGTTGACGGCATAGTCGTAGTTCCAGATCTGTGCGTTCAGTGGTCTCTTCAGGTAGAACTCGGTCGCCGAGGGCTTGGGAGAGGCAAGCTCCGGGAGGAACACAGGGGAGTCGTAGAGCTCTTTGGCATCGCGCGTCTCCAGGCACTGCGCGTCCGAGAACCGCACGCGGGATGCCGCACCCCCCTTGTCCGTTACCAGGCCAAAGAGTCTGCACGAGGGGCAGAGGGCGTCCAGCCTGTCACATGGCGAGTAGGTCTTGATGAGGGCCTTGAGCCTGTTTGAGAACACCTCCCGGCCTATGGCGGCCGGGGAGAGGTACACGAGGCGCTTCCCGTCCACCTGGATCACCCGGTAGTACACGAGTTGATCCTCCGGGTTTTCTCCCAGGCTGGGATACCCCTTGTGTTTTCCCTGGCGCTTGTGGATGTTGACCGAGTTGTCCCGGTAGAGCCTCAGGTTCTCCTTGAAATTCTCAACTTCGAGGTCGCTGACCGGAATGGGATCGCTGCCTATGTCCACGAATATGCTCTCGTGGTGCTTTTTGCGGCCGAAGGGCTCTCCGTGGTGAAACCATCCGGACATGTATCCATATTCCTTCTTCTTCCGTTCATCCGTGGTCGGGTCCTCGACAAAGGGGAAGGCCGTAACATTATTTTCTGTTTTGTAATCTCCTTTCTTCTTGAAATAGACAGTCTGCCCTTCCTTGAAGCCCCGGATGCGGGACGAATAGTCACTCGGGTCGTTCTTGGTCGTTGTTGTTGAAACCCCATATCACTCGCACGGGATCACGTGCCATGTATCGTTCACCCTCTTCAGGCGGCCCGGCAGACCAGGCATGGTGGTCCGCTTGTATAGCACCTGGCGGTCGTCGGTGGTGGACATGCAGGAGTTGGTTACGGCCTCGAAGGCGCTGCGGATCATGCCACGGATCTCGCTGCCCGGGATTACCGGCCGCGCCGGTGCCGGGCCTGACCCGGCGTCCCGCATCCCTTCGCCCAAATCAGTGTGCGAAAAGAAATCATAGCTGTGGATCACCCTGTTCTTTTCGTCCATGGTCCGCTTGCGCCAGGTGTCTTTATTCGTGGTGTTGGGGATGAAGAGGGGGGTGAGGGTCTCCAGGGTGATGTCCACCCATCCGCTCAGGTCTCCCCGGCCGCGGGCCTCCCGGTACCCTGTTTCCCGCGCGCAGCCTTTCTCGAGGGGTATGAAGTTGTACGGATTGACGAACAGCTTATCTTCGAGCCTTTCGTATTTCGCCATGTGCCCTCCCTAGTATTCGAACGCCATGAGCCGGGCGTCCACGAACCGGGCTATGCCGTCGTCGTCGTATTCCACGTAGGTGCGTACTGTGTACCGTTCCGGCAGGTCGAAGTCGCGCCGGCGCTGATCGTCCCAGGTGAGGTGCGTCTGGTCGAAGCACTCGGCCGGCACGCCGCTGCCGTTCTCCGTGCGCAGGCGGTAGCAAAAGCCCTCTCCGTCACGCCAGAGCCTGAGCTCGCCTGCGGGGCTGAACAGGCGCAGCTCCTGGAGATTCCCGGCCGGCGGCAGCGAGCCGCTGAAGGAGCGCTCCACCGTGACTTCGTCATGCCGGTACGTGATGCCAGCAACGCCCTGGCCCAGCGAGGATATCCTTTCCCTGACCAGGGCTGCGGGGTCTGCCACGGTCCCGGTTTCCACGCGGCTCACCACTTCCTTGAACTCTATGGCTCTCATCGGGCACCTCCGTTCTGCATCGCACGGTACAGGGCTCTGAGGTAGTCACCCGAGGAAAGGGCCTCGTCCATGGTGGGGAAACGCTCACCGCCGATGGACACGGACACAAGGCGCAGGGTGCCCCGGCCGATGCCGGCCTCGCCGCCCAGGGGCTGTATGCCCTCACCCAGTTCCCGCAGCCCCAGCAGGACGAGGGCCGTCTCGTGGGGCTCCGGGGCATCCAGGGCGAGGTTCAGGGTCAGCCTTCCGCCGTATACTGGCCGCTCGTCGAAGAGCGCGCCCTCCACCACGCCGCCGGTGAAGCGGTCCACCTTTGTGCGTGTGCAGGTCAGCAGTTTGCCGCCCTCGACAGCGGTTTCGCCGATCCAGACCCTCGATGCCCTGGCCGTGCCACGTGTGCGCCTGCCCGCTCGACGCAGCTGCCTGGCGGCCTCTTCGTCCACGTCTCCGAAGAGACGCTTGAGCCATCCCTCGAACGTCCCTCTCCGATCCAGGGCCTCCCCCGCGCCCAGGATGGCGCTCCGCAGCGCCCCGGCCCAGGAGGTCCCCGGCACCACGGGCTGCCCTGCGCTGGTGACGTGGGTGGCATCCGGTGCATCGGGGTCCACGCTGTAGGAGCGTATGATGAGCGAGCCCGAAATATCGAACTCTGCCTCCACGCGCACCCTGCTTTCCGCCCCCAGGACCGTGCCGTTCACGTCCAGGCCTTCACGGTGGTTCAGGTCGTCCCAGGAAAAATCGATCCATCGGCGGACGTGCCCGGGGTCCGCAAGGTTCAGGACCATGGACCGCGTGTCCTCGAGTCTCATCTGTCCGAACCCCCGCCTGGTCTTTGCTCCCAGGGCGATCCCCTCCTCCAGGAGCTCGCATATGCCGGCCATGACCCGATGCACCGCGTCATGGCCTGCACCGTGCGAGGGACTCCGTCTCACCACGGCCTCACAGCAGAATGCAAAGCGATGCCCTGGTTCGAGCACCTCGAAGTCGTACTTGGCCTTGTCCAGGGCGGAACGTGTCTCGTGGTCGATCTTCACGCCGTCCCGGAGCGAGAACCGGCACCCATCTCCGGATGGACCCTCGACGAGGTGCGCGTCATGGAACGACACGGCGCTCTGGAACGGCCTGTCGCGTTCGCCGAAGACCAGCGCTACCAGGTGCTTGTCCTGTTGACCGAGCCGCCGCTCGAGGCCGTGGCGGACGATCCCTGCCAGGGTCGTGCCGGGCAGAAAGGGCAGCCCCGCGGCGTCGCGGATGAAGTCCATGTCGGTGCGTTCGTCCTCGCCGCTGCCGCAGATGAGGGGCGAGCGGTTGACGAGCGTTCCCTTGCAGTAGAGGCGCTCCCGTACGGGCTGGTACTTGTCCATGTTCAGCTCCTTCTCCTCAGTTTCAGGTGTGTCAGGAAGGCCCTGGCATAGACCTGGTAGAACGCGTACAGCTCGCCGGAGGCGTTCCGGCTGTCCCCGGCGTCGGGCAGGAGCACGTCCAGGTCGAGTCTCTGCCGGCACTGCGATACCGTGTCGGCGAATTTGACCTCCTGGAACCCTTTCCCGTCATTTCCGATGAAGAGCGGTGCGGCGAGCTTCTCGGCATGTCTCCCGGCGCGTTTGTCCGCAAAGGCGTCCAGGTCCTTCCCGAGTCCGTCAAAGGAGGTGTTCCGGTCGATGAGCTTGAGCATCCGCGCCAGGAACGACGGGGGGACGTCGGCAGGGGGCTTCCCCGCCTTCCTGACCGCCTCCACGGTGAGGGCGTCTTCCAGGGCGCGGCGTGCGATCTTCTCCTTGACCATGACGAAAGTGTCCGTGGACGGCGCGGGCTGCAGGGCTTCCGGGGCTGGCGTAACATCGCTCGTTGCGCAGTGTCCGTGGCGATTGACGACGATACGCCCGAATCCCTCTGGAGTGCGCTGCCCATAGGGCACTGCCTCGAGCATGCCGATGTCCACCGGGGACCAGCCGGCGTTCTTCACCCGCAGAACGGTCCCGGCCTTCAGGGCTGCCGTCTGTGGGCGGGGGAGCCGCCAGACGCCCATGAATCCGCCCAGCATGACGGACTTGGCGCACGTCCCCCACGAGTCCTCGATCTCCAGGGAGATGCCGTGCCTCCGGTTCATCTCTGCTGCAAGGTCGTTCGGATCGGCGCTTGGGTAGCCGCAGGCGTTGAGAACGACGGCATCCGAGACCAGGGTGATGACTGCATGCCCGCCGGGCTCGATCCTCCCTTCGGTGGCGGCGTACCGGTACGGGCCGTCCATGCTGACCGTACATCTGCCGTACTGAGCCGTGCGGGACTTGCCGAGATAGAGGGTCCTGTTCTCTGCGAGGAGCGGCGTCAGTTGCCTGAGCAGACCGTACGGCCCGGTGATGGATGCACCGAAGGACTGGCCGGGGCTGAGCACCTCGAACTGGAAGAAGGCGCCTTCGTCCTCCGCCCCTGGCATGGCCTCGCCCGCTCGTCCCTTGGCCTTGTCGTCCGGGCGGCGGTGGTGGTACTCGACCTCGAAAGCCACGGAGGCCCGGGACAGCGCTCCTTCTTCCAGGAACACCCATTCGGCAGGGCAGCCCTTGGTCTGCAGCGACCCGTCCCGGGCCAGCCTGTCGCGGTCTTCGTCCCGGGACAGGTCGTAGAGCTCGTCGCTGTTCTTCTCACGCACGATGGAGAGCGGGCACGGTATGGTCTGTCTGCCCTCGACGTCCAGGGGGAAGGCCGGCGAAAACTGCACGCGTCCGTCCAGGAAGATGGACCGGAAGTCCTTGTCCGTGTCCGGGGCTGCCAGGGAACGGGCCGCGATGTAACGGCCCGCCAGGGCGCCCAGGATGAGCCCGCCCGGGATATGGCCCTCGCTCGCCTGGGACCTCCCCACGCGGTTGCTTGCCAGTACCTGGGCCTCGGTCCTGATCGTGAGGCTGATCCTGCAGGCATCTTCTTCCCGCAGCCCTTCGTCCGCCGGTGCCATGGCCTCCAGGTCGTTCGATTCCTCGTCCACGAGTTCGAGCCTGATCTGCCCCAGGCCACGGGTGCGACCCGCGCCCATGGCGCGGGTGACCTTGCAGACTGTCTCAAGGGTGGGACGATGTGCCTCGGGGGCCTCCAGGGCGAAGAAGAACTCCTGACCGCGATTCAGCACGCGCATGCTCCTGAGCGACCGGTCCGCGTAGGTCCCCTCGGCGGTCATGGCGGTCTGGCTCCGGATGCGTGTGAAACAGCCCAGCACGGCATGGGGATGGAAGAGCCTGCCATACCGTTCGTTACCCTGCAGCCACTGGAGTGCCCGGTGTGTCTGCCCGTACTGCCGGATACAGCCG
>Ga0116184_10004624_pt1 | contig 10811 bp, 9 predicted proteins | sample AD_JPNNA5_MetaG_FD_89886 | JGI IMG/M metagenome (GOLD analysis project Ga0116184, IMG submission 89886) | Active sludge microbial communities of municipal wastewater-treating anaerobic digesters from Japan - AD_JPNNA5_MetaG | ecosystem: Engineered > Bioreactor > Anaerobic > Digestate | place...
CAGAGGCGTATGTCGCATCACCTCTGTAGCCGGGGCTTTAGCCTCGGCTCACAATGGCCTGTAGAGCCACTTCGCGCGAGGCTGAAGCCTCGCCTACGGTTGGGTGTGCGTGGGTGCCGACCCCAAGTGCGTGCCATTCGCAACTGTCACCGGTTTCCGGCCCGCCGACGTGCGGCCGACCGTCTGGGCCGGCAATGGGGCTGAGGGCCATCAAGCGCCGCGCCCCCTCAGTGCATCTGAGTGTCGCCGAGTAGCCGCTGGATGTAGCAGACCTGGCCCGCGTGGTACATGTTGTGACCAGACGTCAGGAACAGGAACTCGGCTACGGACATGACGGCGCCCCATGGCATGGTGACCTGCTCATCAAGCCGCGCATCGGGCACGGCGCGTATGGCGGCCGCCAGCTCAGTCTTCGTCTCGAGGGCCAGGGCCTGTGCGGCCTCAAAGGTCGGGTAGTCCTCCTTGCTGGGCCCTCCCTCCGTGTCCGGGGCCTCGCCGCGCAGCATGGCGGCCACCATCCGCTGGATGCCCGCGCACTCGACGAGGACGTCGAGGGCGGAGCGCGTGGTTTCGTTGGGCGCCCAGTCGCGCTTGTCGACTGGAGTCTCTTTGACGGCGGTGAGGAGCTGGTCGACGGACCCCTCGAGCGCCATAGCGGCCACGTCCTGGATCCTGGGCATGCTGGCACCATCCTTCCGGGTGATGGGTGGGGCTTCGTTGGGCAGGAACCGGTCACCTGCCATCGGCTGCGGCGCCTGCCGGCCTCTGATGGCAGGTTCGTCGCCGGTGCGGGCTGAAGAATGACTGGGCTGCGGAGGCGTTGTCCATGGCAAGCGCTGCCCGCGGCGAGAGGTGATCGTGATGCGATGCCCCCATTGCGGTAAGGACGTGAAACCCAAGGGCCCCAACTGCCCCGCGTGCGGCCAACGCATCTTTGGCAGTGGGGGGGCCCTGGACTCGACACCGGCGCCACCGACGACTGCCCCGAAGGCGCCCGCCGCGCCGCCAGCCGTGGCCCCGCCGCCCAAGCCCGCTCCTCCGAGCGCTGGTCCCGACGATAGCGGCGTGTCGCTGGCCGTCGATGTGGTGGCCGACCTGGGCGACACGGGGGACGATGTCGGCCTGGACCTGGACGCCGAACTGGGCGTGGGCGCTGTCCTCGGCAGCTCGGGCGCGACAGCAGCCGCGGAGGTGGAGCCGGCGGCGGCTGCCGAGGGCACCGGGTGGACCTCGGTGGACCTCGATGCCGAGGACGTCGTCGAGGCTCAAGAGGCGCAGGAGCGAGCGCGGGCCGCCGAGTTGCAGGAGTCGATGGTCACCGAGGACCGCATCCGCAGCCGCCGGGAGACGGCCTTCGTCGAGGAGTCCGCCGAGTCGCTATATGACGAGAGCCTCATGGGGGGACTGTACATCGGCGGGCTGGTGGGCGCACTGGCGGGCTACTTCCAGGCGAAGGGAAGCGGGGGGAGTCTCTGGGGCGGGCCGATCGTGGGAGCGGTGATCGGCGCCCTGATCGGTCTGGCGATCGGCGTCGCCGTAGGGCGCGGGGGAGCGGCGGGGGTGCGGACCCATCGGGGACAAGCGTTCCTGATCGGTGTGGGCATCGTGCTGCTGGCCGGGCCCATCATCGCGGTGCTGGTGGCGCTGATGGCCTGGGGATTCGGGAAGCATCCCCTGTGGGCGGCACTGTCATACCTGGTCCTGGCTTTCGCTTTCTTCGCGCTGACCTGGCAGGATGCGAAACGCAGGCAGGCCGACAGCCCCTTGACCTGGGGGCTGATCGTGGCCGCGCTGCCGCCGTTGCTGGGTCTGTACTACTCTCGCAGGCCCCATGGGGAGCTGGTCCAGTGTGGGTCTCCCCAGTGTGGCGAGTGGCATCTCTCGACGCACACCAAGTGCCCGCACTGTGGCTATGCGCGCCGCGCCGGCGTCATCGAGAAACATGTGGAGCTGTAGAGGCCTACCGACTCGCCCTCCCCACGAGCCAGAGCAGGCGTGCGCACCCGGCGTTGGCGAGGAGTGTCTTCACCAGCGGCCGCTGGGCCACGGGGAGCGCGAGGTGCCCGGAAGCTTTGCTCCGCTCGTCCTCATCGGGGTCGAGATGGCCCTCTTGCCCCGTGAGCCGCTCCCACATGCGGAGCTGCTCCTCGCTGATGCGCCAGAGCCGCCAGTTGCGGAAGAACAGGCCATCGGCCGGGTCGCGCACGTAGTCCAGCGCGAAGTCCGCGTGGCGCTGCGCCTCGCGGAGCAGTAGTGGGTCGCGTGTCTCGCGGTAGAGGGCCAGCCATCCCTCAATCACCCAAGGCACGAAGTAGCTCGAGTCATAGAGGAACCGATGCTCCATGTCGTGCACCAGGCTGTCGTAGAGCGCGCCCCCACGGTGGAGGGTGGCATCGGCAAGACGACGGGCGATGCCGAGAGCGCGGGTATCGGTGGCCAGCCGGTAGAGCAGGACGTGAGCGCAGATGGCGATACCGGTGTTGTAGGTCCATTTCACCCGGCGCAGCCGCCAGTCGGGCGGTTCGAGAGCATCCATCACCAGGCCGTCAGTGTCGAGCAGGTGTTCGACCAGCCACTGCAGAGCCCGCCGGCCCCACTCGATGTTCGACTCGACCGCTACGCCGGTGTCGGCAAGCAGCAGCGCCGCTAGTGCGGCGAGGCCCGTGGAGCAGGCCGCGCGGTCCGCGGTGCCGGCTCGGGTCGGGTCGGTGCCCCACCGTACGCCACCGGGCTCACCATCGTCCCAGCCGCTCAGGCAGAACCTCGACATTACGTCCCATGCCCGGTCGATGTAGGCCTTGGCGCGTGTCACCCGAAACGCCTTGGTCAGCGCGATGACCACGATGGCATTGTCGTCGTAGTACGTGTCGTTGTTCCCCGGGAAGTTGAGCCAGGCATTGTAGGCCTTGCGCTCCGCGTCGAAGTACCGCTCGAGCCCGCCGAAGACCTCGCGAAGGGCGGCTCGGTAGCGGCCGGGCAGGCTACGGTTGGCTTCGACGAGGGCGTGAAGGGCTTCGACGGAGGGCCAGAGCACATAGCCGTTGTTGTGCTGGGGATCACTGTCAACCGTCTCGGCGCTCCGCTGGGGCGCCCGGTACATGCGCGCCGCAGGATCCCAGAACGTGCTCTGAAAGGTGTCAGTCAGTCGTCGGGCGGCCTCCAGATACCGCGCGGCATCGTCGGGACCCGCGGTGACGAGGTCGGGGCCGACGGCCGCGAGCACGGCGCCCCTCCTGAGGAACTCGCGTCGGCTCAGCCTGCTGGGCCATACCATGGGCAACCACTCCCTGTGCCGAGAAGGTCTTCCAAGCTCAGGGCGCCAACCATCTGGGCGCCTGGCGGCTCTGGTAGACCGCCCAATCCGACATCGCTCCGGAGGGACGTCCCCACATGGCAATGCCACCGAACGTGCTGCTGCAGGGCCTGGCCACGGCCAAACCATTCATCGCCAAGCGCAAGAGCTCGTGGGATGTCACGGGCGGGAACTGGGATGCCTGGCGTATCGAGCCCGGCGAGACCAAAGTCCTGGCCGACATCGACGGCCCTGGTGTCATTTCGCACATCTGGTTTACCATCTCATCGCCCGACGCATTGCACCTCCGCAAGCTGCTTCTGCGCGCCTACTGGGATGGCGAGGACAACCCTTCCATCGACTGCCCGGTGGGCGACTTCTTCGGCCTGGGCCACGCCCGGACGTACAGCTACCAGTGCGCCCTGTTCAACACAAGCTGCCACCAGGATGGCGGAGTGGGTGGCGGGTGCGCCATGAACTCGTGGGTGCCCATGCCCTTCCACCGCAACGCCCGCATCGAGATCGTCAACGAGCAAGACGATCCAGTGCACAGCTTCTACTTCTACATAGACCATCAGCTCTATCCAGAGTTGCCCGACGATGCCCTCTGGTTCCATGCCAAGTGGCGGCGCGACAACCCGTGCGAGGGGTGGAAGGGCAAGGGCAGCGTGTGGTTCTCGCCCGAGTGGCACGACCGGCAGAACGGCCCGGAGGGGAAGAACCTCTCGGACAAAGGCAACTACCTGATCCTCGAGGCCGAAGGGCGAGGGCACTACATTGGTGCCAACTTCAGCATCGACCACCTCTACAAGGGCTGGTATGGCGAGGGCGATGACATGATCTTCGTCGATGGTGAGCCCTGGCCGCCATCGCTACACGGGACGGGCACCGAGGACTACCTGGGTCACGCCTGGGGGATGCAGAAGAACGCTCACCTCTACAACGGGCAGGCCTGGGCGGAGATGGACAACTTCAACGAGTGGGGGAAGGTCTGTGTGTACCGGTACCACGTGGTCGATCCCGTACCCTTCACGAAGAGCATCCGGGTATCCATCGAACACGGCCACGCCAATGACCGGAGCGACGACTACAGCTCAGTAGCCTACTGGTACCAGACCGAACCGCACCGGGACTTCGCACCCATGCCGCCGGTGAAGGCGCGCATACCCAACGGGTAGAGGAGCAACGACGCCAGAGGCCGCCCGGCGGCCTCTGGCGTCAGACCTACTCCGCCCCGAAGATGGCCTGCCGCATCGCCTGGACACTGCCGATGCGCTCTCCGAGGACCCGCAGCCGCTTGGGCAGCTTGCGGTACAGCGCCACGAGGCGCTCGGCGCACGCGGCGTCTTTGGCGTAGGTTCGCAGCGAGCGGAGCACGTCGGCCCTCTCGGCCTCGGGGAAGTCCAGCGTGGTGAGCGTCATCGGCGCAAGCCTGCCCTCCGGAACGGCCCGGACCTCCCGGTAAGGCCGGCCGGCGTAGCGCATCATGAGCCGCTCGAGCTTGGCCTGCGTGAGCTGGCCGGGGGCGATGGGCTGACTCAGGGCCCACTCCCGGAAGGCCGTGCGATCGGCATTCAGATAGTACTTGAGATGACCGACCCAGGGCTCCGGCGCCCCCTCATCGATGACGACCAGGCTGAATGTCCTCTGCTCGCTGAAGGGCAAGGGCACATGGGCCGCGGGACGGGTCGGGCTGGCGCCCGGTCTCAGTTCCTCGGCGCCGTGGGGCGCGGCCACCACGAACAGCTCGTAGCGATCACGGTCGAGCACGTCCAGCAGCGTCCTACGGGCGCTGGCTGGCGCAACGCAGTCGTTGAGCCGCATGGTGAAGCCCTCGGGGAACATCCCGGCGGGTGGCTTCCGCACCAAGGCGCGCGACATCTGGTCGATGGGGACGAGCATGTCGGCCGTCGAGAATGTGACCTGGGTGGGACACGTGATCGTCTCGAGGTGCGATATCGGTGACATGTGGAGCCAGGCATCGGAGCCCGTGTCGGGTCCGAGCATCTTGACCCCATCGTCGGCTAGCCCGATAACGACGTTGAGGACCGGCAGCGGCGACTGTGTCTCGCCAGCAGGCACCTGCCTGGCCCGCTCGCGGTTCCGAATGAAGTAGGCCGCGTTGTAGCCCCAGTTCGTGGGCGGAACGTCGGGCATGGCTGCGGTCAGCGGGAACGTCTCCGCCGCCAGCATGAGTGTCGTATACCCGCCCGCGCTGCCGCCCTGGATGAGCACTCTCGAGTCGTCGATGAAAGGCAGTGCCCGCGCACCGTGCAGGATCGCCGTGTCGAGATTGGGGCCGCGCGAGATCGGGTTCTGCGGATGGGCGTGAGGCGTGGTCACCACGAAGCCTGCCACGAGGTAGCCCGACGCTCCGCCCGCGTCGATCTCGTAGCCCGCAGCGTGAACAAGCGGCACCCGGAGGGTGGGGTCATCCACCAGGGCGGGCGGGACGAAGATCCGTGCCTGGGCCGTCTGCGTCTCGCCATATACATCGCGGTGGAGCAGTTCGACCGTCACCTGGCCACCCCTGCGGTCGCCGACCGGGATCTCCTCGGCCGCCATGCGCCGGAAGCGCGGCTCGCATTGCGCCGGCGGGTCGGTGTTCGGGAACAGCGCCGCCGCCCATGCCGGCTCCTCTGCTGACCCCGCCATCGGGAGCACGGTCGAGACGAGCACCACGAACCATCCACCCATCGCTGACATGGCCACCACCCTCTCGGCTGTCACGGCTCACGTTCCCGACCCGGCGGCAGCCGACCTCCGCGGGAGGCCGCGAGGGCGAGCAAGCAGAAGGTCTTCGACCGAACGGGGGGACGCGGCATGAGGCAAACCATCGAGTCGGTCCTCGCAGGCAAGTCGGTGGCCGTAGCGGGTGTGTCGCGCAGGCCCAGAGGCTTCGGTCGGCAGCTCTACATCGCACTGAGACAACGCGGCTACACGACGTACGCCATCAACCCGCATGCCGAAAGCATTGGCGGCGACCCGTGCTACGCCAGCCCCCGGATGCTCCCGCGGCCCGTCGACTGGCTACTCGCCGTCACACCGCGGAGCGCGACGGCGCAGGTCGTCCGCGAGGCCGCACAGGCGGGCATCACGCGCGTCTGGATGCAGCCCGGCTCCGAGTGCCCGGAAGCCATCCAGGCCGCGCGGGAGGCAGGCATGGTCACCGTCACGCGCGCGTGCCTGTTCCTACACCTCGAGCCCGTGACATGGCCCCACAGCTGGCACCGAGCGCTGGCGAAGGTGTTCGGCAGGCTCTACCGCTGAGGGCATACGGGGGTGCCGTTGCGGGCGATCCCGCCGAGGCGCCCAGCACCGACGATCGGCGGGTCGCCCGGCCGACCTACAGCAGCCGCAGCTGCGCGCCCCGGGGACTCGCGACCACTCGACCGAACCGGCCGCCGCCGCCGGGCTGGAGCAAGAGAGATCCATCACGCGCAGCCACGATGTGCTCGGCCAGGCGCGTGCCCACCACGGACGCAAGCTCGTCGGGGGCGGCATGATGAAGCACCGCCATCTCGCTGCCAAACCGGTTCAGCAGCCGCGTCATCGCCACGGCGCCGAGCTTCGGGACGAACTGCAGGGGGACCTGGTGGTGGTAGGGCGGCCGGTGCGGCGGGTGGACGGGGCTTGGCCGGTCAGCGATCTCGACGATGCGGTCCAGCACACCGAAGGTGACCTTCGTGCCGCCGCACCGGGTGCACGCGCGCGCCGGTGGCTCGGCGGTGACCACCTGGCCGCACTCCTCGCAGAAGGTTCGGTGGTACTTGCCGAGCCGGGGGTCCATGCCGTAGTTGCCCACGACTCCGCGCCCGTCCTGACGACGCAGAGCGAGACTGAGCTCCTCCCACGAGTCCGACTCCATCCGCAGCACGTTGTACTCGCGCGCAATCTTCGGGAGCGAGTGTGCATCGGAGTTCGAGAGGAACGACACCTCGGCGAGCTCCGAGAGCCGGTCGGCGAGGTCGGTATCCGCGGACAGGCCCAGCTCAATAGCCGCGATGCCCGACAGGGCCTTCGGCCCAAACACACGGCCGATCCGATCCGCGCATGAGCCGTAGAGGCTCTTGTGCGGTGTGAACGCGTGCGCAGGAACCACGAAGCCCCCATGGTCCACAGCAATGAGCGCCAGGTCGTTCGCGGGCATGTGGCACTGCTGCGAGCTGAGCTGCAGATTGCTTACATAACCCGATAGCGCGTGGGCGAAGCCGCGAATGGCGTCGACCGTGGGGAAGTAGCAGAGCACGTGGGACAGGCCGCCGTCGACCTCACGGGTCTCGAGCTCGGAGCCCAGGATGACGGTCAATCGGTCACGATAGCGCAGCCCGCCGCCGGGCTGCGGGACCATTTGGCCGCTCTCGAGCAAGAGGTCGATGTCGCGCAGCACGCCCGGCGAGGCGCAGTCGATCATGCCGGCGATCTCGATGCCTTTGCGGTCCACGCACTCAATGCAGATGTTCTCGAATGTCAGATCGCGAGACGCCGTAACCTTGACGGCCCGGCCGTCCGATGAGCGGCCGATGTGGATGTGTAGGTCGGCGAAGTACGTGCGCAAGCCCGGCGATGCACCTCCGACGAGACGGCAGCTCTCACGACGCCCTCAGTCTTTCCGCGCGCACCACCGGATGGCGTTGCCCACCAGTCGGCGATAGCTCGGGTTCGCGTAGGCCGAGGGGCCGTGGCCGAGTTGGATGGCGGCCACACGGCCTCGACCCAGCCTGCCCGCCCACGCCATCTCCGGCGTACTCTCCGGGTGGTCGGTGCGCAGGAGCAGGTGGGCATCGGGGCTCACCCACATCCCACCGTAGACCTCGTCATGGATGGTGAAATCTTCGAGGCCACGAGTCACCGGGTGATGCCGGTCGGCGATCTGCACGCGGATGTCCACTCCCTCCCGGAATGTCGATCCCGGCAGGTCCCGCCCGTCCACCGTGCGGGGGGTCATGAGGTAGTGCCCGCCCACAACTTTCCACCACTCGGGCCATGTGTCATAGGAGCCCAGAGCGTGGTGCAGAACGACTAGACCCTTGCCCTCTCGGATGCGTGCGAGCAGGTTCGCCTTCTGGGCGTCGGTGATCTCCTGCATCATGTCGTATAGCACGATGGCGTCGTAGCCCTTGGCCCGGCTTTCGGTGTACTCATCACTGGCCGCGGGCTGGAGGGCCTCGCGCCACTCGAGGCCCTCCTCGGCACTGAACATGGCGAAGAATGCATCGCGCTCGAAGTCATGCCCGCCCGTCACGATCAGGGCCCGTACCGTCGCCGTGCGTCCGACGGCCGGTACCCTCGCCGCCAGCGCCGCGACCGCGACGGCGCCGACCAGCAATCCGGGAGCGTACCGCATCGACCTACGCCTCCTCCAACACTCGCCGGAACCACGGGACCGAACGCTCCGTGGGCGCGTCTCCGCTGACCTCGAGCGAGCAGACTACGTTCTTGCCATGCTCCTTGAGCATGCGAACGCACTGCCGGATGCCCTCTGCGTTCGCTCCCTCACCGATGGCCGCCGAGCTGGCGGCGATGCCGGTCGACTCGCCGCGGAGTGCTGCCGCCAGCTCGTGGCTCACTTCCTTGATGTGCATGTGGTGCACGTGGTCGATGACCTGGCGGAGGAAGTCCGGTGGGTTGTGACCGGCGATGAACGTGTTACCCGTGTCGAAGTTCACGCCCATCATCGGCGACCGCGTCTGGGTGACGATCCGCAGCAGCGAGTCGGGGCGCTGGGTCAGTACTCCATGCGGCTCGACACAGACATACACGCCATGGCGCTCGGCCGAGGGGACCACGCAGTCGAAGTGGTACTTGTAGACGCCCATCCACTCGTCGAGCGAGTACGTGTCAGGAATGTGCTCGCTGTCCGTAGTGGCGATGGCGCTACACCCGAGCACCCGTGCGAAGCGAATGGCCTTGATCATGTAGTCGATGCACTGGTAGCTCCAGATCGGCCAGTGGGCGCTCAGGCACGAGCAGCGCAGGCCGTGTTCGTCGATCAGGTCCTTGAGCACGTACGGGTCGCTCTCGAGACTGACTGATGGCGAGAACTGCTGGCCCTCAAAGAAGTCCAGGCCGGTGATCACATCGAACTCAATCCACTTCGAGCCCAACTCCGCCACGCGCCCGACACAGAAGCGCAAGCTCTTGTTCTCGAGTCGCCAGTTGTCGGTGCTGATCCCGAGTTGCGGTCCCACACAGAGCCCTCCCGGCCACCAGACTGCCCGCACACTTCGCCAGGAACCCGCGCGAGCCCTCGCCTCTGCCGCAGGCCCCGGCAACCGACAGCGCGAACGCGCCGTCGCTGAATCCCGAGGAGGCCCTAGCGATGCTTGTGTCGTGCCTGCCGGCCGTTCTCGCCGCAGTCTCCGCCCTGTGGAGCCCGCTCTGCCTCATCCCCGAGCCGAGGGACGTACAGGTGCAGCCCGGCCGGTTCGGCTTCGAGCCGCGGACTCGGATCCTGCTGGGCAGCACTGACAGCTCCGACGACCGTTTCGCGGCGGAACAGCTCGCCGACGAAACCCGGCGCGAGTGGGGCCTCCGGCCGGCCGCGGACTCGCTCCGCACGGGCCATCCCGCCGCCGGCTGTGTGCTCCTTCTGCGCCCGACAGCGTCCGAGGCCGCCCATGCGTTCTGCGAGCATGCCGACGCGCTCCCTGATCCGGCGCTGGGCGACGAGGGCTACCTCCTACGCGTCGACCGGGATCGCGTGCTCGTCGCGGCCAATGCCGAGGCGGGGCTGTTCTACGGTGTGCAGACACTCAAGCAGCTCATCCGCGCGAACTCCGAGGGGCGAGCGATCCCGTGCGTGCGCATCCGGGACTACCCCGGCATGCGCTACCGGGGCATCCTGGATGACATCACCCGCGGCCCGACACCGACCCTCGACTTCCTCAAGCGCGAGGTCCGGACGCTGGCCGAGTTCAAGATGAACCTCTGGACACCATACATCGAGCACCAGTTCGAGTTCCGAAGGCACCCACTGATCGCTCCAGAGGGCGGCAGCCTCACAGCCCAAGAGGTTCGCGAGCTCACGGCCTACGCCCGGCGCTATCATGTCGAGATCGTTGGGTGCCTGCAGTCTTTCGCCCATTTCGCGAACATCCTCAAGCACCCCCAGTACGCGCACTTGGGCGAGACAGACGGCGGGTGGATCCTCCGGCCAGTCAGCGAGGACTCGTACCGTCTGTTGGGTGACCTGTACTCGGAGATCACGCCGGCCTTCGAATCGCCGCTGTTCAACGTCTGCTGTGACGAGACCCAGGGTCTTGGCGAAGGCAAGAGCAAGGCGCTGCTTGAGGCTTTCGGAATCGAATGGCTCTACGCGACGCACATCAACCGCATCCACGACATGCTCGCGCGCCGGGGCAAGCGAATGATGATGTGGGCCGATATCGCCCTCTCGCACCCCGGCATCCTCGACCGGATCCCGCGCGACACGGTGATGCTGAGCTGGGGCTACCACGCGGCCGAGACCTTCGAGCCCGCCATCGTGCCCATCGCCCAGCGCGGGTTCGCCTTCATG
>Ga0116184_10004629_pt1 | contig 10809 bp, 10 predicted proteins | sample AD_JPNNA5_MetaG_FD_89886 | JGI IMG/M metagenome (GOLD analysis project Ga0116184, IMG submission 89886) | Active sludge microbial communities of municipal wastewater-treating anaerobic digesters from Japan - AD_JPNNA5_MetaG | ecosystem: Engineered > Bioreactor > Anaerobic > Digestate | place...
ACCGGCAGGTGGACGGGCAAGGATCCGGTGAGGCCCTTCGAGACGGAGGGCGGGAATCTCTTCGTTTACGTCTTGGCCGACCCGGCGAATCTGATCGACTCCACGGGGAACGGCCCCGAGATGATCATCCTCGTTCCACCTGCAGCTGCCGGCTACGCGGCAGGCGCGGTCGGGGGCGCGCTCGGCCTCTCATGTGCGATGTACGGCCCCTGCCGCAACGCGATCATCAACGCCATCAAGGACCTCACGAGGGCTCCGCCAGATGTCTGCTCGCCGGGGCCCGCGAACGACAACGCGGACGGATGCTACGCGTTCTATCTTGAGCAGACAGCCTACTGTGGCGAAACCTACACGGACGATTATCGGTACAACAAGTGCATGGCATCCGCGTGGGACAACTACGTCCGCTGTCTCAACGGCCTACCGCCGAAGCCGCTCGTGACGTGGCTGTGAGGCACCGTGGCATCGGAGCGACTCAACCCAGTCAATGATGCGCTTCGCACTGCGCTCGCGCTGGCGAAGCGCAATCCCGAGGAGGCCCTCTTGTTACTTGACGCGGCCATCCAGAAGGCTCGGGACGAGGGGAACGCGCAGGGGACTTCGCTGCTCGCACGACATGCTGGTGTTCTCTGGACAACACACGGGGACCTGGAGCGTGCTCACCAGTGCTACCAGGAGGCCCTGCGGCACGACCCGACAAGTGCGCATCTCCACCTCGCCAATGCGGACGTTCTGGAGCGATTGAAGAACCTTGTGGGTGCTGAGGAGTCCCTCGTGCGGGCCGAGCAACTTGCCCGTGACGCAGGTGACATGGACCTAGCGTCAGCTGCAGCCAGCGCCGTGCGCCGAGTGCAGGCGACACGGTCTGCAGGGAGCGACCCCGAACCGAACGATTCTTGACCGCTCGGACTGGCTGCCGGCCGGGGCGTGAAATCGGCCCTCTCAGCCGCCGTCGTCGGCGGACGTTTCTGATCCACCGTCGCCGTCGTCGGCTTCAGCGTCCCGGAGGGAGCGCTGGACGACGCCGTAGCTCTTGCCGAGGCGGGCGGCGACCTGGCGGACGGAGAGGCCCTGCTGGCGGAGGCGGAGGGCCTGGCAGAGGTCGAGGTGGGCGGGGGGTCGACCGAGGCGCTGGCCGCGGCGGCGGGCGGCGGCGAGGCCGGCGCGGGTGCGCTCGCGGATCATCTCGCGCTCCAGCTCGGCAACGGCGGCGATGACATGGAACGTGAACCTCCCCGTGGCGGTCGAGGTGTCGATGCTGTCCTGGAGGGAGACGAAGTCGACGCCGCGGGCGTTGAGGTCGTCGAGGGTGACGACGAGGTGGCGAACGGAGCGGGCGAAGCGGTCGAACTTCCAGCAGCAGACGACGTCGATCTTGGCGCGGTGGACGAGCAGCATGAGGGCATCGAGCTGGGGGCGGGAGTCCTTGGCGCCGGACTCGCCGTGGTCGATGAACTCCCCGACGACCTGCCACCCTCGGCGCGCGGCCAGCTCTCGCAGCTCATCGAGCTGCAGGTCGGGCTTCTGCTCGCGCGTGCTGACGCGGAGGTAGAGGGCGGCTCGTCGTCGGCCGGGTGCGCTCACGTCGCTACTCCTCGGGGGGCACCAGCACCGGCCGTGGCGCGAGGGCTGGGCCGAGCAAGCGACGGATGACGCGCTCGACCTCCGGGGCGCCGCCGCGCTCGGCGGCGTCGAGCACCTGGACGCGGGCGTGGGGGATGGCGCCGAGGGCGTGCCAGAGGTCGGCGGGGATCACGCCGAGGGAGTGGTGGTGCTGGCCCTCCGGGGTGGTGGCGACGGCGTCGTCGAGCGTCTCGTCGGCGCCATAGTGGGCGCGCAGGCCGTGGGTCCAGGTGAGCATGCGGGCCCCGCGCATGGCGGTGCAGTAGGCCCGCCAGAGCGCGGCGTCGGCGGCGTGCCGCTTCGAGGCGTAGGCGTGGGCGATCTGGAGCGGGGTGCGGTTGCCATGTTTGGCGACGGGGGCGCTCGGATCAGCGACGCGGAGGCCGAGCTTGGCGAGGTAGTCGGGGTGGCAGCGGAGGGGCCGGAGGTCGACCCCGTGAGCGCGATCGGGGGCGTGCTCGGGGCCGAGCGCCCGGACGACCCGCGCTCGCCAGCGCTCGTGGAGGCGGCGGGCGAGCGCCTCGCGCTCGTCGTCGGCGAGGGCACGACCGAGGAGCAGGACGGCGTGCAGGTGCACGTGCCAGCCGTGGGCGCCGTGCGTCACCTCGAGGGCGCGGATGACGCCGAGCTTGGGGGTGGTGCGCAGCTCGCCCGCTCGGGTGCGGGAGAGCGGGAGGCCGAGCAGCGCGTCGAGCCGCGCCCACCAGCTGCCCTGGGCGGTGAGGCGCCAGGCCTCGGCGACGCCCTGGCGCAGGGCACGGAGGCCGTGCTGGTGAGCGTGACGGACGGTGAGGGTCAGCAGCAGCACGGCGTCGTCGCCGTACGCGGTGCGGTGCGTCTCGACGACGCGCTCCACCTCGGAGGCGTGGTGGGCGCAGAGACGGAGGCGGCAGACGGGGCACTCCCAGACGGAGCCGCAGAGCAGGACGCCGTGGAAGACGGCGCGGGGGGCACCATCTGCGGCGGCGTAGGTGAGGAGGGCGACGGAGCTGGTGAGGCGGCGGCGGCGGCAGAAGGCGACGCGGGTGCGGCTGATGGAGGCGATGGACTCCGCGAGGGCGTACATCGCGCTGCGGCTGGGACGGGTGGGCGCAGCTCCCTCCTCACCAGCAGCAGGAGAGAAACTCTACTGGTGATCGCTCCGAGGAGAGGACGGGGTGGCGCAGCCGCTCATGGTGCCGCTCCCTCCGCGCTCGTGGCGAGCAGGCTATCGAGGTCGGGGACGTGGACGCGCCAGGCGCCATGGAGCTTGACGGCGGTGATGCCGCCGTCGAGGCGGGCACGGGCAACGCCGTCGCTGTCGATCTGGGCCGCGCGCTGGATGCGTTTCCGGAGCGCGTCGGGACTGACGTCGAGGAGGACGGCTGCGCGGGAAACGCGCAGCAAGAGCTGGTGAGACATGGGTCACCTCCGTCCGCGGCGTGACTGCCGTGGACAGCGAGTCCCTACCCCACCGGGCATCGGTCGATAACGTAAGCTAGGGGGGCGAACGATGATCGCCACCGGGGAGAATTGGCTTGCCCTCACCGCTCGTCGCAGTCGCGACGGAGGCGCTCGGCGAAGGCTGCCTCGCAGGCGGCGAGGGCGCGTCCAGGGGCAACTTTCGGGGCTCCGAGCGTACCCGCGCGGAGCGCGATGGCGGCGGCACAGCGAGTCGACGCCTGCCGCGGGACGCGGTGCAGGATGGTCGCGAGGCGCGAGGTGGAGCAGGCGAGGTGCCGGCAGTCGATACCGACGAGATCCTCCCGCAACCCGGCGGCGAGCGTGTCCTGACGCGCCGGGGAGGCGTCGCGGAACAGCCGCAGGTGGGCGTCGACGAAGGTGACAGCGACGCGGCGGCGCTCGCGCTCGGTCTGAGCCTCGTCGTAGAGCGCTTCGAGGCGCTGGCGGTGGCCGAGGGTGGCGAGGGCGGTGGCGACGGCGCAGATGATGGGGATCTCGTCGGCGACAGGATCGCAGTCGGGAGTCAGCTTGGACTCGACGTCACGGAGCAGCCGGGGCTCGAGAGTCAGGGGCACCGTGCCGCCCGCCGGGTCTTCCGACCTCAGGGTCCGGAGCAGCGTCTGCAGATCGGCGAAGATGGCATCGAGCGCCGAGCGCCAGCACGAAAGCGACTGCAGGAGCAGGACGTCATCGACCGCGCCTTGCTGGTGGCGGTGAGGGCGCAATAGAGCGATCTGGTGATCTTCGGCGCTCTTGCCGGCCGACACCGGCACCCCGAACGCCCCCGAGGCGAGGAGGAGCTTGGCGGCGGCGCGGGTGCTGTTGTCGACGGCGAGCAGCCCGGCCACGGTGTGCGGATCGAGCCGTCCGAGGCGGCAGGAGAGGAGCTTGAGATCGGTCACGAGCTTCTGGGTCGCGGCCCAGGCGTGAGGCGCGCCCCGCTGCTGCGCGAGCGTGACACGGCGGAGCAGGAGCGCGCGGCGGAAGCCGATCGACAGGGCGACGGCACCGAGGGCGGCGAGATGGTGGGTGTCACCCTGGAGCCCTGCCAGGATCGTGGAGGAGATGACCCTACCGGCCAGCTCCCGAGCCATGGGCGCGGCGGGCCAGAGCGCGAGTGGCCGCTCCACGAGGGCAACGACACGCTCGACCACCTGGAGGGACTGGACCAGACAGGTCACGCCGGGACAGGGTACCGCTGCGCGGCGCCGTCGGCCCGTTTGGGAGCGCGAGGGGAGCCATGGCGATGCGCCGCCGCGCGGGGCCCGGCCAATTATTGCTGCAGTTACCCGGGACGCACCGGGTGCGAGGAGGCCGTGATGGACGTCGAAGAGAAGGCCTGGACCCTGGCGACGCTGGCGAACGTGATCAGCGACGAGCGGATCCGAGCGCAGGCGTGGAGCCTGGCGCAGCAGATGCGCGAGGAGGACGATCCGACGCTGACGGCCGCCGATCTGGCGGCCAGCACGAGCTACCTCCGGACCTGCCTGCTACGGCGGAGCCAGGTCGAGATCAGCGCGATGACCGAGACGGACTTCGCCGGCCTCTGGGCGCTGGGCACGTTGGGCTACGCGAGGTACCGCGGGCAACGTGCGGTGGTGCGCGGCGAGCACCGGGGGCGCGAGCGGCGCTGACGCGAGCAGCGGCGGTCACGCCCCCGGCAGGCGGGGCCTACTCGTCGTCTTCACCGTCGTCTTCTGCCTCATCCTCTGCGGTGAGGTCGTCGAGCAGGGCGAGGGCATCGTCCATGGTCCAGACCATGGTGGAGCCGACGCGGCGGACGCCGCGGAGGCGGCCCTCGCGACGGACGACCTGCTCGTCCTCGTCGAGCAGGTCGGCCAGTTCGGCGTTACCGGCGACGCCGGCGTTGTCCTCGTCCTCGAACCACTCGACCAACTCGTCACGCTCGATGCACATGGGGGGCTCCTTTCGTTGGAGGTACCTCCACGCTACGGGCGAGAACGCTCGTTGGCATCGCCATGGAACACGCGGCGGCGAACGAGGCTCGACATGTCGAGCTGGGCCTCGCGGCAGAGCCGACGCAGCTCCACCCACTCGGGCTCAGTGAGCATGACGCGGAGCAGGCGGAGTCGCTTGTGCTCGACCTGGCGGGCCATGCCGCTGAGTGTCCGTGCGGAGCGGCGCCGGGCAAGGCGCTCGACGCTGGCCGTTGCAGATCGGTGGACGCCGCCGGACGGGAGGCGACGGCGAGGGACGCGGGGCTCGGAGCTAGCGGTGGGCGGCAGCGCCGTGGCCGCTGGTGCGCCCGGCGACGAGGGAGTTGATGAGCCGCACGACGGCACGGCGATCCTTTTCGGGCAGGGCCATGACCTGCTTGAGCTGGCGCCAGAGGCGCTTGCTCTCGGGATCGAGGGCGTCGGCGAGGGGGGCGGATTTGATGGTCCTCAGGCCGAGCAGCTCGTCGGTGGTGATCTTGAGGGCGCGAGCCAGCTCGATGATGACGCCCGGGGGTGGGAAGTCGGCGACGGTTTCGTAGTGGCTGATGGCGCGCTGGGAGGAGCCGATCAGCTCGGCGAGCTGGGTCTGGGTGAGGCCGCGAGCGAGGCGCAGATCGGTGAGGCGTTTCCCGAACGCCGAGGAGGCCGGGACCTTGCTGGGCATGACGAGGCCCAGTGTAGGTGCCGATCTGGAGGGGGCCGGCTGGGGGGACAAAAGAACTTGCTACGGGTATACGCCGCACGTATACACGTGAGGACGGTGCCAGGCCAAGAGAATTCGGACGCGGCCGGAGCACTTGGCGCTTGACAGCGTTTTCGATGCTGGAGGGACGAGATGGCGCGGATCGACGCGGCGGAGCTGACGCGGCTGAAGGCGGAAATCTCGCTGGAACGGCTGGTGACGGCGCAGGGGGTGAAGCTTGAGCGGCACGGCAAGGACCTGCTCGGGCGGTGCCCATTTCACGACGACCACGAGCCGAGCCTGGTGGTGAGCCCGGCGTCGAACCTCTGGCACTGCCTGGGGGCGTGCCAGACGGGGGGGACGGTGATCGACTGGGTGATGAAGGCGGAGGGGGTGAGCTTTCGCCATGCGGTGGAGCTGCTGCGCGAGGATGTCACTGCCTTGACTGCCGAGGTGACGAGCGGGGCGCCGAAGCACTCGACGGTGAGGCGGCTGGCGGCGCCGGTGGAGCGCAGCGCGGACGATCAGGCGGTGCTCGCCCGGGTGGTGGATTTCTACCACGCGACGTTGCAGCAGAGCCCGGAGGCGCTCGCGTACCTGGGGCAGCGGGGCCTCGCGCACCCGGAGGTGGTGGACCACTTTCGCCTGGGCTACGCGAACCGCACGCTCGGCTACCGGCTGCCGGACAAGAACCGAGTCGCGGGCGCCGAGCTGCGAGGGCGGCTCGAGCGGCTGGGGGTGTATCGCGAGAGCGGGCACGAGCACCTGAGCGGCAGCCTGGTGATCCCGATCTTCGACGAGCAGGGGCGGGTGGCGGGGATGTACGGGCGCAAGATCGCGCGGAAGCTCCGCGCGGGGACGCCGCTGCACCTGTACCTGCCGGGCCCGCACCGAGGGGTGTGGAACCTCCCCGCGCTGAGGGCGAGCGGGACGCTCATCCTCTGCGAGAGCCTGATCGACGCGCTGACGTTTTGGGTGGCGGGGTACCGGCAGGTGACAGCGAGCTACGGGACGCAGGGCTTCACCGACGACCACCGGACGGCGCTGCAAGCGCACGCGACGGAGCGGGTATACATCGCCTACGACCGGGACGAGGCGGGGGACCGAGCGGCGGAGCGGGTGGCACAGGAGCTTGGTGCGATGGGGATCGAGTGCTTTCGGGTGCTCTTCCCCAAGGGGATGGATGCGAACGAGTACGCGCTGAAGGTGCAGCCGGCGGCGCAGAGCCTGGGGCTGGCGCTGCGGCAGGCACGATGGATGGGCAAGGGCCCCGTCCCGGCGTCACGCGACCTCGACCGCGTGGGGGCCGGGAGCAGCGTCCCGGAGGCGGCTAAAGGCGAGAACGCCTCGGGCGTGGTGAACGTCGAGGCGGTGACGGTGACCATCGCGGCGGCGGGAGACGTGGAGCCCGAGCCCGCGCCGCCGGACGAGGCCGAGCCCGCGGCGACGGCGACGGCGGCGGCGACGGCAGCGGCGGCAGCGACGGCAGCGGCGGCGGCAGAGCCCATCACGTCGCCGACGGATCCGGCGCCGGAGCCGGGGCCGGCACCGAGGATCGGCGAGCACGCCCCAGCGAGCGTCGAGCCCACCGGCGCCGACGACGAGGTGGTCTACCGCTTCGGCGATCGGCGCTGGCGGATCCGGGGTCTGGCGAAGAACACCGCCCCCGAGGCGCTGAAGGTGAACGTCCTCGTGGCCCGGGACGGCGGCGGCTTTCACGTCGACAGCCTGGAGCTGTACAGCGCGCGACAGCGGGGGCATTTCGTGCGGTTGGCGAGCGAGGAGCTGGGGGTGGAGGAGCGGATCCTGAAGCGGGATCTGGGGGCGGTGCTGCTCGGGCTGGAGGAGCGGATGGAGCGGCAGCGGCAGGAGGCGGAGACGGCGAAGGACGCCGCGCCGAAGCTGTCGGAGGCGGAGACGGCGGAGGCGCTCGCGCTCCTGCGGGATCCGGAGCTGCTCGAGCGGATCCTCGGGGACTTCGAGCGGTGTGGGGTCGTCGGCGAGGAGACGAACAAGCTAGTGGGCTACCTCGGGGCGACGAGCCGGAAGCTCGACGAGCCGCTGGCGGTAGTGATCCAGTCGTCGAGCGCAGCGGGCAAGTCGAGCCTGATGGACGCGGTCTTGGCGTTGATGCCCGAGGAGGAGCGGGTGCAGTACAGCGCGATGACGGGGCAGGCGCTCTTCTACATGGGCGAGGGCGATCTGCGGCACAAGATCCTGGCCATCGTCGAGGAGGAGGGCGCGGAGCGCGCGAGCTACGCGCTGAAGCTCCTGCAGAGCGAGGGGCAGCTGAGCATCGCGAGCACGGGCAAGGATCCGGCGACGGGGCGGCTGGTGACGCAGGAGTACCGGGTCGAGGGGCCGGTGATGATCTTCCTGACGACGACGGCCATCGAGGTGGACGAGGAGCTGCTGAATCGCTGCCTGGTGCTGAGCGTGGACGAGGGGCGGGAGCAGACGCGGGCGATCCACGAGCGGCAGCGGCTGGGGCAGACGCTGGAGGGGATGCTGGCGCGGCACGAGCGGAAGCGGGTGCTGACGGTGCACCGCAACGCGCAGCGGCTCCTACGTCCCCTGGCGGTGGTGAACCCCCACGCCTGCGAGCTGACGTTTCTCGATCACGCGACGCGGACGCGGCGGGACCACATGAAGTACTTGACGCTGATCCGGACGATCGCGCTTTTGCACCAGTACCAGCGGGAGGTGAAATCGGTGCAGCACCGCGGGGAGGAGATCCGTTACGTGGAGGCGACGGCGGAGGACATCGCGTTGGCGAACCGCCTCTGCCGGGAGGTGCTGGGGCGGAGCCTGGACGAGCTGCCGCCGCAGACGCGGCGCCTGCTCGGGCAGCTCGACGAGCTGGTGCGGGCGGGGAGTGAGCGGCTGGGGATCGACCGGGGGGACTTTCGCTTTAGCCGCCGGGAGGTGCGGGAGGCGACGCGGTGGGGGCAGACGCAGCTCAGGCTGCATCTCGGGCGCCTGGTGGATATGGAGTACCTGGCGGTGCACCGCGGCGGGCGTGGCCAGGGCTACCTGTACGAGCTGACCTGGGCAGGGGGGAGCGAGGAGCAGCTGAGCGGTCTGAGCGAGCCCGGAGACGCGGGTACGGCGCCCACCTGGCGGGGGGCGGCCCCGAACCTGGCGGGGGGTGTGCGGGGGGCTGGCGGGGCCACCCCCGCCCGCCGCAACCCGCAGCAAACCCGCCTGAACGGCGCCCGCGTGCCGGAGTTGGCGGGGGTGGCGGAGGGTGCGTCGAGGGAGCGCGTGTCCCCCGGGAACGTCGTCACCTTGAAGCCGGCGGCGGTGGGGGCATGAGGCGATGCCGCGCAAGGGCGAGCGCCGGCCGCGAAGCTACGAGCAGGGCGATCCGGACGGGCTCGGGGCCTGGCTCGGGCGGTACCTGGAGTGGCTGCGGGTGCGGGGTTACTCGGAGCGCACGGTGGGCAACCGCCAGAATACCCTGGAGCAGCTCCTGGAGTGGCTGGACGCGCGGGACGTGACGCGGCCGCAGGCGGTGACCAGGCCCGTGCTGGAGCGCTACCAGCGGCACCTCTTCTATCTGCGGAAGGCGGACGGAAAGCCGCTGTCATTTCGGGCGCAGCACAGCCGCCTGGTGCCCGTGCGGGCCTACTTCCGCTGGCTCGCCAAGCAGGGCATCACCCTCGCCAACCCCGCTGCCGACCTGGAGCTGCCCCGCGTCGAGCGCCGGCTGCCGAAGTGCGTGCTGACGGCGCTGGAGGCGGAGAAGGTGCTGGACCAGCCCGACCTGACCGAGGCCCTGGGCCTCCGCGACCGGGCCATCCTCGAGGTGCTCTACTCCACCGGCATCCGCCGCTCGGAGCTGGTGCGGCTCGGCATCTACGACCTCGACGCCGAGCGCGGCACGCTCACGGTGCGCCAGGGCAAGGGCAAGAAGGACCGCGTGGTGCCGATCGGCGAGCGCGCCGTCCACTGGGTGGAGCGCTACCTCCGCCAGATCCGCGACGGCCTGGTGATGCCGCCGGACGAGGGCGTGCTCTTTCTGACCCGCTTCGGCGAGGGCTTCAAGCCGGAGCCCATGACCCACCTGGTGCGCGGGTACGTCGACGCGGCCGACCTCGGCAAGACGGGCGCTTGCCACCTCTTTCGGCACACCTGCGCCACCCTGATGCACGAGAACGGCGCCGACATCCGCCACATCCAGGAGCTGCTCGGCCACGCGGAGCTGAGCACGACCGAGGTGTACACCCACGTCGCAATCCGCCAGCTGAAGGCGGTACACGCTGCGACCCACCCCGGCGCTGCCCTCCCCCGGCCGCCCGTCGCCGCTCGCCGCGATCCCGCCGAGCTGCAGCCGGTGCTGGACGCTGACGACCTCGACGACGCGGTCTAGTCGGCGAGAACGGCGTCGAGGGTGTCGGCGGAGAGGACGCGCTCGGCGTAGCGGTCGAGGGTGGCCTCGTCGGCGGCGGCGATACGAGCCTGCACGGCGTCGTCCAGCTCCCCGAACTTGAGCCGCAGCAGCTTGAGGACGACGCTCCGCAGTCCCTCGCGAAGCCCGTCCTGTCGGCCCTCACGCCGGCCTTCTTGGCGCAGTTGCTCGGCGATGGTCATGGCTGCCTCACGGAGGATGGGATCGGGGATCTGAGCGGCCAGGGCCTGAGCGGTCGCGATGCCCCGGACCTCGTAGATGTAGCAGAAGATGGTCCGCACCGCCGTCGGGCCACCGGGCGCCTCGAGCAGGCGGGAGAAGACGCTGGACCAGGCGGCCAGGGTGCGCTCCAGGCGCCCGAACCGCGCGTCCCGCAGCGCCCAGAGGGCCACCCTCGCGAACTCCGAGAGCTGCCGGGAACGCAGCTCCTCGTCGGTGGCGACGGAGACGTCGTCGAGCAAGAACCGATAGCTCGGGACCACCCCCGCCCAGGCCGGCTGGCTCAGCAGGCCGGCGGGAAACAGCTCGTGGAAGGTGGTTGCCGAGCGCCACCCCTCCTCGGCGTGGTGGAGCACCAGCGGCACGATGACCGGCAGCTCCCGCGCCCCCTCGTGGTCGCGCAGGTACTTCTCCCAGATGCGGACCATGTACGCGAGCATCCGGAAGGCCATCAGCGGGTCGTCGCTGCTCTG
>Ga0116184_10004630_pt1 | contig 10808 bp, 7 predicted proteins | sample AD_JPNNA5_MetaG_FD_89886 | JGI IMG/M metagenome (GOLD analysis project Ga0116184, IMG submission 89886) | Active sludge microbial communities of municipal wastewater-treating anaerobic digesters from Japan - AD_JPNNA5_MetaG | ecosystem: Engineered > Bioreactor > Anaerobic > Digestate | place...
CCCATGCTGATGGCGTGAACGAACCCGGCCTGGTCACCCACGACCGCGACCTCTGCGTTCGCCGCGGGCGATCCACTAATACGGCCATGGGCCGGATACTGCCAGATGATCCGGTTCTTGTCGCTGGCATAGCATCGAACCGCGCCGCCCGCGCAGACGAGCACCTTCTGGCCAACCACCACCGGCGACGCCGTCACATCGCGATCGCGCAGATCGTCAGACCAGGCCTGGCGCCCATCGGCGAGGTTGAACGCGTAGATCTTCTCGGACGACGTGATGTAGGCATACCGCCCATCACATGCCGCCGACGAGCGGACCGGTCCGACCACCTTGTTCGGCCAGTGCACCTCGCCGTCCGCCGCCCGAAGGCAGTAGACCTTCTCATCCTCGCACCCGACGATGACGTATTGATCCGTCACCGTGGGAGTTGACTTAACCGCGCCCTCGAGCTTGCGTTGCCACTTCAGCCCCCCGGTGGCGGCGTCGAGCGCGATCACCCGTCCATCGTCAGCCCCCAGGTAGACAATGCCATTCGCAACGGCGGGCGATGAGTCCACATACTCGCGAACATCAAACTGCCAGACCAGTTCGCCGGTGGCGGTGGAGAGGCAGTACACCTTCTTGGCCGCACAGAAATAGACGCGGTCGTCGAGGACGGCGGGCGATGACGGATTCTGTTCCTGCCATCCCGTGCTGTAGCGCCAGTCCAGAACCAACGGCAGTTTCTCGATCGGTGCCGCCACCCCCGACCGCGTGTTGTCGCCGCCGATGGCTGACCACGTGCCAGCGTGTGCGATCCCCAGTACACCGGCCGTGAGACACACGGTCACGAAGCCGAGTCGTCGCATCGTGCTACGCCTCCTCCACTTGCGTCGAGCCCAGTGGCGCCCACACCACTTCACCCGCAGGGCTGGCGGGTCACCGGATCACCCGATTCACCGGGGGCGACACAACAGGCCCGGCCCCATCAGGCCCGGCCTCCGCTCCCGTTGAGGGCCTGCCCGCCGCACTATCGTCCGTCCGTGGCAGACCCGATCATCCGTATATTCCCCGGTCCGTCCGCCCATCCCTATGCGCCACCGGAATCCGCAGCCTCCTCGTCACCGAGGGGGGGTATTGGTTTGACGGCTGGCCGGCGGGCCCGGGTTCCCAACCACTTCGAGCGCCGAGGTCAACCACGTCCGCGCGGTCCGCACGGTGTCGTCGCCCGTCCACCTCTCCAGCGCGGCTTGCAGGCCGGCATCGTACTCCGGGCTTAGCCCCGTGGCCAACTGCGCGGCCAGATGCGGCGCCCAGACCGACGGCCGATGCCTTCGTGCCTCGATCTCGAAGATTGCCCGCCGCCGGGCGCGTGTCACGTCGGCCGTGTCCACGCTCGACCGCACCTCCTCCACGACCCGGTGCATCTCGGCCAGAGCACGCTCCCGGTCGCCGAGCGGACAGCCACTCCACAGGCACAACCATCCGTGGGACCGCGCGATCCCCAGTTCCGCACCGACGGTATAGGTCAAGTCCAGCTCGCCCCTCAGCCGCTGGAACAGCAGGCTCCCATTGCCATCACCGAGCAGCCGCTGCAGGACAACAAAGCCGGGCACCTCCGGGCTGTCGCTTCCCGGCAAGCGGTAGCCCAGACCCACGTACGCGGTCCCTGCATCATAGGACACCTCGATGCGCCCGGGAGTGATCGGCGGCAGCCAGGAGCGCGCGCGCGCCGTGCCTCGCGGCAGTCGCTCGAGGCCCAACAGGAGTCCGGAGCGAGCGTCCTCGACGGCATGACTCCCCACAAGTGATGCACCGCAGCGCTCGCCGGCACACTCCGCGCCCCTCAACTGGTCCAGTAGCTCCGGACCGTTGGGTCCCGCGAGGGCCGCCCTCAGCTCGGGATACCCAGCCGCGCCCGGCCCGGGCGAGAGCAGTCCATCCATCATGGCGCGAGTCACCGCAACCTGAGGGTCACTCGTCTCGGCTGGCGACGCCGCGTCGGCCGCCCGAAGGGCCAAATCGGCATTCGCAGGGGCCGTCACCGACCAGACAAGCACATCGGCCAACTGGGAGGCGCACCCGGCCGGGCCGACGATCGACAGGACGAGTGCCTCAGGTAGCGGCTCGCACACGGCCCGGGCTCCATCCACGGCCAGAGCACTCAGGCCACTCAGAGCCGACTCGCCCAGCACCGCGGCTATGGCGGCTCGGTGGGGTGATCCCACACCGGCCATGCCATCGGCCCACGCGAAGGCAACCGCTGCGGCATCGGTTGGACTGCCCGGGCGCACATCCACCGCCACGACCGCACCATTGCCCAGGCGAGCCACATCCACCGTGGCCAAGGACGGGCAGACCAGCGCGGCGCACAACCATCCCGCCGCTGCCGTGCCCACCCGTCGCGCCGCGCGCTCGCCCACCCCGGACTCAGTTCCTCTGGACGGCCGGACTCACTGGTTGGCGGGCGGTGCCGCGGGCGCTGGGACACTCGATGCGGGGGTCTCGGGCGCCGGGGTGCTCGGTGGGATCGGCGCGACCGCCTGCGTGGTTCCCGCCATCTGCGCTCGGGCGTGGTTGGCCAGGTCATCAGCGCCCTGGAGGCCAGGGACCAGCTCCTTGGCCCGGGTGGCCTCGACATATGCGTTGTGGTAGCGGCCCATCTTGGCGTACAGCCATCCCATGTCCAGATGCAGGTTCGCACGGGTCACATTGTCACTGGCCTCGGCCAGGGCCAGAGCCGACCGGAAGGCGCTCTCGGCGGCGTCCAGATTGCCGACAGTCTGGTAGGCTCGACCCAGGTCGCGCTCGGCGGCGAGGTAGGAGGGGTTCAGCGCCAGCGCTTCGTTGTAGGCATCGATGGCCTCTTGGGCCAGACCGTCCGAGGCGTAGGTCCGCCCCACGAGCCAGTACAGCTCGGCCCGGCGCGAAGCCAGGGTGAGCACCTGCGACTTGGGTAGGATGGTGAGAGCCTGCTCGAAGCTCTTCCGCGCCGCTGACCATGACTCAGTCTGGTATAGGGCCATGCCCAGGTTGATATGGGCCTCCGCCATGCCCGGCTCGCGGTCGATGGCCGCCCGGAACGCCCGGGCTGCCTCGGTGGGCCGGTTCAGGGCCATCAGCAGCTGCCCCTGGACGTTGTAGAGCACTTCGGCGTCCGGCTCAGCTTGCAGGGCCTCATCCATGAGTGCCCGGGCCACCTCGGCATTCCCCAACTTCGCCTGCGTCTCCGCGAGAAGGGCGGTGGCTTCCGGATAGCCCGGGCGGAGCTGCCGGGCCTTTTCGAAGTGCGCCACGGCCGACTGCAGTTTGTTTTCGGCCCGGTCGACCCGTCCGAGGTTGTACTCGGCCCGGGCCCAGTTCTCCGGGCTGCGCAGCGGCGCCAGAGCCGCCGGGTCGTTGGCATACTTGGCATAGATCTCCACGGCCCGATCGAGCGACTGCCGCGCGTCCGTCAGGGTCTTGGGCTTGATACCGCGGTCCTCGTTGGGCAGAAAGAGCTGGGCCTGCAGCAGGTAGCATTCGCCTCGAGCGTTATGGGCCGGCGCAAACTCGCTGTTGAGCTTGAGGATCTCCTCGAGATCCTCATCGGCTACGGTCAGAATCTTCCAGGGATCGAGCACCAAGTTCCGGCGGAGGACGCGGTCTTCGGCATCCGCCAGGCTCTCAACCGCCACGCTGGTGCGGGCATCGACGTCGGACTCATTGCCGTCGTTGGCTTCCTTCAGAGCCTGCCGGTAGGCATTGCGGGCGTTACCATACTCCCGCACGGAATGATAGACACGGCCGGCGAGCTTGAATGCTTGCGGTTGCCGTGTGGCGAACTCCTCGGCATAGCGGTACTTCTGATCCACCCACTCTTGGGTCAGTGTCGGCTTCCGGGTGCCTCGTTCGATCTGTTTGTTCAGGCGTGAGAGGTAGCTCCGGTACTCGCGCATGGTTTTGTTCAGCTTGTCGAGTTCATCGATAGCCTTCTCGGCCTGGCGCATGCGGAGGTAGACGTCGGCCAGGTTGTAACGTGCTTCGCAGTAGTTGGGATCCAGATCAATGCACGTGCGGAATGCCGTCTCGGCGTCGACGAGCCGGCCCATACCGGCATAGGCCATACCGATGCCGTTGTAGATCTCCTCACGCCGCTGGGGACGCGAGATGGCCATCTCGGCGTTGAACTCCGCGAGTCCCTCGGCGTAGCGGCCTTGCTCGACTCGTACCCGCCCCAGGTACAACCGTGTTTGGGGGATGGCGGGGGCCAGCTCGAGGGCCTTGCTGAGCGCCGCGGCCGCCTGATCCAGCAGTTGCGCCTTGTCGGCCGTGTTCGTGGCCTCTCCGGCCTGGCGGTAGAGCGCTTGGCCCAGGAAGAAGTGGGCAGGGGCGGCGGTGGGGTCGGCCTGAGCGGCCGCCTGGAACTGCTTGGCCGCCTCGGCATAGGACTTGGCCGCCATCGACTGCAGTCCTGCCGCCAAGTCCTGATCCGCTTGTTGGGCCCAGGCCCCTCCGGCGACCCAGCCGGCAACTGCCAGCCAGGCCCCCAGGCTCGCTCGTGTGGTCCGTCTGCGCATGGCGATACCTCGCAGTCCCCCGCCACAAACCGCCATACGGCCATCGGCACACCACTGCCCGATCGCCTAAGGCCCGCTTGGCGAGGTTATCCCTTGGCGACTTCCTCAGCCGCCACGATTATTCGATCCGCCAGATCCACTCCAGTTGCTTCCTCGAATGCTTTCAACCCGGGACACGCGTTCACCTCCGTGACCACCGGTCCCGAGTCGGACAAAAGCACGTCGACTCCACACACCTCGAGCCCCAGCGCCGCGGTCGCCGTCAAGCTCAAACGCTCGAGCTCCGCGTCCACCGCGAAGGCGATGGCCGTGCCGCCGGCACTCACGTTGGCACGGAAGTCCCCTTCGGCGGCCGTCCGCTGGATCGCGCCGACGACTTGGCCGCGCACGACAACGACGCGCAGGTCCTTCATGTCACAGTAAATGCGTTCCTGCACCAGGACGCAACGGCCCATGTCAAGCCAGGTCTCTAGCAGGGCCTGAGCGACATCGAGCGTGTCGGCCTCCATGACGCCGTCACCGCCGAAGCCGCGCATGACCTTGAGCACCAGGGACTCATGGCCGATCTGGCGTGCGAAAGCACGCAGGGCAGCCGCATCGCGTGGCAGACAGGAGCGCGGTACGGCGATACCGGCATCGGCCAAACGGCACAGGGCGGCGAACTTGTTCGCCGCCGAGGCGATAGCGCTGGATGCGTTCAGGCAGGGCACGCCCGCCTGCTCAAACATGCTCACCGCGAGGAGCGAGTGGTCGAGCACGAGCGTGACTACCCGAGGAATCACCACATCACAGCCCGCCGTGCACGCCATGGGCACGCCCACTGCCGGTGTAATGCTGAGTGGATCGAGGATGGAGACCGTGTGACCTCGAGCCCGAGCGGCCAAGGACAGCCGTTGGTTCGAGTAGAGCTCGACCTGGTGGGACACGATGGTGACGCGCATCCGACCTCACCCGGCCATTCCAAGCATCGAGCGCCGAGCTACATCAGCGCCCTCAGGAGTTCTTGCACCGTATCGAGGACCATCGCCTCGCTCTCGGGCCCGATCATCAGGGGCTCATTGTAGTACCTATGGGCCATCTCGACCTCGTATCCTCCCTCGGCATAGGCCGACGCGGTCGGCAGGTACCCAAGTACGCCGTTGGTGGTTCCGAACACCATCGTCTGCGCCAGGGGCGAGGTGGCGGCGATGCCGATCTGGTACTCGACAAACACCTCGCCGGATAGGCCCACCATCCCCACATCGCCCACGCGGAGGACGGCCACCTCGAAGGGGCGCGGGTGCCAGGGCGGGCCCTGACGCACCACCTCGACCACCGACTCGGCCCAATGAGCCATGTGGCGGGCCTGCATGATCGCGTGTGCGGACCCCTCGCGCACGGCGGCCTCGAGTGCGGCGGCGTACTCGGCCGCCGTGGCCTCCGCCTGTGCCAGACTTGGTGGTTCCTGCACCGGAAGGCCCAACGTGCGGTATGCCCCAGCGACGCCGCACCCACCCACGGGCACGGCCACCTCAGCCACCCGCACCACCGACCCGGCGAGCATGAAACCGAGCCGACGGGCCTCCTCGAAGTGGGTGCCCACCCGCGCCGAGCTGATGTTCCCGCAGCATCCATTGAGGAACATGGCGAAGCAGCCTTCGCCATAGACCCGCTCGACCGTGTCCACCGCGTAGCCCGGGTAGTCGGCGGAGAAGAGGTAGCTGTCACCGCCCAGAGTCACCGGGTGGGTGGCGTGCGAGAACAGCACGCCGAGCGAGCCGTCGTCTCGCCGAACGTTGAGCACGTCGACGGTATCCGCGTGGGGACCGCCGGCATCGGCCGGAAGCGCATGGGCACCGAAGCCGACACATCGCCGGTTGACGCCAATCCCCACCGGCCCGCCCCGTCCTCGCTCGATGGTGGCCGGCCTCAGGTCGCGGCACGCTTCCGAGATCGCCGTGAACAGCAGCCGCTCCAGGTTCGACCGGTACAACTCATCCGCCGGCCCCATGGATTCGGTGAGCATCAGAACCGGCCCCGAGTGCGTGTGGGTGCCGTGCAGCAGCAGCCCGCCACTCAGCAGCCCCAGCTCATCCACGGCCCGCTTCCGGACCGCGGACACGGTGCCCGAATCGATCCCGATCAGGTCGGCGGTGACCACGGCGACGCGACGCCCGCCGGACTCGAAGACCATGGCCCGGGCATACAGGTCATCGTGGACCCCGACAGCGGGATGCTCGCGGGCGGCGAACCCGCACAGCCACGTGCCCACAGGGGGCGTGATGCACACTCGGCCAAACCCGGCGCCAAAGCTAGACGAATCATCCATGGGGCGATGCCTCCGATGGCGACAGGGACGTGCAGCGCCGTGTTCTTCCCCCATCGTCACTCGGGCCCCTCCGGCTCGCGCGCCGTCAGTTGGGGGTGGGACCGAGCTCTCCCAGCGCGTGGAGCACGAGGGCGCAGGCGGCGACGGCCGCCGTCTCGCACCGCAACACCCTCTGGCCGAGCTGAAGGCGCCGGGCGCCACCACCCACCAGCGCGTCCTCCTCGTCGCCCGTTAGCCCGCCCTCCGGACCCACCAACACGCGCACCGGCGGCACGGCATCCGCCAACAGCCCATCCAGCGGCAGCCCTCCGTCGCCCGGGGAGAGCAGAAGCGTCACCCCCGGCTCGGCACTGGCGCGCGCCACATCGGCAAACCCAACCGGACCGCCAACGCCCAGGGGGCGCGTTCGGCCAGACTGCTTGCACGACTCCTCAGCAATGCGCTGCCAGCGGCCGACACGAGTATGGATGCGAGAGGCGTCCGGTGTGGGAACCGACCGCTGGCACGCGAACGGCACCACGCGGGTCACGCCGAGCTCCGACACGCGCTGGACGATGCGGTCGATGACATCACCCTTGGCCAGGGCCACGTAGAGGATGACCTCATGGGTCGGATCGCCGGGCGCCGGCCGGATGCTCAGGACTCTCGCCCTGACCTCCGCGGGCCCGGCCCATTCAATGCGCAGCGAGGCCCACAGACCCGACGGCATGCTGGCCTCCAGTGTGTCACCCGGCCCGAGGCGCAGGACGCGGGTCACGTGGCGCACGTCGGCCCCGCGAAGGGCGACCTCGCCGCCCGCCTCGCATTCCATCTGGAGGAGGAACCTGGGCATGGTGTCTCCTGTTGGGATGGCCATCGTCGCAGGCAGAGGGCGAAAGGAGTCAGGAGCCTCTTCCGTGCTGAGGCGCGCCGAGGGGGATCCTGACGCCTGTTCCTCTGACCCATTGGTCTCGCCTAACCCCCGCCAGCCACGGGGAATAGCCACTCTGACACCCGGGGCGTGATCTCACCCTCGACGAAGCCCGCGGCGAGCAACACGGCCACCAGGATGAGCGCACTCCGGGCCAGAGCGGGCTGCCGCACATGAGCCATGGCTGCCCGTCCGATGTCCTCTCCCGCCTCGGCCGCATCCGCGACTCTGTCGGCGGCGAGGATCCCGAGCCCTCCGGCCAGGCACAGGGCCGGGATCTCGAGGACTCCGTGTGGAGCGATCTCGGCAACCGTCCGCAGGAGCGCTGTGGTACCGCGGAGGCCGAAGATGGTCATCACGGCCCCCAGGACCGCACCGTTGGCGACCATGAACAGCAGTGGAACCACGTAGGCGATGACAACGCCATCGTGGGCGGGAGTGCCCGTCAGCGGCCGCAATCGGCGGCTCAGCAGGCCCGTCAGACGGTCCATCAGAGGCGAGCGGACTGCCATCCTCCGGTAGCGCGGCCATCGGTCGCGGGCGTGCATCTCGAGGGCGCAGCCGAGCGGCCCCAGGTAGATGGCGTAGACCAATGCCAACAGGTTCGAGAGGAAGATGGCGACCCACCATGGGAGGCCGGCCATGAGGTTGATCCGCCATCCCACGAGCTTGGCCGATGCGCTCAGGCCCCGGTCGCCCCAGTCCTGGCCGGCCACGTAGACGCCCACCAGCACGATGGCTGCGCCGACGGCCAGGCCGCCCGCCATGTAGAGGGCCGCCATCCGCGTCGGGCGCCAGGCGAAGAGGGCCAGAGGCTCCCGCTCGCTCGCCATCACTCGTCCTCCGGCTCGACCCGCGTGATGTCGACGGTCAGGTCGCCCTCGTACCGCGTCGTGTCCCAGGCGTCGGACACGGTCCCCAAGCTGAGCGTGATATGGGTGGCGTCGACGGGATCGTGCGCGCGTGTGGGGTCCACCGGTACCCAGCGGCCGACGTAGCTCTCAGCCCAGACGTGAAGGTAGAACCCGCCTTGCGCGTAGACCAGGCCCTGTGCCACGCGCGAGGGCAGCCCCGCCGTGCGTGCCATGGCGACATAGAGGTTGGCGAAGTCGCGGCAGACGCCCCGGCCCAGGGCCAGCACATCCTCGGCCGACCGGATGGGGCCAAGCTCGTCCTCAAACTCGATGTTCGCGAGGACCCACTCAGCGATCCGCGTTGCCGCTCGGGCGCTGTTGACCTCGCCCGCCAGCGCTTCGGCGGTCGCCTTCTTGATCGCCGGAGTCCCGACCTCGATAAAGGGCTCGGCCGCGAGCCAACGCGGATCGGGGCCCGCCACCGGGAGCGCCGGCGCTTGGCCTTCGGCCCGGCGGACGTCATCGGCCCGCACGTCCACCCGAATCCCGCCCTCTTCCGTCTCCGACACCTGCTGTCGGCCCTCGACCTCGGGTACCGAGCCAGCCTTGAGGCCCTTGAGCACGGCCACCATGCGCGTGACCTGGCTCGGGCGACGGATCACGCGGCTGCTCTTTCCCCCAAAGCCAGTCCCCAGCGCCAACGGCGGAACATACTCCTCCGAGCCCAGATCCTGCGCATCGGCCCGGGGCTCAGCCTTCAGGCGGATGTTCATGGGCAGCGCGGCCGACACGATCCGGCCATCGGCGTCGTAGTAGGTGCGCATGAGCCCGACGGTCGTGACCGCACTAGTGCCGGCCACGGCGCCCTCCGGCAGATCCGTCTCGATGGGCTCGACGCGCCCCTCGGCCCAGGCCAGGCCGAGAAAGCTGAAGTAGGCGAACTCCGATCGCTCTCGCGCCGGCGGACGAATGAGGAAACCCAGGTCGGCCACCAGTGGCTTGCCTCTGTCGAGCGGCACCGAGCCCGTCCGTCGTATCCCGCCCTGCAGGATCTCCCACTCGGCAGCGTCGGCCGTGAACTTGACCCGGGTGCGCGACACCGTGCCGTTCATATCCATCAGACTCTCAACGGAGAGCGGAGCCAAGGTCTTCGGATCCATCTTCTGCACCAGGCGATAGGCGATCTCGGCCGCCCCCGCGCCGAGCATGGCCGCCGCGCGCACCGAGGCCGTGAGGCGGACGATGGCCATATCGCGGCCGCCGGCCCGCACCCGCTCGGTGGTCAGGTGTCCGAAGCCGAGCTTATTCCCGCCGAGGTAGGCCCCGAGCCACTGGTCCCGCATCACCATCTCCGGATCCCGGTCGGCCCGGACGCCGTCCAGGAGCCACAGGCCTCCCACCAGGAGCGAGACGGCCGTCAGGGCCGCGAGCATTCTCATGATGATCCGCCCCATTCTGATGGTCCCCTGGGTTCGCCATGACTTACTTAGGTGGTGCGCCTTCCGGGGCGGCGGGCCCCCCCGCATCGGCCGGTGTGGCATCGGGCACCCACACCACCTGGCCGCCGATTTTGGCCTCGTAATGGCCGCCGGCGTGGATCCCGGACCGCTCGATGAGGATGACACGATCGCTGTCGCCCGAGAGTGGACGGGCATCCAGGTTGTAGGCTTCCTTGGGATACGTGTAGGACGAGGGCGACTTGGTGTCGGTGTCGCCCGGCGCGCGCAGGTACTCGGGCCGTACCAGGTCCTTGATCAGGTCGACCCAGAAGAACTCGCCCTCCGGCTTGCCACCGAGGTTACGGGGCGATGGCGTCACACCGCCGTTGCGCTCGAACGAGTACCGCACGAGTGCTCGAGCCACCCGCCGGATCTGGTCCTCGGCCAGCACGCGGTTGCGTTCGGCCTCGGTGCCCAGCTCGAGGAATCGGAGCTCCGCCCCCGACGCGACGACCACCATTCTGCCATCGGGGGACGAGACCATCTCGATGTCCTCTGATGGGTCCACCGGACGTGCCCAATCGGGCTTGAGGGGATAGGTCACGCGGCTGTCGAAGTCGGCGAGGATCAGCTCGGGCAGAGCGGCCTTGCCGCTGTCGGAGGGCCGGGGATACTTGACGCACACGATCCCGTTTCCGCTCCATGCGGGGAAGTAGAAGCTCTCTCCCTCCTTGCCGGCGGTGATGCGGCGCGGTTCGG
>Ga0116184_10004636_pt1 | contig 10797 bp, 9 predicted proteins | sample AD_JPNNA5_MetaG_FD_89886 | JGI IMG/M metagenome (GOLD analysis project Ga0116184, IMG submission 89886) | Active sludge microbial communities of municipal wastewater-treating anaerobic digesters from Japan - AD_JPNNA5_MetaG | ecosystem: Engineered > Bioreactor > Anaerobic > Digestate | place...
CGACGTCTCGCGCGGCAACACCGTGACCCCGGCACTGGTCTATGAGGTACCGCCCATCGACATCCCGCGCGGTTTCAACGTCGAGAACGCCGCGGCCATCCGCAAGGGCACCGGCCTGATCACCTGCGCCGTGGGCCGCATCAACGACCCCAAACAGGCCGAAGAGATCATCGCCTCGGGCCAGGCCGATATGGTGGCCGTGGGCCGCGGGCAGATCGCCGACCCCGAGTGGGTGAACAAGGCCGCTGCCGGCCGCGCCAGCGACATCACCAAATGCGTCGCTTGCGACCAGGGCTGCTACGACCGCTATGCCGGCGGGCATCCTATGGGCATCACCTGCCTGCAGAATCCACGTGTCGGCCGCGAGGCCGAGTTCGCCGTCACCAAGACCAAACACCCCAAGAAGGTGCTCATCGCCGGCGGAGGAATGGGCGGGATGGAAGCCGCCGCCCTGCTCAAAGAGCGCGGCCACAAAGTGATCCTCTGCGAGGCTTCGGACGCCCTGGGCGGTCAGTTCGTCCTGGCCGGCCTGGCCCCGCGCAAGGGCGAGATGAAGGACGCCGCCCTGGCCCGCGCCAGGCAGCTCAAGCGCCGCCGTGTCGATATTCGCCTCAAGACCAAGGTGACTCCGGCGCTCATTAAGAGAGAAAAGCCCGACGCCGTGATCGTGGCCACCGGCGGTGAGCCGATCCAGCTCAAGGTGCCCGGCACCGACGGACGCAACGTGTCCGACTCGGTCAAGGTGCTCACCGGCAAGTCCAAAGCCAAGGGCAACGTGGCAGTGATCGGCGGCGGGCTGGTGGGCCTTGAAGTGGCCGAGTATCTGGCCGAAAAGCAGCCCGGCGTGACCAGCGTCAACGTCATCGAGATGCTGGGCGCCTGCGGCGAGGGGCTGGGCATGCTGCGCAAGCAGAGCGTGGATGCCAACCTCGAGCGTGAGGGCGTGTGCACGATGGTCGACACCAAATGCCTGGCCATCAAGCCCGGGGCGGTCGTGGTCGAGTGCGGCGGGTGCCAGCAGGAGATCCCCGCCGACCACGTGGTGATCGCCGTAGGGTCGCGGGCAGTGGATCACTCCGCCATCGACCAGGCCTGCGAAAAGCTGGGTATCCCCTACTGGGTGATTGGCGATGCCAGACAGGCCCGCCGCGCCATCGACGCCACCGCCGAGGCGGCGGAGGTCGTGCTGGAGATAGATAAGGCGTAGTCGCCGGAGAGGACAAGGGCGGGCACCGTTCGGTGCCCGCCCTTTCTGGGAACAACCACGGATGATGCAGAGGTTGGGCGGCTTGATCAGAACGGCATCAGCATTCGAGGTCGCGCCGGAGTCTCACTACCGCCAAAGCGAAGCAATCATCGACGCACGATTCGCTGTCTCGCCTGAACCTTTGTGCAATCCGCTGTCGGACGGGCCATCACATCGCCGCATGCTTCTGTTCACGCAAACAGGATCGCGCCTGCACTCATTCAAACCCTCCCGAGGCGGGCCGAACCAGTGCGCTTGGCGAGGCTCTGCCCGTTTCCGAGTTGCGGCGAGGGCGAAATCAAGTGCATTTGCCTACAGTCGCCGAGCGAGCCTATAATCGTTTGCCTATCATACCGCGCCGCAGTTCCGGCTGCACGGAGGCCCCAACTGTCAATGTCAAAGGCGAATTCACGTACTGGCGGCCGACGGGCCCCTAAGGTGCACGACACCGGTATTGGACTTCCTTGGGCTCTGACCGAGACTCTCTCAGATCCGGGCGCTATTCGGGCAGAGCAAGCCCATGCAGTCCGAGAGCAGATGGCACTGGGCCTTACGTATCGCCTGGCTAGGGTGCCTTGCATCTCCAGTTTGCCCCATCTCGAGCCCGTTGAGTATGAGCCGGCCCGCACTATCCGCTTCTTCCGGCAAGACTGCATTCGGTTCCTGCAATCGTTGCCCGACAGAAGCGTGGAACTCATCGTGACCGACCCAGCGTACTCCGGAATGAACCAGCGTCTCAAGCTTGGCCGGGGTCGCATCGTTGGGCGCTACCAGGAAAGGGGCGAGAACGGCAAATGGTTTGCGGAGTTTCAGGATTCTGAGGAGAACTATACGCAGTTCCTTTCAGAGTGCCAGCGTGTACTGCGAAAGGATGTTGGGCATATTTACATTATGTTCGACTCGTACTCACTAATATCCCTCGGTCCACTCGTACGGGACTTCTTTGACGTGAAGAACGTGATAGTGTGGGACAAGGTGACGCTAGGCATGGGTCACTACTACCGCAGAAGGCACGAGTTCATCCTGTTCGCAACACACGGGAATTCACGGAAGCTCAGTAGCCAACGCTTCCCAGATGTCTGGCGCTTCAAACGCATCTATCGCAGCGGCTACGCTACCCAGAAACCAGTGGAGCTGTTCCAGGCGATGATCCACGCGAGCGCAAAGGAAGGCTACACTGTCTGCGATCCCTTCATGGGCGCGGGTAGCTCGGCGATAGCCGCCATCAAGAACCGTTGCAGTTTCATTGGTTGCGACATATCCCAGCAGGCAGTGGATCTAGCGCAATGGAGGGTCAGTCGCTACTTGGAATCGAGGCAGGACGTCCTGCAACGGCAAGCGGCGAGTCTCCCCGGCGAAACCGTATTCTGGGAGTAAGCGAACATGGCAACGATTACCGGCAAGCCGAACCTATTCTTCGTGACATCGCCGCGAACACCATCGAAGATGCGCGAGGAGATACCGATTCTCATCGATGAGTTCTCGGGACAGCGCTGGATTGGCAACGCAGCGCTGCAGGCGAAGGTGTTCCAGGCCGTGTCTCGTGGGGAGGGATTCGAGGGGTCACTCGGTGGGGAGCTAGACCTTAAGGCCCGCGACCGTTTCACTCGAGGGCCAAAGGCGTTTGGGTTGATTGACCTGGACCCCGTCATTGCCCTAACCGACGCCGGGCACGCATACCTCTATGGGCCACGCCCCCATGAGGCTTTCCTGCGACAGCTCATCAAGTTCCAGCTGCCGTCACCCTACCATGTCGACAAGAAGGGATCCTTCTGGGTTCGCCCCTTTCTCGAACTGCTGAGGTTGATTGTCGAGCTGGGCGGTCTCACCAAAGACGAGATTGCCGCGTTTGTGATGCAGTTGACTTCAATAGACAAGTACGACACGGTGAAGAACAAGATCACCAAGTTCCGCAGGCGCATCGCGTCGCACGACCACTCAAAGTCAAGCTACAAGAGATTATTTGCTAATGAGTTCTCGCGCCAAGTTCGGGAGATGTACCGCAGGCCCATCGCCCAGGGAAAAGTGCGCACTCGCCAGTCCAGGCGAGCCGACCTGAAGAGCTTCCTGGCCACAAAGATGCGCAATCACATGGACTATGCGGACGCAGCGATTCGTTACTTGCGAGAGAGCAGGCTTGTGTCAATCGGCGGCGGTAGGTCGAATCGGGTGTATGTTCCCACGGACAAGCTGGCGGACGTTCAATTCATCCTGCTAAAGACTCAGCGAGAGCCGGTCAGCGTGGACAACAAGCGGGATTACAAGGCCTACCTGTTCAACGCGGATTGTCCTGCCCTCATGACCGACGACCGCAATGAGCTTCTCCAGTCGATCTCAGCTATCCAGCCCTCGGAAGGCGCGAGACTGCACGAATTGGCACTGGGCGAGTTGAAGGAAATGCACGACCGGCTCATCGTCCAGCGAGCAACGGCTAGGCTCGACGAGCAGAGGCTGAAGCTAGCAACGTACGCGGCGTTCAGCGACATTCACGATACCTACGACGACATCCTGCACAATGATGTGCTCGATGCTCCACTCTTCATGGAGTGGAACACCTGGAGAGCGCTGGAGATGCTGGATGACGGTAGCATCCAACCGAACCTGCGCTTCGACGACGAGGGCATGCCCCTCGTTACCGCCCCGGGAGGCAAGCCGGACATTCTGTGCCAGTACGCATCTTTTGACCTCATCGTCGAGGTCACTTTGGCTTCCGGCCAGCGGCAGTATGAGGCGGAAAGTGAGCCTGTCGCGCGCCATGTTGGCAATCATCAGAAGACCAATCCCAAACCGACGTACTGCCTCTTCATAGCCAGACAGGTCAACGCAGCCACTCTGAGCCATTTCTACATAATGCACAAGTACCCAGTTGAGTTCTACGGAGGGACAGCAAAGATCATCCCAATCGGCATTCAGGACTTCAGGTTGATGCTACGGCGCGCTCACGAGGCCACAACCAAGCCGAGCGCAGACACGATACTGCGGTTCCTTGAGCACGCTTGCTCCCTGGCCTGCACGAGCCCTACGGAGCAGGCATGGTACAGCGAGATTCGCACACTTGTGGACCGTTGGATGACGCTAACCTAGCAAGCCCGTCGCACCGTGGGACGCATCGAGGCGCCAACTGCGGGCCACAGGGTGCCTCCGGTCGTCAAGCGAGGATACGAACGCGATGCCCGCGATACGCGATTCATAGCCCGGGCCGCAAGGACAAGAGGGCGCGTTTCGGCACCCTCTTCATATTGGTAGTGCCTACTTCGCCAACACGTCCACGTCGAATCACGCCACCCACGAAGGCCTGGCCGTCGTCTCCACCCTTATATACCTCACCTGCGTCCAGCAGGAAGGATTCACCAGCGACGCCACCTGCCCGCACTGCGTTTTCACATTCGCCGTGCCCCTGGCATAGACCTCGTGCACCACCGCCGCGTTCGGGTACTGGCTCACCACCAGCGCCGTGCTACCTTCGACCAGCTGCCTCTTGTCTAGCTGGGCCCCTACCCCCAGTACTCCCTCCTCACCACCACCAACAATCCCAGCAGCACCAGGTCGAGCACCCCGGTGACCACGTCCAGCCAGCCCACCTGGTCGGTCCAGGTGAGCAGCAGGTTGACCACCACCACCGCCACGGCGAACAGGTAGAACCAGCGCGAGCGCCTGGCCAGCCCCAGCGCCGAGAGCACCATCGCCACGGCATTGCCGAACATCAGCACCGTCAGCACCATCCCGGTGATCCGCTCCTCCCGCGTTCCCCCGGCGGCCCGCACCACCGTGATCGCTGCCAGCGGCATCCAGATGGCCGCATTGGCATAGAACAGAATCCGCGCCCACTCGGCGGCGCCTCGTTTCGACTCCCCTGGCTGACCCATTTGCCCCTCTTTCTGGCACAGGATGAACCACTCGCCGGGTGGCTCGCTGCCAGTTTACCCCGTGCTGCGCCGCCTGACAAGTGCCGTCGATCAGGCACGCACAGCGCCGACGCGCAACCTGCAGCGCAAATCACGCCGGGGCTGCTCCCCGCCAGCAGGACTCGCTCCAAGCCGCACCCCTGTACCGAGCCGGAACCTGGAGGCAGCACCGACACACGCGCCACAGCCCCGCCGGCCCCTCTACCTGCTGCTGGTGGTGCGGAGGCAGGAAGCAGACAAACGAACAGCGCCCCGCGTTGCGCGGTTAGCCTGTCTGATTCCGGGGCGCTGAAGCGCCTCTGTGGGGTACCACAGAGACCTTCGGTCTCTGCACAGCAGTGCAGAGACCTCGCCAACTACAAACCATGTCCGCGTTCGATGGTTCGTAGTACACGCTTCAGCGTGTCTGGTTCCCATCCTTCACTTCCGGTCGGCGTTAGCCTATCCGGCCTCAGTCCGTCCGCTACTGACCCGCTGCCGGAGCCGGAGGCACCCCCTCGGCCCTCTCGCCATCCGCGACCTCAGGATGCGCCGCGAACGCGCGCAGCTCCTCCGCTCCGCCGTGTCGCCGGCACCAGGGACACTTGAACGAGTTGCTCTCGTACTCCAGAAACACCAGGTGCCTGCCTCCGGGGCAGTTGGCCACCCAGCCCAGGTCGCCGCAGGCCCGCGGCTGCAGCCCCAGCTCCTCCGGCGCGTCGGCGATGGCCGGCCGCCGACTCGCCACCAGGGCCTTCTTCCTCTCCCACTGGCCCTTGCGTTTGCGATACAGCCGCATATAGTCCCGCCGCCTGGCGATGCCCGCCGCCACGAACTTGTCCGGAAGGGACCCAAAACCGCAGCCGCCCAGCTCCCGTTCCAGCAGGAACCTCATCGCCGCCCGCCTCGCCCCGAGGGGACGCACCGCCACCAGGCACTTGAGCTGCGCCTGGCCCGCCCTCACCGCCTCCAGCGCCGCCTCAGCGTAGGGCCTGGCTCCCGGATCGAACTCCCACTCCAGGTCCACCGCCCAGGCCGCGTCCGCCTCCGCCGAGCGATGCAGGTAGAGCGCATGCACGTAAGAGTGCACGATAAAGTTCACCTCAAAGGCGCACAGGAACTCGAGCTCCTTCAAGTCCGGCCGGGCAGGCCCGGGTCGCTTGTCCAGGTTGTGGTGGTAGAGGTAAGGTTCACCCGCCTGACTCACGCCGCCCCTCCACCGCTGCCTTCGTTCGGCTCCCCTGGGGCCGCGGGTTTGTGCAGCTCGTCCCACACTGCCTCCATGATCACCCACGACACGTCATCTGGGTGAATCCAGCCCCGGCCTTTGGCGCAGTCGTCGAGCAGCGCCTGATTACCTCCCCACAGGCCCAGGCCGTTGCGGATGCCCATGCCCCAGGTAAAGTGCAGCTCGAGCAGCCTTTCCCGCGGCAGGTCGAGCAGATACTGCCGGTCCTTTTTGGACATCTTGCTGAGGATCTGCTGGGCCGCCTCGGCCACTGTCTTCGGCCAGTCGGGGGTGCCACGCGGCTTGGGTGACTTTTTCTTGCGCCCTGCAGGCTTGGCCTCGCCCTCCGCCTCCGCTCTGGCCTTGGCCTGACGTTGCGCCCACTCGCGAGGGACACAGAACACCCCGTTGTCCGGCTCGTATTTGGCCAGCTCGTCCAAATCCCAGCTCGGTATCTTCGGTTTGTCTGCTGCTGTCATCGGATTTGCCTGTCCTTTCGTTGACCTGCTGATGCACACAAGCGGTGCGCGTGCCGCAACACAACTGCGGGGAGAATAGCACACGACTACGACAGCTACTGTCGCGATTGAGGAAAGAGAGGGAGGGGGAAGAAAACGCCGAGGGATCAGCTGACCTCATGCCGCGAGGTCAGCCGCCCACACGAACCGCATCCTGATCCGGCCAGCGGACCAACCCGGTGGGCCGCATCGCGAGCCAGGCCCCGTTGGGTCATCTCGTCCCAGTCGTCGATGCGGCGGTCACAGCATGTACAGCTCTCTGTACCAGCCTACCCAATCTCGCAGGTCCGCACCGCCGAACTCTTCCGCCGCCCGCACCACGTCCGCCGAAGTCAGCACGGTGAACCTTGGGTCATCGCCGATGAGGTTCTTGTACTGCTTCAGGGTGCGCTCCAGGCTGGTGTTAGCGGGGTGCCGGACTACCGACAAGGTGCTGTGCTGGAAAGGCCGCTTCTTGTCCCGCTCGATAGCCAGCCCCAGAAGCTGATTGCGCCAGAGCTGGTTCATCCCACCGCGGAACGGACAGGACGCGGTTGACGCTCCACCGACAAACAGCGAGCGGTGCGCGCCGGTGATGTCCCAGTAGCGGTACTTGTTCACGTCGTGGTAGTAGCAGATGCTCTTGTCGCGCAGGATAGCGCCGAAACCCTTGCTGCAGTCGTGCTTTGGCTTCCTGCCCTTGCTCCTGAACCCGCCGCAGTCGGTGAATTCCTTCTCGGTCAGCTTGTGCTCGATCAGCCACAGGCACAGCTCGCCGTCGTGGTTGTAGTAGGCGATGGCCAGGTCCGCGTCCGTGCCCGCCGCCTGGGACTTGTCATTGAGCGGTCCCCTGTCGCCCGGACGAGGCCCCTCTGCGGACAGGTCCTGCCCCCAGTACTCCAGGCAGAAGCCATTGTCCAACTGCGCCTTGGCCAGCTTGAAGAGATCGGGTTTGAGCGCCCGCAGGATAGCGTGCGCGTCGCGATGCTGCAGGATGGGCAGAAAGAGGTTGACCGTCGCCGCCTGCGAGCTGGCCATGTGGTGGAAGTACAGGTGCAGGCGCAGGGGATTCTTCTCCCGGTGTCTGGCGAACGCTTTGGCGATGCCGGGATAGAGCAGGGGCGATGTGCCATCGCGGAGGCAGGCTTCCGGCAGGATGGCGTCGTATTCGCGCCCCCGCGCCACTCCCGGTTCCTCGGTGATGTGCTGCCACTTCCAGTTGATCAGATGCACGTACAGGGACTGCTGCCAGTCGGTGAGGTGCTCGGGAAGGCGATAGTCCTTGCCGTCGATGGTGAGTGTGGTCATACGAGTTGGGTTGTCTCCTGTTGACGGGCGGAGCTTATCCTACGCCTGCGCCGGTGTCAAGCGCACGCCCACGGCGATGGCCGTGCGACGACGTCGAGTGCCTCTGACCCACGTTCACTCGGGCCGCTGCCTTGGACCCAGCCTGCACTTGACAGCCCCCGCGGCAGCGGCTATTATGGCCTAGTTGCCTCAATCGGCTGTCTTCTGTGGTGCGCCGCACCCGTGGGAGGTGAAGCAGTGTCGCTGCGAGCGCTCTCCAGACTGCGGACGGTTCTTTGCCTGGTGTTGCTCTGCGCCCTGGTACCGTGCACCACCCTCTCGGCTGGCGCTACCTCCACCGGCGTCGACGTCCTCAGCTCCAGCTCGTACCAGTCCGGCGACTACCTCTACATCGTCGGCGAGGTGCGCAACAACACCGCCGGCAACGTCCGCTTTGTCAAGATTTCGGCCATCTACTACGACGGCGTGGGGGGCGTGCTCGGGACGGACTTCACCTATGCCAAGCACGACATTCTGTCCCCCGGACAGATCTCTCCGTTCACAGTGCTTCGCCAAACTCCGCCGGGCTTTGCCTCTTACGCCCTCGTCGTGGAGTACTCTACCACCAGCCAGGCGGCCTTGCCTCAACCGGTGGTTCTCGATACGCGCGAGTGGGTGGAGTCCAGCAACGACCTCTGCCTCCTCGGCGAGGTGCAGAACAACACCGCATCGACGCTCAAGTTCTCGTCAAGATCGTGCTCACCCTCTACAACAACGCTGGCGTGGTGATCAACACCGACTACACTTACTGCTACTACGGCCTGCTGCTCCCGGGGCAGAAATCGCCGTTCAAGCTGCTGATGATTTCCGGTCCTGTCGACTATGTCACGCGCAGACTCTCGACCCAGGCGAGTGTGACCACCGACGTCCCGCCCAACCTGCGCAGCATGAACGTGACCCACTACACCGACGGTCTCGGCTGGCTGCACTTTGCCGGCCAGGTGCAGAACCTGGGCTCGACCAGCTTGCAATATGAAGAGGCCTTCCTGACCCTGTATGATGCCTCGGGCAAGATTCTCAACTGCGACCGCGACTATCTCACTCCCACCACGCTGCCGGCCGGGGGCACCGGCGTGTTCGAGTTCATCCTGTTTGATCATTTCGCCGGCTGGGCGACGTACTCCATCTACCCGCCAGAATCGGTCGCGCAGCCTACCGCCACGCCAACGCAGACCACCCTGCCATCGTTCACGCCTACTGCGACAGCGACGCGCACTGCGACCGCATCACCGACGTCGACCACACCGGGACTGGTCACGCCCACGGCCACTGCAACGGCGAGCCCGACACCGTCTATTGAACCGACGCCCATGGTCACGGATGCCGCGCTGACAGCGGACCTGTGTCTGCCGCTCGTAATGAAGTAAGAAAGCCGAGAGAACACATCCGACCGCGAACCGCACGACTTCGACTTTGCTTGAAGGGAGACGAGATGACTCTGGGAAAACTGGCACGTGTGGATGTCCGTGAGTACTGGAAGCACGAAGCTCTCGACTTCACGAGGTGGCTAGCGCAACCCGATAACCTGGCTCTGTTGTCTGACGAGGTCGGCATCGGGATTCGGCTAACTCAGACTGAGGCCAGCGTTGGCAAATTCGCCGTGGACATCCTTGCCGAGGAAGAGAACACGAGCCGCAAGATCATAATCGAGAACCAACTCGAGATCACTGACCACTCGCACCTCGGTCAGCTCATCACCTATGCGGCCGGCCTCGAAGCCGAATTCGTCATCTGGGTCGTTCGGGAAGCTAGAGAGGAGCACCGTCAGGCTGTCGACTGGCTGAACGAGCATACCGACGAACATATCAACTTCTTCTTGGTGTCTATAGAGCTGTGGCAAATCGAGAGCTCTCCGCTCGCGCCCAGATTCACCGCCATCTCCCGCCCAAACGAATGGAAGCGTTCCATCGAATCGGACGTCGAGTTGACCGACACAAGGGCAAGGCAGCTCCAGTTCTGGCAGGGGCTCAAAGAGCATTCAACGACGCATCACACGGACCTCAAGCTGCGGACGCCAAGAGCACAGCATTGGTACAATATCGCCATAGGCCGGGCTGACTGCCATGTCTCTCTCATCGTCGATTCTCAGCAGGATCAGATCAGATGTGAGCTCTATATACCCGATTCGAAAGAGCTATTTCAGACGTTTCTTTCGAACAAGGCGCGCATCGAGGCGGAACTCCAGGTACCCGAGCCGTTGGAGTGGCAGGAGCTGCCAGGGAAAAAGGCCAGCCGCATCAGGATCTCGCGCGGGTTCTCGTTTGCGGACGAGCCGAAGTGGCAAGACGCGTTCGACTGGCTGCTCAATAGCGCACGCAAGTTCAAGCGGGTTTTCTCAAAAAAGTGGACGCCGGTCGGCGACCGGGAGCCAGAGGCAAGTTAATCGAGCGACGCGTTGCATCGCTGTGCAAGCGCGACTATCCGGGCGTTTGCGCTCGGCACGGCAGAATCCTTCAAGACGACCCAAAGTGCATAATTGCCGGCACCGAGGCAGTAATCACGCCCGGCGGACGCTGAGCGCAATTACAGATCTTGGGAGGGCCAGGTGGAAACGCAACTGCCAAAAGACGTGCAGGGTTGGATCACGACGCTCCA
>Ga0116184_10004637_pt1 | contig 10797 bp, 11 predicted proteins | sample AD_JPNNA5_MetaG_FD_89886 | JGI IMG/M metagenome (GOLD analysis project Ga0116184, IMG submission 89886) | Active sludge microbial communities of municipal wastewater-treating anaerobic digesters from Japan - AD_JPNNA5_MetaG | ecosystem: Engineered > Bioreactor > Anaerobic > Digestate | place...
TAACACTGTTGGCTTCGTTCATCAAACCAGGGCCGTAAAGTCTGGTGGGATTCACAATAACAACCGGTAGTCCTTTTCTGGCAAATTCCAGAGCAAGATCTTCCGTCAAGGCTTTGATCTTATCGTATGGGGTGGCGTAAAATGAACCATTGACAGAAGTTTCATCGGTAATACCATTTCCTGAAGGCCCGAATACGCCAGCAGAAGAAACATATACAATTTTTTTTATGGCCTGTTGGCGTGCCATATCAAAAACAAGGCGGGTTCCATGGTAGTTGACAGCCATAATCTGTTGAACCGGAGCATAAATACCGGCAAAAGCTGCAGCATGGATAAGGGCATCACAATCCTGCATTCCTGTTTGCAGAGAAGTAGCGTCTTCAACAGATCCCTTTATCCAATGAACTGGAAGATGCAGAAGGTCCCTCCGTTTTTCTTCACTTCTGTACAATGCATTGATCTGGTAACCTTGAGTCGACAATTGATGAAGAAGCTCTCTTCCGATGAGTCCGGTTGCCCCTGTAACAAAAACTCTCATAAACGCTTTTCCCTGGTTATGGCATACAAAGCTATCCATTCATTTGATAAAGCAAGCACAATATGCGCAATAATAGCCGGCCAGATGTTTTCCGTATAACTGCATGCCCAGCAAAGTATGCCGCCAAAGGGCAGGGCAGCGAGGGTTTCCCTCATGTTTTTCGGAAAATGGGCAAAGGAATATACAATAACATTGATGGCGAAAGCAAGAGTAAAGTTGTAATTTTTAAGCAGAAGAAAAAACATACATCCTCTGAAAAGAAATTCATAGGCAAAAAGGTACGCAATCCAACTTACTGCACTTAACAGGATAAGTTTTCGATCCCATTGCTCCGTTCGGATTTCTGGATACAACTGAATATTCTCGGCCTGCTTCCCGGTTATAAGGTTTATAATTATCAAAGGAGCCGATATGGCGATGGAAACAATCGCAGTCTCATAAACGTTAGAAAGAGAGAACCAATCCAGAAAATTCTGATGAGTGAAGCGGAGAAAGACCAACGGGAGAAGAAAGAAAAAGAATACGGCAAGAATGCGTTTATACAGTACATAACCTAAAGATCCTTCGCTGGCATGGATAGAAAACAAGCCTTTGGTAATTATTTTCCCGCACAAATACCACCATGCTACATAACAGATCCCGGCAAAAAGAAATCCTGTTTCAGGAGCCAGTGTATTCATTTTCAGGGTCTAAACAATTATTTAATGTTACCGGATTTTTCCGGAATATTTCCGTCAGCAGAAATGACAGAGATCAAAAATATTATTTTTAAGCAAAGAATAAACAAAGTATGAGGCAAAAACGTGTTATTGTTATCGGTTCAGGCGTTGCAGGTATGGCATCAGCTGTAAGACTGGCAGCGAAGGGTTTTACTGTAGAGATTTTTGAGTCGGCTTCCCAGCCAGGAGGGAAATTGACTGAAATGTTTAAAGAAGGATTTCGTTTTGACAGAGGACCCTCATTGTTTACTCTGCCTCATTTACTCGATGAGGTATTTTCGGATTGTGGGAAAAATCCACGGGATTATTACAAATACGATATTCTTCCGGTCATATGCAAATATTTTTATGAAGACGGAACTATACTAAACGCATACAGGGATCCGGTTCAACTGGCCTCAGAGATTGAAGCGAAAACAGGTGAAAAGGCAGAGAAAGTGCTCCGTTTTCTGGAGAAAAGCAAAAAGATCTATGCACTCACATCCAATGTATTTTTGTTCCGGTCATTTCATCAGATTTCCACTTTTTTTTCGCAAGATTTTCTTAGAGCTCTGTTACAATGGTACAAGCTCGATCCATTTACTACCATGCATGCACGAAATAGCAAAATTTTCGATGACAACCGCATCATTCAACTCTTTGACCGTTATGCAACCTATAATGGTTCTGACCCTTATCAGGCACCCGCAACATTGAATGTCATTCCGCATCTTGAACATAACATAGGCGCCTTTTTCCCGGAAGGAGGTATGTATACCATTATTAAATCGTTGCTAAAATTAGCGGAAGAATCTCAGGTCTCGGTTCATACCGGAAAGAGAGTAGATGAAATCGTTCTTTCAGGAAAAAAGGTTTCCGGGGTACGTGTTGGGAATGATTTATATCCTGCGGATGTTGTTGTGTCTGATGCAGATGTTGTTACCACTTATGGTCTGTTAAAAAATTATCCGATACCTGAACGTTATATGACAGCCGGAAGATCAACATCTGCTCTTATTTTTTACTGGGGTATACATGGGAATCATCCGGATCTGGATTTGCATAATGTACTGTTTTCCTCTGACTATAAAAAGGAATTCGAATATTTATTCCGTAAAAAGAGCATCTATGAAGATCCAACAGTGTATATTTTTATCAGCAAAAGACGGGTGCGGAGCGATGCCCCGGAAGGATCAGAAAACTGGTTTGTAATGATCAACACCCCGGAAAATGTTGGGCAGGATTGGGATACCCTTATCCGCAATGCGCGCAGGAATATTCTGACGAAGATTGAACGGGTTACCGGAAGCAAAGTAGAGCAGGAAATAGTTACCGAGACAATTCTTGACCCCAGGAAAATAGAGGAATATACGTCTTCTTGGCGCGGTTCACTTTATGGAATGCATTCCAATTCGGTTTTTTCTGCCTTTCTGCGTCATCCTAATTGGAGTCGCAAAATAAGGGGACTATACTTTTGCGGAGGGAGTGTTCACCCGGGAGGAGGTATCCCGCTTTGTCTTTCTTCAGCAAAGCTTGTAACTGAAATGGTATGCCGGAGAGAACGTTAAAGTGCTTTTGACATATCTACGGATAATTCGAGATCCCAGTTTGAACGTATTTCGACGTCAGCGGGATAAATAACCACTTTTTCCGGTTGAATTTTCTTCAGATAATTTCCGGTGTCCCATTGGCCGTTGGCATTCGCGTCGGCAATTGCCCGCAGCTTGTATTTTTTAGGCAGAAGAAGTTCAAAGACAGTACTTCCGTTTGAACTGGCACTTTTTCTCAGTACAACTTTATCATTTTCCAACAGTTCATAGACCACCGGAGTTGTTACATTCTGTGCTGTTACAATCAGTTTTCCGTAATATTCGGCCTCTCTTGTTTTGAAGCGTACCTTCAGGGTATCGTTTATCTGATGGTAAATAGTTTGTACGGCACCAGGAAGGAAGGTAAGCTGGTAGGATGAATTTTCGACCCATGGTACATCGAGTCGTAATTTTCGGAGGTTACCTGACAGCCTATTCAGTTGATAGTGACATGGAACGAAAATGCTATCCTTAAGGATCTGAAGATCAATTAGGGAAGTATCAATTCCGTGAATCGGATGGGGTGTTTCCAGAATAAGAGATTCATTCAGTTCAATAATTTTACCGGGAGAGACGTTTCCTGTCAGTTTGAATCCTGAAGATATTTCCTGCTTCTCTCCTCTTCTTGGTTTGGTCTGTGCTTTGGGGACAAACGAAAACCGCAGAGTGTCGGAACGCATGCTGATAATCCCCGACGAATCTGTTTCCGGGAAACGAGCAAGTAAACGAAGGTTTGGTTGTTTTATAAGGGCAGAATCTGTTATCCAGAAAAGAAACGTATCAAGAATTGATGTCATTTCAGGAAGATACCATGGTTGGGTTATAATAGTATCAACGGGTTCGAGTGTAACGGTGTCATGGGAAGGCATATTTAGATAAATGCTTAAAAGGCAGGCCTCAGGACGTTTATAATCTTTCAGGTACTGGATTGAGGGAAGCTCTTTGAAAAGACGGAAATGAACAACAGCGGCATATTCTTTATCAACAGGGCCATTTGGGGATGAATCAGGCAAAATTTTCAGCGAATCAGAAGGAACTCCAAAACCAATAGTGTGACCTGTATCCTTTGTTGCCACATCAATTCTGAAACTGTCAGGATGTAACACAAGCAAGGAGTCATCAAAGCCAATCATTTCATCAGGAGGGTCGTATCGCAAGTTGTTGTTTGCATCATCGAGAGCTATGATGTTATAGGTTCCTTCCTTAAGAAAGGGTATGCGAAAACTTCCGTTTTTATCAGTACGGCCAATATACAACGGTTTCATCCGGTAAGGTGCCGAATCGGACAACTGATCATACAGCATAACCATTACTGGTTCCTTTGGTATTTTCAAGTCGTACGAGTTGATGACTGACCCCTTCACTGCGAATGAATCAACGTAGTTGCCTGTGGAGAAAACATAAATAAATCCTGGCACAGGATTGTTTTCGGTGAAATCGGTAATGGCATTCCCGAAATTGAGGGTATAGGTAGTATTTTCCAGGAGTGTATCGGAGATAATGACCTCGATCTTTTTGCCTTTCAGTTTAACTTCAGGTTGTTTGTGCATGGGAGGTGATACAAGAAGCTCCTGCTGAATATTTTTCAGATCGAGAAACTCATTGAAGGAAATAACAATCTTTTTAGGCTGGATACCAGTTGCTTTGAAAGGTGGTTCGCTGTGCAGTACCACTGGTGGAATAGTATCCTTCGGACCGCCGGTGACTGTACCGACTTTTGCACATTCAGGCAGAGTAAGGGAAACGATAACAAGCAAAAGAAAAAGAATACGGCTTCCCCTGAGAAAAGACTTTTTTAACCAGAGAAAACATAGTCCAGCTTTTTTACGAGGGAAAGACATTCCTGGTCCCGATTTATTCCGTTTTCCGGTGTTGCGAAATACCGGTACAAAAGAGAAATGATTTGACAGTCGGGACATAAACAGCACTTTTCGAAGATGTTTGTCTGTATGAGTTAAAACGCCAAATTTACTGATTTTGGTTTGAGTTAAGAATAAAATCAAAGAGTAAAAATGTACGTTCGCAAAAAATCTTGTACGTTTGCACACTGAACCAAATATTTGTTATATGATTCTGAATGCGGTTATCTGGAATGCCAACCCTGAAATATTTTCCCTCGGAACTCTCAGTCTGAGGTGGTATGGTCTATTGTTTGCCCTCGGGTTTGTCATCGGGTATATTATTTTTCAGAATTTTTTCAAAAGAGAAGGAATATCGTATGAGTATCTTGAAAAACTGCTGGTATATATGGCAGTTGGTACGATAGTAGGTGCACGGCTCGGGCATTGTTTTTTTTATGATCCAAAGTACTATCTCAGCAATCCATTGGAAATACTGGAGGTCTGGAAAGGAGGTCTTGCGAGTCATGGAGCGGCCATAGGTATTTTGCTGGCATTATGGCTTTTTGTGAGAAAATACAAATTCTCTTATCTCTGGTTGCTCGACAGGATAGTTATAACGGTTGCACTGGCAGGGGCCTTTATCCGGACAGGGAATCTTATGAATTCCGAGATTTACGGGGTAGCAACCAAAAGTACCAAAGGCTTTATTTATGTGCATGATCTGACCCGTCAGCTTGAGAAACTTAAGGCCGTGAATACTATCCATTACCGGGTAACAGGAGACAGCCTGACAGACGGAAAGGCTTTACCAATGGAAGTTCAGGTGACCCTGGGGCCACAGTTGCGTGACTCTTCCGCTGCCGCATTATTTGCCGAACTTAGGCTAAGGGAATATCTTGCCAATAACCCCCTTGTTGAAGAAACGGATTTTTATTATTCTCCCGATAAAGATTTCCGCTACCATATTGAAAAAAATGCAAAAGGAAGGTATGTAGTCACAGCTTATTTTTTAGGCGTGCCAAAGTATCCGACGCAGATTTTTGAAGCACTTTCCTATTTTGCCATCTTTTTGCTTCTGTACGGTTTTTATCTGAAATATGGAACAGGTTTGAACAAAGGATTCTTGTTCGGATTGTTTTTAACCCTGGTTTTCACTGCCCGTTTTTTCATTGAGTTCATCAAGGAATTTCAGTCGGCCTTTGAGGCCAATCTGCCTTTGAATATGGGACAGTTGCTGAGTATTCCGTTTATTATAGCCGGGATTTATTTCATTGTGCAATCCGTGTATAAAAAGGAAAAGTCGGTTCATCTACCGGAGAAGGAATAATCCTTGGTTTGTTTGGCACAGCATGGAATCCACAGCTGCTATTTACTACCGAACCATGACGGGGAATACCCGGGAGATTGCCCTTCGGATTTCCAGTTTGTTCGGGGAAAGAGTAAAGGGCTGTTACGATGTTGCAAAAGTAGGATTTCCGGACTGGAAAAACCATGATATATTGCTGTTTGGAACATGCACATGGGATATCGGACAGTTGCCCGCTGGTTGGGAAAAGCTGGAAAGCCTTCTGAATGATCCTTTTATCAGAAGCAAGAAAATAGCACTATTTGGGTTGGGCGACCAGGGAAGTTATCCCGATACATTCGTGGATGGATTGGGAATGCTTTATCATTCCTTCAGAAAGGCCGGGTGTACAATATATGGACGGTGGCCGGCAGATGGATACACATTTGCCTTATCAAAAGCTTTGGAAAATACTACTTTTGCCGGGCTGGTTCTGGACGAAAACCAGCAACCTGAGCTGACGGAAATAAGAATGAATTTATGGGTGCAACAGTTAAAAAAAGAAATGAATCTGTCAGAAGGAGGGTAATCGGGTTTCCGGGAAGTTGTTGCTCCGGATTATTGTTTCAAATGTTTAAGAAAAGAAAAAGAATTAAATGACAGCTCATTTTCATCCTTCATCCGATGGGCTAACAAGTAAAAAGAACATGGCACAGGGCCGGCTTATAGGGGTACTGTTACTGAACCTGTTAATAACCCTGGCGGAGCTGGCAGGAGGTATGCTGGCCAACAGTCTTGCCCTTGTATCAGATGCCGTTCATAACTTCGGTGATACACTGAGTATTTTTGTAGCCTGGCTGGCCGGACGGATCAGCGACAGGGATCCGGATGAGCGGAAGACATACGGATACCGAAGAGCCGAGATACTTTCGGCTCTTCTGAATGCATCCGTACTTATTGTAATCTGTCTTTTTCTGTTATCAGAGGGTTGGAAGCGCCTGATGCACCCTGAAAGTGTCAAAGGGGGACTGATGGTATGGATAGCTGTGATTGGTCTTGCTGCCAACTTTCTGTCCATTCTTCTTCTGAAAAAGGAAAAAGGGAAGAGCCTAAACATCAGGGCGGCATACCTCCACCTGCTGGGCGATACCCTTTCATCAGTGGCTGTTGTCGCAGGAGGAATACTGATTTTGTTTTTCCGGATATATTGGATTGATCCTGTTCTGACTTTGTTCATCAGCCTGTATATTCTTAAGGAGACGTATGAAGTACTGCGCCAGACAGTCGATATACTGATGCAAGGGACACCAAGGGATCTGGATTTGAATCGTGTACAGCAGGTTCTCGAACAAATTGAAGGGATTGACAATATTCATCACGTACATGCCTGGAACCTATCGGATAGGGAAGTGCATTTTGAATGCCATGTTGATCTTGCAGAAGACATCAGAGTAAGTGAATCGGAAAAAATTCTGAATGAAGTTACAGAGATTTTGCGTGAACAATTTGGAATTTCGCATGTTACTTTGCAGTTTGAGTACAATTGCTGCGAGGATAAACAATTACTGCACAGCAGAAGGGAGGGTAAATGACAGAGTGGATTCTAAGGTATCTGAAAGAGACAACGTTGCTTGGGATGGAGATGGCCCCTTATCTGATGCTGGGTTTTCTTTTTGCCGGCATTCTTTACGTCTATTTTCCGCGTGAGAAGGTGACCCGGTATCTCGGAGGGAACAATCTGCGATCGGTTTTTAATGCTGCACTTATTGGCGTTCCTTTGCCATTGTGTTCGTGCGGAGTTATACCTGCGGGTATTTCTTTTTATAAAAGCGGATCATCCAGAGGGTCAACCGTATCATTTCTTATATCCACGCCCCAGACAGGGGCTGATTCTATTATGGCCACAGGATCTTTGCTGGGATGGGCTTTTGCCATTGTCCGCCCGGTGGTAGCCTTTTTTACAGGTATATTGGGAGGACTTTTGACCAATCTGGCGTTCAAAAATGAAAACGGCAAGCCTGATCAGAAAGTGGCGCATCTGACTGAGACAAAAGAAGAATTTCACTACAAGAATAAGTTTTTCGGCATGCTCCGGTATGCTTATGTTGACTTTTTGCAGGACATTGCCAAATGGCTCCTGATAGGTCTTTTGCTGGCGGGTCTGATATCTGTCTTGATCCCTGACGATTTTTTTACCCGGTACCTGGGAAATAATGTGGCGAGCATGCTTTTGATATTACTGGTAGCAGTTCCTCTTTATGTGTGTGCCACAGGCTCCATACCCATCGCAGCAGTTCTGATGATGAAAGGATTATCTCCCGGAGCGGCTCTTGTATTTCTGATGGCCGGGCCGGCTACGAATGTTGCAACCATAACGGTTATAGGAAAAGTAATGGGGAAAAAGGTTTTAGGTGTTTACCTGATATCAATCATAGGCGGGGCATTATTATCGGGAATTTTAATAGATCTGCTGTTGCCGGCCCATTGGTTCACCATGCCTTTGCATCATCTTCATCAGGCTCATGAGCATGGGCTGCCACTCTGGTTGAAAGGCGCATCGGGAATCGTTTTGCTGGTACTTACCTTATATGCTATTTTCAGAAGATATTTCAGGAAAAATGAAATGGTCACAAATAATGTTTCAGAAACTAAGGATGAAACCATGAAGGAACTTTTGGTAAAGGTTGGAGGAATGACATGTCAGCATTGCAAAATGAATGTCGAAAGGACTCTGAAATCTGTTCCCGGCATTCAGGTTGCGGAAGTGGACCTGACCTCTGGAAAAGTACTCCTTAAAGGAGAGGAAATTAACCTGCAGGCAGTCAGGGATGGGGTTGAAAGCATCGGTTATACCTATGAGGGTGTTTTGTAAGTTTTTTCCTCTCATATAACAGCATATCAGTTTATTCCTTATTTTTGCATTTCCCTGAGCCGTGCAAATGATCTAATTGGACAGGCATGGCAGATGGATTGTGCAATTTCAACCATAAAAATTAAAAGGATATGCATAAACTGGTGTTATTACGGCATGGTGAAAGTCAGTGGAACAAGGAAAACCGTTTCACCGGCTGGACTGATGTGGATCTTAGTGAAAAAGGCATAGAAGAGGCCAAAAATGCAGGCCGTTTGATGAAAGAAGCAGGGCTTACGTTCGACATAGCCTATACTTCAGTACTGAAGAGGGCAATAAGAACATTGTGGCTTGCCCTTGATGAGATGGACATGATGTGGCTTCCTATTATCAACACCTGGCGTCTCAATGAGCGGCATTACGGGGCCTTACAGGGCTTGAACAAAGCTGAAACGGCAGCCAAACACGGAGAAGAAAAGGTAAAAATCTGGCGAAGAAGCTATGATGTTCCGCCGCCGGCTCTTGAAAAAACCGATCCGCGTTATCCCGGCAATTTTCCGGCCTATAAAAACGTTCCCGAGAAAGATCTTCCCCTAACAGAATCGCTGAAAGATACTGTTGCCCGCTTCCTTCCCTTCTGGCACGAAACCATTGCTCCTGCCATCAAATCGGGGAAAAAGGTACTGATTGCAGCGCATGGAAACAGCCTGCGAGCTCTTGTTAAGTACCTTGACAATATGAGCGATGAAGCCATTATAGAACTCAATATCCCCACGGGCGTTCCGTTGATTTATGAACTGGATGACGACCTTAAACCCATACAGCATTATTATCTCGGGGATGAAGAAGCTGTGAGAAAAGCAATGGAAGCTGTTGCCAATCAGGGCAAAGCTAAAAAATAATAATTTGTAAACTTGTTTACAGCCGGTTGGAAAATCCGTCAACCGGCTTTTTTAATTAAGCGGGATGATGCATCAGGAAAGAAACGAACGAATGCACATAGGGCTGGTAACGTGCAATGGGATCCGGGTTAGCTCCTCTGGTACGTGTGTGAAGGCGGTGGTTTGAGCATTGTGAATTTACAAATGCATAAATTCCTTTTTCGCCCCGAATTTTTTTATTCATCGTACTTGGAATTTAACTATTTACAGGGTTTCTGCATGATGTTTACAAATTATTTTGTGACTTTCCGGAATTCTTTTTCAGGCCGAAAAAAATTTTAACATTTTTTATCATTTTTTGAATAATGAATCAAAATTCTCTTTAGTTTTGCAACGTTTTAAAATTTAATACTTTAACAATATGAAAAAACTGATTGCCTTATCGTCTGTGGTTTTGATGCTTGTTCTGGCTTCCTGCGGCGGCAAAGCTACCAAACAGGAAACAACTGACACGACAAATGTTCCTGTTGAGCAGCCGGTTGATACCAATGCTGTTGATACAGCTGCTGTACAGCAGTAAAAATATCATCATCAGCAAGACAGGACAGAGAAGTTATCAGAAGCTAAAGCTGGGGAACGTCAATGTGACGTTCCTTTTTTTTATTCTTCCGGCTGTTTTTAGATTGTTTACCTTTGTGAAAGGTTTTTTCGCAAATCATGTCAAATAGTCATCCAATTCTTCGTGAATGGAGGACAGGGAAATAGTTCTGAAAATATTGGACGGAGATCACCGGGCCTTTCAGATACTGGTAGAAAAATATCAGGAAATGGTTTTCCGGACGTGTATGGGATTATTGCATAATCCTGATGATGCTGATGATATTGCACAGGAAGTTTTCGTGGAAGTCTATGAATCGCTTGGTTATTTCAGGCATGAAGCAAAGCTTTCCACATGGATTTACAGGATCGCTGTTAATAAATCGCTCAATTATTTAAAGAAAAGCAAAAGGAAAAGCCTTTTCAAAAGCCTGGAAGAAATTTTTCAGCCGGGGAAGAAAAATGAGCTGTCTGGATCTCTTGTAGAAGCTGCAGACAAGGATGTTGAAGCGGAGGA
>Ga0116184_10004652_pt1 | contig 10762 bp, 8 predicted proteins | sample AD_JPNNA5_MetaG_FD_89886 | JGI IMG/M metagenome (GOLD analysis project Ga0116184, IMG submission 89886) | Active sludge microbial communities of municipal wastewater-treating anaerobic digesters from Japan - AD_JPNNA5_MetaG | ecosystem: Engineered > Bioreactor > Anaerobic > Digestate | place...
GGATATTAAACCTGGCGACATGTTTGACCCCAACACGCAGGAAGCAGTCACGCACGAAGAAAACGACACTTATACCAATGGACAGATTATTGAAGTCATCCAGACCGGCTATCTAATCAAAGACCGCGTCATCCGACCCGCCCTCGTTAGAGTCGCAAAATAGGAGCAATCATGGGAAAAATTATTGGCATTGATCTCGGAACTACGAACTCAGTCGCAGCCGTCATGATAGGCGGTGAGCCTGTCGTCATTCCTTCTGCCGAGGGTGAACGCCTGGTGCCGTCCGTCGTAGCAGTCAACAAAAACAATGAACGTTTGGTTGGGCGTGTTGCCCGCAACCAGGCGATCATTAACCCGGAAAACACGATCTTCTCGATCAAGCGTTTCATGGGTCGCCGGGCTGATGACCCCGAAGTCCAGCGTGCCAAAAGCCGCGTGCCGTATCAGATCAATAAGGCTCCCAATGGCGACCTACGCGTGGTAATGGGTGGCAAAGACTATTCTGCTCCTGAAATTTCCGCCATGATCCTGGGCAAAATCAAACGCGACGCTGAAGCCTACCTCGGTGAGCCTGTCACCCAGGCAGTCATTACGGTGCCGGCGTATTTCAACGACACTCAGCGCAATGCCACAAAAGATGCTGGCAAGATCGCCGGTCTCGAAGTGCTGCGCATCATCAACGAACCCACCGCCTCCTCCCTGGCTTACGGGCTCGACAAAAAAGAAAAGAACGAAACCATCGCTGTTTATGATCTTGGTGGCGGCACCTTCGATATTTCCATCCTCGAAGTTGGGGACGGCGTCTTCCAGGTGAAATCCACCTCCGGGGATACCTTCCTTGGCGGCGATGACTTTGACCAGCGTATCATTGACTGGCTCGCGGATGAGTTCAAACGCGAAAATGGTATCAACCTGCGCGAGGATCGCCAGGCGTTGCAGCGCTTAAAGGAAGCTGCTGAGCGGGTGAAAATCGAGCTTTCCACTACCATGCAGGCTGAAATCAACCTGCCCTACATCACTGCTGACGCATCCGGACCTAAACATCTCGTCACCACGCTCACGCGCTCAAAACTGGAGCAGCTGACCGACGAATTCGTCCAGCGCACCATGAAACCTGTGGAGCAAGCGCTGAACGATGCCAACCTCAAACCATCCGATATCGACGAGGTGGTCATGGTGGGCGGCATGACCCGCATGCCCGCCGTACAGGACGCTGTGCGCAAATTCTTCGACAAAGAGCCCCACAAAGGCGTCAATCCCGACGAAGTCGTGGCGATCGGCGCCGCCATCCAGGCAGGTGTGCTTGGCGGCGAGGTCAAAGATATCCTTCTGCTTGACGTCACGCCTCTGTCTCTCTCAATCGAGACTTTGGGCGGGATTGCCACACCCCTGATCAAACGCAACACCACCATCCCCACGCGTGAAAGCCAGGTCTTTTCAACGGCTTCCGACAGCCAAACCCAGGTGGAGATCCACGTCCTTCAGGGCGAACGTCCGATGGCTGCAGACAATAAGTCCCTCGGAAAGTTCACCCTCGATGGCATTCCGCCAGCGCCGCGCGGCGTTCCGCAGATTGAAGTCACTTTTGACATCAACGCCAACGGTATTTTGGAAGTCACCGCCAAAGACAAAGCCACCAACCGCCAGCAGAACATCACCATCACGGCTTCTTCCGGCTTGAGCGAATCTGAGGTTGAACAGATGCGCAAGGATGCCGAAATTCATGCCGAAGAAGACCGCAAACGCCGCGAGTTGATCGAAGCCCGCAACACTGCTGACAATGCGATTTACAGCTCAGAAAAAACTCTTTCAGATCTGGGCGAGAAAGTACCTGCTGACTTGAAATCCCGCGTTGAGGATGCAATCGCTAAAGTTCGCTCTGTGCGCGATCAGGACGACTCCAACGCGATCAACAGCTCCGTGGAAGAGCTCATGAAGGTCCTCCAGGAAGTTGGGCAGGCTGCCTATACCCAGACCCAATCCGAAACCCCTGACCAAACCCAGACCGATCAGGGACAAGCTCCTGATGACGACGGTGATGTGGTTGACGGCGAGTTTCATCACGCAGATTAGTTAAAACAGTATAAAATTCATCCTTGGCAGGTTTCCCTGCCAGGGATGTGGTCTAAATAGAGAATGACAAACAAACGAGATTATTACGAAGTTTTGGGTGTGCCCCGTTCTGCCAGCGCAGATGATATCAAGAATGCGTTCCGCAATTTGGCGCGAAAGTATCACCCTGATGTCAATAGTGCCGACGATGCCGAAGAAAAATTCAAAGAGATCAATGAAGCTTACGGCGTCCTGAGCGACCCCGATAAACGCGCGGCTTATGACCGCCACGGCTTCCAGGGTGTCAACACCAACGGCATGCCCGATTACTCCAACATGGACCTCTCGGATCTTTTTGACCTCTTCGGTCTGGGTGGTTTTGGCGGTTTTGGTGGTTTTGGTGGATCTTCCCGCCGCAGCCGCAATGCGCCCCGCCGTGGCGCTGACATTAGCACACGCCTCAAACTGACTTTTGAAGAAGCGGTCTTTGGTGCGGAAAAAGAAATCGAGATCACCCGCAACGAAAAGTGCTCTGTTTGTTCCGGCACAGGTGCGGAACCTGGCTCCAAACCTGTTACCTGCCGTACCTGTAAGGGCACCGGTGAAGTTCGCCAGGTACAGCAAACCTTCCTGGGACAGATGGTTCAGGTTGTCACCTGCCCGACCTGTGGTGGTCGCGGCGAAATGATTGAAAAACCTTGCCCTAACTGCCATGGCACAGGGCTTGAACGTAGAACTATCCGGAAAAAGGTCAACATTCCAGCCGGCATCGACGATGGTAACCAGGTCCGCCTGATGGGCGAAGGTCAGCCAGGTGCCAATGGCGGTCCGAACGGTAATCTTTACATCGAGATTGAAGTCGCTCCGCACAAATTCTTCCGGAGGAATGGCAACGACATTTTGCTCGATATCGATATCAACATGGCGCAGGCAGCACTGGGAGATGAAATCACCATCCCTACCCTTGATGGCGACGTTAAACTACGCATCCCGCCAGGCACTCAGCCTGGGCGAGTTTTTCGTCTCAAGGATAAAGGCGTTCCCATCCTTCAGAGAACCGACCGCGGGAATCAGTTGGTAACTGTTAACGTTCAAATCCCAACCTCGCTGACTGATCAACAGGAAGAGTTGCTCAAGACCCTGGGTAAAACCATGGGCACGGATATTAAGATCCAGGAGCGCAGTTTCTTCGACAAACTAAAGGATGCCTTCGGTGGATAAACCTTATGCCTGGCTTGAAACCTCAATCGTTTGTAGTGGAGAATTAGCCGAAGCCGTCGCCGAGGTCTTCTCCCGCTTTTCCCCCGACGGGGTTGTAATCAACAGCGTCACCCACTTCAATGCGATCGATCACGAGGAGGTTCCCACGGGTGACATGCAGGTCGTCGCCTATTTTCCCCAGAATGAGCAATCTGATGCTCTACGGCACCAGCTTGAAGAAGCGATCTGGCACATGTCCCAAATTGTCCCGATTGGCCCCATCGAATATAAGCTTATCCTCGACCAAAATTGGATGGAAGCCTGGAAAGCCAACTATAAGCCGCTCAAAATCGGTCGCAACCTGATCGTTCTGCCAGCCTGGGTGGACCCTGTTTTGGCTGAAGGCCGCATTCCGATCATTATCTCACCCGACATGGCATTCGGCACGGGTACGCACCCCTCCACCCAACTTTGCATGCTTGCCCTCGAAAAATATGGCGTCAAAGAAATGGATGTGATTGATATCGGCACCGGCAGCGGCATCTTGTCCATTGAAGCCGCCAAACTCGGAGCCAACCGCATTTTGGGCGTGGATAATGACCCTGAGGCGATTCCCTCAGCCATCCATAATGCCGCCCTAAACGGCGTGGGGAACAAAATCGTGTTCGAAGTCGGAACGCATACCGATGTGCTCAACCGAAAGGATGGGTTCACTCAAGCTCCACGCGTCATCGCCAACATCCTCTCACCGATTCTGACGAATATGTTATCCACCGGACTGACGGATCTGGTCAGCCCAACTGGCTTGCTTTTTCTCGGTGGCGTCCTCGAGCACCAGGCGCAGGATCTGGCAGATCTTGCCCGTAGCCTGGGCATGACCCTGCGCGAAACCCTTCACCAGGAAGATTGGGTCGTTCTCGTTCTTCATAAAGCGGCTTAATTACCACACTCTGCTTCGCGGGCACAGGCGCAACTACTTCTCGCTAATGACGGTGTTGTTCGTGCCGGTCTCCAGACCGAGCACGCGAACTGACCGGAGGTCTCCAGCTATTGAATTTCAAAAAGCGGATCACCACGCTTCGCTCGATCAATCCACAAAATTATTCACAAAACAACCCTTGACAGTGTCATAGTAACCGCAACGACAAGTAATCACCACTCCCCCTGACCTTTCGATTAAGGCTTAATCACATTTTTCGTTTCGGATTGTCTCGCCCGGATGCACACCTGCCATCAGCAGCCCAATATCTTCCTTGGTTGCAGTCTCTCTCGGCAAAATATCCATGATTTTACCTTCATAGATCACCGCAATCCGATCAGCCAGCGCCAAGATCTCATCCAGATCTTCCGAGATCAGCAGGATTGCCGTGCCCTTCTTGCGTTCCATCAACAACTGCTCATGCACATACTCGCTCGCGCCGATATCCAGGCCTCTTGTAGGCTGTGCTGCCACGATCGCGCGCGGTTCACGTGAGAGCTCACGCGCCAGAAGGACCTTCTGGATATTTCCACCGGAGAGACTCTTCGCCAGCGTCTTCCTCGAAGGTGTTTTGACGCGATACTGCTCGATCAAGCGATCAGCATGGTCGTTGATGTAAGACATTTGCAGGAACCCATGTTTGGAAAAGGGCATTTTGTGATGTTCACGCAGCACCAGGTTTTCGGAAATGCTGAAGTCGCGAATCATGCCGTCTTTCATGCGCTCTTCGGGGATATAGGAAAGACCTTTTTCAGTGATTTCTGCCGGCTTTTTGCCCGTCACATCTTCTCCTTCGATGAGAATCCTTCCTTTTGTGATCGGTCTTAATCCTGTTAGTGCTTCAGCCAGTTCAAGCTGTCCATTGCCTGAAACGCCTGCCAAACCCACGATCTCGCCAGAATGCACTGTCAGATTGACCCCGCGCAGTCCTTCCACGCCACGGTCACTCCTACAACTGACGTCTTCAAGCGCTAGGCGCACCTCCCCAACCTGGGGTTTATCCGTGCTTTTGATGAACTCTATTTCACGACCCACCATCCACTTTGCCAGCGTGTTTTGGGTTACGTCGCAGGTGAGACGTGTGCCCACGTTGCGACCATCGCGCAAAACCGTTACGCGTTCGCTGATCGAGATCACCTCGTGCAGCTTGTGCGAGATAAACACCAGCCCATAGCCGTCGCTTTGCATTTGCCGCATGATCGCGAACAATTCATTGACTTCCTGCGGGGTCAACACAGCTGTTGGCTCATCCAGAAGCAATATTGCCGCTCCTCGGTAGAGAGCCTTGATAATCTCCACTCTCTGCTGCTGACCAACACTAAGCTGCCAGATATAGGCACTTGGGTCGATGCTCAGGTGATATTTGTCTGCCAGGGAGATGATTCTCTCCGAGACCCTGTCCAGGTCGGTCAAGGGTTTTCGACTCGAAGGCAAGCCCAAGGCCACGTTTTCAGCAACAGTAAGCGTGGGCACCAGCATAAAATGCTGATGGATCATGCCAATGCCTTGCTGGATTGCGGATGTTGGGGAATTTATCCTCACAGTTTTCCCATTTATCAGGATCTCACCCGCGTCTGGGTGATACATTCCATAAAGGATCTTCATCAGAGTGCTTTTTCCAGCTCCGTTTTCCCCCAACAGCGCATGTACCTCGCCAGCTCGCAAGTCAAAATTGACATTATCATTTGCCAAAACCCCGGGAAAGCGTTTGGTAATGCCGCGCATCTCAAGGGTCTCAAAGGCTACTTTTTCGTTGATAACCGGGCTGTTCTTCTGCATCCCTCGTTCCTTTTCGGGTCAGGCATTCCTGCCTGACCCGTTCTTATTAGTCTGTACTAAGGTTTGGGGATGACAATGCTGCCATCATTGATGCCAGCGATAACTTCCTCAACCTTGGTCTTAATTTCCTCGCTGAGTTCGATCTCGGGGTTAATCGTGATAACCTGACCACCGTTTTGCAAGGTCGCAGAGAAGGTATGCCCGCCCATTATCCCTGCCGCGTGCAGTGAAATGATCTCACGCAGGATCACTTCCCAGTGGTATACTTGGCTGGCTACCACAGTCTTTGGAGCAAAGGCATTCTGATTTGCCTGCGTACCGAACCAATACAAACCAGCTTCTTCAGCTTTGCCAATGGCGCCAACCACCATTTGAGCAGAGCCGGTCAGAATATCGGCACCAGCCGCGATATGGGTGGTTGCAGCTTCGGCTGCGAGTGCCACATCTGAGAAACTACCAATGTAGGTCACACGCACGTCGATGCTTGGGTCAACAGATTTTACGCCTGCCACGAAACCATCCACATATAGTTTGGCATCGCCAGTCTCAATCGGACCAACAACACCAATAATCTTCGATTTGGTCAACATGCCAGCCATGACGCCATTCACATACCCACCCTGATCCGAAGCGGCTTCATAGGCGTGCACATTCGGCAGTCCAAATGTATCCACCGTGGTGCCCCAAGCGAACACGGTTTCCGGGAAGTCAGGTGCAATTTCCTGCACAGAGGAGCCATACTGTGAGCCATGGGCGATAACAATGTCATAGCCTTTGGTGGCATAATCACGAATGGCAGCTGCAGCATCATCAACAACAAACATATTTTCGGTAAAAGCATATTCCAGATCGTCACCCATTTCCGCTTTCAGTACTATTAGGGCATCTGAAATACTCTGCGTGAAAGCCAGGTCATTAATGCTGCTGGGAGAAACAACTGCGATGCGCAAAGGCTCGCTGGTTTCGCCACCTGTGGCTGGCGATTCTGCTTCCGGAGTCTGCGCGCAGGCACCCAGGAACATCGCCACGACTAAAAGGACTGAGACTAAGGTAAATACTTTCTTCATAATTCTCCTTTGTGTTAGGGAAGAGGCTTTTGCGCCATCCTCCCGGATTTTATCCTTCCCGCTCGAATACTTTGGTCAAGGCGGACGGACCCCGGCCTTTAGAGACAGAAAGGGTCAAGACTAAGAGTGTCAAAATGTACGGCATCATGACTGCCAACTCCGCCGGGATGGGGATGCCAAGCACCTGGATCCAAAGCTGCAGAGCGTTGACCATGCTGAAGAGCAGTGCGCCACCTAGGATTCCAAAAGGTTTCCAGCTTCCAAAATAGACCAGCGCGACGGCGATAAAACCCTGACCAGCTGTCATGTTCTGCTGGAAGACATTCAACAGTGCAACTGAAAGCGACGCGCCAGCAATTCCCGAAAACACTCCGCCCATGATGACGGTTAGATATCGGATGCCTGCCACGCTGACCCCCAGCGAGTCCGCCGCTTCAGGATTCTCGCCCACTGCCCGGATCTTCAAGCCAAGCGTTGTTTTATTTAACACGAACCAGGCAACCGGCACAAGCAAAAATGCTAGGTAGACAAGTGCGTTATGATTGAAAAAGATCTCGCCTATCACCGGGATCTTGCCCAGCAGAGGGACCGAAATCTTTTGGAAACCCCTTACGCCTTCTACTGTCCCAACTAGTTTTTGGAATAGCAAATTGCTCATTCCCATGCCAAAGAGATAAAAACCAATACCGCTGATGCCTTGGGTGGCATGCAAATTGACTGTCACAAATGCCATTGCCAGCCCCATCAAAGCCCCCACACCCATGGCTGCCAGCAAGCCGAGCCACAAATTACTCGTTTTCAGCGTGACATAAAACGCGACAAATGAACCGAGTAGCATCTGCCCTTCCACCCCCAAGTTCAGGACGCCGCTGCGCTGCCCAAACATCTCGCCGATCGAGGCGAACAGATAGGGAGTTGTCAGGCGAATACCCGAAGAAATGATCCCGATGATGACTGTGGCACTAAGCAGATCCGAAATCATGCCTCACCTGCTTCCTGCTGCATCTCAGCATCCTCTGGCTCTGCCAGCTCAGTCCCGAATTGACTCTGCCTCCGTTTCTGACTACGCCTGCGAAAGAACTCACTGCTCACCACAAACACCACCACCAAGCCATTCAGCGCTGTGATCAACGCCGATGGCACCTGCACTACGCGCTGCATGGCATTCGCCCCCACCAGCAGCCCGCCAAACAACACTGACGCGGGAATGGTAATCAGGGGGTGCAACTGCCCAAACAAGGCGGCAACAATTCCGTTAAACCCCGCGTTGCCTGTAAAACCCGTTGCCGATCCATCCGTAATCATGCGATAATTTACCCCATAAACCTGCATCATGCCTGCCAGGCCGGCAAAAGCGCCGCTGAGCAGCAGTGCCACCACGATGTGCTTTTTGACATCAATACCGCCATATTTCGAAGCTGGCTGGCTTTGCCCAACAGCCCTGATCCGATACCCAAGTGTAGTACGCCATAACAAAAAGTAGACCGCTACTGCCAGCAAGATTGCGATCAGCAGTCCCATGTGCAATCTCGTCGGCGAGAGCCGCGGCAGGCGATAGGTCTCAAGCAGCCTTGCCGTCTGAGGGATTTGCGATGCTGCTTCCCTTTGCACTGGGTCAATCATCGGTCCGCGCATCAGATAGTTCATGACTTGTACTGCGATGGCGTTCATCATCACCGTGCTTAGGATTTCATTGACATTGAAATAAGCTTTCAAGATGCCCGGAATACCGCCCCAGATCATCCCACCGATAATACCGAGCAGCATGGCAATGATAATCGCCAGCCAACCGGGCAACTCGGTAAAAGTCAAACCAAACCAAGTGGAGAGGATCGCCCCGATGATCATCTGTCCTTCTCCACCAATATTCGTGACACTGCCGCGATAGGCAATACAGGTCCCCAACCCAACCAGCAGCAAAGGAACAGCTTTTACTAAAGTTTCAGTAAAGGCATTGAAGCTGCCGAAAGCCCCTTGAGCCAACGCGCCGTAAGCCACTAGGGGGTTAGCACCCAACAACATTAAGAAAATCGCCCCCACCAGCAACGCTGCCAGCGTGGCAAAAATCGGCATCAATTGATCAAAAATGGAACCTGCTCGGTCTTTCAAACGCAAATCCGATGTTGCCTGTTTTGGCGGCATAGTCAAAACTCCAGATCGGTTCAAATGCTCAGGAAATTACCCGCTTAACCCGACGGGTTTTCCTGGCGAGGTAAGGATAAGGATTATTGACCAATTTTACCAGTAAAGTAAAAAAACGCTCATAGCAAACGAAGAGCAGGGATGATTGTGTCGCGTTCCGTGAATTTTTTGAGTGCTGGAGCCCTCCATTTAGACGGATTTTTTCAACACTTTACTGATTACAAAAAAACCGTTAATCACGATTTTCAGTTCTAAACCCTGCTTATTTCCCTGTATTTGACCTGAAAAGACTTCTCCAGCTTTTCTCACTGGTCTGAACAATAGTTGTATAATTTACCGCTGAAACATGGATGGGAGTAATCAATTCAAGCATTTCCTGCCCCATCAAAGTAATTTATTATACAAATTTTTTATGAAGGAATTAATCCGGAAAGGTTAATGGTCATCAATGTCGACAACGAATCCTGCTGTAAACCCAACCCCCAATAAAAACCAAACAATTCGAGTCCTGGGCAACCGCTGGTTTGTTTTAGGAGTCGGCGTACTCATCGCGAGCATTGTGCTCATGCTTACACTGGATATGCAACTCTATGCTGTCTCCATGGTGGCAGGGTTGATGGGTATTGCGCTGGCGGGGTATTTCATCTTGCGCATCACACTCCGCCCGGTGCAGTCCGAAACTATGGTTGGCCCGGCGACTGATATCCGTAATGGCGCGCGCACTTACCTCAGGCGGCAAATCAGGACAATTTTACTGGTGACGCCATTCTTTGCGGCTTTGTTGTATTGGATCCTGGACTGGAAAGTAGCTGTTACCGCAGTTTGCGGTGTTCTGACCTCTTTGTTGGCATCCTATATCGGTATGAGTGTGAGTGTGCGGACAAACCTGCAGACTGCAGATATCGCCAATGAGGGGAAGCAAAGTCCCTTCCGTGTGGCTCTGTTTGGCGGTTCAGTCATGGGTTTTTGCATCACTGGCTTGAGCCTGATTGTGCTTTCCGTGTTGTTTAGCATCTTCAAAGATCCTAACGCACTGGTTGGTTTTGCATTTGGCGGCGGCCTGGCAGCCCTATTTGCTCAGATTGGTGGTGGAATTTTTACAAAATCAGCGGATATCGGCGCAGACCTGGTGGGCAAGATCGAAGAAAATATCCCTGAGGATGATCCTCGCAACGCGGCAGTTATCGCGGATCTGGTGGGAGACAATGTAGGCGACTGCGCGGGACGCGGCGCGGACCTCTTCCAGACTTTCAGTGACGACCTGGTCACAGGTTCCATCGTGGCGGTCGCATTAGCTTCAGTTTATGGACAGAACGGAATCTTCTTCCCGTTCCTGATGCAGAGTGTGGGTATCTTAGCCTCTGCCATCGGTATTTTCGCCACTCGGGAGTGGAAACCTGGCATGTCTCCATCCACGCAGTTCAATATCGGATTGCTTGTGAGTTCTATTTTTAGCATAGCCGGTGCGATAATTTTGTCCCTTTTATTGCTGGACAGTTGGATTATTGCTATCGCTGCTACTCTGGGCGTGGTAATCACCACA
>Ga0116184_10004653_pt1 | contig 10762 bp, 9 predicted proteins | sample AD_JPNNA5_MetaG_FD_89886 | JGI IMG/M metagenome (GOLD analysis project Ga0116184, IMG submission 89886) | Active sludge microbial communities of municipal wastewater-treating anaerobic digesters from Japan - AD_JPNNA5_MetaG | ecosystem: Engineered > Bioreactor > Anaerobic > Digestate | place...
CATTTTCACTTTCGGACTCGGTTATTGCAGTTATCTTTTCAATGGGTCAGGTAATTACGTTTATTGGCATGATGTCAGGTCCAATCATTGCAAGGCGAATCGGAAAAGAACGTACAATTTTTTTTACTCAGATAATTTCCATTCCTTTTATTCTCGTATTGACATATTTACACTTTATTCCAGCAGTCATCATTGCATTTTTAATTCGACAGGGACTCATGAATATGAGCAGCCCTATCAACGATAATTTTGCACTGGAAATGGTTCCACATGAGCAGCAACACCTCATGAATGCATTAAAAATGCTCAACTGGACAGGCTCATGGATGGTTTCTGCACGAATATCCGGTAACATGATCGACAATTATGGATTCGCTCCAAGCTTTACGCTTACCGCAGTACTCTATGCTGTCTCAAGCGGTCTATTCTGGCTATTTTTCCTCAAGAAAAAACCTGCTGTTGTATTGAGCACTTAGTGTCAGGAAGTTTGTGCATACTAGTAACTCCTCAGTATGTGCTTAGTGTCATGAAGCTTGTGAATAAAATTATCTCCACAACATTTAGTAGGCATATTCATATATCATCACAATTTATTTGATACTTTTTGCAAAAATTAAACAGGTAGCGAACAGAATCAGCATTTTCACAATTTTCGTGGCACTATCCTACGTTGTAATTAGAATCATCGTTTTCACAATCTTCGGGACACTAAACAATTTTCGTGACACTAACCACAGTTTATATAGCAGTAAATAACAACCAGCCTCCACTAGCCCACTAACCTACTAGAAAACCCATACTTTTCTCGTTACAATAAAAAAAACATCTGAATGGAGGATACAATGCCCAAACGCGATTTAGGTCTTACACTTGATATCAACAATCCTGCAGAACGTGGAAAACTTATTACCTACATCAACCTAAAACTCTCAAGCATGGGACTTCCCATATATTCAAAAGAAGGTACCAGTTTTCTCAATATAGCAAACGATATGATAGCAAACTATCGGGAAAAAAATCGGCTGCTCGGCAATTATCTACCCCCCTGTGATCTCCGTATTCAAGAATTCCTTGATGCATATTTTCATGATTTATCCGAAAACGAACGGCCTACGCTTCCTGCACAGACCGTAACGCTTGACCGTTATGGAATGGCTCGAATCATGTCTCTACCACCCGATGCTCATGTCTACAGTTCACCGAGTCTCACATCATACCGGCTACGTAATGGTATTCTCCACAATCCTAAAAATGACCGCCGTACAACAGAAGGTGTGTTTCATATTGCAGAAGGCGGCCTTCCAGTTCCGCTTGATAAAAAAGAGGTTCCCAAAATTGCCTTTGCACGCATGCTCAAAAAAGCATTTAATCCGCCGGAAGACCTCATGATTATACCGTTTACGGCGACTGAACCGCAAAAAGCTAAAGCATTCGTATCGCTCTATTTGCGTCCAACCGTTGTACCCGAAGTACCTGGTTTTATTCAGGAAAAAGCGCTGGAAACTCGATTTTTTGCACCGGGCTCACTTGTTGCAAATCTGGATTTTGTGGAAAGTATTTTTGGTAATGCAGGCGATCCATATATACCGGCAAATGATGCAGCACTCGATCCACTCACATGGACTGGTCATACATCCTGTATTATTCTTGCAATACACCTCACAGCATGCACTAAAAAAGAGCTCGGTCTTCCAGAATACAGCAAAGCAACCGAGCGCCAACGCCGTGACGGTATGTGTTGGAAAGACCCTGATGAACTCTATAACGATGGGAAACCATTTAAAATATGCGCCCGTGATGACCGTGGTGTCATGGTGACGATAATCGCTGATAATTATTTTGGCTATTCAAAAAAAGAAATCAAAACACAAATTTCCTATTCAGCCAATTTATATGGACTTGCAGAAGAAGAACATGCAGGCGGAGCTCTTGTTTTCCCCTCATACAATTTAGGAAATCGCTTTGTCCCTGATACCAATCTTAAAAACAAGGGACAGACCCTCCAAACTGTCATGGACTTACTGGGTAGTCGTGTTGAATACAATCCCGAAGGCTACTGCATTGATCGTATCTACCATGAAATCATTTATATCCCCGAAAATGCAGTTATAGAACTCGATGAACAAAAGGTCAGCTGGACTAATGATACCGGTGAACATACTATCCCGCTTAAGCCGGAATGCACATATATACACCCAACCGGCTATAAAATTCATCTCGATCAGCATCCGGTTAGCGGAACATGGCGTCTCATTGGTACGAATCCTGACTGTCTTCTCTGCCATAAACCGAGCACAGTATCCGGTGGTGGTAAATCAGAAATTTCAAAATCAATTTTTGATGCGATTACAAGCGGTCCTTTTGTAATTGCTGACTTTGCTGCAGATATCAAAAAAGCAGAGGAAATAATCAATTACAACTACGGTTATCGGTTTAAAGATGAAAAAGAAAATCATGGTAATGAGTCCCGCCCAATCCTGTCACCCAAACGTTCTCTTGGTAGTGTTATAAAATTATTATCTCCATCACCATTATACACCGATGAATTTAATGCCTGGCTCGCATCTATCCCCGATCGCGTCAAAGCCCTTGTGTTCCTCGTAAAACGATTTTACCGTCCAGAATGGGGCAATAATTGGGCTGAACATTTTAAAGCCGATATGATTAACGGCACACAGGGAAATGTCCTCAAATATAAAGGGAGACCGATTCAAGCCTCTTATCTACGAGTAGGTTTCAACGAACATGGAGATAGATCACTCCATAAATTACGCCAGGATTTTATGCCAGCTCAAAAAATTCAGTGGGAAGATGATATAACAGCAAGCATAACTGTTCCTGTGAAAAAAATTCCTAACCTGCCCGATGGCACAGCCTCACTTGCTGTTAAAATTGCAAAAAACTGCGAAACACGCTTTTTCCAGCGTCCTGATGATGCAGTTATCCGCGGTTATGACAAGCAAGCAGAGTCTGATATGGCACGCCGTGATAATTTTATCAGCAACTTTGAACCACTAACTCGTTCTAAAGCAAATGAGATTCTCACACGTTTTATAGAATACTCTGAATACACCGAACCAATGCGCACCATGATAAAAGAAGCTGAAGCAGATGATTCGATACAATACTTTGTCTGTTCATCGTTTCCACGAATGGTTGACGGTAAACCATCAAAAAACCCCCGATACCTGCAGCTTGATAGAAACTATATCAATCCGAAAGATCGCTATATCGCAGATGTTGGCACACGACTCAATCGCCTTGTCAAAGAAGACACTCCAATACTCTATCCGGTCGGTGCAGTGCTGCCAGGTAGACGAAACAATCCCCCTGAACCAGGTATCAGACCACTCGCTGTATACAACCCAATTCACTATCAGGAACTACCTGAACTCTTTATGGATTTTGTCTGCTCACTTACCGGTAAAAGCCCTTCTACAACCGGAGCTGGATCGGAAGGAGCACTTACAAAAGGACCCTTTAACTCTCTTACTCCTACTTCCGACCTCAATAATGCTCTCCTTTCATATATTTTATGCGGGTATAATGGATTTACTTCAGCAGCAGGGTATATTGGACACAAATATAAAATTGAACATGATATTTCTCTGCTCATTCCAGAAATCTGGAGCAGACTAACACCGCAAGAGCGTGATCCTGCATTTCTTATACAAAACGGTTACCTTGAAAAGGTTAATGATTTTGAATGGAACGGCAAAAAAATCCCTGCCAGCAGACTCGGTTACCGCATTACAAATCTTTTCGCAGCACACTTCCTTGGCCGTATTTTTGATTCACCTGGTTCTGTATTTCCAGAAGATATGCTCAAACCAGAACTGCAAAGCATGGAAAACTTTGTCGACGGTATTCTGAATATTACAGAGGCACAGGCTAAATCAGCACGAAATTATATTGAAGATGGTTCAGTAGAAGCTGCAATACCTCCGCTTAAAGCTGTTTTATACATTATGGCGGAAGGCTCCTATCAAGGCATGCAAGCCGATCATCCCGAAATACGAAAATTGTTTACACTTGAATATGTACTAACATCGAGCTGGTATCAAGAACGGCTCTTTAACTGGACAGCAATGGAAAAACAGCGTCTCCTAACAAGCAAACAGCACCTTCAAAAATGGCTTGATTCACATCAAGAATGGCCAGAATCAGAACGAAAAGAAATAGCTGCTAAGCTTAAATCTATTGATCAGGTACTGCTAGAGTTTGGAAAGACATCCTTTTCGGAATCGATGATAGGCACCATCGGGAAGGACACGTTATACTATGGAAAATAAAACAATCAAAGCAACAACACTCGTTACTAATATTGGGCAGCTTGCAACTCCGCAAGGTAAAAAAGCCCGTAAAGGTACAGAAATAGGCACACTTAACATTATTGAAAACGCAAGTATTGCCATCAACATTGATACTATAGTGTGGATAGGACACAATAATGATTTACCAGAAATTGAGGGTAACCTTTATGAACATATCGATGTACAGGGTAAAGCTGTTATACCCGGTTTTGTAGACTCACACACTCATTTTGTGTTTGCAGGGAGCCGTGTTGATGAGTTTGTATGGCGGGCAAGTGGTGTTCCCTATATGGAGATTCATAAACGCGGTGGCGGTATTGCAAACAGTGTTAAGGCAACACGTGAAGCACCAGAACCTATATTATTTGAACTCGGACTAAAAAGACTCAATGCAATGCTTGAACAGGGTATAACCACTGTCGAAAGCAAATCTGGATATGGGCTCGACCTTAAAACAGAATTAAAACAGCTTAACGTTATGAAAGCTTTAAGCGAACATCAACCCGTAACCATAATTCCTACTTACATGGGTCCACACTCAATTCCAAAAGAGTATTCATCATCAGAACAGTATATTGAATACATTATACAAAATGTCCTGCCACAGATTAAGCAACAGGGTATAGCAAATTTTGCCGATATTTTTTGTGAAAAAGGTGTTTTTGAAATTCCTGAAACACGTCGGTACTTAGAGGCGGCTCAGGAAATTGGGTTTCCTCTTAAACTACATGCTGATGAAATCTATGCACTGGGCGGGACAGGGCTTGGCGTTGATTATCATGCAGTGAGCGTGGATCACCTCTTAAAAGCTTCACAATCTGATATTGCAAAGCTAGCACAATCTGAAACAGTTGCAACGTTACTGCCGCTCACAGCATTTGTGCTTAAAGAACCTTTTGCTCCAGGTCGTGCTATGATAGACGCAGGATGTGCAGTAGCTTTAGCCAGCGATTTTAACCCAGGGTCCTGCTATTCACAATCTATACCACTCATTATTGCACTTGCCGTACTCTATATGGGTTTGAGCATTGAAGAAACTTTAACGGCACTTACCTTGAATGGCGCAGCTGCATGTGGAATTGCAGATTCATATGGATCACTCGAACCTGGGAAAAAAGCCGATTTTATCGTGCTCGATGCACCAGACTATCGCTACCTGGCATATAACACTGGTATGAACATCGTGCATTCAGTTTACAAACATGGTCAAATTGTTCATAAACGGTAGCACTGGTTATTTTAATCTTCAGCCAGACTTTCTTCAGGTATTTTACGTACTCCTGATCGTGTTGCCATAAAGATAATGAGCCCGGTTAGTACGAATGCAAACGTTATAGCTTTATCACCAGTAAATTGCTCATGGTAAACTAAAACACCAAGTAAAAATTGTCCAGTTGGAGAAATATACTGTAAAAATCCCATAACGGTGAGCGGGAGCTTTTTAACACCATCTGCATAGAGTAAGAGGGGTATTGACGTTACAACACCAGCAAAAATTAACAGAATAATAGTAAGTATGTTACCCTTATAAAATGCGCCAGCGCTTGTCGTATTGATAGAAAGTATATACCAGAGTGCAATTGGCGAAACACTTAATGTTTCAAGCATGAGCGCTATAATATTGTCAACTTTTGCAACCTTTTTTAATGCACCATAAACTGCAAATGACAATGCTAACGAAAGTGAAATCCATGGAAATGAATTGAGTTTTACAATAAAGATAGCAATACCTGCAAGTGCTAAAAGAAGAGCTACTCCTAACCACACATCAAATCGTTCGTGAAAAATAATTACACCTATGAGTACCGAAAGGAGCGGGTTTAAATAGTAACCAAGACTTGATTCTAATATTCTTCCATTATTTACTGCCCAAATATAGATTCCCCAATTGAGGCTTACAAGTACACCTGAGGCAATAAGATACAAGATTGTTTTTGGATTTTTAAAAATCTTACCTGCACTGGCAAGCTGTTTACGAACTGCTAAAAGAAAAAATGTAAAAACACATGACCATACGATTCGATGCGCAAGTATTTCATATGGGCTTATATTAACAAGCAATTTCCAGTAAAGAGGGAATAAGCCCCACATGGTATACGCTGCTATTCCAGAAGCTATTCCGGAGATTTTAAAATCTCCAGAGTTTTGTAAGGTTTTCATACTGCCAGTATCTCATGTTTACCTATTAAAAAAAAGAGGCATTTCAATGTATTGAAGTGCCTCTCTCTGATTTGTTTAAACGTACTTATGTTGTTTTACAAACCTGTTTTACAGTATAGCCTGCGTACGCTTATATTAACCTTTTTTGTTTTCAAAAGTTGCTTTGCATATCTTGCAAATCTTTACTTTTGCACCATCCTGTTCATAATCATAGAGTAGTTTTACTCCTGTTCGTTTACAAACTGGACAGGCTCCTCTTCCATGGGAGGGGAGTTCCTTTAATCCTTTTCCTCTATGCGCTTTGGACATATATTCCCTCCATCCTAGTTAGCTTTTGCTTCGGCTTTTTTTGCATTGCGTTCTTTTTTCTTGTTTTCTTTGCTGTCATCAACAGCACGATCAACAAGTTCCAGAACAACAAGTTTTGCAGCATCATTTTTGCGCATGCCAAGCTTTAAAATGCGAGTATATCCGCCATTTCTTTCTTTCATGCGTACACCAATTTCGTTAAACAACTTTGCTAAAACTGCTTCATCTTTTATTCTACTAGCGATAACTCGTCGATTATGGACAGAGTCTTCTTTTGCTCGTGTAATCATTTTTTCTGCAACACGTCTTACTTCAATAGCTTTTGCTTTGGTAGTAATAATACGCTCATGCTTAAAAAGCATGGTAGTCATATTACTGAGCATTGCTTTTCGGTGAGCAGAATCTCTGTTGAGCTTGTTAAATCCGTTTCTATGCCTCATGTGATTTATCCTTCTTATTGTTCTTAAGATGCATACGGAGCTGACTGTAATCGGTCATGCCTAACGACAGATTCCATTCCTGCAGTTTATCTTTTATTTCCTGTAATGATTTTCTACCGAAGTTTCTGGTTCTGGCAATATCTTCTTCTGTTCTGCGAGTAAGATCACCAATGGTTCTAATATTTGCGTTCTTAAGGCAGTTAGAAGACCGCACTGACAGTTCCAGATCCTCTACTGGAGTAGCAAGAATTTTCCTGATAGCTTCGTCTATTTCGTCGCCTTCTTCTTCTACTTCTTCAGTATCTGAATCATCACTGATAAATACATTGAGATGTTCGCGTGTTATTTTAGCAGCTTCGGTTAAAGCATCTTCTGCTTTTATTGAACCATCCGTCCAGATTTCCAGCACTAATTTATCATAATCAGAACGATGTCCGACACGAGTTGGTTCAATAGAATACTTCACCTTTGTGACCGGAGAAAAAATAGCATCAACAGGTATGGTCCCTATCACTTCTATGTATTTTTCATTAGCTTCACTTGGCACATAACCTCTGCCCAGATCTACTTGAATTTCCATAGTAAGTGTTACACCTTGCTCAAGTGTTGCTATATGCTGTGCAGGATTAAATATTTCAAGTGGCTTATCTTTTGTAAGATGCTCTCCTGTCAGTTTCATTGGCCCTGTAAAGGTATAATCGAAGACCATTTCTTCTTCATCATCAGGAAGCTTTACGCGAAGCTGTTTCAGGTTATTTATTATTTCAATTGTATCTTCTGAGACACCAGGGATAGCTTCAAATTCGGAGGCAACTTGATGCTGAGAACCATCTTCTTTTGTATAGCTAATGCGAACCGCTGTTATAGCATAACCCTGAATAGAAGAAAGTAAAACACGCCGCAGGGTGTTGCCAATGGTAGTACCATAGCCAGGCTCAAACGGAAACGCAACAAACTTGCCATACACAGAGGTACTTTCAGCAAGCTCATAGGTAAGACCTTTTGGTCTTTTAAATCCTTTAAGCAGATTTTTACGTGCCATTGCCTCTCCTTATTTAGAGTAGAGCTCCACGACCAGCTGTTCACGGATATCATTCATATCAGTAATTTCCTGGCGCTGAGGAATATGCTCAAATTTTCCTTCAAATGCATCAACGTTGATACTGAGCCAGGGCATTATATTACTTTTTTCATGTTCTGCTAATGCTCCGAGCAATACTTTGTTTTGCCGATATTTTGGATGCACTGTAATAACATCACCAGGCCGCAGTGAATATGAAGGAATGTTAACTCGTTTCCCGTTAACAAGGATATGGCCATGCAGTACTAATTGCCGTGCCTGTGCTCGTGAAGTTGCAAATTTTAGGCGATATACAACATTATCCAATCTTCTTTCAAGTAGAGCAAAAAGGTTTTCACCAGTTTTTCCTGGCATGCGCAATGCCATCTCGAATGTTTTTTGGAACTGACGTTCCAGAAGGCCATACGAACGGCGTAACTTTTGTTTTTCTCTGAGCTGTATTGCATAGTCAGACGGCTTTTTTGCTCTGTACTTTGGATCTTTTCCTGGAGCAGGCCGCTTTTTATTTATTGCGCATTTGTCTGTCTTGCAGCGTTCGCCCTTTAAAAAGAGGCGCTTTCCCTCTGCTCTGCATAACCGACATGTTGGTCCAATATAACGTGCCATTGTTTCTCCCTATCTCTTACATTCTTCGGGCTTTTCGTGGTCTACAGCCATTGTGCGGAATTGGTGTTACATCATTGATACTTCGTATTTTTATACCAAGTGCACCAATCTGACGGATAGCTGACTCACGGCCAATGCCGGGACCTTTTACAAAGACATTTACTTCTCGAAGCCCTGCATGTTGTGCCTTAATCAAAGCCTGTTCAGTCACGCTCTGAGCTGCAAAGGGGGTGGATTTCTTTGCGCCGCGAAACTCAAGCGCTCCTGAAGAAGACCATGATATTGTATTACCCTTAAGATCTGTAACAGTAATGATAGTATTATTAAAGGTTGCCTGAATATAGACATTTCCTTCGTGTACGGATTTTTTCTCTTTCCGTTTCTTTCCTTTAGTTTCTTTTTGCTGTTGTGCCATCTATATCCCCTTATACTGCTTTCTTCTTATTGGCAATGGTCTTGCGTTTACCTTTTCTGGTTCGTGCATTGGTTCGTGTACGTTGACCACGCACTGGTAAACCTTTTCTGTGCCTGAGGCCTCGATAACAGCCAATATCCATTAACCGTTTAATATTGAGTGCAGTTTCACTGTGGAGGCGTCCTTCAACCTTAAAATCGTTCTCAATAACCTTACGCAGTTCATTGATTTCTTCGTTTGTAAGATCATTGATTCTTCGCTCAGGATCGATCTTAACCATTTCACAAATTTTCTTTGCACTGGTTCTTCCGAGTCCGTAGATATAGGTGAGCGCGATATCAACATGTTTATTAGGGAGGTCAACTCCTGCTATACGTGCCATGTACTATAGCCTCCTCAGCCTTGTTTCTGTTTATGTTTCGGATTTTCACAAATAATCCGTATAATTCCATTGCGTTTGATAACTTTACATTTATCACACATGCGTTTTACGCTGGTACGCACTTTCATATTACCCTCCATAAAACCCTGAACGTTTTTTGTACCATATTTTACCGTATTAGTCCAGTCCACTAACGTTCAGGATGTTTTTATAAGTTTCTGCCCTTAATGTGACCATGTTTGGTCAATCCATCGTGGTGGTGCATCTTTAGTATGGACTCAATCTGAGCCATGGTATCAAGATCGACACCAACGAGAATTAACAGTGAGGTACCTCCCAGAAGATACGCTAGTTCAGATGGGAACTTAAACAATCCCTGAATGAGCGTTGGTATCAGAGCGATCATCGCAAGATAGATTGCACCTGGAAGCACGATTCTATTGAGTATTTTCGTAAGGTACTCTTCCATCTTTTCTGAACGTATTCCAGGAATTGAACCACCATTCTCTCTGATTTGCTTGCTTATTTCAGTTGGGTTCAAGGTAACCTGTGTATAAAAATATGCAAAGAAAATGATGAAAATCACATATAAAATAAGGTGTGGTGCTCCTCGCGGATCAAGAAATTGCTCAACGCTCTGGAGCCATTTTGCCTGTACACCAACTGTCTTTATTATCTGCAGCGGTAGTGTTAACAAGCTTGATGCAAAGATAACCGGTATAACACCTGATGGATTGATCTTAAACGGAATATACGTGTTCTGGCCACCATACATTTTTCTTCCCACAACACGTTTTGCATACGTTACCGGAATCTTTCGCTGTCCCTGCTGTTCATACACAACGAGAGTAACCACAACAACAAACATAAGTATAACAACGATTGCAAATACCGGGTTAACTTCTCCTGCTCTAATTTTTACAGCAAGTGCATACAATGCATTGGGTAGCCGGGCAACAATACCTGCAAAAATGATGAGTGATACACCATTTCCAACACCCCGTTTTGTAATCTGTTCACCTATCCAGACGAGGAACAGTGAACCAGCAGTTACAG
>Ga0116184_10004655_pt1 | contig 10760 bp, 9 predicted proteins | sample AD_JPNNA5_MetaG_FD_89886 | JGI IMG/M metagenome (GOLD analysis project Ga0116184, IMG submission 89886) | Active sludge microbial communities of municipal wastewater-treating anaerobic digesters from Japan - AD_JPNNA5_MetaG | ecosystem: Engineered > Bioreactor > Anaerobic > Digestate | place...
AGAGCACATGGGGCCGAAGGTCCCCGTTGTCACGACATCCACTTTCCGGGCGGCCTCCGTCTCTCCGTGCCGCTCGACGATGTCGATCATCTCCTCGGCCGTGACCACCACGACCTTCCGCTGTCGGATCTTTTCGTTGATCTCCTGGTAGGTCTTCTGGACTTTGTGCTTCTTCATGGTTCCGATCATCCCCGTCCGTTCGATATCCCTTCAGGCCGTGTGTCCGAAACCGCCTTCCCCCCGGATGGTGGGATCCAGGGAAGGGGTCGATTGCCAGGAAACCCTGCAGACCCGATGGACCGTCATCTGGGCGATTCGATCACCCCGTTTGACCTCAAAGGGTTCCCGGCCGTGATTGATCATGATGACGCCGATCTCGCCGCGGTAATCCGCATCGATCGTCCCGGGCGTGTTGAGAAGCGTCACCCCGTTTCGAATCGCCAGTCCGCTTCGGGGCCGGATCTGGGCCTCGTAGCCCGGCGGCAAGGCGATGCGCAGTCCCGTGGGCACCAGAACCCGTTCGCCGGGCCGCAGGGTCACTGGTTCCGGCACGGCGGCCCGGACATCCATGCCCGCGGCATGCGCCGTCTCGTACTGGGGCAGGGCGATGTCTTCCGTGCCGGGCTCGCGGGTGATCTGTACGTGCAGCGGGCCGTTCACAGGGGGATCTCCGGCAGATGCAGCGCGTTCTTCGGACCCAGCACCGTCACCATGCAGCGCTCCGGGTGCAGAATGTGGTTGGCCAGCTCGTGGACCGCCTCCGGTGTGACCGCATCGACCCGGGCAATCACCTCATCCACCGGGACAACCCGGCCATAGTAAATGTACGACTTCGCCATGCGGCTCATGCGATGAAACGTCTCTTCGAGCGCCATGAGCAGGCCGCCCTTGAGCTGTTCGCGGTTCAGAGCGGTCTCCTCCGCGGAAATGCGGGTATCGCGAATGCCGCGGAGTTCCTCGAACGTCATCGAAAGCGCCCGGTCCAGATTCTCGGGGGCCACCGCCGCATAAATGCCCAGCAATCCCGCCCGGTAGTACGCGGACTGAAACGTGTAGATCGCGTACGACAGCCCTTCCTGCTCACGGATCCGCTCGAACAGGCGCGACGTCGAGCCGCCCCCCAGCGCGTTGCTCAGCACATCGTACACAAACCGGTCGGGACTCCCCGTAGCGGGACCGGGAAAACCGATGCAATAGTGGCTCTGCGCGATCTTTCGCCGGCACTCCCGGACGCCCGTGCCCTGCGCGGGCGCGTCGTAGGCGGGGACCGACGGACCGTCCGCCGCGGAAAGCGGGGCAAACGCCTTCTCGATCAGATCCAGTATCTCGTCTTCGTCAAAATTGCCCGCCGCCGAAACCACCACATTCCGCGGGTGGTACCAGGCGGCGTAGTAGGCGCGCACATCGTCCGGAGAAATGCGCGACACGGACTTCTCCGTGCCCGAGATGGGCGCGCCCAGGGAATGCCCCGGAAACAGGTCGCTCATGAACAGGTCATGGATGTATTCCTCGGGGACGTCTTCGTTGGAAGCGATCTCTTCCAGGATGACGTTGCGCTCCTTCTCGAAATCAAAAAACTGGGAGTCGCAGAGCACGTCGCCGAGAATCTCGGCGGCCGTGTCGAGATGCGTGTCCAGCGTTTTGGCGTAAATGCAGGTATAGTCGCGCGCGGTGTAGGCGTTCAGGTGGCCGCCGCGCGATTCGATGGCCTCCATCAATTGCCGGGCGGTGCGCGTCGAGGTGCCCTTGAAGAAGAGATGTTCGAGAAAATGCGAGATACCGGTGAGATGGGACGGTTCATTCGCCGAACCGGTCGTGATCCACGCCCCCAGCGAAACCGAGCGCACGTAGGGCACGCGCTCCGTCAGCAGGGTAATGCCGTTGGTGAGCTGCCGCACCTGGGGGCTGGTCTCTACCACAGGAGAAAATGCTCGTGCCATAGGTGTCCTGCAAAAACGATGGCGCTTCCCCCGGGGGAAGCGCCATCGGTAGGTTGATTACCTGCGCGGACGGCCGCGGGAGCCGCCGCGGTCCCGGTCACGCCCGCCCCGGTCGCGATCGCCGCGTCCGCCATCACCGCGTCCGCGGTCCCGGTCGCCGCGTCCCCGGTCGCGTTCCTGGCCGCGCGACCGCTCCATCTCGGCCAGTTCTTCCTCGCTGAGGTGGCCCAGCTCGGCATCGGCCTGGACTTTCGACAGGTTCAGGCGGCCCATATTGTCGATCTCGACCACCTTGACGTTGACTTCATCGCCGATGTTGACGACGTCTTCGACGCGGTTAACGCGGCCCGGGGCCAGTTCCGAGATGTGCACCAGCCCTTCCTTGCCGCCCATGAAACTCACGAACGCGCCGAAATTGAGGACCCGGCTCACGGTGCCCGGATAGATCATGCCGACCTCGGGTTCCGCGGTAATGCTGCGAATCATCGCGAGGGCTTCATCCGCACTGTCCTTGTCCACCGACGCGACATGAATGGTGCCGTCGTCCTCGATGTTGATCTCGGCGCCCGTGCGCATCTGAATGCCGCGCACGACCTTGCCGCCCGGTCCAATCACGTCGCGGATCTTATCGACGTCAATCTTGATGGTGTAGATGCGCGGCGCGTAGGGGGAAACGTCCGGCCGCGGCTCGGCCAGGCACTCGAGCATCTTGTCAAGCACGTGGAGACGCGCCTCGCGCGCCTGGTCCAGCGCCTTGCTCATCAGTTCGCGGCTGATGCCCTTGATTTTTACGTCCATCTGGAACGCCGTGATGCCCTGCGACGTGCCGCAGACCTTGAAATCCATATCGCCCAGGTGGTCCTCGACGCCGAGGATGTCGGTGAGCACGCGCGCTTCATCACCTTCCTTGATGAGACCCATGGCCACGCCGGCCACCGGCGCGATGATGGGCACGCCCGCGTCCATCAGGCTCAAGGTGCCGCCGCAGACCGTCGCCATCGAACTCGAACCGTTGCTCTCCGTAATGTCCGACAGCACGCGGATCGTGTAGGGAAAATCGTCTTCCGGCGAGACGCCTTCGGGATCTTCCTCCGCCATAAACGGCAGAATTCCCGACAGGGCGCGTTCGGCCAGTTTGCCGTGGCCGATCTCGCGCCGTCCCGGGCCCATGATGCGGCGCACTTCGCCCACGGACCACGGCGGGAAGTTGTAATGCAGCATGAACCGGCGGAATTCCTCGCCGGTCAGTTCGTCAAGGCGCTGCTCGTCGCTGCGCGTCCCGAGGGTCGTGGTCACAAGCGCCTGGGTCTCCCCGCGGGTAAACAGGCACGAACCGTGGGCCCGGGGAAGCACCCCCACCTCGATCGTGATGTCGCGCACCGTGGTGAGATCGCGGCCGTCGACGCGCGTGTTCGTCTCAATGACGGCCTGGCGCATGAGCGCCCGTTCCAGGTTGCCAAAGGCCTCGCGCACGTCGCCCGCGACTTCCTCGAACTTCTCCGCGCCGTATTCGCCCAGGAGCTGCTCTTCGAGCTTCGCTTCGAGGGCGTCCACCGCTTCCTGGCGTTCGTGCTTGCCGGTGACCGCGAGCGCGTCTTTCAGCGCAGCCTTCGCGATACGCTCGACATCGCTGACGACCTGCGGATCGAGCTGCGGCGGGTCGAACGGCATCTTCTCGACGCCGGCCCGGGCGCGGAATTCCTCGATGGCCGCACAGATCTTCTTGATTTCCAGATGGCCGAGGTCGAGCGCTTCCAGAAGCGTCTCTTCCGACACTTCATCGGAGAGACCTTCCACCATGAGGATGGCTTCGCTCGTGCCGGCGATCACCAGGTCCAGCGTGCTCAGCTCCATCTCGCTCGTCATGAGGGGATTCACCACGAGTTTGTCGTCGATCATGCCGATACGGACGGCGCCGATGGGCCCGTCGAACGGCAGCTTCGAGATATGAAGCGCGGCCGAAGCGGCGTTGATGGCCAGCACGTCCGGGTTGTGCTCGTTGTCGGTCGAGTAGACCGTCGAACAGACCTGCACCTCATTGGTGAAGCCCTTGGGAAAGAGCGGCCGGATGGGGCGGTCCGTCAGCCGGCACACGAGCACTTCGCGCTCGCTGGGCCGGGCTTCGCGGCGGAAAAAGTTGCCGGGGATCTTGCCCGCGGCGGAACTCTTCTCGCGGTAGTCGACCGTCAGGGGAAAGAAATCCTGGCCGGGACGGGATTCCGGCGAGACGCACACGGCGCAGAGCACCATCGTGTCGCCCTGGGTGACCAGCACCGAGCCGTGCGCCTGTTTCGCGATTCGGCCGGTCTCAAAGGTCAGATCCTTGCCGCCAACATTTACAGAGAGACGTTCAATCATGTTACTGAACTCCGTTGGGTCTAGGAACGTCTCTCACCCCGTTCCAAGAGGTCCATCTATTGATTCGTTTGTCTTTGTTCGCTTTTGTGTGAATGCTGCCGCCGCGCCGCGGCGCGGCGACGGAATTACTTGCGCAGACCAAGCGTCTTGACGATCGCGCGGTACCGCTCAATGTCCTTGTTGCGAAGGTAATTGAGCAAATTGCGGCGCTGTCCGACGAGCTTCAGCAGGCCGCGGCGGCCGGCGAAGTCCTTCTTATGGGTCTGGAAATGCCCCGTCAGGTGGTTGATGCGTTCCGTGAGGAGCGCAATCTGCACCTCCGGGGAACCCGTGTCGCCCTCGTGCTTCGCGTGATCCGTGATAATCTGCGTTTTGCGTTCTTTTGCGATCGCCATGGCCTGTCACCTTTCTGTTCAATTCGCCCGATTCCAAGCCCGCCGCCGGTGCCGCGCGCGGCCGAGAACCGGGTACGTTGCCCTTACTAGGACGGGCCGCCGGGCCCGCCCGATGTCATGCTACTTGTCGCTCAGCGCCGCCAGACCCGGCAGTACCTTGCCTTCGAGCATCTCCAGCGAGGCGCCGCCGCCCGTCGAGACGTGCGACATCCGGTCGGCCAGCCCGTACTGGGTCACGGCCGCGGCCGTGTCGCCGCCGCCGATGACGCTGGTGATGCCGGGGGAATTCGCGAGCAGCTCGGCTATCGCCCGGGTGCCCTTCGCGAACGGTTCCATCTCGAACACCCCGACCGGGCCGTTCCACACGACCATCTTCGACTGCGCGATGGCCGCCATAAACTTTTCAAGCGTCTTCGGGCCGATATCCAGGCCCTGCCACCCGGGCTCGATCTGCCCCAACCCGACCACCTTCGTGTGCGCGGTCGCGTCAAACGCATCGGCCACAACGGTGTCTTCGGGAAGAAGGAGTTCAATGCCCCGTTCCTTCGCCTTTTCCATCGCTTTCCGGGCCACCTCGATACCGCCCTCATCGAGGAGCGAATCGCCGATTTCGTAGCCCTGCGCCTTCATGAACGTGTACGCCATGCCGCCGCCGACGATCAGCGTGTCGACCAGGTTCAGGAGATTGTCGATCACCGTGATCTTGTCCGACACCTTCGCGCCGCCCAGCACCGCCGTGAGCGGCCGGTCGGGGCTCTGGAGCACTTTCGAGAAGTATTCCATCTCCTTCGCCACGAGATAGCCCGCCGCGCTCTTGCCGACGAAGCGGGTCACGCCCTCGGTCGAGGCGTGCGCCCGGTGTACGCTGCCGAACGCGTCGCTCACGTACACGTCGCCCAGCGAGGCCAGCTCTTTCGAGAGCGCCTCGTCGTTCTTCGTCTCGCCCGCGTGGAACCGGGTGTTCTCGAGGAGAATGATGTCCCCCGGCTTCATGGCGTCCACCGCCTGCTTCACCTCGGGACCCACGATGGCGTCCACCTTGGTCACGTTGCCCCCGACCAGCTCGCGGAGCTTGTCGGCGACGAAATCCATGCGCAGTTTCTGGTTGGCCTTGATGATCTTGGCCTTCTCTTCTTCCGATTCGGCCTTGTCGGGGTTCTTCGGGCGCCCGAGGTGCGACATGAGAATCAGCATGCCGCCGTTGTCGCGGACATACTGGATGCTCTTGAGCGCCGCGCGGATGCGCGTGTCGTCACGCACCGTGCCGTCGTCGTTCTGGGGCACATTGAAATCCACGCGCATGAGCACGCGTTGGCCTTTCACGTCGAGGTCTTCAATCATCAGTTTGGCCATGAGTCACACTCCACGAGGTTGGTGTGACGGGCCCGCGCGCCGCGCACGCGGGCCCGTGGTGCTGCTTCGTTCTTATGCCATCCGCTTCAACAGGTCGATGCAACGGCAGGAGTAACCCCACTCGTTGTCGTACCAGGAAATGACCTTCGCGAAATTGTCGCCCATCACCGTCGTGCACAGCGAGTCGAAAATGCTGGAATGCGGATTGCCGATCACGTCGCACGAGACGATCGGATCTTCGCAGTACTGCAGGATGCCCTTGAGGTTGCCTTCGGCGGCCGCTTTCATCGCGGCGTTGATCTCTTCCGCGGTCGCTTTTTTCTCGAGCTCGACCGCCAGGTCCACCACCGAACCGTCCTTCACCGGAACGCGCATGGCCATGCCGTCCAGCTTGCCGTTCAACGCCGGGAGCACCTTGCCTACCGCACGGGCGGCGCCGGTCGTCGTCGGGATGATCGACTCGGCGGCGGCGCGGGCGCGGCGCAGGTCGCTGTGGGGCATGTCGTGCACGCGCTGGTCGTTGGTGTACGCGTGGACGGTCGTCATGAGGCCGCGCTTGATGCCGAAGGTCTCGTGAAGCACCTTGGCCATCGGGGCAAGGCAGTTCGTCGTGCAGCTCGCGTTCGACACCACCACGTCGCTGGCTTTCAGCGTGTCTTCGTTGACGCCCATCACGATAATCGCGTCGACCGCATCCTTCGGGGGCACGGTCAGAAGCACCTTCCGGGCGCCCGCTTCAACGTGCATCATGCACTGTTCTTTCTTGCGGAACACGCCGGTGGATTCCAGCACCAGCGACACGCCGCTTTCTTTCCAGGGCAGTTCGGCCGGGTTCTTGATCGCCGTGACTTTGATTTCCTGACCGTCGACGATGATCGAATTCTCCGTGCTCTTGACGTCGCGCGAGTACACACCGTTGACGGAGTCGTATTTCAGCAAATGGGCAAGCGTCTTCGCGTCGGTCAAGTCGTTGATCGACTCTACGTCGAAGTTCTTGTCTTCCATGAGCAGCTTGAACACGTTGCGGCCAATCCGCCCGAATCCGTTGATGCCTACCTTAATTGCCATGGTGCGTTCCTTTCATTCGTTGCGAAACTCGCGATTGTTCGGTTGCATGGGGCCGTCCCCAGGTATTCCCTCTTCCAAACCGATACGGGTATCGGCCAATGGCTTTTGTGTATGCAGATGGGCGCGTCCGCTGGAAAGGGGGTTCCCTGGGACACTCCGTACGCGCCGCCCCCGGGGCTACAGACCGACCCTGGGGCATGTCGTTCAGACATCTCACCTGATATTCAAGCGGGTACTATGCCACAGTTGCGGAATCTAAGTCAAATGACCACACGGAAATGGACCGATCGCGGCCCGGTTCAGGCCGCCGCCCGTAACTCAGGCGCGTCAGTCGGCCCCGTCACGTGGCGTGCGATACGCCCTGGACGCCTTTTCGAACCTGCAAGTCCTGCGTGCGGAGCCATTCGATGGCATCGTTCAGCACAACCACGACGTGCGCCTCGTCCAGGCCGATGTGGTCGCTGTCGTACCAGATGATCTCCTTGGGCTCATGGGCGGCCTGGAAAAGGGCCTCGCCGCTCGCTGCGGGAACGAGGGTGTCGCGTGTGCCATTCTGGAACAACACCGGCCGCGGAGACGCCCACGCCACGTAACGGATCGGGTCGGCCGGCGCAAGAAAAAATGCGGCCAGACACACCGCCGGCTGCGTCCAGATGCCCAGAAGATCGCGCGTCTGCGGGCTGTCGAGCAGCAGTCGCAGATTGCCCCCGCCGTACACCAGCACCCCCGCCTGCAGGCGGGGTTCAAACGCGAACGCGGTGGACCCGGTGATCGCGCCGAAACTCGCGCCGACAAGATACAGCCGGTGCGCGTCAATGTCTTCACGGGTCACGAGGTAATCCACCAGCCGGCGGGTTTCGAGGACGGTCAGCGCGCCGCGGCGCCGCAGCGCCAGGGCCTCGGTTATCTTGTCCGCATCGTCTGCCAGACGACGCTCCCCCCGCGTGTACTGGTCAAAGGTGGCAATCGCGAACCCGCCCCCGACGAACTGCGGGGCAATCGTATCGATGAATTCCTTTTTCTGGCCGATACCGTGCAGGAAGATCACGCAGGGATACGGCCCGTCCCACGACCGGGGCGTTGCCAGCACCCCGGGCACCCGGTCCTCACCGGCCACTCCCGCAAACGAGAACTCCGTGCGCTGATACTCCGGGATCACCGCCGGAGGCTCTTCCTGAGCGTCAAGCGGAAGCGCGGGGTCATACCCCTTGTAGTAATCGGCATCCCAACGGGCCTTCGCCACGAGCAACAGGGCCGCCACCGTCACCAGCCCGAAACCCACCCAGAACGCAAGACTTCTATTCACTGTGCACACCTCAGATACCGATCCGTCTCCGATTGCCCCCCGCAAATGGGGACTATACCACGCTCAGGGCCGCGGATCGCAAAAAGCGCCCCGGCTCACGCGCGAGCCGGGGCGCTGTGCCCGTGTCGTGCTCTGCTTCAGGCCGGTTTCAGTTCCCGGCCCCGGTCAGCGCGCCCGCCAGCACGGCCGACGCCTCGTTGACCGGCTGCTCGCCCGGATACCGGACGAACTCCACATGGCCGTCCATGTACAGCACATTGCTGCCGCCGGGCACATGGTTGAAGTACTCGACGTTCGTCGAGAGCAGGTCCCACATCACGAATACCTCGCTCTGGGCATGCGCGCTGCCCGCGGCATTGTTGATGTCGGTGATCAGGAACCGCTCGATGCCTTCCCGAAGCCGATAAACGACATTGCCGCCGCTGTTCCCGTAACCGGCCCCGCCGGCGCCGACAAGATCCATGTCGCCATCCACATGGCCGGCCAGGCCCACGGGATCCAATCCGTACGGAGGCACATAGGCCGCGGCCCCCCCAATGAGCGCCGTCGCCCAGTACACAAACTGGGCCGGTCCTATGTCGGCGGGATCAATCTGTTCATCCGCATCCAGAAGCGGATTTACCACGTCGGCCAGAGGCGTCAGTGCCACGAGCGGCCCGTCCCAGGCGTCAAACATCCAGCCGTAGTACGTGTAGCTCTCGTCGGCCACGCGCATGCACGACCCGCCGTTCGTGTCATAGTCGCCGAAGCAGAACACCGCGTCGGGCGCCATGCCCGTGTTACCGCTCGAATTCACGTAGAGCCGGTCCTCGAAATCCGTGCCGGGATCCGAAGGACACCGCAATACCCACGGATCCGTCAGGTATTCGGGGTAAATCGACGGCACCATCGCGCAGAAGTCGAGGGCAACGCCCGCTTCCCCCGAGAAGTCGTTCGAGAAAAGCCCGACCTGCACCATGGGCCATTTTTCCCCTTTGCTTTCGTTCGCGTACATCTTGAAGACCAGCCCCATTTGTTTGAGGTTGTTGGCGCAGCTTGCCCGGCGGGCCGCCTCGCGAGCGCGGGCAAGTGCGGGGAGCAGGATGGCCGCCAGAATTCCAATGATTGCGATAACCACCAGCAGCTCGATCAACGTAAATCCCTGTCTGTGTCTCATCGGTACACCCTCCTTTTCCTACTGGACCACGCCCCAATTCCTTCCCCCACGGAAGAAATCGTTTACCATGTCCAGTTTGATATATAGTGAGCATTTTGTCAATATCTTCGCCTCTAATCCTGTTGTAATTATGTAACTTATTTTAATATAAACACTTATAGCTATAGAAAGACAGGAGAAACCGGTTCGGTCGTCGCCTGTTTGCTGTTGTGAGAACAGAAACAGGACATCCATGGAGTCGCGCGGACCGTTTCCTTGTTTCCAGGGGATTGGCTGAGGCGGATGTAATGGATTGGATGATGGAACTGGTACGGGCTGCGCGGATACCCGCGGCGACGTTCCTGCGGGCGCTTATTCGAGAGGAATGAACTGGGCGCTCACCTTTTCCCACAGGGCATGGGCGAGTTCTTTCCGGTCCGTTCCGGCGATGGGCTCGTCTCCAAAGCTCATGGCGGCTTCGCCGCCTCGAAGCCGCAAAATGCCCACGATGTGGTCTCTGAATGAGGTATCGGGACCCCAGTGTACGGCCTGGGAAGGCGGCGGATCGCCCGGCCGGGTGCGGTATCCGAGAATAGCGTAGTGGACGGGTATTTCGGCGCGCACCGCCGGTTCGAGCAGGGCGGGTTTGAAGGCCTGAACCGTCTTGCCGTCACCGATCCGGCTCTCGGCGAAGACATGGACGGCGAACCCCTCGCGCAGGGCGCCGGCGATGCGTTCGTTGATGCCGCCGACATCCGTGCGGCGCGTGCGGTTGACAAAGATGATGTCCATGTGGCGTGTCAGAAAACCGATGAAGGGCCACTCCGCTATGTCATGCCGGGCCACAAAGACGCCCCCGGTGACCGCCGCGATCAATACGCTGTCGATGGAGCTCAGATGATTGCTGACGGAGTAACTGCCATACCGCGGCGGGCGGCCGGCGATGCGGACCCGGAACCCGCCCATGCGCATCGCCGCACGGGCCCATCCGCGCACGAACGCGCTCCGCACGCGCAGTTCGGCCTCGCGGGAGTGCAGCCGTACCAGGTAGCGGCAGACCATGCAAAGCGCGAACATGGCGCACGTCCACGCCAGGATGATCACAGCGCGCCATGTCGCGCGGGAATTGGCCCAGAATCTGTTCACGTTTCACCTGTCCCCCATCCGGATTCACCACGGAGCAGCATAATGGCATATGGCCACCC
>Ga0116184_10004657_pt1 | contig 10759 bp, 6 predicted proteins | sample AD_JPNNA5_MetaG_FD_89886 | JGI IMG/M metagenome (GOLD analysis project Ga0116184, IMG submission 89886) | Active sludge microbial communities of municipal wastewater-treating anaerobic digesters from Japan - AD_JPNNA5_MetaG | ecosystem: Engineered > Bioreactor > Anaerobic > Digestate | place...
GCAGCAAAGAGAAAGGCTCCTGAACCGCAGGTGGGGTCAAGCACTTTGATGCCGCGCAGGGCTTTCCAGAAAGCGCGCAGTAATTCCGGCCCTTCACTGGCTTCCACCACATCCTGTGCAAATTGCTCTATGTCCAGGTTGTAAGTGATCAAGTCGTTGACTTCATGAATTTCACCAGTGCCAAGTTTTTGGACAAGGTCTTCATAACGCACTCGCCTTGCCACAACTTCTCGCCAAGTCTCTGTTGGAAGAGAATATTCTTCCAGTGCTGTCTTGTTCCAGTCCTGGCGTTTGGATACATTCTCAATCCCGGCTTGAATTTCAACCGGCAGAGAAAGGTCGCAGCCTTTTTGGACAGAGGGAAAAATATAGCGTCTGGGGTCAGAAGACAAAAGGCGCCAAACGGATTGCTCCCCCTTAAACGCAATGGCACAATCTTTTTGGGCTTGGTCAAGCAAATAGGGCAGGATAGTCGAACGGCTGATATACCCGGTGATGTCCTCTTTGGTGTAGTACGCTCCCATTTCTTTCTGGTTAATGTATTTTTCAAAAATGTAGCCTAACACATCCGGGTTGATCTCGCTGTCGTTGCGCAGCGGACGCTCATCCAGGTGCCAGCGGTACTGGTCAAAGAAATCAAACACGCGCTCAAAGGCAGCATCTGATATTTGGATCTTCTTTCCGTAGGCGATCTCAATTTGGTGCTGCTGGAAGATGCCGCCATTCAGGTAAGGGACGTCCCCTAAAAGCCTTCTCATTTCTGGCTTTCGCTCTTTTTTGTTCATCGCAAAACCCTCAAAAAAGAGGGGACAGAGAAAGTCGGTGTAAAAGAGGTCTTGTCCTTTACCTTTACTTTCAATCAACTTTGAGCGGAGATAGTTTTCGTCACCGTCAAGGAATTGTTTCTTTTGGATGAAATACACGAACATTAACCGGTTCAGGGTGACCGAGACATACCAACGCTGCATCCCTTCATCAGGGATCCCCTTCAGGAACCGCATAAAAGCGGCGTGTTCTTCTCGAAAACGATCATAAAAGCGGCGGGTGACTCGCTCTACATCAAACGTAGCCCGCACACGGCTCGCGACATCGATAATCCCCAGACTTTCTTCCTCTTCAAGCGTAAAAACGAGCCCCTGGAGACGTTCCAGCAGTGCCTGACCACTTTGACCTTGATAATGCTCATATTCACGGCTGGTGGTTGGGCGGCCAGGTTCACGCCGCACCCACTGCCAGATTTGTTTTGTATAATCTACGTTGGTAAAAATCAGAATATGTTCGTGGATCAATTTGCGCAATTGGGTTTCGATTTTTCTTCGATCAGCATAATCCGGGATTTTTCCGGAATCCAGGGGTGAACAGATCAAAACGGTCAGTCCGCGCTTTTGGGCAACCGCGGTCAGGTGAAGCTGGTCGCCATTGTATTGGATATCTAAATCGGATATGGGATGATCCCATCCCATATCCTCAATAAAAAGTTTTCTAAAGTTGGAGGTTTGCAAATGTTGGCGAGCGCGGTTGAGATCAAATGTCATCTTATTCCCTCATTTTATTTATTGGATAATCCCAGTGAACATATGATTTGAGGATCTTTTTCTTCCTGTTCCTCTGTAATAATACACAGCCGGTCTTCACTCCTGAGGGTGACAACCAACTCAGCTAGTTGAAAATCCTGAATTCCGCTGCGCAGCAGGCGGTTGAGTGTGTCTTTCGCACCTTCGCGCAATGGGAAGCGGTAAATATCATCGATCGTTTTCAATAGCTCCTGGCTTACAAACAAGGTGCCTTTATTTTCATCCGCGAATCGTTTCAATCGTTCATAGACCCTGAATCGTGCTCCGGAAGGCCGGCCTAATTGTCCACCTGTGGATTTTTCGTTGGTCAGGATTAGTTCAACACCTTTGCGGACCAGGTCATGATGGTTTTCTTGACGGGGAATAGCCGGAGTATCAGGAGTGCATTCTGCAGCTCGTAGGATCTCCAACTGGCTTTCGGTGACGTTGTTTCCGTTTTGATCCACCCAGGCTAATGAATCATTACCCTCACCGGTTCGTGCGTAGACCAGCACTCCATTTGGATTTCGTGGTGGTGCTGAAACATGTTCTTTGGTTGAGAAAACCAGGGCGGGTAATTCTTCAATTGTTTTCCGTAAGCCTGGGTTCTGAGTGATGGCGTTGTTCCAGATCTGATAGGCATAAGAGGAGAGATCAACCTCCGTATCGTCGTCTCCATCCAGAATGCCAGCCTTTTCATTGTATAAATCTGCCACAACCCTATCGTTGAGATCGTCTTCAAAGAAAGCTTCATCCGTTCCAACGACTTCAGCGTTTTCTTTAAGTCTCTTCCTCACCCTGGCTCGCAGGCGGATGATTTTCTCAACCCCTTCGGCAGGCAAGAATGAATAGCACAGGATTTCATCTGACTTTTGGCCGATACGGTCAACACGGCCGGCTCTTTGGATGAGCCGTACGATTGCCCAGGGTAAATCGTAATTTACGACAATATAGCCATCCTGAAGGTTTTGACCTTCGGAGAGCACATCGGTGGCAACCAGAACGCGAAGTACTTGTTCGGGCCTAATTTGCTTCTCCACTTCATTTGCGATTGGGCTAAAGCGCAAGGCAAACGAAGTTGGATCATCTGCGCTTCCTTCTACGCCTGCCAGGTGTGTGACACCACTGTCTTTTAAACATTTTTCGAGATAACGAACCGTGTCTGCAAATTGTGTAAAAATGATGATCTTTTTGTCAGAATGGGTTTTATTGACTAAATCCAATAACTTTAAAAATTTTGTGTCTTTTCTCCAATTCCATTCATGGCACTGCTCTAAAACCTGGATCAAATTTTGAGCATCTTCTCTCAGGTGTTTTTTCAGAGAAGGGCTGAAAAATCCGCTGCTTAACCAGTCAAATCGCTTCTTGTAAGTTCTTGCGTAGGAATCATAGATTTCTTTGGCTTTTTTCTGGTAATCATTTTCGGTTCGGACACCACTGACAAAATTCCCAGCAAGGGTCTCGTCTACCATTTCCTCTGGAAGTTCGTCTTCGTTGGGGATATCAAAGAAATTCGTATCTTCGATATCTGCGTCGTTTAGTCGTGTATCCAAGAGACCAACATCCTGCGTTCCGATCGGTAATGGCAGATTGTTCTCCAGAGCATGTAAAAAGATGTAATTCCGCAAAATGTGGCGTTGAACGGACTCCAGGAATACTTCACCGCTGCTTTCCATGCGTTTGAACAGGTTTGTTCTGCAAAAGCCCATCAATCGTTTTCCAGCGCGAGACAGGTTATCGAGAATTTCTTTCTCGCTTTTTGATGCCTGGTTTACGATTCTTTCATTGATGTAGTTCCCCAGCCCATATCTCGGTAAGTTAAGATTGTTGATTGTGTCAACTATATCGTCGGAATACAACCTGGCATATTGATCATTCGGGTCTGCGTCATTTACCTCAAACTTAACTGTTTTAGGGAAGCGGGTTGGAAAATAGGAACGACTGCCATCATCAAGCGTGAGAAAGCGTCTTCCAGAATCAGGATCAAGTTCGGCGTAATTCTGAATGATAAAGCTGCGTGTTCTGCGAACCATGTAAAGCCGCATCAGTTCACGCCAGTCGTCAGCAAATTCACTTTTTTCAAAAGCAGCAAGTGTCCGTGGAGAGCATTGAAATTTGCGAATGAATTCAGTTTCTCCCAGCTCTCGAAGCAGCTTTTCTGGTTTTACTCCGAGTTCCTTATCTTCTGGAACAAACAGCCTGAGCTGATTAGAGAGATCCAGATAGGTTTTATTGTAAGGGGTGGCCGAGAGAAGGATACACCGGCATTCGTTTTTATCAATGTATTCGCGAATGATTTTATAACGCTTTCCTTCTCTGTTGCGCAGATTGTGGCTTTCGTCAAGAATGACCATTCGGTAACGCTTCAAATTGGGCAATACTTGTTGCACACGGCTGACCGAAACTACTTTTGCCCTCATCCGGTATTGTTCTTGATATTTCTCCCACATACTGACCAGGTTCTTGGGGCAGAGGATTAAAGTTTCGAAGTCCTGATCGTCTTCAAAAATCCGGGCAACTGCAGTTGCCATGAGGGTTTTACCCAAACCAACAACATCACCGATTAAAACTCCGCCGCGCTTATTGAGGTGATGTGCTGCGATCTTCACCGCAGCTGTTTGAAAAGCAAACAATCGATTGCCAAAATCCTTTGGAATGCGAAATTCATTCAATCCCGCCCGGGCTTCCTGTGAAAGGTGGTAAGCCATTTTGATATAGATTTGGTAGGGTGGAATCGTTTCCTCTCTCGCCCAACTCTCCTCTATGATTTTGGCCAATTCTTCTGAGATATCAACGGTTCCCCAATCATCCCAACGATCATCGAACCATTTCGATAATTTCTGGCTGGCGTCGCTATCCAGGACATCCACATTCAATTCACCCTGAGCAGAAAGCCCCGCTAGGGTTAGGTTGCTGCTTCCAACGTATCCAATAATCGGATTGAAAGTGTCATTTCGGAAAAGCAGATATAGTTTCGCGTGCAAGGGGTGTTGAAGGAATAACTTAACGACCACTTTTCCAGCTCGAATCTGGCTGGCTAATCTGCGAAGGGAAACCTCATCCTGGTTTGAAGGAGCTCCTATCGTTAATTGATTTCGAAATTCTTCAGCTAATTTCTTTTTCAAGCGCAGTTTTGTTGAGTTATCCAATTCTCCTTCGGACTTAATAAATTGATAATAAGTGCGAAGTTCGTCTTGGGGTAAGCGTTGCATGCCAACTAAAAGCCGAACGCATTGACCATCACAACCAGTCCAAGAATCAATGTGCTCTCCAATTTCATTCCAACCTCGAAGATTAAAATAACCAACGCAAAAATCAGCTCGATAGGAGGCATTTAGTGCTTCTCGGAGGTCTGGAAGAAGATGTAAAGCAATATTGTCAAATATTCTAGGCATAGTTTAGATTCCTATCGTTGAATAGCACCTTAGTTGGCTGCGGTTTGACTATGAATTTCTCTTTGTTTTATCCAATCCAGGATTTTCTCTCGTCTGAATCGCCAATGTTTTCCCACCTTGAATCCAGGAAGTACCTTGTCTTGGGCAAGTTTGTAAATTGTCGAAAGAGGGATGCGTAAGTAAATTGAGACTTCTTCAGCCGTCCAGAACTCATCCATCTCGGCCATTTTCCCTCACTCTCAGTAACCAATTATTATCACAGATACTCCAATTATTATAGCAAAGATAGAAAAATGTATATTCAAAACTTCTTTGAAGTCGTAAACCTAAAAGTAATTAATGAATCCAAGACAGATTTGTAATCCACATCATCTATATATGACGAATTAAATTTATTGTTGAAAATTAGCAATACTGATAAGTTGCTGCAATGGAATATTTGTAAGTTTAATTAACCGTTTTTCCAGATCTTCTCATTTCTTCCCCTTCACAATGCGTTTCGCTTCTTTTTCAAAATCACTCATGTAGTTCCGATCCTGTTCGATGCGGAAATGGTCGTATTCTTCTTGAGCCAAACGGGTCGCAACTTCATGGGATACTTTTCCTGGGTTGTGAAGAATATCGTATTCATTGAATTCGAGAAAAGCATCCAGCTTTTGCACCCAATCCTGCATGTGCATTGGGATGGCTCGCTCGGCTTGGTTTTCGGCATAATCAAGATACATTGTCACAATACGTTCGAGACTTTTTATTTCTTTTTCCGTCATGTAGTTCTTAGTAATAGCCAAATCTGATTTGAGGATCTTACCATTAGGAGCGTTTTTCCATGTGGTCAAGCCCATATTCGGAAGTGAAGCTTTAGCCCGTTCGGCAATGATCTCCGCTGCAGTCTTGCCTGCGATTGCCCAATGGAGCTTATTCTGAACGGTCTGGAAAAAGGTTTTCGTAATTTCGGCAGTGGGGGAGTAATCAATACTGCACTGTTCGTAGATATCAGTGATCTTCAAATAGAAGCAACGATCACTGGCACGGATCTCACGAATCCGTTCGAGCAGTTCATTGAAGTAATCTGGTCCAAAGCGTTTATTCAACTTAAGGCGTTCGTCATCGAGAACGAATCCTTTGACAATGAACTCGCGCAGTGTTTGTGTAACCCAAATACGGAACTGGGTTGCCTTAAGGCTGTTCGCTCGGTAGCCAACAGCAATAATGGCATCTAAATTATAAAGATCTAAATCTCGTGCTACCGTTCGTTCTCCTTCTGTTTGAACTATTCGAAATTTCCGAATAGTTGCCTCTTCTCTCAATTCATTGGATTTGAAAATTTCTTTTAAGTGATAGTTAATAGTGTTTACTTCCACGTCAAAAAGTTCTGCCATGCGACGTTGACTTAACCAAAATGTCTCATCTTGAAAAACCACTTCAACTTTGGTTATTCCCTCAGGGGTGGTGTAAAAAATTATTTCGCCTTCTCGCGGGGGTGGATTATCTGCCATTGTTTACATTTTTCTCTGTGCGATTTCACAAGTACATTTTTGCTTCTTCACAGTAATTATCTTACATGAAAATTGCATAAGTGAGTATGCTTTGAAAATATTTGCCTAAAAATTTACAAAGCTCTCAATACTTTGAAAACGAATTTTCATTGTCCCCCTAGGATCACGCCCTTACACTTTGTACAATAAGACCAAGTAATCAACACAGATTAATCGTCGCTGAAATCGTTTGGACTTTCTTATTATCGTTGGAGCGACCTTGCCAGTAATTTTTGGCAGGTCGTTTTGTTTTCTACAACAGAGAGGAGGTGGTTTTCGGAAAAAATCATTTGAAAGATGAAATACATACGCCAGCCACGCCAAACCCTTAAGCATGTGGCATGGCTGGCGGGTCTCAATCACTCATACTGAAAGGATTATGAATGGAAGAAGGAACGACCCAATTTACCAATTTGCTCACTGGCGAGGAGATAGCCAAAATTCTGCATGTTTCGCGTGCGTATGCTTATCAACTCATGCGCCAACGGATCATTCCAACAGTCAAGATCGGACGCAGTGTTCGAGTGCGGCCGGCAGATCTGGAGGAATTCATTGCCAGGAATTTAGGACAAAACAGCCTAATTGCTGGACGTAATAGACAGAACTGATGTTCCAATTTCAAGAAAGGATGCTACAATGATTTGTAACAACCGCACCTTAATAAATGAATATCGAGAAAAACGTGGATTGCTGCCAGATGTTTCGCAACAGGAGGAAACAATGACTCAGCAATCCAGAAAAAGCAAAACCAGGCATCGTGGACACAACGAGGGAAGTGTTCGCCCAACTCCCAATGGAACCTGGCGGGCTTGGGTAACGTTGAAATCCGGGAAGAGGATCAGTAAGACACTTCCTACCAAACCTGAAGCTCGTGACTGGTTACAGCAGAAGATGATAGAAGCAGAAGAAGCACTCGATGCGGAGAAGACACTCGGAGAGTACATGATGGGGTGGTTTGAAAACCATTCCTCGCAGTTGAAAGAATCCACCCGCTGCGATTACAAGATCATCATTCACAAGTACATCCTGCCGGCACTGGGGGAGGTGGTTTTGAATACGCTGCACCGGTCGGTGTTTGACTCTTTCTATACCAACCTGCGAAGGATACCGGTTGGTGACACACAAATCCGTTACATCCATCGCATTCTTCACAAAGCACTGCAGGACGCGGTCGATGACCGAATACTGACCTTCAACCCATGCGAAGGGGCCAAGGCACCCAAGAAGCAACGCATCCATCGAGTTTATTGCCCGTTGAATGAGGAGCAAAGCATTCTCTTGATGAACCAGGCGATGGGAACCCCTCTGGAAGTGTTAATCCACTTGGCTCTCAAGACAGGCATGCGGCAAGGTGAGTTGTTCGCCCTGAAGTGGGAAGACGTTCTATGGGAGACACAGCAGATTCACATCCAGCGCAATTTACAGCGCGTCCTTCGGGAGGGCAAACAGGTACGCACCTTCAGCACTCCCAAAACTGCAACCAGTGACCGCAAGATCATGGTTGGTGAGAAGACTCTCAATGCGCTTAGGGCTCAAAAAAGAGTGGTTCAACAGAAGAAAGCGCTGGCGAAAAATTGCTGGCAGGAAAACGATCTGGTCTTTCCTTCCAGCACTGGCACTCCGCTGAATCAAAGCAACGTTCTGAAACAATATGGAGAGATTCAGAAGGCGGCAGGACTGAAACACATCCGGTTTCACGACTTGCGCCACATCGCCGCTTCGATCATGCTCAATCATGGCATCCAACTTCTGACAGTCTCTTACATCCTTGGGCACTCACAACCTTCAACCACACTTAACATGTATGGTCATCAGTTCAGCGCCATGGAGTTGCAAGCAGCCTGTCTGATGGATGACATCTTTGATCAACCCCAACTTCAACCGCAAACTCAACCCAGTCCGTTGCCTGTGGAGTATCTCTCAGTCTCGAATCTTAAAAAATGATTTATCAATCTTAAGAAAAGTTGAGAGAAAATCAAAAAGTTTTGCACGTTTTTTGCACGTTTTTCTGCCCAAATATAGCAATCGGACGGCATAAACCACCATATATGCCGTCCGACTACCTTGAAACCACTGTATATAGGCGCCCCCGGCGCGGCTCGAACGCGCAACCTACTGATTCGAAGTATAAGGCTTTTCTTGCACCCAGTACATATGGTGGTTTGAATTGCATTGAGTGCCTATATATGGGGGTAAAAACGGATTTTGGTGCATAAAAAGCATCAAATTGCACACAAATTGCACAGAATTGCACACTTTTTTTGGAGTGACATAAGGTGGGTTGAATAAAGAATAATTACTGGTATCCAAAGATCCGTTTAAGTATTGAATTGAATTTATGTGAAAACCAGAATCGGAATGCACATTAAAAATGTTATCCGATTCAGAATTGATTTTAAAGTGGAAAAATTAGCAAGTGATTAATAAAAGGAAGAAGCTATTAGAAAAAAGCGAAATTTACTTTCCATAGGCAACTGCACCAGCTAATAAGAATCTCGCATCTCTAAATTGCGATATTCCAACGAAAAATCCCAAAGGATCCTCCATTTTGATCGAATCTCGAAGTGTCAAGGAAGATTCGGCGCATTTCTGTGAGCCCATTTTTAGAATGTAATCCACGGCTTGTAATTCAATAGGGGGAGTATCAACACTATAAACACTGCACGCCTTTTCAAATGCATCTAATTCTGAAATTAATGTTTGAATCCAGGTTGGATTTGTGAATGAGTCAACAGTATAAAGATCAAGTAAGGAATTTAGGTCTTCAGTAGCAGGGCTGCAATCCACCACATAATTACTCATAGCTTCTTCTGATTTTTGTTCCTCCATTGTTTGCGTGGCGCTCGAATTTGGAGGAGTGACATTGGCTAAACTTGAGGCAAAATAAGAAGTGCCAATTAATAAATTAGTAGCATCTCTGAATTTAGAAATTGCTGCGAGAATTATTGTTTTTTCCTTAATGTTTATTCCCTCGTGGAAAAGGGAGATTGCCTCTGGAAATTTTTGACTCGTTAATGCTCTCATGTATAAAACTTGTGATGGATAGTGGTTGCTATCAGAAATGGCTAAGTTGGTGCAGCTATTCTCTACGCTATCCAATTTTGTGTTCAGATTTGCTATCCAGTTTTTATCTTCCAAGGATTGGTCGGTAAAGGTATTTATTTGTGCAACAAAACTATCGGCTGATTTACCGCAATCTTCTAAAAACTCATTTAATGAAACACCTGGTATTTCTGGAGTTGGACTGATTGAAAGGGTGACTGAACTATGTGGAGTGTTGACTAATGTGTTTTTCGGTGGAAGTGTCTCTATGTTGACGTTTTTGTTATTTTTTGATAACCATTGAAATATCCAGATTATTCCAGCGAAAACGATAACAGTAATTAGTATTCTTAACAAGCGGTTGTTGTTCATCTTCCCTCCAAACAGTATTACAAAATTATATCCTTTTTTTGATTTATGATGATAGTTTAGAAAGTAGAGTCAAAATCCAAGATTCAACCGTTGAAAATTTCATATCACCCGGATTCCACGTCGCCAAATCAGTCAAATTGGAGAATTTGGATAAAACCCCCACTTTAGGTGAAATAACAGGCGTTTTGAATCAATATTACATGAATTTACAACCAAAATAACCACTTTTCTCCCACTTTCGATGTTTTTTTCGGTAAATCGCACTAAACAAGATTTCACTAAAAAAGTGAATCGGATATTTTTGGTAGAGATACCATGTTAAAATTTTTTAGGATAAGAAAACCTGCTGTGAGGATACTACCGTGATCAATAAAATCGAATTCTCTGCCAAAAATCTTACTTCCAATGCCGGGTTATTTTTACTGCTCGAACACACCAACAAGAACGGGATTTTTGACCTGATTGATCACGATCTTGTTTTTGAGAATGCCTCCACCAACAAAATTAAAATGAACCACATCAAGACCATGCTCTGTGGTAATTTCATTGGGATTGATAAGCTGGAACGATTGAAATTGCTGCAAAGCGATCCGTTGATCAATGAATTTGCCATCTCGATCAAAGAACCGGAAACAGTATCAAGATTTTTAGGGAATTTTAGTTACAAAACCACCCACATGCTGCGAGAAATCACTTTCAAGGTCTTCAAAAAGCTGTTGAGAAAGAAAAAACTAAAATCTATTACCATTGATATCGACAGCAGCGTGGTCAACGTGGAAGGCCACCAGGAAGGTGCTGTCAGAGGATACAATCCCAAAAAGCCTGGGAGCAACTGTTACAACATACAGTTCGCCTTCTGCGA
>Ga0116184_10004662_pt1 | contig 10753 bp, 10 predicted proteins | sample AD_JPNNA5_MetaG_FD_89886 | JGI IMG/M metagenome (GOLD analysis project Ga0116184, IMG submission 89886) | Active sludge microbial communities of municipal wastewater-treating anaerobic digesters from Japan - AD_JPNNA5_MetaG | ecosystem: Engineered > Bioreactor > Anaerobic > Digestate | place...
AATTAATAACTCCTAATACAAAGTTTTTTGTTAATCCAACTGGAAGATTTGTTATAGGGGGACCTTTAAGCGATACTGGCATGACGGGTAGAAAAATTATTGTCGACACTTATGGTACACTTGTTCCACATGGCGGAGGAGCTTTTTCTGGTAAAGACCCAACAAAAGTGGATAGATCCTCTGCATATATGGCAAGATATCTTGCTAAAAATGTTGTAGCTGCAGGTATAGCAAAAGAATGTATAATACAACTATCTTATATCATAGGTGAGAGCCAGCCAATTTCTTTCCTACTTGAAACAAATAATACAAGTAAGGTTGAAGATGTTAGAATTAGAGATACCCTTGCAGAATTAGTGGATTTGACCCCTCAAGGTATAATAGAATTTCTTGATTTAAGAAAACCAATATATAGAAATACCTCCATATATGGTCACTTTGGAAGAGAAGATCAAAACTTTAATTGGGAAAAAATTGATCTTGTTGATACTTTAAAAGAAAAATTGCTCTAAATGAATAAAATGTGAAATATGCTTCTGTTCTACCAAAAGATTATCCTACATTAAATAACCAAACATTTACTTACTGTATTCCTCTGCATTTAGAAAACGATATAAAGATTGGTAGCAAAGTATTAGTTCCTTTTGGCTTAAAAGGAAATTTAAGAATGGGGTATGTCCTTGATATTACTAATAAAAAAGATGATTCTTTATTAGTTAAAGAAATTTATTCAGTTGTCCCATCAAGCTACATACCGTCTGATAATGATATAAGATTCCTAAAGTTTGTTTCATTATATTTCTTCATACCGCTTTCAAATATTTTAGAAATTGCTCAACTTTTTCCAAAAGAAGAAAGAATAGAAAAATTTTATTTTGTAGATAGTGCTAAATTAGTTGATATTGGTAAAATAAGAAACAAGGATAAAGTAGTAAAATACCTGCTATCACATAAAAAAGGCTTTAAGGAAGAACTATTTAAAAATAGGTTTAGGCTTAAAAAAAATTCTACAGTGCTTAGAAACCTCGTTCAAAAAGGTATAATATATGAGAGTTACTTAATAAATGATTCTGTTAAAAACAAAGCAAAGAAAGAAAAAATATTTTCTCCAGCTATATATCTCCTAAATGGACTTAATTTAGAAGAAAGAGTTAAAAAATACATTGAACTTATACAAAATAATGACTTAAAAAATGTTTTAATTATCGCTCCCAATATACTCTCGCAAAATAAAATAAAAGATTTAATTATTAAAGAAAATAAAAATTCTGAAACCAAAATAATAGCCGGTTCAAAGTTTTCAATTCTCAACGTAAGAGATAAATTTGATCTAATTATAATTGATGATCTAATAAATAATGAATACAAAATAGATAAACCTATAGACTTCGATCTTGAAAAAGTTGCTACAGTAAGAGCCGCTGAATTAGGCGAAAAAATTATTTTTGGTAGCTTTATACCAACAGTAGAATCTTTCCAGAGTCTAAAATTAGGAAAAATTAAACATATCAAGGTAATGCCTGATGTTTCCATTAAAAAAGTTTTAAACTATCCAGAAATCAAAATATTAGATTTAAGAAAAGAAATTAGAGAACATGGCTATTTTGATATTCCATCTACTGTTGTTAGGGAAATGAAAAATACTTTAAAAAATAAAGGTAAATGCCTTATTCTCATTAACAGAAAAGGATACTACAACATGTTAATTTGTAAGAATTGTGGTTATGTTGTTAAGTGTCCACTATGCTCGATTCCTTTGACATATCATATCGAAAACAAAAAGCTAATTTGCCGTTATTGTGGACATACTCAAGAAGAATTTTACACCTGCTCCAAATGTGGTGGAGTGAGTATGAGATACGCAGGCGCAGGAACTGAAAGGTTTGAAAAAAAGGCAAATCAAATCTTTAAAGATGCAAAAGTAATAAGAGTTGACAGAGAAATTTATAAAAAAAATCCTTATGAAGTATCAGATTATCAAATTGTCATTGGCACAACGCTGACACTTTCTCTTCTCGATTTTAAGGATATTGACCTTGTTGCATTAATGGGGATTGATTCTCTGATTAATATGCCTTCTTTTGATTCATATGAAGAAACTTTATATCTCATAGCGAGAATTTACGAAAAACTACTTTCTCCTAATAAATTGAAAAAAATAATTATACCGACATTTACTCCGCATTCATCTATTTTTCTTGAAATAAATGAAGGAAACATTAAATCATTAGATAAATTCTATTCAGCAGAGCTTAAAGAAAGAAAAAAATTAAATTATCCTCCATTTGTTGACTTTTTTCAGATAGATTTAGAAAGTCCTCAGAAAGAAAATTTACCTGAGAAGGTTAATAAACTCTTAGATAAAATTAAAGTATTAAAAAATATAGAAATTGTAAATACTAAACCACTGTTAGCACAAAGCCCACTTGGTATATATAAGGGGAGAATTACAATAAAAAGTAAAAATATTTTGAACGAAAGGTTAAATTTAGGAATAATAATAGAAGAAACTAAGAAAAGCGAAAAGATTGATATTAAAATTAAAAATTTAGGATGATTTTATGGAAATAATAAAGTATGGTAACCCAATTTTAAGAAAAAAAGCAAAATCTATAAATAAGATAGATAAAAGTATAAGGGATTTAATTGTTGCTATGTTTGATACAATGCATAACGCAAACCCAAAAGGAATAGGGCTATCTGCGCCACAAATTGGATTGCCAATACAATTAATAGTCATTGAAACTGAGCCCAATAAACAATTAAGCCTAATAAATCCTGAAATAATAGAAAATAGAGGAAGAGATAAAGCTTTGGAAGGTTGCTTAAGCATTCCTGGAGTATGGGGGAATGTTACTAGGGCAAAAAAAATAAAAGTAAAAGGAATAAATCCTAACACTTCAAAAAAAATTATAATTGAAGCAGAAGGTATCTTAGCAAGAGCAATTCAACATGAGGTAGACCATTTAAATGGCATATTATTTACTGACTATATTGAGAGAGTCGAAGATCTCTATGTTGATGAAGGATTTACAATACCAGAGAAACTTCGCCAATATTATAAATTGAGAAAATGATTAATGTTATTTTCTTTGGTTCAGATTCTTTTTCTATACCGATTCTTGAATTCCTCTCAAAAAAAACCAATTTAGTATGCGTTGTTACTACAGAGGACAAACCAAAGGGAAGAGGAAAAAAGACTCAACCTAACATAATAAAAGATTTTGCGTATTCAATAGGCATAAATAAGATATTAACTCCTCCAGATCTCACAGATAAGGATTTTCTAAATGAAATAGCAAACCTTAAGCCAGATCTATTGGTTACTGCATCATACGGGAAAATTTTACCCAAAGATTTGCTTACAATACCGAAATACGCTTCAATAAATATTCATCCATCTTTACTTCCATTATATCCTGGAGCAGAACCAATATTCTGGCAAATAGCTAAAGGAGAAAAAGAAAGCGGAGTAACGATTTTTGAAATGAATTCTAAAATTGATAGTGGAGAAATAATACTTCAGGAAAGTATTCAAATTGATCAAGCAGATAATTACGAGGATGTTTTAAAAAAACTTACCGAACTATCAATTAAACTACTTGATAAATTATTATATTTGATTGAAGAAGGTAAACCTTTACCTAAAATAAAACAAAAAGAATTAAAAGTGTTTTACGCAAGGAAAATTACCAAAGAAGACGAAAGAATTGATTGGAATAAGCCCTCTCAAGAAATAATCAATAAAATAAAGGCTTTCTCTCCAAAAATAGGAGCTTATACATTATTTAAAGGAAGAAGAGTAAAAATTTACAAAGCGAAAATAGCAGAATATATAGAAGAGAACTTAAAGCCAGGGGCAATTTCTATAAAAGGTACTAATATTATTGTTAAGACAGCTGATTCCTTCGTGAGCATAGATTTTTTAAAACCAGAGGGTAAAAAAATCATTTCTGCAGCTGAATTCATAAATGGTTACCTTAAAAACATTAATGAAGCTAAATTTGAATAAATTATTTTCATTCAACAAATGAATAATGATCCACAAAAAGATGTAAAGCTAACAAATAAGTAAGATTGATAATTTAAGTTTAATTATAATTAAATTCAAACAATTTTTTTAGAAATGATTGAAGTTGCAATATTTGAAGATATTAATTTATTACTTAACTCTAGGCATTTGCAGTTGATAACTTTTTCCGAATAAAGATTAGGTTTATTAAGCGATTAGAAGAAAAAATAATTCTTAAAACCAGTTTTAACCAGTGTTTTATCATAAAAATTGAAGTTCCTCCAAAAACTCGACAAAGAAACAGGAGAAGTTAATATAGTATTAAGATTAATTGGGCAGCTACAATCTTAAATATTAATGCAAGTGGATAAACACTTGCATAGGATAGATTTACAAGCTCTGTCTTTGATTTAGCATTAGCTGCATCCAAAGCAGGTGGGTTTGTCATCAATGCGCTCAATGCTCCCATAATTGAAGGCAAATTCATTTTAAATATAAAAATCATGATCAAAAGGCTGACCAATAACGTAATTACAGTTATTGTGGCACCACTTAAAAATAGTATTAATCCTTGAGTCTTTAATATTTTTACGATATTTGCGCCAGCTGTTGTTCCTACTCCTGCAAGAAATAACATTAATCCGATTTCTCGTCCAAAATTTATTGTAGCCTTTGGAACATATATGTAGAGCTTTCCTATTCTTCCAAAATGTGCAATTAAAAGGCTAACAATAAACACTCCTCCTGCTGCTCCCAACTTTAACTGCATTCCACCAGGTAAATTTAATGGAATGCTTCCAACAAGTACTCCGATAAATAGTCCCAAAAGATATGGCATCATATTTATTTCATCAATACTTTTAGTATTACCCTGAAAAACCTTCATTAAGTTATTTAGGTCAGATTCTCTACCTACAACTTTAAGAATATCTCCTATTTCTAATGTTAAATCTCCGTATGGTGTCATTTCGATATCATCTCTTTTAATTCTCGTAACTACAACATTATATTTTTCAAATAGGTTAAGATCTTTTAATTTTTTGCCAATACAAGATTTTTCTCTTATTTCTATTTCAAGTGTTGTTATATCAGTTTCTGAATCAAACGATATAGATATTTCTCTTCCTAAAATATGTTCTAATTTTTCCAATTCTTCGAGACTACCTACAGCTCTTACAATATCTCCTTTCTCGAGTACAAAATCAGATGTTGCAATAAAAACTTTGTTATTTCTTTTAACTCTTGATATTGTTGCATTAATGGATCTATGTGGATTTATTTGACTAATTTGCTTACTAAAAACATATGGTTTTTCAACAACAAAGTGCTTTACAAATAACTTTGGAATAATTTCTTTTTCCTTTCTAATCCATTCGAGTTCCTCTTTTTCAACATTTCTTTTTAAAATTGTTGGAAGAAATTGAATCAGAAGGACAGTCCCTATCATGCTAAAAGGATAAGCAATTCCATAACCGGCTGTAACATTATCAATGCTACCTTTTGAGAAACGACTTACTACTTCCATTGCAGCTGCTAAAGCAGGTGTGTTCGTAAGAGCACCAGTGTACAAGCCAACTGACAAATCAATTGGAATCTTTATAAAAAATGTAAGCAAACAAACTAATATAGCTGCTATACCGGATGATATGAGACTTATAGATATAAATCGAAGTCCATTCATTTTAAACATTCTGAAAAATCTTTTTCCAACCGAGAGCCCTACAGAGTAGACGAAAAGAATCAAGCCTAAATCCATAATTTCGGAGGATATTTTAATTCCAAAATATCCAAGGATTATCGAAATTAAAAGAATTCCTGTGTTGCCTAAAGAAATCCCTTTAAATTTTATTTGCCCTAATAAATAACCTAATGCAAGAATTAAAAAGAGATAAAGCATATTCTGATTTTATCATTAACTGTTTTTATGGCAACAATCCCTGATATTAGTTGTAAATTTTGTTCTTTCTTGGCAATTTACAAAAAAGGTCAACCTCTAAAATAAATTAAGGTTGAGAAGAAGACCATGGAGGCACCCATTGTTCATCCAAGCACTTAACATTGACTTTTCTCCCCTCAGAAATTTCTTCTGTTTTTCTTTTTACATCATTGACCATATAGGAAGCTAAAGGGCAGCCTGGAATCGTAAGAACCATATCGATATTTATTGCTTCGTCCGTAATTTCCACATTTTTAATCATATTCAGGTCAATTACACTCATTCCTATTTCAGGATCCAATACTGCTTTTAGAGCTTCCCTAACTTTTTCTTCTGAAACCATTTTTATTTCCTCCTTAATTTATCAAGTCCTCGCTTGACTTAGCGCTTAATCCCTTGCTTATACAAATATTTGTTAAAACTTTCTTAGGTCCGACCTCTATAAATTCTTTTGCTCCACGTGCTCTCATTGTATCGAGGCTCTTATTCCATAAAACAGGATTATTTAGTTGATAAATAAGATTTTGTTTTATAATTAAAGGGTCAGCATGAACCTCTCCATCATAATTTTGAACAACTGGAAATTTTGGTTTAGAGAAAGTAAATTCGTTTAATTTTTCTGCAAATTTTTCCCTCAATGGAAGCATGAGCGAAGAGTGAAAGGGTGCCGACACATTAAGTTTTTTAACTATTTTTGCCCCTTTTTCCTTCGCGAGAATACAAGCTTTATCTAAAGCTTCGTTAACACCTGAAATAACTATTTGATCAGATGAATTAAAATTAACAGGCTCTACTACTCCATACTTAGAGGCTTTTAAGCATATTTCGTAAACAACTTCTTCCCTCAATCCTATAATGGCAGCCATGCAACCAGGTATTGCTTTTGCAACTTCTTCCATAATTTTTCCTCTAAATGAAACAATTTTTAAACCATCGTTGAAACTGAAAAATTCAGAAGCATATAATGCAGAAAACTCTCCTAAACTATGACCAGCTACAATAAATGGAATTATTCCTTTTTCTTTTAAAATTTCAAAATAAATTGCACTAACAGTATATAGAGAAGGCTGTGTAACACTTGTTGGTAAAAGTTCTTCATCAGTCATATTTTCAAAACTGTATCCAAGAATATCTTTAAATATACCAAGATATCTTTTAGTTATTTCGAATTTCTCAATCTTTTTAAGCATTCCCTGATATTGAGAGCCCTGTCCCGGAAATATAAATGCATTTTTAGTTAACACACCATTCCTCCATAATAAAATAGTATTAGCTTCTTAATAAAGAACCGAATCATTTATTTTAAGATGGAAATTATAACCAAGAAAACTTGCTGCTTTCTTACATAGAAGCATTCTATTAAGAAATATTTCAAAATAATCTAAAACCTTAGAAATATTTGTATCAACAGTAAGAGTAAGCCATATTTCCTGTTTTGTTGGATAAGCAATTAAATCAGATTCTTGTACAGCATAATTGACTTTATCATGAATATCAAATTTGGCAATATCTTTTTCTCTTACTCTTTGCTTATGGACATGTGATTTATCAGCAAGTATAAGCACTGCAGAAACTTTGTCAGTTATCTCACTATTTGTCTCATCATGACTTGCAATTGCAGTCATCACCTTTGATATAAGATTAATATCAAAATTAAAACTTTTTAGAATATTATATGCAAGCAAAGCTCCAGATAACTGGTGATTTTCTCTTCCCATAAAATTACCTATATCATGTAGATATGCAGAAATAACAGCAGCCTGGGTATCCTCATAGGATAATCCAATACATTTAGCAATCCTTTCTGACCTTTTTGCTACTTCCTGAACATGCTCAATACCGTGCACAGTATAGCCTATACTTTTTAAATATTCATCTGATTTAGCAATTAATACCTGGACTTCTTTACTTTCTCTTACTATATCAACTTCACTCATTAATCCCCACTTTCATAATTTTGAGTAAATTCAGATACAAAATTCAAAAATCTATTATCAATAATAGCTTTCTTTGCCTCATTTATCAAATTTGAGATAAAATACAAGTTATGAATCGTGGCCAAAACTGAAGAAAGAATCTCTCCTGCTTTGAATAAATGCCTTAAATATGCCTTGGAATAATTTTTGCAGGTGTAACAATTACAATCTTCCTCTATGGGAGAGAAATCTCTTTCATATTTGGCATTCGTTATTGTTATTCTGCCGTTTTTAGTAAAAAGAGCTCTATTTCTCGCAATTCGTGTTGGTAAGACAGAATCAAACATATCCACACCCATAGCAATGCAATTTAAAATGCTTATAGGGTCTCCAACACCCATTAAATAAACCGGTCTATCATTAATTAATGTTGTTAACGCGTTCACCACTTCGAAAGTGAGTTCTTTTGGCTCACCAACACTCAGCGAACCTATAGCAAAACCAGGAAAACCTATATTAGCTAACTCTTCAAGACAATACTTTCTTAAATTTATATCAAACCCTCCCTGGACTATTCCAAAAAGAATTTGCTTGCTTTCACCCAATACATCTTTAGAAATTTTTGCCCACGAGATTGTTTTTTTAGTACTAGCTTCAATTTCTTCTTTATTTAACCCAAAAGGAGTGCAAATGTCGAGAGGCATAATTATATCGGAGCCAAGATTTTTTTGAATTTCTATAACTTTCTCTGGAGTAAAAAAATGTTTCGAGCCATCTCTAAATGATTGAAACTCTATACCCTCATCTTTAATTTTCTTTATTCTTGAAAGAGAGTAAACCTGAAAACCACCACTATCAGTTAAAATTGCTTTCTTCCAATTTATAAATTTATGCAGTCCACCAATATCTTTTATAATATTGTCTCCTGGTTGAAGATAAAGATGATATGTATTAGCAAGAATTATTTGTATCCCAATATCGTATAGATCTTCTACTTTTACAGCTTTAACTGAACCAGCCGTTCCAACAGGCATAAATACTGGGGTTTCTATGATTCCGTGAGATGTTTCAAAAGAGGTAATGCGTGCTTTGCTCGATTTGTCCTGCGAAACAATTTTAAAATTAATATTTTCCATTAATTATGATTATAAGAAAAACGCTTTTTTAATCTAATTTACATAAAAAAGCCAAACTAAAAATTTAAAATAAAACTTAAAATTGAAACTAAATTAACGGGAGAACACAATCAAAAGTGAAAAGAATAAAGAATATTATAGAAAAATATTAATTAACAATCACTTTTCTGTTTTTTCATATGGTTCGATATGCACTATAACCTCTGAAACATTATTAAATTTCTCTTTAACTGCATTCTCGACTCTTTCTGAAATCTCATGCGCATCATCAACGCTCATACTTTTATCGACAGTCATATGCAAGTCAACCTTTACATCACTTAAAGTGCCTCTTGTCCTTATTGCATGACAATCTTTAACTCCTGGTATTTTAACAACTATCTCGCGTAACTCTTTTGAATTCATGACTTCTCTATCAGTAAGTACCTGCGCAGAGCTATTTAGAACTCTTATACCGGTTAATGCAATAATTATTGCAATTATGATTGATGTTATTGTATCAAGTACTGGATAACCTAAATTAACAAAGAAAATTGTGGCAATAACTGCAATAGAAACAAATATATCGCTTCGGGTATGGAGTGAATCGGCAATTAGAAACTCACTTTCAAGGTTTTTACCTCTATTATACTCATAAATAGAAACAAAAATATTTATTACTATAGTTGCACCCATGACAATAAAGCTTAAGATGGAAATCTCTGGTACTTTAGGATTTATCATCCTATCGATACTATCACGAATAACATTAACAGAAAGTAATAAAAGAATTATTCCAACTATAAAAGATGCCAATGATTCATATTTTTCATGCCCATAGGCATGGTCTAAATCCTTAGGCTTTGATGCAAGGTTTAAACCTATAATTCCTATTACATTATCCATGGCATCCCCTGTGGAATGAAAACCATCAGCAGTGATAGAAGCAGATTTTGTAATTGTCCCAAGAATAATCTTAGATAAAGCAACTATCAAGTTAAGAAAAAAAATAACCCATACGATTTTCTTTATAATTTTATATCTATTCGAATTTTCAGTCATTATTAACTAACTTAAAAGTGTCCCGCTTTTAGAGGAGCGAGAGAACTCTTCCCAATCTTTTAAAAATTTTTCTATACCGGAATCTGTTAATGGATGCTTAACCATCTTTTGTAAAACTGAAAAAGGAATAGTGGCAACATGAGCTCCCAAAATTGCTGCTTGAGTGACATGAAGAGGGTGCCTAATACTTGACGCGATTACCTGAGTGCTAAAACCATAATTTTCAATAAATATAACAAGATCCCTTACTACATCCATTCCTTCCCAGCCAATATCATCAATTCTTCCAACAAAAGGTGATACATATGTTGCTCCAGCCTTAATTGCTAATATCCCCTGATTAACAGAAAATATAAGGGTGCAATTTGTTTTTATTCCTTCTTTACTCAGTCTCTTAATTGCTTTTAATCCTTCTTCGCAAATTGGAACTTTTATAACAATATTAGATGGTGCTATTGAGTGCAGCTTTTTTGCTTCTTCTACCATATCATCTGCTTTTATGCTAACCACTTCCACACTTACTGGACCATCAATAATTGATACAATTTCTTTAACAATTTCAGTAAGTGTGCTACCTTTTTCTTTTGCCATTAATGTAGGGTTTGTAGTTACGCCATCAATAACACCTAAGTTTGTAGCTTCTTTTATTTCTGAAACATTTGCAGTATCCAAAAAAATCTTCATTTTTTGCCTCCTTGAAAAAATATTCAAA
>Ga0116184_10004667_pt1 | contig 10745 bp, 5 predicted proteins | sample AD_JPNNA5_MetaG_FD_89886 | JGI IMG/M metagenome (GOLD analysis project Ga0116184, IMG submission 89886) | Active sludge microbial communities of municipal wastewater-treating anaerobic digesters from Japan - AD_JPNNA5_MetaG | ecosystem: Engineered > Bioreactor > Anaerobic > Digestate | place...
AAACGCCACGTCACCGATATCGGCGCGTCCGAGACATTCGCGAAGATGGCCACCAGCCGCCCATCCCTGGCCCGCCACGAGCCTGTCAGAAGAGCGTCGGTGGTGACGATCCACTTCCCGGACCACTGCCAGTCGGCCGTGACCGTGGGTACATCACCGACGACCACTGGCGGATGGGCCATCTCCCCGTCGACGATGTAGTCATGCAGCGCACGGCGAATGCGAACCGCCTGCCGGACGAAGGGGCCTTCGTCCGGCCGATCGATCACGTCAGGCCCGATCCAACCGATCTGCTCGCCAAACACGAGCTGCTGCGCTGCCTTCATCCGCGTTGCCAGCGCCCGATCGGGCCCGGCACCGTACGACCGCCCGAACATCCCGATCTGGCCGCCGTACACCGCCGGGAACAATGGAATTGCGTCTTGCTGCTGCCAGTGCCACGTCAGGTAGGAGTCGAACAGGTGAGCATAGGGCTCAGCATTACACTCTGTGGTCAGAAACTTACCCTCGGGCAATGCGCGGCGAACACGCTCCATCAGGGGCCAGTACCCATCCACGGTCCAGTAGTGGCCTCCGCCGACGGGATGGCCGTGCGTCGAGTCGTAGCACGGTGCCGGAGCCGCGGCCGCGACCTGGTCGATGTAGACACCATCGACATGGCACTCCGGACCGACCAGGCGGCCAACGATCTCCGCCACGGTCTGCCGCCAGAGCTCCGTGGTGGGGCACATCGGCGACAGTTTGGCGCCCGAACCGTACTCCTCAATGTTGGGCGTTCCATCGGGCTTCTTGGTGGCGAAGGGCCGCGCCTTCGCGTCGAAATCGTCGCAGCCAGTATCCCACAGGCGCCCATTGATATAGGGCATCACCCGAACACCCGATGCCTGTAGTTCCGCCACGCCCTCCGCGAATCCGGGCTTCGTCGGGAAGTAGTGCGGGTACTGCACGTCGAAGGGGATCTGGTGCCAGTTGTACCAGTGGAAGCCGCACGGCGTGCCCATGTAGTCGGCAAACCGTTTCACCGCTTCCACACACTCGGCCGGGGCCCCGCCCCCGAGCGCCCACACATCGAGCATGGGGGCGATCCCAGAGCCGTTCAGCCTCTTCGCGCCATCGCTCGGCCACCAGGGCGCCGCCTGTGACACCCAGGCGCGGTAAATGCGGGCCGCGTCAAACCAGTCGCCCCCAAACAGCTCAAGCACGGCATCCGCATCGGCCTCGAACCCATTGCCCCCCCGGCCCGAGTTCTCGGCCAGCCAGTCGAACTCCAGCGTGACGAGGCCGTTGCCCGTATCGCCAAGGAAGTGGATCCCCTTCGTGCTAGCCAGCGGGTCATGGATGCCCACGTACAGGCCGCCGTCTGAGTCGTAGTACGCGAGGAACTGCATGCACGCCCAGCCATCGGGATAGCTGCCCCAGTACTCGCCCCCGTTCACCAGTGGCGCCTTCCGCATCTCGCCGGGGCCGCGAGGGAAGACGGCCACATCATCGCCGGGGTCTCCCAGACCGCACACTCCCACGGTCGGGAAAAGGACCCGCTCGACCGTGCGCTCAGCCGAACCATTGGCCACCCGAAGGCGCAGGGCGATCCGAGGCCCCTCCCAGCGTGCGGAGAGCTCCGCCGAGAGACCGGGCGCCCCGGGCGCGTCGGCGAACCGGAACACCCACGAGGGGATGTCGGCGCCCGCCACCCGCCCACGTTCCGCGGACGTCGTGCCCCAGCCCGACGCAGGCCCCATGTCGACCATGGCGCCGCCGACCGGCCCGGTGCGGACCCGGAACAGATCGCATCCCGACGGCGACGCCACCTCCCGCTTTCGGACCAGATCGAACAGGCTCAGGAACGCGATGCCGTCTGGCCGGCGCAGCAGGCCGAGGCCTGCCTGGCCGTTGTCAATGAGCATCAGCTCACCCGACGGTGTGCCGAAGACCCGAGCGTCCCTGCCTGCGCTGGGCGGGGCCGACGACAATGCCTCAGCCACCTCAGTGGCGGAGCCCAGGCCGATCCGCGGGACGAGTTGCCTCACGAGCGCCGCGTGCCAGGCGGCGCGGCCTGCCTCTGATACATCTCGCGCTTCTCTCGCGGTCCGCTCCATGCCGGCAACGGCCCCCTCCAGTCTGGGCGTCGAGAGCCGAATGGGCCGCGGCACCGCAGGGCTCCGGGCGGCCTGCCGTGCCTCAGCGAGAGCAGTCGGGCCCGAGCCAATCCACACCGTGGCCGACCCTCTCCACTCCCGCGAACGGAAGTCAGTCCACGGGCCGTGTAGGTAGGTGCCGTAACCCCCGCGGCCGTCATAGACAGTGCAGGGCCCGCCGACCAGAGCCAGCACGTTCATGCCATCGAGCAGCGCGCCCCACCGCGAGCCGCGGATAGCCTCCGAGGAAGCCGTCAGCTCGCGCTCCTCCTCCGGGTCGCCGAGTGCGCACCGCATGAAGCTCTCGTCGGGGAAGTTGATCTCGAGAAGATGGATCTCGGTCCACTGGAGCTCCGCATCCTGCGTCACGCGGGCCTCGACCCGCAGTTCCGGGCTGCCGGCCAGATACTCGAAGGTGTACGTCGCCTGCGCCCCGCCGGGAGCGGGCTCGCCGTCGCGCACATAGCGGGCGCTCACTCTCAGGGCGACGCGGAGTGGCCCCGCGGCGAGCACCTCGAGCTTCGCGGCGGCATCGTCGCGCAGAGCGTACCCACCCCGCTCCGGGTGGTAGATCCGGTCGTTGAGCGCGAACGAGTCGAAGACCTTCCCTGAGCCGGCAAACTCGATCCGGGCCGGCAACCAGGCCTTCTCGCGAGCGTGCGATACGCGGAACCCCGCGCCAACGACATCGACGCGATCAGCGGACTGATCGAACTGGAGAGCCGCCGGGCACTGGGGCTGGTGGACCATTGCGCCCTCAGGGTACACCCGAACGCGCCTCTCGGCCGCGCTAGGGTCCAGCCACAGGGAGACAACGAACTGCCCGTCGGGGTCCACGTTGCCTTGGCACGGGATGGGCAGAGGGTCGGCGTCCGGGCGTTCGACAGCGGCGCGACAGGCCGGAACCTCGCCGGCCGAGGCCAGCAGGCCGTCCGCCCCCGTCGCCCGCGCGATGTCCGAGACATCCGCCCGGGCCGTGACCACTCGCGAGGCCCCCTCGGCCATGGGTGGAACCACGACGAGAGCATACTGCTGTGCCAACCCGGCCGAACCGCCTCCGATCGCCACCACAACCACCATGGAGGTCGCCCATGTCGCCTTCATTGACTTACCACCACTCCTCCGCGGGCCGCTAGTCCCTGATTCCGGCGCTTCGGGGAGTTCGCGGGCCTCCCCTGCCTGCAGGGGATCCGAGACCGCATGTTGGGGTACGATCTCGTGATCGGGATTCGGGATCGTCGGGGCCTGGCCGGCCACCCGGTCTCCTTGACCCGCCCGGAAGGAGCTGTGTATACTCTCGCGCTAGCACACTCGGCCCGAGAGTGCTAGCGCGCTGCCTACCATTCGGTCTGGCAGGCTGGGTGTCAACCGCCAACCCCTATGGCGGAATGAACGTCGGAGCATCTCAGTGGGTCGGCCTCGCGCGCGCCGCGCGGGGTTTCCGTACGTGAGATGGAGGGACGTGCATGATTCGAGTGGAGGGGCTGACGAAGTACTACGGCCCTTATCCCGCCGTCCGCGACGTCAGCTTCCACGTCCGAGAGGGCGAGATCGTCGCCTTCCTTGGCCCAAACGCCGCGGGCAAGACGACCACCATGCGTGTGCTAACGTGCTACCACCCCCCGAGCTTTGGCGAAGCCTTCATTGCGGGGCACAGCGTGCGGACCGAGGCACTTGAGGCCCGCCAGCAGATCGGCTACCTGCCCGAGTCCATTGCCATGTACGAGGAGATGTCGGTCGTCTCGTACCTGCGCTTCTGCTCGCGGCTCCGCGATGTGCCACGGCACGAGGTCGAGGACCGCGTCGAGTCCGCCATGACTCGGTGCCGCGTCGATGATGTGGCCGATCGCGCCATCGGCAAGCTCTCGAAGGGCTACCGGCAGCGCGTCGGCCTCGCCCAGGCGCTGGTCCACGATCCCCCCGTCCTGATCCTGGACGAGCCCACCATCGGCCTGGACCCCGCGCAGATCATCGAAACGCGTGAACTGATCCGCCGGCTGAGCGGTGAGCGCACCGTCATGCTCTCGACACACATCCTGCCCGAGGCCCAGGCGCTGGCGCAACGGGTCATCATCATCAACCACGGGCGCATTGTGGCCGAGGACACGCCCGAAGCGCTCACGGGCCGAGTTCAGAAGGTAGACACGCTCTTCATCCGCATATCCGAGACGAGCGACGCCGTGGCACAGGCGCTCCGGGTCATTCCCGAAGTGAAAAACATACGTGTGGCGGAGCGTGAGAAGAACAGCGTCGCCTACCACGTCGACACGGCGCGCGGACACGACATCCGGGCGGACCTCGCCAGGTTCATCGTGAACAAGAACTGGGGCCTGCTCGAATTGCGGCCCATGCGGATGACCCTGGAGGACGTGTTCCTCTCGCTAGTCACGGAAGAGGAGGGGAGCAACTAGGCATGGATGCTTTCCGGCGTTCCGTCTCCAACACCATCACCATCGCCCGGAGAGAGCTCTACGCCTTCTTCGTCTCTCCCGTGGCCTACGTTGTCGTGTTCTTCCAGTTCGCCGTCTGCGGCTACCTCTTCAACCTCATGTGCAGCGCCCAACAGCCGCTGGAGGTCTACCGCGACAGCATGTATGGCGGAGGCTTCCCCGGCGTCGCGCCCACACTGCTGTTCTGGCTCCGGTTCACCTCCATGATCGCGTTCCCCGCCATCACCATGCGGCTCTTCGCCGAGGAGCGCCGGTCGGGCACCATTGAGCAGCTCATGTGTAACCCGGTGCGGGACATCGAGGTCGTCCTCGGGAAGTACCTCGCAGGAATGGGGATCTTCGCCGTCATGCTCCTGCTGAGCATGATCTTCCCCTTCTGGATCCACAAGTACTCGCAGCAGGAGTGGGGCCAGATGCTGGCCGGCTACCTGTCCTTCGTGGGGACCGGAGCCGTATTCATGGCCGTGGGCCTTTTCGTCTCCTCGCTAACGCGCAGCCAGGTGACCGCGTTCCTCTTGAGCCTCGGCGCGCTGTTCCTTCTCTGGATGATCGGGTGGGGAGCCGACAAGGCCCAGGGGACGGCGATCGGGCAGTTCTTGCAGTACGTATCTCTGGAGAACGCCGCCGATGACCTGGTCAACGGGATTCTGGACGTTCGGGCTGCGGCCTATTACATCAGCCTGACGGCGTTTTTCCTCTTTGGAACCGTGCGCTCCCTGGCCAGCACCCGGGCCCAGTAGCGCCGCGGTTTCGACCATCTTGCCGGGGGACTCCGAAGTACCCTCCGAGGAAGAAGGCGGGTGAACCCCACGTTGTCGGACACGCCGGAACGTGATGATGAGAACCGCGAGGACGAGCCGCTCGAGGGCGACATGCCCGAGGACAGCGTCGAGGATCAAGACGACGAGCTCGCCGATGAACCGGAGCGCGATGAGGACGCAGCGGATGATGAGGGGGCCGCGGCCCGGGCCAAACCCAAGAAGAAGCGCAAGAAGAAGGCCGACCCCGTGGAGCGGCCCGTCCGCGATCCGCGCCAACGCGAGGTCCGTGAGATCACGCTGAAATGGTACGAGAAGGCGCGGGGCGGCATCGGGGGACTCGGCGTCGCCCTGATGATCGTCGCTCTGGCCGTGATCTCGTCCAAAGGTGAGATGACGACCCTGTCCCGGATCTGCGGGATTGTGGGCATCATCGGCATCGGCTTCTGGTTCATCACGGGGCTCATGGGGCTGTGGGCCGGGGCGTCTCGGCAGGCCGCCCAGGCCGCGGCTCACACCATCGTGTTCGCGCTCATTCTGCTGGGCATCCTCGGGATGCTCAACTACATCGCCTACCGCCATAACTGGCGAGTGGATATCTCAAAGAACAAGGCGCACGCGCTCTCAGAACAGACGAAGAAGGTCGTCGCCGACCTCAAACAACAGGTCACGGTGACCGGTATCGTCGCGCCCGAAGCGGCGGGTGGGCCTCGCATCCGTGACATTCTCAACGAGTACCGCTATCTCGCGAGCAAGAACCTGAAAGTCAGCCTGATCGACCCGAAGAAGGCCAGCGGCGCTCGAACGCTCCAGGAGCTGTTTGGCGACACGAACGAGAAGGAGCAAAGCGTCATCGTCGTCAAGTGCGGCGACCGCGAAGAGAAAGTCCACGCCTACCAACCCGAGATTCTGGAGGAGAAGCTCACATCGGCTATCCTTGCGGTGACGACCGGCGAGAAACCCAAGGTCTACTTCCTCACCGGCCATGGGGAGTACCCGGTTGACCCACAGGGAGGCATGGGGGACCGCGCGGCGTGGTCCGACGTCAAGACGGTGCTCACCGACCAGCAGTATGAGATCAAGACCCTGAACCTGATCAGCCAGATCCCCCGGAGCACCACCACACTCGAAGAGCTCACCTCGGGCGCCTCGACACGCACCGGGGAGACGAAGACGGAGGATGGCGGCAAGGCCAGCGGCTCCGGTGACGAGGCCAAGAAGGATAGCTCCCCAGTCGTCAAGGTCCCGGATGACTGCGCCGCGCTGGTGATCGCGGGAGCCAAGACGGCGCTCGCGCCCGAGGAAGAGCAAGCGATCAAAGACTACCTGTCCAACAACGGCCACGCCGTGATCTGCATCGATGTGGGTACCGGCACCGACGTGGCACGCGAGAAGAAGCTCACGGCACCCGACTTCAACGGCATCCTCTCGGCCTACCAGATCCGCGTGGGTGACGAGATCGTCGTCGAGCAGGTCCAGGACCCATTCCGCGGCGCTTCCCTCTCCTTCGAGGCGCTCGTCCAGGACTTCGACGAATCGCATCCGGTCGCCGAGGGACTGACCACCGTCCTGCTTCCGGCCTGCCGGCCGGTCTACTACGAAGGGCAGGACCAAAGCCAGCCCAACCCCATGGGAGGGCCGCCGCCGCAGTCGCCCGGTAAGTCGATTATGAAGACGCCCGCTGGCGCATGGGCCGAGCGGAACGCCATCGTGCCGCGTGGCACCCGAATCCAGAAGGATCCGGGCGAAACGGGGGGCCCCGTTTCTGTGGCCGTTGCGTACGGGAAGGAGCCCGGGGAGACCGAGCAGCCGACGATGCCGGGCATGCCACCCCAGCCGGCGGGCGAGACGCCCAGGATCGTCGTCTTCGGATCGGCCCAGGCATTCACCGACGGCGTGACGGGCGTCCCCCAGCTCTCGAATCTGGCCGCGATCACCAAAGCCATTGCCTGGTGTAGTGGGCGCGGCAGTCTGGTCAGTATCCCTCCCAAGAGTGTCGAGAAGCGCACCCTGACGGTCGAGAAGCGCCAGGCGAGCGTGATGCGGCTGGTGCACATCCTGATCGGTTTGGGTGTCCTCGGCTCGGGCGTCTACGTGTGGTGGCGGAGGCGATAGGGCCGATGAAGACCAAGCACACTGTTGTCGCCCTGGTCATCCTGCTGGGCCTCGGTGCCTATGTGGCCGTTTTTGAGCGCGGCGAGAAACCTGTTGAGGGCCAGATCCTCAACTTCGACGTCAAGTCAGCCACCAAGCTTGAAGTAGTCCGGGGTAGCGATACCCTCGTCATTGAGAAGCAAGGCGATGACTGGGTCATGACCCAGCCGGTGAAGGGTGTGGCGAACCCGGACACGGTCGAAAACATGATCAAGGCCCTGGCCCGCTTCAAGCCCACGGGCTCGCGTGAGGGCGAGGACCTCAACGATGCCCACTACGGTCTGACCAATGCGGCCATCAAAGCCACCGCGTGGTTCGGCAGTCGCAAGGTCTCACTCCACATCGGGGCCGAGACGGCGGGCAGCGAGTTCTACGCCTCGATTCCAGGCGACCCGAAGCTCTACTTCGTCTCCTCGATGACGAAGACCGACCTGGAGAAGAAGCCCGAGGACCTGCGCGACAAGAACGTCGCCCGCTTCAAGCTCGAGGAGGTCCGCCGGTTCCAGGTGCAGTTTGACGGCAATGACATTGCCATGGAGAACGATCCCGAGCCCGGAGAGACCAAGCAGATCCCCGGTCCGAACCACTGGACGCTGACGCAACCGGTCAAGGCCAAAGCCAGCACAACCGCGGCGGACGACCTGGTGCGCAAGGTTCAGAACCTCATGGTCGAGGAGTTCGTCGATAGCCCGGCTAGCGGCGATGACCCCTATGGTTTCGCCAAGCCCAGTGTGAAGGCCATCGCCCGGCTCGAGAAGGGCAACAAAGAGATCACGGTTATCTTCGGTAAAGAGATTGAGAAGAAGAAGGACAATACGTCGAGCACAACGAGCACCACATCGTCCACCACCACACCACAGAAGTTGGTCTACTGCCAACGGATGGGGCGCGACGAGGTGTTCCTGGTCAAGGCAGACGTGCTGAAGGACCTGCGCAAGACCGCCAATGACCTCCGGGACAAGAAGCTGGCCGAGTTCGAGATCAAGGACGTCGAAGGCTTCTCCCTCAAGCGCCGCGACGGTGCCAGCTTCACGGGGAAGAAGGCGGGGGAAGACTGGCAAGTCAGTGCCGGCAGCGCCAAGGCCATCAAGGCCGACAAGTTCAAGACCGAGGACCTGCTCTACGACACCAAGAACCTCGAGGCGGCCGAGTTTATCGAGAAACCGGGTGCCCTCAGTCAGTACGGGCTTGACAAACCGGCCATCACGCTCGAGCTCTCCATGGCCCGCGGCAAGAAGCCGGTGCTGGTCAAGATCGGGAACAAGGAGGGCGACAAGTACTACGCCCAGGTCGGGGACGACGCCTCAATCGTTCGCGTCCTGTCCACCAGTGTCGACCGGTTCCCGAAGGCCATCTCGGACTTCCAGGCGGAAGCACCCAAGAAGTCCGACTCCGAAACGGGCGTGGACTCGTCCAATGGCCCGGCATCGGTGCCGATGCCGCCCAAGGGTGACTCGAAGGCAACAACCAAGAGCCAGTCCAAGAAGCCCAAGTAGCGAGATGGTGGTTCTTGGCCATGGGCCCAGACCCTGAGGCCAAGCGCGAGAACACCGCAAGCGGGCGTGCCGGTCCACCAGCCGGCGCGCCCGTTCGAGTACCTCGGCGGGCTTGGTGGGACCATCCCTGGCGGGCCGTTGGCGGCCTCTGTGTACTCGTCTGCGTCAGCCGGCTGCCATTCCGTACGCCCATGCTGACCTCATGGGACGCGGCTCAGTTCGCGTTGGCCATGGAGGACTTCGATGTCGCCCGGCACCGCCCGCACCCGCCAGGCTACCTGCCCCTGGTGGCCGCGGCCAGAGCCATCGACCTCCTGGTCCATGACGCCAACGCATCGCTGGTGCTCGTCGCCATCGTTTTCAGCATGCTCGGTGTCATCGCGGTGTACGGCCTGGGGCGGGCGATGTTCGACGGCCGCGTCGGCGTGACGGCCGCTCTACTCTATGCCATTAGCCCCCTCCACTGGGCGCTGGGTGAGGTGGCGCTCCCTTACACGGCCGAGGGCGCCCTTTGCGCAGCAGTGGCCTGGCTGTTGTGGCACTCGCGGCAGGGCAGCGGCCGCCATGCCATCGCGGCCGGGCTGGTGCTCGGTCTCGGAGCCGGCTTCCGAACCAACCTGCTCCTGTTCCTGCTACCCGCACTCGTCTACGCGCTTTGGCCCCTGCGGCGGCGTACCAAGCTCGTTGCCGTGGTTGCGTTGGCGATCGGCTGCATCGCCTGGTTGGGCCCCACGATTGCGCTGACCGGCGGCTACGCCCGCTATGTCGATGCCTCAGGCGCCCTGGCGGAACGACTCGTTCTGGCCAAGAGCGTACCGGCGCTTCTGCGAGCAGCCGGGAGCAGGGCCGCTCTGGCCCAGCTGGCGCAGAACACCGATATCGTGTGCGGATCCCTCTTCGGCGGGGGTCTAGCCCTCGCCGCGGTGCTGCTCCTGCCACTCGGACGCTGGCACGACGCCGAACCGTCGGCCCGGCATGGCCGTCGATGGTTCTGCGCCGTCGTGCTGTTGCCAGCGAGTGCCTTCTACATCCTGGTTCACATGGCCCGTAAGGGCTACGTGATGACGCTGGTGCCTGTCTTGCTGGTGCTTGCCGCCGCGAACGCCGCTGGACTCGCCATGCGCTTGCGCTTGCGGGTGCGATGGATCGTCGGTGCCATCGCGCTGGGCAACGCGTGTCTGTTTATTGCTCTATATCCGTCTCAGGACCGGAGCGACGTGGAGGCACTGCGCGGCAAGCTCCTCTTCATCGAGCAGCATTTCGACCCGGCCGACACGGTTGTTATTGACTTCCCCGACTTCCGCCTCTTGGGCTACTATCTGCGCGATTTCCAGGTGTACGCCCTCCCGGGCTTCGCTACGCCTGGGGCCGATGACCCCGGGAGCCAGGTTGGGGAATGGGGGATGCGGTACGGCCGCGAGCAGTTCGATGAGATGGTCCCCGTTCAGCCCGTGGTCCCTCGGCCCCTGGCCTTCGCCCCCCGTGTGCACCGCGTTGTGTTCACAGACGAGCGATACCTCGTGGTGCGCCAGGTGCCCATGCGTGAACTCCGATTTGGGCGAGGACGGACGGCCGGCGTTGTCGAACTGACTGACGTCTGCCGGGTGTTTCATTATGATGTCAGGGGCGGATGGTTCCGCCGCGAGGAAGGTGCGAGGTGAGCGGGCGGGGGGCTACACCCACGCGGGTCGGGAACCGATAACCAAGGGGGAGGCGCATGCAGCCGCGCTCGCCTTGTTGGCGGTTGAGGGC
>Ga0116184_10004672_pt1 | contig 10738 bp, 13 predicted proteins | sample AD_JPNNA5_MetaG_FD_89886 | JGI IMG/M metagenome (GOLD analysis project Ga0116184, IMG submission 89886) | Active sludge microbial communities of municipal wastewater-treating anaerobic digesters from Japan - AD_JPNNA5_MetaG | ecosystem: Engineered > Bioreactor > Anaerobic > Digestate | place...
AACAGCAGCGAGTGGGACCACCGTACCCTGGAACACGTGTCGAGTGGAGTTAATGGGCAATAAACTGACCGATTTAATTTTTAATATATATAAGTATAGTTATCATATAAGTTAACGATCTCCCATGGAATCGGACACGGCGCACTTCTTCACCCGGCAATTCATGCATAGAGTCTGCATCACTCGGCAAAGGTTTCGCAGACGTCCTTCAGGGACATGCCCGTAACTGTAACTGAGTGAGAATGACACGGAGATGACAGTGAGGCAGGGCGGCATTACAGGAGACGCCGATGCATCCGACAGACGAACACGTGGGAGTGCACTTATGTTTGGAGCCGTCGATACTGTAATCGCATCTCGTGAATTCGGGCGCGACTCGTGCCGCCTGCAATGTGATAGTAGAGAATATACAACCAGTTAACAGGAAATGAAGAAACGCTACCTCGCGGTGAGCGCCCTGCTCGGGTGGCTATTACTGGTGATCGTGCTGATGATCATCTCGGGCTATGTGAACACCGAGGTCTACTTCGTCCTCGGGCTGATCGGCCTGATGACGATCGCGATCCTGATCACCCCGATCTACTCTCGGCCCCGCTATACGCGAAGGTTGCTGGTGATTCGCATGCTGGGCGCTGCTCTCTTCGTCGCCCTATTCTTTGAGCAGTTCCTCGTGGGTCTGCCGGCGATCAGCATCCCCTGGCTGCAGGCATACATTCCGCTCGAACAGGTGATCATCGTCGCAACGTCGCTCATGGGGGTCGTCTGCGTCTTTGCCGGGGTGATCGTGCTGAACAGCTCACGGGGTATCTCGAGCAGGACCCTCCAGGAGGCCCTGAACGCAGGTCAGACGCCGGACTGCCGGGGCATCTCCCGGGACAGCCTGACCTACTACCTCCCGCCGGAGCGCGACGGAGAACCGGTGCGCCACTTCGTTCCGGAGTCGACGAGGGTACCGTGGACGGGGCGCACCGAGGTGGTCTACATCGGAGGCAGGCCTGTCCGGGGCCACTTCCAGGTCCCCTCCGGGATGCAGCTCTTCGAGCTGTTGAAAAGGTCGTATTCACTCAGGCTCCCGGAGAGGGAGGATGCGATCCTGACGGCGATTCAGGAGGTCTGCGAGGACGTGCTCGAGGTCGCTGACCATGTGATCCCGGCCCGGAGAGAGGGGTATGTCCTGGTGGAACTGCAGAACTACCGTCTCCTCTCGATCTGCACCGATCTCAAGCAGGACTTTCCGGTCTGCTGCCGGGTCTACCCGTGCCCGATCTGCAGCCTGATCGCCTGCATGCTCGCCGAGGGGCTGGGTCTTGCCTGTACACTCGAGCACGTTCATGTGGAGCCCGGGGTGAGGTCGATCACGCTCTATTTCGTCTTCCTCCCCTGACTTCCAGCAAAATTCCCGCCTTTTTTGGGGAGACTAAGTGGCGATCCCAGAGGTGAACGGGAGCCATCAGACCTCTCCATGCGAAGAGACACACCATCAACATGCGGCACCGTTTCAGGGGGAGGGGTAAAGGCGGATCTTCAGGATGATACCCGGATCGCGCACCGTCCCCTGACACGGCAGAACGGTCCCCTCAAGACGGTCCTTTCAGGGTGGTGAGACGTTCGATCCCGCGGACCGGCAGAAAAGGAGGGTTGAGGCCGATCACGCGTACGCCCAGGCGACCTGGACGTTCGCGGTCACTTTCAGGGTCCCGGGTTCGATCGGCGTCTTGGGTGCACTGCCGTCCGCGGTGGGCGACGCGCGTTCGTAGGCGATCGGGGTCGGCCCGGAGTCGACCTGAACCTCCCTGGGCCCGATGATGCTGACACCGAGGGCGGAGGCGACCGATACGGCATCGGTGCGCGTCCGGTTGACCGCCTGCCTGAGCGCCTCCCCACGGAGCGCCTTTGTCTTCTCGTCAGAGAGGAGGAAGGCGATCGAGTTCACCTGGTTCGCATCCGACGAGACGGCGGTATCGATCACCTCCCCGACCCGGGTGACGTCATCGATCCGGACGAGGAGCGTGTTCGAGACCCGGTACACCCGGACCTTCCGCCCAACCAGGGGTACCGGTGTCACCGTGTCGTCGTAGACCGGATAGACCGAGTATCCGGTCGTCGTCAGGTGGTCGGCGGGGATCCCGAGGGCCCTGATCGCGTTCATGACCCGCGTCATCCTCTCCGAATTCTCAGACTGTGCCACCCTGACATCGGCGTTCTCGGTCTCCACACCCACCTGAATCTCGGCCCGGTCCGGTGACGAGGCAACCTCGCCGACTGCTGAAGTCCTGATGACGCGTTCGTCCGGTTTTACACCATCCGTCGCTGCTGGCGTCGTGGTCAGTGCCGAGACCACAACGATCGCGGCGCAGAGGCAGAAGAGCACTGCGAGCGCTGCTGTCGTATAACGCATACAGCACAGTGAGAGACAACCGGAGGAAAAAAGGTAGCGATGGGTTCGGACCTTTTCGAAGTTATTCCTTCGTAAAGAACAGGTTACAGTGGCACCGCCCGTCCGCCTTCAGCTCCTCGTCGCGGAAGATGCAGGGGCAGATGATCTGTTGGTCTTTTTCCGGATCGCCGGTCCGTATGCGGCAGGGGCAGTACCGCTCTCCGAACCGTTCCCGGTTCCGGACGAGGCCCCGAAGTACGACAGCGAGCTGCCGTTCGTCCGGGTTCAGACGGATCCCGTTCGATTCGGCCTCCGCTTCGGCCCAGGCACGCATCTCTTCCTCGTTCTCCGGATCCTTTACGGTCATGGTGCACCAGTTCTCGTCGGGATCGTATTAACGCTGTCGCGTGGTTCCTGCCTGGCAGTGTTCGATCATCGACTCGAAGATACGTCGACCGTCCTCAGAACCGATGACGAGCTCGCTCGACCGCTCGGGATGGGGCATCATCACCAGCACGTTCCGACCCTCCCCCAGGATACCAGCGATCCCCTCGATCGAGCCGTTCGGGTTCGCCCCGGGGGTCACCCGTCCCTCGGTGTCGCAGTAACGGAAGGCGATCCTCCGCTCTCGGTTGAGCCTGGCGATCACCCCCGGAGGGGCAACGTAGCGCCCTTCCCCGTGGGCAACCGGAACCCGGATCACCTCGCCCCGCCTATACAGGCGTGTGAACGGAGTATCCGTGGTCTCGACGCGGAGCCAGGTCGGGCGGCAGATGAACCTCGGGACCTCGTTCCTTGTGAAGACACCGGGTACGAGACCGCTCTCGGCGGCGATCTGCGCCCCGTTGCAGATCCCCAGCACCAGTCCCCCCTCCCGTGCATGCGAGATCACGTCCGCCATGATCGGTGTCCGGGCTGCGATTGCACCCGCCCTCAGATAGTCCCCGTACGAGAAACCCCCGGGAAGGATCACCGCATCGTACCTGCGCTGGAGTCCGTCCCGGTACCAGACCAGGTCGGTATCAACCCCGAGCACCTCGCTGAGCACGTGCACGGTATCGAGGTCGCAGTTCGATCCGCCGAACCGGATCACGGCAAACCGCATCAGACGACCTCGATCTCATACCGGTGAATGACCGGGTTCGCGAGGAGGCGTTCGCAGATCGCCCGTGCCTTCGTTCCGGCCTCTTCCCGGTCGACGGCATCGATCCCGATACAGAACCGGCGGGCGGTCGAGAGTGAAAGCGTCGGGATACCGAGGTGGGCGAGGGCGTTCTGTATCGCCCGCGCCTCGGGGTCGAGCATTCCTTCCTTCAGAGCAATGGTGATAATGACATCGAATAGCATCTCAATCCTCCCCTAGGATCCGTGAGGCGACCTGCCCGTAGGTGGCAAGGACGTCTCCCTTCTCGAACCGGTATACATCCTTGTCGAGCGATGCTCCTGTCCGGATGTCCCAGAGCCTCATCGAGTCCATGCTGATCTCGTCACCCAGCCGGATCTTTCCATCGGCATCCCGGCCGAACTCGATCTTGAAGTCGACGAGCTGGATCCCGAGATCGGCGAACAGCTCCTGCAGCACCTCATTCACCCTCAGGGCGAACCGCTTCACCTCACCGAGCTCCTCCCGCGTGAGAAGACCGAGCGCAAGGATGATGTCATCGTTCAGCATCGGGTCGTGGAGAGAATCGTCCTTGTAATCGATCACGATCAGGGGCGGGTCGAGCGGGGTTCCCTCGACGAACGGATAGCGACGAACGAGCGAACCGGCGGCGATGTTCCGGACGATCACCTCGAGCGGGATCATCTTCAGGCGTCGGACCCGCATCCGCGCCGGGCCTTCAAGGGCGATGAAGTGCGTGGGGATACCCCGCCCCTCGAGCAGATCATAGAGACGGGCAGAAACCCGGGCGTTGAACTCCCCCTTTCCGGCGATCACGTCCTTCTTTCCGCCGTCGAACGCGGTGATGTCGTCGCGGAAGACCACGATCAGTTCGTCGGCCCTGTCGGACCCGTAGACCGACTTTGCCTTTCCGGCATACAGTAGTTCTTCGGTCACAGATATTGCTCCTTGAGTCGGGCGGTGAGACGCCGCACCAGCGGCGCGATGGTCGGGGAGTACCATCCCCGTTCGATGAACTGTGGATAGATGCAGAGTCGCTCGACCAGCTTGGCGTCTCCCACCATCTGCCGTAGCTCGTCGATGGCGGGCCAGGGGTGTTCCGGGTTGATATGATCGATCGAACAGGGTGAGACGCCGCCCAGATCGTCGACGCCGCACGGAACCAGGCGGGCAATATCGGCCAGGTTCGGCGGGATCTGGATCGCGATATCAGCCGGGAGGAGCTCACGGGCGAGCCTGATCGTGTTGCAGTATTCGTCCGTCGAGATCATGGTTGCGCTCGCCATACCCGTCCCCGCCTGGGGAGTAAAGTTCTGCAGGATCACTTCCTGGATATGACCGTACCGGCGATGGAGTTCCGCGATCGTCTCCAACGAGCGACGGCGGTCTTCCCAAGTCTCGCCGATGCCGAGCAGCAGGCCGGTGGTGAACGGGATTCGAAGACGACCTGCGGCCTCGATCGTCCCGATCCGCAACTCCGGCACCTTGCCCGGGGAGCCCTCATGGGCAAAGACGCGGGCCGTCGTCTCCAGCATCAGCCCCATGCTCGCATTCACCTCGGCGAGCATCCGGAGTTCTTCCTCTTCGAGGACGCCCGCGTTCGTATGGGGGAGGAGACCCTTCTCGATCGCGAGGAGGCAGAGGCGGCGACAGTACTCCAGGATCGAAGACTCGCCGAGCGCGTCGAGGTGGGCGCCGAAGCCAGGCACCTCCTCGGGGCGCTCGCCGAACGTGAAGAGCGCCTCCGTGCAGCCCGAGCGGGCCCCCCTCTCCAGTATCGCCTCCACCTCCGCGGGCGACATCAGGCAGCCATCACCCACCGGGCGGCGGAAACCGCAATACAGGCAGCGGTTTCTGCAGACCGTGGTGAGCGGCAGGAAGACGTTCCTGGAGAACGTGATCCGGCGGCGAGGCATGTATACAGATGGGGGGCGTGACTATTCAATCTTCACCGTCACCGATCCGGCATTGCGGGTGCGGATCCTGTACCCGGTGGGATCAGGTTCGGCATCTCCCTCGCTATCGGATGAAAACAGCTGCGAATTCCATCTCACCCCGGGTCACACCTCGGTGGATCGTAGTGGATGGGCACGTTCCGTAACCGGCTCCGACGTTCTCCGAACCGGCGCCGGTGGGGCACGCCGGACATGGAACCGGGAGGGTGGGAGGTCCGTGAAAGGATGATGCAGGATACGATCGAACGTATGCAGCCACCCAAAACACTTTATTCACGGCTCACCCGTACCAAAAGAGAATTGTCATGGACGTTGCTGGAGCTCCTCCCTCCCCGAAAAACAACGGGGGACCAAACTTCAAGGAGATCATACGGGAGTCTCCGTGTGTCTTCGCGATCGGGGTGGCGGGCGATAGCGGTTCAGGCAAGACGACGTTCACCCAGTCCATCCGTGAGATCTTCGGTGAGGACCTGGTGAGCACGATCACGCTCGACGACTATCATCTCTATGACCGGAAGCAACGGCGGGAGCGTGGCATCACACCTCTCGACCCGGCAGCCAACCGGATCGAACAGATCGAATCGGACCTGATCGCGATGAAGGAGGGCCGGACGATCGAAAAGCCGGTCTATGACCATTCGGTGGGTACCTTCGGAGATCCGGTCCTCTTCACCCCCGGCAAGATACTCATCCTCGAGGGCCTGCACACGCTCTTCTCCGAGCGACTGCGGGAGCACCTCGACTTCACCCTCTTCGTTGAACCCGATCGGCGAGTCAAGGAGGACTGGAAGATTCGGCGAGACATGGCGAAACGCGGCTACGAACGTGATCAGGTCCTCCGGGAGATCAGGGAGCGGGAACCCGACTACCTGCGGTACATCGCCCCGCAACGCGAGTTTGCCGATGTCGTGATCCGCATCAGTCATTCGAAGTATGGATCGGCACTCGCAAGGACACGGAACGTCTACCAGGTTTCACTGCTCCAGGACCCGATGGACCAGGCAATCAGCGATGTCGATCTCGGGATCGACCTCTTCTCGGTCCTCTCCCTCTCCGAGCGTAACTTTCTGCTCGAGTTCATTCATCACGAGGACCCCCGACGCCGCCGGGGAGAGATCGTCATCGACGGTGAGCTCGGGCTCCACGTGGTGCAGCGACTGGAGCAGTCGATCGAGGAGCAGACGCATGTCAGGCCGATCTCGCTTGCGCGTGACCGGGAGTACGTGACCGCAGTTGACGTGGCACAGCTGCTCATCGCCTGGAGAATCATCCATCGCCGAATCTTCCTGGAACGATGCAGAGGGGCGTTCCGTCACTCCGGACGGCCTTCGAATGTAGAATATTTAAATAGGTGAGTGATATACCAATGGACAGGGAAATGTCGACCGCCAGCCGCATCCGCGACAGCTACAACGAGAGCCAGGAGCGGATTGTCCTGTACCTGAGGACTGCCCTGCAGAAGGGCAAGCACTACTTCAAGTCGAAGTACATCGCCCGTGATCTCGGGCTCTCCTCAAAGGAGGTCGGAACCAACATGGCGATCCTCGCCGAGATCTGCGAGGATCTCACCATCGTCCGCTGGTCGTATTCCAACAGCACCACCTGGATGGTCCAGCCGAAGGGAGCCTGATCTCGCATGCCGAAGGTGGAGTTCACCTCCGTGATCGAGTTCGTCGCCAACATCGACGACCAGAAGGACTGCCTGATGGCCCAGGACGAGACCCAGAAGAGACCCGGATCGCTCTGGTTCAACATCGACGTCCCGAAGGGACACGGGTTCTCGAACGGGGACCAGGTACGGATCACGATCGAACGGGTCTGACCACGGACCGCGTATCACACCTTTTTTCTCCACCCCGGACGATACCCGGGTGATGGCGGCACATCACCTGACCCTGCTGCAGATCAACGACACGCACGCGTACCTCGAACCGCACCCCGAGGTCTTCTGGGGGCCGGAAGGGCCGACGTTCCGTGTGGCGGGGGGGGTTGCCAGGATCGCCGGGCTGGTTCATCGGATCGGGGAAGAGACCGGTCATCGTTCCCTTCTCCTGGACTGCGGGGATACTCTCCATGGGACCGGTCCCGCCCAGATGAGTCGGGGAGAAGTCATGGTCCCCGTTCTGAACGCCCTCGGTATCGGGGCGATGACCGCACACTGGGACTTTGCCTTCGGCCCCGAGCGGCTCCGCGAGCTCGGAAGGCGACTCGACTACCCGATCCTCGCGGTCAACTGCTTTGAAGAGGGGAGCAACCGTCGGCCATTCGAGGGATCGGTCCTCCTCGACATCGGTGGATTGCAGGTGGGTGTGATCGGCTGCGCGGCGACGATCCTCGACAAGACAATGCCCCCCTCCTTTTCGGCGGGTCTGCGGTTCACCACTGGAAAGGAGGAGCTACCCGGCGAGATCCGGTCACTCCGGGAGCGTGGAGCCGGGCTGATCGTCGTGCTCTCCCACCTGGGACTGCCACAGGACATCCGGCTTGCGTCCGAGATCGGGGGGATCGACGTGCTGCTCTCGGGACACACCCACCACCGCCTCCGGTCACCGATCCGCACCAACGGCACATTGATCATCCAGTCCGGGGCACATGGCTCGTTCCTGGGCAGGCTGGACCTCACCGTGGACGAAGGGGGGATCAGAGGGTTCTCGCACAGGCTCCTGCCGGTCGACGAACGGTGCCCGGTCGATCCCACGGTCGCCTCTCTCGTCGAGGAGGCCGTATCGCCGTTCCGCTCAACACTTGGACGCGTGGTCGGATCGACCGCGTACCCGCTCTACCGTGGCGAGATGTTCTCGTCGGGTATGGATACCTTCCTCCTCGAGGCGATACGCGGTGTTACCGGGACCGAACTGGTCTTCTCGAACGGCTGGCGATACGGGACACCCATCCTCCCCGGCCCCATCACCACAGGAGACCTCCATTCCATCATCCCGATGAACCCCGAGGTGATGACGATCACCCTCACCGGTGCGGAGCTTCGCGAGATGATCGAAGAGAACATCGAGCGGACTTTTTCGTGCGACCCGTATGGTCAGATGGGAGGATACCTCAAACGCTGCCTCGGGATGACCTGCTACCTGAAGCTGGAGAATCCACCGGGCCACCGTATCCAGGACTGCTGGATCGGCACCCGTCGACTGGATCCTTCAGGAAGATACCGGGCGGCGTTCGTCACCGTGCAGGGCGTCCCCGGGCGGTTCGGAACCGGACGGGCGGGAACGGGGATCTCTGCGCATCAGGCGATGGAGAAGATGCTCGTCGAACGAAGCCCGTACCGGCCGACGGACGGGGTGCCGTTCCGGGTGATCTGAAACGGCCCCTCTTCGGTCTTTCCAGGGGAGAGCAGTCCGGCTTACAGCGGGATTCGAACGCAACAGGCCCCGTTCCATAGCCTTAAGTGGTTGTCAACCTATTGAGGTGCATGGTGCTATTCGGCGGTGTGGAGCTGGGATGGCTGCTGATCGTGATCGGCGCCCTGGTGCTCCTGTTCGAGGCCTATTCCCCCGGGTTCTTCATGACGGTGCCCGGCACGGTGATGGTGATCCTCGGAGTACTGCTCGTTCTCGGCATCGATATCTTCTCCTCGGTCTGGGGAATCGTGCTCGGGGTCGTGGTCGCACTCGCAACCGCAGTCCTGACGGTCTGGTTCTATTCCCGGATCACCCCCGACGCCTCACCGACCACCATGTCCCGCGACTCAGTGATCGGCCGGACGGGGAGGGTGACGAAGCGGGTCGACCATTACTCTCTCAGCGGAAAGGTGCGCGTCGAGGGGCATGACTGGTCGGCCAACTCAACCGGGGCTCTGATCGAGGAGGGGGCGACGGTCCGGGTCGTCGGTTCGGAGGGCGTTCACATCATCGTCGAGGAGGTCTGAAACCATGGCATTGCTCACAACATTCATCTCGATCATCCTGATCCTCGTGATCATCTTCATCTTCGCTCGCGGCGTGGTCATCATTCAGCCGTACCAGCAGGGGCTCCAGATTCGCCTCGGGAAGTACATCGGCCGGCTCAATCCCGGTTTCCGCTGGGTCGTCCCCCTGATCACGCGTGTTGAAAAACTGGACCTGCGCACGCAGGTTGTGGATGTCCCGAGCCAGGAGGTGATCACCAAGGACAATTCGCCAACAAATGTCGACGCGATCGTCTTTATCCGTGTAATGGACCCCGAAAAGGCCTTCTTCGAGGTGGGTAACTACCGGACCGCAACGGTGGCACTCGCACAGACCACACTCCGTGGCGTGATCGGCGACATGGAACTGGACGAGATCCTCTACAACCGGGACGTGATCAATGCCCGCCTGCGGGATATGCTCGATCGGGAGACCGATCAGTGGGGGGTCAAGGTCGAGCGGGTCGAGATCAAGGAGGTCGATCCGATCGGAGCCGTCAAGCAGGCCATGACCGAGCAGACGGCGGCGGAGCGTGAACGCCGTGCCGCAATCCTCAGGGCAGACGGTGAGAAACGGTCGGCGATCCTGAGGGCCGAGGGGCTGCGGCAGTCGATGATCCTGGAGGCGGAAGGGGAGCGACAGTCCAAGATCCTGAAGGCGGAAGGAGAGCGGCAGTCGCGGATCCTCGAGGCGCAGGGACAGGCACAGGGGCTTCGGATCGTCGCGCTCGGCTCCCGCCCTCTCGATCGGCGCTCGATCACGGTCCTTTCGCTCGACGCGCTCAAGACGATGGCCAACGGGCAGGCGACGAAGATCATCTTCCCGTTCGAATTCTCGAGCCTGATCCGGCAGTCGGCGAAGTACCTTGGACTCGCGGAAGAGGACCTGCCGCCGGCAGAGGAGGGGGAACCGACCGTTCTCGAGGAGTCCATCCTGGGTGCGATCCCGCGAAGCGAAGAGGTCAGGGAGATCCTGGAGGACGTCCAGCGCTCCGTACCGGAGACACCGGAGTTCCGGGAGAAGGGGAAGACGGAACCGATCACGTCGATCGACGATGTCGGGGTCCCGGGTTCGGAATCCACGCACCCGGCGGAATGAAAGGGTAGCCTCCAAACGGTATACACGGGGGATCGGCGACCTCTCTCTGGGTGTTCTTCCCCTCTCTCCAACCCCATGGTCTGACGCGTGCAGTCCCCGCAGATCCCGGGAGGCTTTGGATCGATGGTCTCACCGGGTTTCAGGACCTGTTCTGCTCCTTCAGACCTCCAGGACGGGGAAAGGTATATCTCACGTCTCGTTCGTAACTCCAGACTGCTGCAGTCGGTGCGCCATTAATGCAGGAGGTTGGAAGAAGTGGGTTTATTGAACAGGATGGGGACCG
>Ga0116184_10004675_pt1 | contig 10735 bp, 5 predicted proteins | sample AD_JPNNA5_MetaG_FD_89886 | JGI IMG/M metagenome (GOLD analysis project Ga0116184, IMG submission 89886) | Active sludge microbial communities of municipal wastewater-treating anaerobic digesters from Japan - AD_JPNNA5_MetaG | ecosystem: Engineered > Bioreactor > Anaerobic > Digestate | place...
CCTCGACCTCGAGGCACACATCGAAAAGCGACACCTGCGCTTCGGCGACGCATCGTACACCCTGGAGCCGGACATCAAGGAAGGAATGGGCAGTCTCAGGGACTACCACTGCCTCCTGTGGGTTACGAGGGTCGCTTCCCTTGACCGGGGGGTCCAGGTACTGTATCTCGCACGGGTGGACCACGACGAGTTGGAGGATGCAGCAGCGAACCTCCTGTACATCCGGTATGCCCTCCATGAACTCGCCGGGAGAAAGGTCGACCGTCTTTCCTTCGAATACCAGCAATCCCTTGCAGAACGGCTGGGATTCAAGGGCAACGGAAACGAGACAGCCTCAGAGCTGCTCATGCGGAGCTTCCACTGCTCCGCCCTTGCCATCAAGTCCATCACCGGTTCGTTCCGCGCCCAGCTCGGGGTGGAGTACAAGACTCGCTGGAGGACAAAGCCACGTCCCATGGGGAAAGACTTCCTCGTGTCTGCGAACCTCATCTCGTTTTCCCATCCGGATGAGGTCACCCGCAGGCCCGGCCTCGTCATGGACGCCTTCGGACTCGTGGCAGACCACGGGTTGTCCCTGTCATACCATGCACGGAATATCGTCAGGAGATCCCTCGAAACCCTCGAGCCCCTGCGCCAGGATAATGGTGCAAAGCAGAAATTCATCAGGATACTCAGGGGCAGGCAGTGTCTGGCTGCGCTCACCACCATGCTTGAGACTGGGATTCTCGAGCGGTTTCTGCCCGAGTTCGCACCACTGAAAGGCAGGACACAGGTCGATGTGTACCACACCTTCACCGCGGACCTGCACAGCATCCGCACGGTCCATGAGTTGAGGATCCTGGAAGAAGAGGAGTCCGACGTATTCGGCCTCATCGAGGACAAGGATACCCTGTACCTCGCCGCCCTCCTCCACGACATCGGCAAGGGTTATGGCAGACCCCACGCCGTCATCGGAGCTTCCATGGTGCACGACATCGCCGGGTGGCTGGGTTTTCCCGGAAAGTCGGCGGATCTCGCCGCGTTCCTGGTGCACCACCACCTCCTTCTGCCCGACATCGCCTACCGGAGGGACCTGTCCGAGGAGAAGGTCTCCCTGGAGTGTGCCCGCATTGCCAGGGACAGACAGACGTTAGCCATGCTCTACCTTCTCAGCATCGCCGATTCGAGGGCCACCGGCCCACGGGCATGGGACGACTGGAAGGCAAGTCTCCTGCAGGAGCTCTTCCAGAAAGCCATGAACAGCCTCCAGCGCGGCGTGCTCCGTGACCCCCAGACCATGATCGTCCTGAATGCACGCTGGAGCGAGCTCATTGGAGACATACCTTCGGAGTCCCGCACGTACGGGGGCGGAAGGCTCTGGGTCCTTCCCCAGGCATACGTCATCCACACGGAGGCCGACCACATCAGGCGCCACCTCTCCCTGAGCTCGTCACTCAAGAGCCGGGACGACATCGCCCTGGACATCATGAACAATGGAGGCCATACGAAGGTCACCATGATAACAAGAGACCGGCCAGGTCTCTTTGCCCTGCTCACCGGAATCCTCACGGTCAACCACCTCGATATCCTGTCGTCACAGGTATTCACCTGGCTCGACGGGGTTGCCGTGGACACCTTTCATGTCCTCAGGCCGTGGGAGGATTTTTCAGGATGGGAAAAGATCAGAAGCCAGTTCAAAGCCGCGTGTTCGGGCGCCATGGACCTTGGAGCAGTGGTCGCAGAAACAAGGCCATTGAGGACAGGTCCCGCCATACGGTCGACATCGCGGCCCTCGGTGTCCCTGGACAATGTCTTTTCAGACTTCTTCACCCTCATCGAGGTGCATGCGCCAAGAAGCTCAGGACTCCTCTATCGCATCGCCCGGTGCATTTCCACCCTGAAGCTGGATATCCACAGGGCCTTCCTTTCGCACACCGGCGACCCGTGCACGGATGTGTTCTACGTGGTGGACGAGTTCGGTGAAAAGATCGTGGAACCGGCTCGGATGCATACGGTGGAGAATGAGCTCATCAGGGCGATCGGGCAGTCCTGATCGTCAGGGCGGTGCGCATGTCCCCCCTGAATACTCTCCCATAAAAATGTGAAGGCAGCGATTTCCATCGCCGCCTTCACGGAGGAGGGTGTTGAATCGAGGGGGTTCTTCAACTGATGAACAGCATCTCCCAGTATTTGGGCATGGGCCACAGCTCGTTGTCCACGTAGTGCTCCAGCGTGTCCACCGTTTCCCTGACCGCGAGCATGGTCCCTTTGATCTCGTCGCAGAAGAAGGCGGCCTTCTGTTCCTCTGATTCTATGGACTTGGACTTTGCGAGCCTTTCCGTGAGCTCGCCGGTGAGCTTCTGCGCCTCGCCGATGAGGGAGCTCACCGTCTTCAGCAGGTCCTTCTGGTGTTTCAGGGCCTTGGTGTCGCCGAGGACATCGACAGCAGACCTGATGGAGGAACCCAGTGCTCCCTGATACTGCACTGCGGCCGGTATGACCTGGTTCTGCACCATGTTGGCAAGGGTCGCAGCCTCGATGTCGATCTCCTTGACGTACCGCTCCAGGCGGATATGGTAGCGCGACTTCAGCTCCGTGGCGGTGAGCACGCCGTACTTCTCGAAGAGCTTGAGTGCCTTTTCGGCCTTCAGGTCCTTCAGTGCCTCTGCGCTGGTCTTCTTGTTGGGCAACCCCCGCCTGGCCGCCTCCTTCTCCCATTCCCGGGTGTAGTTGTCTCCCATGAACAGGATGGCCTTGTTGGCCTTCACCTCTTCCCTGATCACATCCAGGGCGGCCTGGTTCACGTTTCCTCCCCTGGACTTGATCTTCGCCGCGATGAGGTCGATGCTCTCGGCCACGATGGTGTTGAGGACGGTGGCCGGGAAGGAGATGGACTGGGAGGATCCCACGGCCCGGAACTCGAACTTGTTGCCCGTGAAGGCGAAGGGCGAGGTCCTGTTGCGGTCGGTGCTGTCCTTGCTGAGCACAGGGAGCTTTGACACGCCGAGGTCGATGATGGCTTCGTCGGTCGCCTTGGTGATCTTCCCCTTCTCGATGTCGTCCAGGATCCGGGTGAGCTGTTCCCCCAGAAAGATCGAGATGATGGCAGGAGGTGCCTCGTTGGCCCCGAGCCGGTGGTCGTTGCCCGCTGATGCCACGGATGCCCTGAGCAGGTCCGCGTGCAGGTGTACGGCCTTGATGGTGGCCATGAGGAACACCAGGAACTGGATGTTGTCGTGGGGGGTCCTGCCCGGGTTGAGCATGTTGTTGCCTTTGTCGTCCGAGAGCGACCAGTTCAGGTGCTTGCCCGAGCCGTTGATGCCCGCAAAGGGCTTCTCGTGGAGCAGCAGCCTGAGCTTGTGCAGCGGCGCGATGCGCTTCATGGTTTCCATGACGAGCTGGTTGTGGTCGGCGGCCAGGTTGGCCTCCTCGAAGATGGGGGCTATCTCGAACTGGCTTGGCGCCACCTCGTTGTGCCTGGTCTTTGCCGGAATGCCGAGCTTGTAGAGCTCTTCCTCGACGTCGTGCATGAAGGACAGGATCCTCTCCTTGATGCTGCCGAAGTACTGGTCCTCCAGCTGCTGGCCTTTGGGCGGTGTGGCGCCGAGAAGGCTTCTGCCGGACATGACAAGGTCCTGCCTCCGGTAGTAGTAGTCCTGGTCGATGAGGAAGTACTCCTGTTCCGGTCCTAGTGTCGCAAAGACCTTCTTCGCCTCGTTGTTGCCAAGCAGGCGCAGCAGGCCCAGCGCGCTCCTGTTGATGGCCTCGATGGAACGCAGCAGCGGGGTCTTCTTGTCCAGTGCCTCGCCGGTGTACGATATGAATATGGTCGGGATGCACAATGTCGTCCCGAGGCCGCTCTTGATGATGAAGGCCGGACTGGTGGGGTCCCATGCCGTGTAGCCCCTGGCCTCGAAGGTGGACCTGAGACCGCCGCTGGGGAAGCTGGACGCATCGGGCTCGCCCTGGATGAGCTGCTTGCCGGAGAAGCGCTCGATGATGTCGCCCTCGTCGGTGAACTCGATGAACGAGTCGTGCTTTTCCGCCGTGGCACCGGTCATGGGCTGGAACCAGTGGCAGTAGTGTGTGGCGCCCTTCTCGATGGCCCATTCCTTGATGGCGTGGGCGACGGCGTTGGCGGTGTCCAGGTCAAGCTTCCGCCCTTCGTGGATGATCTCTATGACGCGCCTGTACACATCCTTGGGGAGCCTTTCCATCATGACCTTGACGCCGAAGGTGTCTTCTCCGAAGTACCTCGACACCTGTACATCCTTCTCCTTCTCGACGGCATAGCTCCTCTCGTATGCAGCGACTGTGTTGCCGACCTTCATGCGTTCCTCCGTATGCTGGTATGGTTGTGCCCCATGGGTGCCGGATCCCACCCGTGGCTGACTCACCCGTAACCCTCTTAGGTCAGTCAGCATGTCTGTTCAATACAAAATCATGGAAACGGGTGCGGGGCATCCTTTCGTCTCCTTGTGCCCCCCTACAGCAAGGACGGTGCCAGGGACCGGCAAGGACAGTTATGCGATATCATTAAATAATTGCCGCACCGCACCCTTTGACCTGTAACAATAGCGGGTCATTCCTGTCAGGTTGGGTCATTTTTGTTTCAAAAGCCTGCCACATAGAGACCCTGCGGGGAAGCACAGGGGAGACGGTGTGCATACCGTGCATTCATCCATGCCCATTTCTACAGATTCATCTTGAAGTACGGGAGTCATTTCTTTTAAGTAGTGTGCATGAAAAGAGCATTCAGCCCATTCAGCACCGGCATTTCCGGCCTCGATGAGACCCTGAGCGGCCTCAGGCCTGGAGATAATGTCGTATTCCAGGTGGACAGCATCGAGGACTATGCGGCCTTCGTGCACCCCTTCTGCATCCGGGCGAACAAGGAGAAGCGGGTACTCGTCTACTTCCGCTTCGCCAGGCACGAGCCGCTTCTGCCCGAAGGCGTCGAGGCCCAGGTCTTTCACCTGCACCCTGAGCAGGGGTTCTCCAACTTCGTGTCCGACATCTTCGATGTCATCGAACAGGTCGGCCTGGAGGCCTACTACGTCTTCGACTGCCTCTCCGAGCTGGCCGTGGACTGGTACTCCGACCGCATGCTGGGCAACTTCTTCATGCTCACCTGCCCCTACCTCTACATCTACGAGACCATCGCCTACTTTGCCCTTTTGAGGAACCGCAACACCGCCCAGGCCGTGGACGCGATTCACACCACCGCACAGGTGGTGATGGATGTCTACCGCAACCGGGACACCCTGTACCTGCAGCCCCTGAAGGTCTACAAGCGCAACTCGGAGACCATGTATATGCTGCACGCCTGGGAGGGTGACCGCTTCGTGCCGGTGAGGAAGAGCGTGGTGAATGCCGAGATCCTCTCCAGCTCGCCCCAGCGCTGGCTCGACTTCACCTTCCAGCGCGACGTGTGGTCGCGCATGTTCATGCTGGCCCAGGACCTCCTGCACAGGGCCCGCCGGGGCAAGCCCAGGCCGCGGGCGGAGAAATACGTGCTGCGGCGCCTGCTGCGCATGATGGTCACCCGCGACGAGCGCCTCCTTGAGCTGGCGGAGAGGTGTCTCGAGCTTTCCGACCTCATCGAGATCGGCAAGCGCATGATCGGCACGGGCATGATCGGCGGCAAATCCGCCGGCATGGTGATCTCCAGGGCCGTCCTGAGCAAGGCCTCTCCACACTGGAAGGATATCCTGGAATCCCATGACTCGTTCTACGTGGGCTCCCACGTCTTCTACACCTATCTCATCCGGAACGGCTGCTGGGCAGCCTACCGCGAGACGAGGAAGCCCGGCATGAACGGCGACAGCCTGCGCGAGGCACGCCACCGCATGCTGAACGGCACCTTCCCGGATGACATCCTGGAGCAGTTCAAGGAGATGCTCAACTATTTCGGCCAGACGCCCATCATCGTGCGCTCCTCCAGCCTGCTCGAGGACGCCTACGGCAACGCCTTCTCCGGCAAGTACAACAGCTACTTCCTGGCCAACCAGGGCACGCCCGAGGAACGACTGGAGGTCTTCGTCGAGGCGGTACGCAAGGTGTACACGAGCACCATGAACAAGGACGCCCTCATGTACCGCGAGCATTGGAACCTGCTGGACAAGGAAGAGCAGATGGCACTGCTGGTGCAGCGAGTCTCCGGAGAGGACTTCGGCACCTTCTACTATCCCCATGTGGCTGGCGTGGGGTTTTCCTTCAACCCCTTTGCGTGGAGCGCGGATATCGATCCCAAGAGCGGCTTCCTCCGCATGGTCTTCGGACTGGGCACCCGCGCCGTTGACCGCACCGATGACGACTACACCCGCATCATCGCGCTGAACGCGCCGCAGAAACGGCCCGAGTCTTCGTACTCGGAGATGCGCAGGCACACCCAGCGCCGCATCGACGTGCTGGACCTGAAGCAGAACCAGCACATCGCGCAGCCCTTCGAGGACGTGGTGTTGAATTCGGACGGGTTGCCCATCGACCTTTTCGCCTCGCAGGACACCGAGGCACGGCAGCGGGCCGCTGAAATGGGACACGAGGACGCCTTCACCTACTACCTGTCCTTTGATGAACTGCTGGGCAGGACCACCTTCGTGAGCACCATGCGGTCCATGCTGGAAACCCTGGACAGGGCCTACGAATACCCGGTGGACATCGAATTCACCGCCAACTTCATCGACGGGAGCAATTACCGCATCAACCTCCTCCAGTGCCGCCCCTTCCAGGTCAAGAGTCCCACCGGAAAGGCCGAGGTGCCCGAGGGCATCGCAGAGGAGCACGTGGTGCTCTACACCGAGAGCACGGTGGTGGGCAACAGCCGCGTGCTTCCCGTGGACCGCATCATCTACGTGGTGCCCGAGGCCTACAAGGACCTCAGCCAGCAGGAGCGCTACACCCTTGCGCGCATGGTGGGCAGGATCGCCCATGCGGGCGATCCGCGCAAGCCCATGTCCATCATGATCATCGGTCCGGGACGATGGGGCACCACCACTCCCTCCCTGGGGGTGCCGGTGAGCTTTGCGGACATCAACACGGTGTCGGTCCTGTGCGAGCTCGGCGTCATGCACGAGGGACTGGTGCCCGAGGTGTCCCTGGGAACCCACTTCTTCAACGACCTGGTGGAGATGGACATGCTCTACCTCGCCGTGCACCCGGAACGGGACCGCCATGTGTACAACCGGGCCTTTCTGAACAGCGCCCCCAACCGGCTGTCCGAGGTGGTGCCACAGGCCGCGTCCTGGGAACATGCCATCCGCGTCATCGATTCCGGCGTGAACGAGAAGGGACTCAGGGTCTTCCTCAATGCGGACGCCATCCAGCAGAGGGCCATGTGCTACCTGGCCGAGGAAGAGAAGTGATTCGCCTCACCATTGCGTGATGCCACGGGGGAGGTCAGCCAGCATGCAGGCCATGAATCCCGACAGGATCGCCATCATCGGGCCCGGGCGGCTGGGGACCGCCTTTGCCTACAAGTGGGGGCGTGACGGCAGGCAGATCACCATCTACTACCACGACGAGGCCCTGTGCCATGCCATCAACACCACCCGCCTGAACCCGAAGCACCTCACCGAAGACCTGGGAAGGATCTTCGGCGGCATGGACAAAGTGCCGAGGCTTTCCCCTCGGGTGCGGGCGACCAACGATCTGGACGAGATCGTCTCCGAACATGACTTCATCATGCTCGCCATCAACATGAAGGGGCTTCCGGACTTCCTGGGCCACCTGAAGCCCCGCATCGCGAGGAAGAAACGCAGGACCTGTATCATCTCCCCCATCAAGAGCCTCGCCTCGGCGGGGCGGAAGAACGAGCTCATCACGCCGTCGCAGATGATCAACTCCCACTTCTTCGACCTCCAGCGATGCTACGACATCGTCTGCATCGGCGGGCCCTTCTTCGACGTGGACCTTGCTGCGGGCCACCCGGTCTGCGTCGCCGTGGCCGGAAACGCTCAGGTCGCAGCAACGGTGAGGCGGGAGTTCTTCGCGCGGAACAGGGACGAGCTGAGCTCCTACTACAACTGCGACACCGTTGGCGTGGAGGCCTGCGGCGCACTCAAGAACATCGTGGCGAACATCAAGGGAATCGCGGACTGCTGCGGCCTGGGGAACTCGTTCCCCGGGACCATCTTCGCCCGGGCCGGCGTGGAGATGCGGGCCATATCGAAGATCCTCGGCGGCCACTTCCTCACCTTTCTCGGCCAGGCGGGCGTGGGAGACATGTACGTGACGCTGTCCTCGAACGCCAGCAAGAACTACCGGTACGGGAGGGATTTCTACGAGCACTACACCGGGAACACCATCGAGACCCACCGCAGGGTCGTAGCGGGCATCGACGGCACGCCCGAGGGTCCCGGAACCCTGAAGAACGTGTACCGGTACCTGGAGGGCAAGAACATGTACAGCCCCATCTTCCGCAGCGCCTACAGGATATTCAACGAGGCCGGCACCAGGGAGGAGATCCGGGAGCAGATCATCCATGCCTGCCAGTTCGACCGCAGGAGCAACGAGTACATCGGACCGTTCTCGGGCCTGGTCTACAACCTGTTTCCGCACTTCTGGTACCGGCGTCAGAAGGGGTGGCTGGGCTGAGCGGAGATGCAGGAATACGGCGCTCCCCCTGGCGTATGATCTGCCGGGCCAGGCACATCGTCATCCACACCGTGTCAGGTCGAGGAGCAGGGATCCGGCTTGTTCGCGAACACGTACGCCCTCTGGCTTGCATACTCTGTAGAATCTGCTCAGGATCTCACGGTCCCTGGGCTTCTTTTCGTGTTCACCGGTGAAGGCTGCAGCGTATTCTGCTGGAATGTCGTCGTATGTGCCCACGATATTTTGCAGGTCCTGTTCCATTCGTGCCGGCCTGGATACGCGGTAAGAGCCCTCTGTCCGTAGCCTGCCGTTCCCGGGGAGAACCCTCTCCGTGTCCCGAGCTAGAACAGGAAGATCGGGTACGTGTCCGGGTTCTTGCCGAAGCACGTGACGTCGTCGATCTTCTCGATCCTGGCGCCCTTGAGCAGTGCGTAGAGCGACCGCTCCACGCCGATGCCAGCGCCCATGGTCTCGGGGAAGTAGGGTCTGCCCTGCTCGTCCTTCATGTGCACCGCGGTGAGGAACGGCCCGTAGCCGTCCAGGCTGGCGATGTTCTCCAGCATGCCGCCCTCGAAGCGCGGGGCCTCGGGGAGAATCCTGTTGTCGATGAGGCGGTAGATGATGGGCTCGTAGAGCCATTCCCGGATGGCACCGGACAGGATCTCCAGGGCAGGGGTGAATTTAGCGGTCTGACGGATGATTGACTTGGCGCAGATGTCGTAGTTGTAGATCATGTCCGAGGTGAACGACGATATGGGGATCCTCGTGCCGTCGGGCTTCACGTAGGGATAGATGAGGTCGTAGTTCTCCCGCATGAGGCCCGTGACCCAGAAGAACTGGCCCTTGACGTCCTCACCGGCCTTGGCGTCCAGGTCCACCTTGCCGTGCTTCCTCAGGGCCTCGTCGTGCCGAACCCTCGGGAAGGGCTGCTTCGGCACCTCCAGCGCCACGCCCAGATCCCTGAGGTTGTCTTCGTTCTTCTCCACGATGGACGCCGTGGCCGCGATGATCATACGCTCGAAGAAGTCGATGATCTTCTCGTAGTCCTCCTTCAGTACTGCCTTCACCTTTTCGGGCTCTTTCAGGTACTGCCCGTAGTCTATGCCGCGGTTCCTCCGGAGCTCCACGTCGATCTGGGAGAAGTCGATGAGGTACTTGCCCCGCTGCTTGCGCTGGGGGCTCTCGATCTCCAGGCGGATGTTGGGCGAGTCTATGAAGATGCCCTTGATCTTGGGGTTGAAGCAGGCCAGGAACTTCATATAGATCATGGAGTGGGTCGCCACGTAGGGCATGCCCTTGTAGTGGATGGTGGGCACGTGCTCCACGTCGTGGGCCAGGGGGTCGGTCACCGGGCTCATCTCCACGCGTTCCAGGTTCAGCAGGCCTTCATTCACGAGGAAGTTGTTGATGGCGGTCACGAAGGTGGTGCGGATGCTCATGGCATTGTATATGTCGTCGTTCACCCACTTGTTCACATAGTTGTCGCGCACGAACTCCTCGAAGGTGGAACCGGACTGACCGATGGTGGCCTGGAAATGGAACAGGTCTTCGCCGATGAAACCCATTGTGTTACCTCCTCGCGTATTGTTGCCCGTACAGGGCATTTCCGTGAATGTCCGATTATCAGCAAACCTTATGCCACGGAGGAGCCGTTGATTGCAAGGACGGGCACGCACCCGCTTCAGATGCAGTACTTGTCGAAGGCGGCGGGGACCGGGGTGCGGTACTCGCCGCTGAAGCAGGCGGTGCAGTAGTCCTGCGGGTTGTCCACGGTGCTGAGCATGCCCTCGATGGTGAGGTAGCCCAGGGAATCCGCGCCCAGGTAGGCCCGTATCTCCTCGATGGATTTCTCGCTGGCGATGAGTTCAGAGTGCCTGGAGATGTCGATGCCGTAGTAGCAGGGGTGCTTGATGGGGGGCGAGCTGATGCGGACGTGCACCTCGCGGGCGCCCTTGTCGCGGAGGATCTGCACGATCTGGCGCATGGTGGTGCCCCTCACGATGGAGTCGTCCACGAGGACCACACGGCGATCGTCCAGCACGCCGGTCACGGGGTTGAGCTTCACCTTGACGTCCAGCTTTCGTTTGTCCTGGTGGGGCGCGATGAAGGTGCGGCCCACGTAGTGATTCCTGATGAGCCCGATCTCGTAGCGCAGGCCCGA
>Ga0116184_10004677_pt1 | contig 10734 bp, 9 predicted proteins | sample AD_JPNNA5_MetaG_FD_89886 | JGI IMG/M metagenome (GOLD analysis project Ga0116184, IMG submission 89886) | Active sludge microbial communities of municipal wastewater-treating anaerobic digesters from Japan - AD_JPNNA5_MetaG | ecosystem: Engineered > Bioreactor > Anaerobic > Digestate | place...
CCCAAGTACCTGAAACAATAATGAATTTAGCTTATGTAAACATTAAGAAAAAAAATTATATTGCTGCTTATGAGTATTATAAAATTTTAGAAACTATGAATCCAGATGATCAGGATATTAAACAAAAGATAAAAGCTCTTGAAATGAAAATATACTTTGAAAACAATGATTTTCAGAGAGTTATTAGTGATGATAAAAAATAGTATTTTTTAAGTATTGAAACTTTTATGTATTGTTCAATACATAAAAAAGAATCATATTTAACAATCATAATATTTAAATATGAATAGAAGAGAATTTATAAAAAAAGTTTGGCCTGCTTCTATCCTTAGCTTATCAGCGGTTGGCATTGGATTGGTTTTTCATAATAGAACAAAAAACTCTGATATTGTAGTTCAAAAACCTGTGATAATTGATAGAAGAATTGCAGATGATAATAACTATCCCAAAATGGTTATTATTCAGGGTTCAGATTATTCTCGTTTAGTAAATGAAGCAATAAATGCTCTTGGTGGTATTAAAAGGTTTATTAATTCTAATGATGTTGTTTTAATAAAACCTAATATTGGTTGGGATAGACTTCCTGAACAAGCTGCAAATACAAATCCAGAACTTGTCAAGGAAGTAGTACGTTTATGTTTATCAGCAGGCGCAAAAAAAGTAATAGTAACAGATATTTCTTGTAATGAATACAATAGGTGTTTTAATAGAAGTGGTATAAAAGATGCTGTAGAAAGTGTAGGGGGAATAATTGAACTCCCTTCAGAAAGAAAATTTTCTGAGATAAATATGGGAGGTGATGTATTAGGAGTTAGAAAAGTATATTCTCTTTATTTTGAAGCAACCAAAATTATTAATATGCCAATTGCGAAACATCATAGTTTAACAGGGGCTACATTAGGTATGAAAAATTGGTATGGTATTCTTGGTGGTAGAAGAAACCAACTCCATCAAAATATTAATGAAAGTATAACTGATCTTGCAAACTTCGTTCGCCCTACTTTAGTAATAATGGATGCAACTAGAGTCTTAATGAGAAATGGACCACAAGGGGGAAACATATCTGATGTTTTAAAAGCTGATACTATTATTGCAGGAACAGATCAAGTAGCGATTGATGCTTACACTGGTGAAAGGTTTTTTAATCTTAATTCACAACAATTAGGTTTTCTAGAAATTGCTCATAGAAAGGGTATAGGAAATAAAAATTATTCTGAACTTAATCCTAAAGAAATTGTTTTATAGGTGCATTTGTATGAAAAAAATTCTTTTGTTATTTGTAATATTTTCAATTAATGCTTTTTCTCAAAGTTTTGTAAAATATGGTAATGAATTTCTAAAAATTGGAATTGGTGGAAGACAGCTTGGAATGGGTAATTCAGGTGTTGCTATATCAAAAGATGTTACAGGTGGTTTTTTAAATCCATCTAACCTTGCGAATTTATCTGAAGCAGAAATTATTCTCCAACATGATGAACGCTTTGGTGAATTAATAAATTTTGATTATTTTGCTTTAGCTTATCCATATAAAAATGATTTTACTTTAGGCCTAAGTGTAATTAGATTAGGTATAGATGGCATTCCTGATACACGAAATGCACTTGTAGATTCTGATGGAAATGGTGTTTTAGATAACTATGATCGAATTGACTATGATAAAGTAACTTATCATAATGCTTCAGATTGGGCTTTTATCCTTTCTTATGCAAAAAAATATTCTGAAAATATTTTTTATGGGGCTAATATTAAAATTATTTATCGAGATTTAATGTCTAATAATGCTTTTGGAATAGGTTTCGATTTTGGTATAAAATATTTACCCTTCAATAATTTTTATACAGGTGCTTGTTTAAATGATGTAACAACTACTTATCTTGCATGGAATACTGGTACCAAAGAGTTAATACCACCAATGCTGAAATTGGGTGCTGGTTATTCATTGGATATTTTTAATGGAATCTTGACTCCAGCTATTGATTTTGATTTTCATTTTGATGGTAGAAAATATGCTTCAATGACCTCAATTGGTTCAATTGGTATGGATATTCATTCTGGTTTAGAGTTTTTATATAAAGATATTATTGCTTTAAGATTAGGATATAGTGAAGTAAAACAGCTTACTTTAGGTGCTGGAATAAAAATATATCGTTTAAATATTGATTATGCATTTGCAAAATTTAATTCTGAAAATGATTTGGGAAATACGCACAGAATTTCGCTTAAGCTCAATCTGGGCAGTATTTCCCTTTAGATTTTTTATTTTCTATTAAATAAATAAGCCATATTAACTAATTTGTTTTCTTTTCCATCGTGAACGGCCATTCTTGCACCACTAAAGAAACTTGCTCCTCCAAATTCACCTTTTTTGTTAAGAGCATAGAATTGAAGGTCGAATTTTGGTTTTCCTTCATCATCAAGTAAGCGTTTTTCTTTTATGTTTTTAAGAACTCGTTTTAACATCATTAAACATGCTTCTTCAGGTGATTTACCTTGCCTCATATATTCAACGATTAGAACACTACTGCAATTTGTTAGGTTACTTTCACCTCTGCCAGTTGAGCCAGCAGCACCTACTTCGTTATCTACAAATAGACCAGCCCCAATAATAGGTGAATCACCAACACGACCAGGTATTTTAAAAGCTAAACCACTTGTAGTTGTTACTCCAGATATATTGCCTTTTAAATCTATCGCATCACAATTTATTGTGCCCCATGTTCTTGAGTATTCTCGTAATGCCATACCAATAGTTTTATCCTCAATTGAATGAGGAGGTAACCAATCATCAACATTACTCATTGTTTCTTTCCATTTTAACCAAGCTTCACGACTCTTATCGGTTAGTAAGTCCATTTCTTTGAAACCGTGAGCTTTTGCAAACTTTAAGGCTCCTTCTCCGACAATTAGAACGTGATCTGTTCGTTCCATTACAAGTTTAGCGACTAATGAAGGATTTTTAATGTTTCTGAGAGAAGCTACTGCACCACATCTATTACTTGGTCCATGCATTACAGATGAATCTAATTCTACTACGCCTTCTTCGTTTGGTAAACCACCATAACCAACTGTCATATCGTTAGGATCATCTTCTACAATGTTTACTCCTGCAATCACGGCGTCTAAAGCATCAGCTCCATTTTTAATTAATTCCATAGCTTTTTCTGTAGCTTTTAGACCATTTCCACTTGCTATTACTAGAGGACCACTTGTAGTATTACGTGTATTAAGAGTTTCACTACTTAATACTTTTGGTGATAGAGCGCTAACTGCTCCAATTGTTGCAATGTTTTGTAAAAAATTTCTTCTTTTCATAAAGATTCTTAAATTAGTTAATAATTGTTCCTATTCTTTTAAATTTTATAGAAGAGAGTTTTTTAAATATATCAAATAAAGGGATATTAGGATCCCATGACCAATATACTATCATAGGAGTGCCAACAATATTTTCTTTAGGAATGAAACCCCAAAATCTACTATCAAGACTATTATCACGGTTATCACCCATACCAAAATAGTAATCATGTTCTACTATATATTTTGAAGTTGGTTTCCCATCTACTAATACAAAAGAACCACTGGTAGAGGTGCTATGTCCTTCTCTTTCAATAAAGATTTTCCAATCAGGATAGTTTTCTATTGATAAATTAATAGTATCACCTTTTTTAGGAATTCTTATTGGGCCATAATTATCTTCATTGAAATTTGAAAGAGGAGGGAATATGTTTTCGTTTTTAATACCCTTAGGTTGTATATAAGGATTTTCAAATTTCATATGTTTTGGTGTGGGCTGTAATTCGTTATTTACATAAACAACTTTATTCCTAATTTCTAAAGTATCTCCTGGTAAGGCAATGCATCTTTTTAAATAATAAACGAATTCAGGTTTAACTTCATCTCTATTACCAGGGAATTCAAAAACAATCACATCTTGCCTTTTCACTTCTCTGAAACCTGGTATTCTGAACCAAGGTATTCTATAACTTGTAAAAGGGATAGTTCTTGGAGAAGTGCCTCCATATATGAATTTGTTTACAAATAAAAAATCACCAGTCATAACAGTGTTTTCCATTGAGCCGGTAGGTACTTCAAAACTTGCTAAAACAAAACTGTTTAGAATAAGAAAAATAATTAATACAATACTGATTTCTTTTACAAAGTCTTTAAATGAAGTTTTGTTTTGTTCTACAGCTTTTTTCCCAAAAAACAACCTCTTTAGAAAATCCATAAAAGTTTTTTGGTTTTTTTTCTGACCTAAAGGAGGAAGATTAGATTTTTTATTAATGTTTTTTGTTTTTGTTTTTTTTTGCATATTATTCCTCTTTATTATTCTTCCATTTGTAAAACCGCAAGAAAGGCTTCCTGAGGCACTTCCACTTTTCCAACTTGCTTCATTCTTTTTTTACCTTCTTTTTGTTTTTCAAGTAATTTTCTTTTTCTTGTTATATCACCGCCATAACATTTTGCAAGAACATTCTTTCTTAATGGTTTTACAACATCTCTAGCTATTACTTTACTTCCAATTGCTGCTTGTATTACTACCTCAAACATTTGTTTAGGTATTAACTCTTTTAATTTAGAGCATAATTTTCGGCCATAGTGATATGATTTAGATCTATGAACAATTGTGGAAAGAGCATCAACTGGTTCACCGTTTAATAAAATATCAAGTTTTACTAAATCAGATTCTCTATATTCAATATATTCATAATCAAAAGAAGCATAACCGCGTGATATTGATTTTAATTTATCGTAAAAATCAAAAATTATTTCAGATAAAGGAAATTCGTAGGTTATATCAGCTCGAGTAGGATCTAAATATGTTGTGGTTTTATATATACCTCTTCTTTCCATACAAAGCTTCATTATGTTACCAATGTATTCAGAAGGAGTTATTATTTGGGCTTTGATGTATGGTTCTTCAATTTTGTCAATTTCTCCTAATTCTGGCATTTTTGCTGGATTATCAACATAAATTACTTCTTTATTAGTTTTTGTAATTCTATATTCTACGTTTGGTACAGTAGTAATAATTGATTGATTATATTCTCTCTCCAGACGTTCTTGTATTATTTCCATGTGTAATAAGCCTAAAAAACCGCAACGGAAACCAAAACCTAATGCTGTTGATGATTCAGGTGTAAATACTAAAGATGAGTCATTTAATTTTAATTTTTCGAGAGAGTCTCTTAAGCTATCAAATTCTTCACTTATTGAAGGATATAAGCCACTATAAACCATAGGTTTTACTTCTTTGTAACCTGGTAATGGAGTATCATAAGGATTTTTTGCATCCATTACAGTATCGCCAACTTTGGTATCATGCACATCTTTTATTCCAGCAATTAGGTACCCAACTTCACCAGCTGATAATGTTTTAGTCCTGACTCTATTCATTTTTAATATACCTACTTCCTCAGCTTCGAATTCTTTACCATTTGAGAAAAATAAGACCTTAGAACCTTCGTTTAATGTACCTTCAAAAATTCTAAGATATACAATAACACCTCTGTAAGAGCCAAATACTGAGTCAAATATTAGAGCCTTCAATGGGTTTTGTGGAGAACCTTTTGGAGGAGGAATTCTTTTTACAATAGCTTCAAGAATTTCTCTTATACCTATTTTTGTTTTTGCACTGGCTAAAATAATTTCTTCTTCTTTACAACCTATAAGTTCAATTATTTGGTGTTTAACAGAATCAATCATTGTAGCTGCACTTGGTAAATCAACTTTGTTAATAACTGGTATTATTTCTAATCCGGCATCGATGGCGAAGTAAAGATTGCTTATCGTTTGTGCTTCAACACCTTGTGAGGCATCAACAACCAATATTGCACCTTCACAAGCAGCTAAGGACCTAGATACTTCATAAGAAAAATCAACATGTCCAGGTGTGTCAATCAAGTTTAAACTATATTCATTTCCATCAGGTGATTTATAAATCATATTTATAGCGTGAAGCTTAATGGTTATTCCTCGTTCTTGTTCTAAATCCATATTATCAAGAACTTGATTGGTCACCATTTCACGAGCAGTTATTGTGCCGGTTTCTTCGAGAAGCCTATCTGCTATAGTTGATTTGCCATGATCTATATGTGCAATAATACAAAAATTTCTAATTTTATCCATAACTTACCATTTTAAATATTTTACAATTTAGTAATCTTTATATTTATTTTCAATGTATTAAATTATTCTTAACTTATTAAATTTTGAAATTAATATTTAATTTGATATGAAGAAATAAATTATACATTTACATATCAATAAATCTAAATTTTTTTTAATTGATTTTAAACGCTATAATCAAAAATTTAGAAACTTTTTGGAAACAAATTAGTCTTGCTAATATCTTGTATCTTTTATAAATTACACAAAATATTATAGGAAATATGAGTTTACCGAATCAATTAACAATTTTAAGAATAATACTTTCACCGGTATTTTTATATTTTTTTTATTCAACTAATAAAGATTTAAAGTTTCTTTCTTTTATTATTTTTACTATAGCAGCAATTACTGATTGGTATGATGGAATAATAGCAAGAAAATATGGTTTTGAAACAAGATGGGGTAAATTTTTAGATCCTCTAGCTGATAAAATTTTAACATCATTTGCATTTATTGGTTTTCTTACTATAGGGTTTATTGAATTCTGGATGTTTTTGATTATTGTAATAAGGGATATTGGCATAACTTTATTACGTTCATTTTCTGAATTAAAAGGAAAAACTGTAATTACAACTTATTCTGCTAAGGTTAAAACTTTTATACAAATGACGGCAATATTTTACATCCTATTTTTTTATTGTATAAAGGATTATGATTTTGTAAATAATCATTTTGGAGTAATAATTAATGATTATATTTTAAATCCCATTTTTATTAACATTTTAATGATTGTTATTACCTCTCTTACATTATATACTGGAATAATGTATTTGATTGATAATAGAAAAACTATTCGTGATATATATGCTAGTTCATCTCAAACCTCGTAGTAAAAATATACCCCATATACCTTTCTTTATTAATTTATTTGGAACAGGTTTCTTTAGTGGTTATTTCCCATTTGCTTCTGGTACTTTTGGAAGTATGGTGGCATTATTAATATTTTTGTTTGACTGTTTTAAAGAATGGTATTTTTTAATTATACTTATTCTTGTTTTTTTTATTATTGGTATATTTGTATCTGAAAAAATTGAAAACATGATTGGGCATGATCCCTCAATAGTTGTAATTGATGAATTTGTTGGTATGTGGATTTCTTTATTATTTGTTACAATAAATATATATACCATTATTTTAGCTTTTATATTATTCAGGTTTTTTGATATAATAAAACCATACCCTGCTAATTATTATAATAAAAAAATGGGTGGAATGGCTATAATGATTGATGATATTATAGCTGGTTTGTATGCAAATATTTTTCTTCAAATAGTTATTATTTTTATCAAATTTTAATCAATGGAAGAAGATGAAATATTAGGTAAAGCTTATGATAGCAAACTAATGAAAAGATTGCTGCTTTACCTTAAACCTTATAGATGGCATGTAGTATTAGCAATTATTTTAGCAGTTTTGGTTTCTTCTATAGGTCCCCTTCGTCCATATATTACAAAAATTATAATCGATGATTATATTGTAGTAAAAAATTATCAAGGTATGTTACCTTTCATAATCCTGTTATTTGTAACAATTTTTTTACAAGCTATTCTACAATATATCCTAAATTACTTTACACAATGGATTGGTCAAAAAACAATTTACAACATGAGAATGCAGGTCTTTACTCATTTGCAGAATCTTGCACTCAAATTTTTTGATAATAATCCTGTTGGAAGATTAGTTACAAGAGTAACAAGCGATGTAGAAGTACTAAATGAAATGTTTTCATCTGGTGTTGTAATGGTTTTCAGTGATGTTTTTACAATAATCTTTATTGTCTCTTATATGTTTATTATGGATGTAGAATTATCACTGGTAACTTTATGTGTAATCCCAATTCTTGTGTATAGTACTTTTATTTTTAGAAAGAAAGTTCGTGAAGCATATAGAGAAGTTCGAAAATATGTCGCAAATATGAATTCTTTTTTAAATGAAAATATTACAGGAATGAATACTGTTCAACTATTTAATAGAGAAGAAAAATCCTTAAGTGATTTTAAAAAAATAAATGCACTTCATAGAGATGCAAATATTAAGTCGATCTTCTATTATGCAGTTTATTTTCCATTAGTAGATTTTACAAGTGCTTTAGCTATAGCATTAATCATCTGGTATGGAGGGGGAAATGTAATAAGTGGTTATCTCACCTTTGGGGTCCTCATTTCTTTTATTCAGTATACTGAAATGTTTTTTAGACCAATTCGTGACCTTTCCGAGAAATACAATATTTTACAAACAGCGATGGCTTCATCCGAACGTGTTTTTAAGCTTTTAGATGATAAAACGATTATTTCAGTAAAAGAAAATCCGATACCCATAACAAATGTTAAAGGAGATATCGAATTTAAAAATGTATGTTTTGCTTATAATGGTGAAGATTATATATTGAAAAATGTTTCTTTTAAAATAAAACAGGGTGAAACTATTGCTTTTGTAGGTGCTACAGGTGCTGGAAAAACATCAATTATTAATTTGCTTACAAGATTTTATGATATTGAGAAAGGAGAAATTCTTATTGATGGTATAAATATTAAAGATTATGATCCAAAAGAATTACGAAAACACATGGCAGTTGTATTACAGGATGTATTTATTTTTTCTGGTGATATAAAATTTAATATTGATTTAGGAGATGAAAGTATTTCTCTGAATAAAATTAATGAAGCTATTAGTATTGTGGGTTTAGATGATTTTATTAATTCATTACCAGAAGGATTATTTTCAGAAGTTAAAGAAAGAGGAGCTACTTTATCCGTTGGACAAAAGCAGTTAATTTCTTTTGCAAGAGCTTTAGTTCGTGATCCCAAAATATTAATTTTAGATGAAGCAACTTCTAATGTTGATACTGAATCTGAAAGATTAATTCAAAATGCTATTAACAAGCTTTTAAAAAATCGAACATCTATTGTGATTGCTCATAGACTTTCTACAATTCAAAATGCTGATAAAATTATTGTACTTCATCATGGAGAAATAAGAGAAACAGGTACTCATCAAGAATTATTATCTAAAGGCGGAATATATTACAAACTTTACCAATTGCAGTATAAACAGCAGGAGAGTGTAAAGTAAAATCGTTTTATTAGAGAAACAACGTTTTTTACTTGATTTTTTATTAATTTTTGATTAAAATATATAGAAATTTTTTTTAGGGTTCGTCTTTGTTTTTAGAAAAGGTTCGAGAAAAGGTTTTGCTTTTTGATGGCGCAATGGGTACATTGTTGCAGGCAAAAGGATTATCACTTGGAGAATGCCCTGAACAGTGGAATTTAACAAAACCTGAAATAATAAAAGAAATTCACAAAAGTTATTTTGATGCAGGCTCTGATTGTGTAGAAACAAACTCTTTTGGTGGTACAAAAGCAAAGCTTAATAAATTTGGTTTAGGCAACAAATGTTATGAGTTTAATAAAGCAGCTGCTGAATTAGCAAGAGAAGTAACCCCTTCAGGTAAATTTGTTGCAGCATCAATAGGTTCGACTGGAGAAATGTTAGAACCTTATGGAGATTTTTCAATACAAGAGTGTTATGATAATTATGCAGAGCAAATGGTTGCATTAAAAGATGGTGGGGTTGATGTATTATGTATTGAAACTATGATGGATCTTGAAGAAGCGAAAATTGCATTAAAAGCTGCTAAAGAGAATACAAGTTTACCAGTAATTGTTTCAATGACTTATAATCAAAGCCCTAAGGGTTATAAAACTTTAATGGGTAATTCTATATCACAGGTTTTAACTGAATTAATTAATTCAGGTGTAGATATAATTGGTTCAAACTGTGGTAACGGTGTTGAGAATATGATTGAAATTCTTAGAGAATATAAAGATACTTCTCCTGATACTTACTTTTTAATACAACCAAATGCTGGTTTACCTGATATCGTTGATGGTAAAACAATTTATAAAGAAACTCCTGAAATAATGAAAAATAAAATTATTGATTTGTTAAAAATTGGTGTGAATATTATTGGGGGGTGTTGTGGAACAACACCAGATCATATAAGAGCTTTTAGAGAAATATTAGATAATAATTAACCATAAAAATCGAGGTCATAAATGGTAAATTTACAGGAAATTGCTGACAACTTAATAAAAGGTCAGGCTAAAAAAGTAGTAGAGTTAACAACTAATGCTTTAAACGAAGGTATTAAACCTGAAGCTATTCTGAATGAAGGTTTAATTGCAGGTATGAATGTTGTAGGTCAGAAATTCAAAGCTTGCGAATTTTATGTTCCAGAAGTTCTTGTTGCAGCTAGAGCGATGAAAGGAGCTATGGAAGTATTAAAACCAAAATTATTGGAAAGTGGTGTTCAACCTATTGCAAAAATTGCAATTGGAACAGTAAAGGGGGATTTGCATGATATTGGTAAAAATTTAGTTAGTATGATGCTGCAAGGAGCAGGTTTTGAAATTATCGATTTAGGTGTTGATGTTACTCCAGAAAAGTTTATTGAAACAGTTAAAAATCAGGAAGTAAAATTAGTTGGTATGTCTGCTTTATTGACAACAACAATGCCTTCAATGAAATCAACTATTGAAGCTATGAAAGAAGCTGGTGTAAGAG
>Ga0116184_10004682_pt1 | contig 10729 bp, 6 predicted proteins | sample AD_JPNNA5_MetaG_FD_89886 | JGI IMG/M metagenome (GOLD analysis project Ga0116184, IMG submission 89886) | Active sludge microbial communities of municipal wastewater-treating anaerobic digesters from Japan - AD_JPNNA5_MetaG | ecosystem: Engineered > Bioreactor > Anaerobic > Digestate | place...
CACCATACATCGCCAGATCCAACTACAACAAACTGTACGTTCATTTTTGTACAGATATGGTATGCAGCTCCATGCATGGGCCCGAATAAATCTCCAATTCCTTTTTGATCGGTCAACCGTGCAACCATTCCTATAAGTGGAACTTCAGGATCTACTGCTAGGCCGAACTCTTTTTGTAATGCTTCTTTACAAACGGCCTTTCCAGATAAATCTTTACTGTTAAAGTGTGCTGGAATATATTTATCGGTTTCTGGGTTCCATTCATCATAATCGGCTCCATTTAAAATACCTACAAGATTGTTACTCCTGTGCCTCAAAAGTCCATCGAGTGTACAACCCAGTATGCTTGTTTGTATCTCTCTTGCATATGTCGGTGAAACCGTTGTTATTTTTTCTGCTGTTGCAATTCCTGCCTGCAGTAAATTTATCGATCCAAAATATTCAAGCCCAGCACCATGATAGGCTTCCCATGGCAGTCCAAAATATGGAAATACATCTTTATTGTAAATGCCCTGATATCCTAAGTTATGAATTGTAAGAACCGTATGTGTGTGTGCAAAATCTCCATGGGCTTCCAGATACCGCTTATAAACAGGTACGAGTGACGCAGGCCAATCATGTGCATGCATGATATCGGGAATCCATTCTAGTTTCCGGCACAGTTGAAATGCAGCTCTACAAAAAAAGGCATAGCAATACGGATTATCTGGAAAATCCGGTACAGCTTTATCTCCATAAATGCCATCGCGTCCAAAAAATCCTTCATGGTCAATAAAATATACAGGAACATCAGAACCTGGCAGTTTGCTTTCTAATACAGCACACCAGGCTTCACCATCTCCCATTGGAACACCCATTGGTCCAGGAATTGCATTGAGCATAGCTTTATTGATGTTGTAATACCGTGGAAGCACTATTCGTACATCAGCCCCTGCTCTCTTGAGTGCCTTTGCCAGTGATGCAACTGCATCTCCCAAACCTCCAGATTTTGCAAACGGTACAGCCTCACTTGTGACCATGAGAATTTTCACACACTACTCCTTACCAATAGTTTGAATTTCTTTCTAGCCATAATAGCACTTACAATAATACAGTTTTATTGTACTATAGTAACGAACAATAGTACAACAATAAGTTTTTACAGCTAAAATACATTCTGGCATATCGATGGTATTATCGTGGGTTATGCTTTTTTTTGCGCGGAATTAATAGTGGTTTATTTATATTTTTCACGTGCTGTAATGCTGCATTGTGCATGAAATATTCCTGCACAGAAAATTGATTTCCAGTATCTGAAATCGAATGCCATTCCATATCTGAACCTAATATGCGTGCTTGTTTAGTATCTTTGAAATAGAGCATAAGTATAGCTTTTACTTTTTCTTTAGCTTGCTGGCTCTGTATTGAGAGCATGAGCTCAACTCGCTTATCAAAATTACGTTCCATCCAATCTGCACTGGAAACATAGAGATCCTCAGTACCTCCATTGCGAAAATAATAAATCCTGGAATGTTCTAAAAACCTGCCAACCAAAGATCGAACTTCAATAGTCTCCGATAATCCAGGAATTCCTGGTATAAGCTGACAAATTCCGCGAACAAACAGTTTTATGTGAACACCATGTTGAGATGCTCGGTAGAGAGCCTGAATAATTGCATAATCATTGAGTGCATTAAGTTTAGCAATTATCAAGCCAGGCTGTTCTGGAGATGACTTAGCGATTTCTCGTTCGATGAGTTCTTCAATTTTAGAACGGAGCGAAAAAGGAGCCATAACAAGATGATTAAAACTTTTTTTAGTAGATAGGCCTGTAAGTACATTAAAAAAAGATGAAACATCATGGCAAATACCGCTGTGCGCAGTTAAAAGCCCAATATCAACATATGTCTGAGCAGTTTTTTCATTTAAGTTACCGGTTGCAATATAGGAATATCGTTTTATTGTATTCCGTTCACGCCTGATGATGAGACATGTTTTAGCGTGAATCTTATAATGCATTACACCATACACTACAATTGCACCTGCCTGCTCCAGCTTACTTGCCCAATGAATATTAAGTGCTTCATCAAAGCGTGCTTTAAGTTCAACGACCGCTGTTACCTGTTTTCCTGCGCGCGCAGCTTTCGTTAAAGAGCGAACAATTGATGAATCAGGAGCAACACGATACAGCGTCGTTTTTATTGCCAGCACATCTGGATCTTTTGCAGCAAGTTCGAAGAGTTTTTCTACTGTTTCAAAAGAATCATAGGGAAATTGCAAGAGAATATCATCACGTTTCACAGCATCCCACAACTCATTGAAATCATAAGGAAAAGTTGCCTGTTTGAGTGTAGGAAATTTTAGCTCTTCAATTGTTATTGTATCATATAATTGCATAAAAGCTTTAAGATCGAGCGGACCATTAAAACGAAATATCTCCTGTTCATGAAGATTAAAAATCTGCGCAACATAATTGATTAGACGATCCGAGGTGCCATTACAGGTCATTCGCAAAGGGAGTGACAGCTGCCTGTTTATAAGCACATCTTCCATTGCAGAAACAAAATCGTCGTCATTAAGTTCATCAACACTAATATCTGCATCACGAGTAATTTTAAATAAAATTATATCTGCAATTTCCCTACCGGGATATAATGATGCACAAAAGGTTACTATAATATCATCGAGCAGAACAAAAGTATTTTGTAATGTTGGAATTTTATAGAACCTATTACAGTTCTTAGGAAACTGTATAAAAACAAGTGAAGGAGATGGTTCGTTATTCTTATATTCCTGAATTTCTTCTTCCTTAAACCAAAAAGCAGCATGTAATGAAAGATTTCCAATGGCAGTAAATACGTTCGATGTATTTTCAAATACTGCTATTGGTGTAAGGAGTGGTGCAATTTCATTAACAAATAATGTCTCGAGATATTGATATATTTCAGCTGACCAGTTATCTGGTTTTAATATTTTAACTCCATACATCTCGAGTCCTGGAAATATTTCATTGTTGAGAATCGCATACTGTTTAGCATGTATTTCATGGACTTCCTGATATAGTTCGTTAAGAAGTTCTTTATGTCTACCCTGATTGCCTTTTTTATCATTGATTGCAGAAACCTGGTCTTCAAGCAGTGCAGACCGAAGTCCTGAAACCCTAATCATGAAAAACTCATCAAGATTTCCACTTAAAATGCTCAGAAATTTGAGACGTTCCAGCAACGGTACATCTTGTTTACATGCTTCTTCAAGAATCATTTTATTAAATGCTAAAATTGCTTTTTCTCTGTTGCCATAATACTCTTCTAGATTACTATCTTTCATCATTACACCACCGTCAGTGAATATCCATAAACATATTCAAAAATATCAGCTTTCTTTTCAATGTCCTGTTTTAATAAGCTTAGCTCATATGGATTGTCAGTATAAATTATAATTGTATTACTTTTTCTTTCTGCAGAAACTACCCGAATTGATTGGTTGTGATTATGGTCAAGCACATCAGCTATGCGAAGTAATGCTGATAATTTAAGCACACGAATTCTATCAGCTTTATCGAGATACATAAAATTGGCATGAGAAGGATTTGGACCGCCCTTTCTATGATACCGAGCAATACACGCAATCATAATGCGTTCTTCATTAGATATACTAAATATTTCGCTATTGCTGATAATATATTCAGAATGTTTATGGTGACTGCCAGAACGAATGTATACACCAATATCATGTAGCAGTGCAGCAATTTCAGCCAATAAGCGGTCTCGCTTTGAAAGATGATGAATGAACTCAAGACTATCAAACAGTTTCAGCATGTTTTTTCTTACCCAGTTTGCATGATTTTCATCAAAATGAAATTTTTTTCCAATGCTCCTTGCAGATGCTACTATATGTTTTTTTAACTCATTTTGAATTTTATTTTTTTCGGATACAACAAGACTTAATAAAAAGCCTTCCCGCATCGAGTATACAGGAATAAACACTGTATCTGCATGCGTATGCCTGATAAATTCTCTCAGTATGAGAAGTCCATACCGCATGGTAACAGCGTCACAGGCATCAATATCAAATTGCTGAATACACTGCATTTCTGAGTATTGTGCAAGTTTTTCACTGTTTGTAATAAATTCTTGTGTTGTGAGTTTCCAGTATGTGTCATAAAAATCAACATGTTCAGTCGATGCCAGCAGCCGGGCATCACTTCCCATAATGATTACATGTTCTATACTCTGTAACGGAAGTTCAGCATTTAGTTTTGATACAATCGTACTCACCTGATCCTGAATAATTCTATTGATAGATTCCGGAAATCCATCTACTGCCTGCACTGCCGAAGCAATTCGTATGGTTCCTAATTGAAATGAATGGACAGCCTCAATCTGACCTTTTTTTATGAGCAAAATTTCAGTAGAACCACCTCCGGTTTCAATTACCATTGCATTTTTAGCAGTTAGATTTTCTGATTCTCGGGTGAGTGCATGCATTACTGCAAAATACATGTAATGGTTTTCTTCAAGATCTTCCAGAATTTTAATTTTAAACCCTGTGCGCATGAGCACAATATCTACAAAATTATCTTTATTAGAAGCTTCTCGAAGAGCACTCGTAGCAATTACATGAACCTGTCTGACGTGCAAACCATATGACTGCAGGAGCTCTTTGTACACATGGAGCGTCTCTACACACTCATTGATTACCGGAAGCGATACCATACCGTGCAAAAAAACATCAGAACCGAGCATAGTAGGCTTAGACTCATTTTCCAGTATGTCGAATAATTCTGTGCCGGTATTAATATTAGCAATAAGCAGACGAATACCTGATGATCCAATTTCAAGAACGGCTGTTGTTTTTTGCATCATGTATGTAACCCTACTGTCTATAGTACAGAGAACCGTACTACATGACAAGAGCTTGTAAGTTTTGTATAGTATACACCTATGATGAATTATACTGTACACCACGATCGTGTTTCATACAAAAATAGCATTTTTTTATGGTTTATAGGGATCCTCGCACTGCTTACGATTTCCTGTGCTCCACGCGAGGGCTGGGGACTTATTTTATGGTCTGCTCAAGATTCTCGAATTGCTACAGGAACAGTTGTACCCCTGTACTTTAAATCCAACATCACACGGTGCTGGATTGCTGGTGTACCTGGCACCAATGGTAAAGAAGAAATTGATCTCTGGCGTGTAAAACAATTTTCAAGCAAACGAAAAGCTAATGAGGAAGCAAAAGCTTATGCAACCTATGTTAGCTTATTTGCACAGGCTAAACGACAGGGACTCATCATGCGTCAGGAACCGGATAATCTCTCAAAACAAGTGTACCGATTCCTTGAAAATGAGCGATGTAAAGTACTCAAAAAGGTAAAAGGCGTCGAAGTGCGGACTGGTAATCAAGCATTGCCGGGAGATTGGTACCTCGTTCTTGCCTCAGATGGTACCCGCGGATATATTTTTTCAAATCAATTTACAATTATTGATATTGCACAATCGATTACCAGTACATCAACACAACAGCAGCCTGTACCAGAACCAGATTTTCTTCAAAAAACCTGGAGACCTGTATATTTTTCTGAGCTGGCAGAACAGGGAATCTATGATCTTACCATGTTTCAAACCTCATTTGGATTTTTCTATTATGCATCTGAATCAAGAATATTTATCAATTTGCCATGGTTTTCAAAAGCATACCCTGTAGAACAATTCTTTAGAGATACTGATGGAAGCTACCGCGCTGAACCTTCAAAGCTCCGCTTCATGGTTACTGCAGATAATAAGCTTATGTGCATTCCGCCGCGAGAAGATATGCAGAATATTCCTGAAAATTTTCCCTTTGTAGAACATACAGCAAACGATGATGTTGCACTTTTATTTTCTGTCAGTACAATCGACATTCAAAAGCTTATTACAACCGAAAAAATAAATAGAATCACACGGCTTAAAAATTTTTTAGCAAATGGCACCATGTTTGTAAGTTCTACGTATGGAACACTAACACTGTATGAGAGCGGAAAATTTTCATGGGAACAATACAGTGCGCTCGTTCCTGAAATACTCCCTGATGATGCTGGAACCGTAGGTACTATCGTAATGGACAGGTTTTTAACCGGGGAACTAAAAGAACAGTGGCAGGGTGCATTTACACTCTCTTTTGATAAAAAGCCAGAACAATCGAGGAGCTTTGTGTACAAAATTAGCAATGATAAGCTCATATTAATGCCACTCACTGCTGATGATTGCATATACGAGCAAGTACGTACGATTTCCGGTACTAATCTGCTGGAGTTTTCGATAGGGTTACGCTGATGCCATTCGTCCAGTGTACTGGTCTTTCTCATGCATTTGGAGCACGAACAATTTTTAACAATGCCTCACTCTATTTGAAAGATGGTTCACGCGCTGCGCTGGCAGGACCAAACGGTGCGGGCAAAACAACACTGATGAAGATCCTTGCAGGAATTTTTACACCTGATAGTGTTGAACTTGCTGTACAAAAAGGCACACGCATTGCCTATCTACCACAGTCTGGAATTGAATTCAGAGGCTGTACAATCTATGAAGCTGCAGAAACCGCCTATCGTGATATTGAAGAGCTCATCGCCAAACGAGATGAGCTGGGAATTCGTCTTGAGCAAAAGCAATACGATGAAACAAAACTGACACTACTGCTTGAAGAGTTTAATCACCTTGTTGAAACAATTGATAATTCTGGCTACTGGCGCCGAAAAGAGCGCATCTATGATGTTTTAACCGGTCTAGGTTTTACAGAAAAAATGATTAATGCACACGTTCATGAACTTTCACAAGGCTGGCAGATGCGGCTTGGGCTTGCTCACGTACTGCTCGAGTTTCCCGACATTATGCTACTTGATGAGCCGACAAACTATCTTGATATAGAAGCACGCACATGGCTTGAACAGTACCTGACTAAATTTCAAGGTGGCTATCTCATAGTATCGCATGACCGCTCATTTCTTGATGCATGTGTTACAGAAGTATATGAACTCTGGAATGGCAAACTTGAACGATATACAGGCAACTATTCAGCGTATGAAAAACGCAGAAAAGAAGAACTCGCTGCTCTCATTGCTGCATGGGAGGCGCAGCAGGAAGAAATTGCCAGAATCGAAGAATTCATTAACCGTTTCCGATACAATGAATCAAAAGCGAGCCTCGTGCAGAGCAGAATAAAGCAGCTCGAAAAAATAGAACCAATTATTATTCCAGAAGGTTTTAAGCGCATGCATTTCCGGCTTCCAGAACCCCCGCACTGCGGTTCCATTGCACTGACGCTTGAAAACATTGCAAAGCACTACGGTGAGTTCTGCGTCATACCAAGCTTTTCGCGTATTATCGATTCTGGCAAAAAATTAGCTCTCGTTGGACCTAATGGAGCCGGAAAAACCACACTTATGCGCATAATTGCCGGATATGATAAAAATTTCACCGGAACTCTAAAGTATGGAACTGGTGTATCTATTGGCTTTTTTTCACAGGATACCATATACGCTCTTGATGATTCTAAAACTGTGCTCGATGAAGCAGAAGCTGACTGCCCATTTGATTTGATACCTGAAGTGCGAAACCTTCTTGGAGCATTCCTATTTCGCGGTGATGATATTTATAAAAAAGTATCAGTTTTATCGGGCGGTGAACGCTCGCGGCTTGCACTCCTTAAAATGCTCATGCATCCTGCTAATCTGCTTGTGCTCGATGAACCTACAAACCACCTCGACCTTGACTCAAAAGATATTTTGCTTGAAGCACTTAAAAACTACAAAGGAACTGTAATATTTGTTTCACATGATAAGTTTTTTCTCGACAGTCTTGCCGAAGAAGTTCTTGAACTTTCATGCGGTAAAGAGCCGCGATTGTACAATGGCGGTTATTCCTACTATCTTCAAAAAAGAGAACAATTTGCAGAGATTCAAACACCAGTAGCAATAAAACAGGAAGATACCCTCAGTACTGCTCAACAGTATCGGGAGCAGGAAAAGCAAAAAAAAGCCGAATTGCGCCGCCTACAGCGCAAAGAAAGCGAACTCCTTGCTGAAATTGATACCACAGAACAGAAAATAAAAGCACTGCAAGCTGCGCTTGCACGTCCCGAAAATTATTCTAACCCAGCTAAAGCAAAAGAACTTCACGCTACAATTCAGGAAACAGAAAAAACTCTCACCGAACTACATACAGCATGGGAAACAGTTGCAGAACAACTCAGCCATTTTGAAAACTGAATATGAGTGTGAAACGAGACAGTCTGACTATAATGATTTTACATGCCGCCTGCTATAAACAATAAAAGCACTTGCAAAAAATAAAAGTGGAATTACAATCAGTAATGCCTGCAAAATAAAGAGCAACTGATCGGGAACGAGATAGAGTGGCAGGAGTCCATACTTTGCTAAAACAATCAGTATAAAGCTCAGAAAACCAGTCAGTATACCAAGACTTATGAGAATCCACTCTGGTTCGTGAGTTTGCACCCAAACGGCAATCGAGAGTGCTGCAGTTATCGTAAACATGAGAAGTTCCACTAATGTTACAATAACTGCAGTCTGCTCCATATGCCGTACCACTACTTGCGCTCTTGCAAGATACATTCTAAGTCAAATTCACCGGCAACACAAGGCATTGTAATGTCCCAATTCTCGAGTACTGCAGGATGAACCTCACCAAAGACTCCTACCGATTTTCCATTGAGCATGAGCTGTGCCTGACGCCCCGGAATAAAACGGGAATCCTCTGCAGGAATAACCTCATAGGGTATTCCTAAATAGTATGTAAGTACACTTACTATATTTGCAGCTTCATTAAAATCTGCAGTTCCATGAGCTGAGAGAAAGCCCAGGCGCTGCCGGGTATTTGTATGTGTATTGGTGCTGTGATCGATGAATGCGACCTTTCCTATTTCAAATATTTTATGAGGATATACTGCCTTTGCCGAAACCGATTCTGACTGCAGTAAACTTGGCAGTATTGATGGGCGAACATATTCATAATTTTCCGTCATAGGATTCGCAATGCGTATTACACCCTCGTCGGAAAGACACATTTTTTCGATAAAGTCCCGTCTGCTTCCCAGATAGTTATAAATCATTTCCTGGAAACCGAGCCCTACCATGATGTTTTTAGCCAGCCTCGAGAATTGTTCGATTGGCGTTAGTCGGCCAATGGTAAAGTCCTGCGGCTTTTCCGATTCAAACTGATCCATACCAATACCAATCATGATATCTTCGATAAGATCAACTTGATGCAGGAAGTCATTACGATAGAATGGCGGCCATGCCTTTACAAACTGACCATGGATTTCACTCTCGACACCCATGCGTGCAAGCGCTTCCCGCGCTTTATCGGTGCTGATACTTTTTCCTAGCAAAGCCGATGCTTTAGCAACATCTACCGTTGTCGGGAGTTGGAAATAATAGGGATACACCTGCATTTTCCCAAACGGTGTATCAAATGAGTAATTTACTGCTACCGGTTCTACAGTATATCCGACATCAGCAAAGTCACAGGCAACAATGCTTGCTGAAAGAGCAACACTTACCATATCGGTGCCCGTGAACTCAACAAGGAGGTCTGTATCTCCAACCTTGACAGCTCCGATATCATTGCTGTTGATAATGGGCGGGAATGAGAGAATATGTCCCTTGCTGTCAGACAAAAGCGGATACCGTTTGTTACCTTTTAGTATGTGTCCATACTCCTTGCCTTTTGGATGCTCATTGAGGATCGTTTCAAGATTCATGACCGATTCAAAACCAAGCGGCGCAAAACTGGCTTTGAGCGGATCGACTGCATGATAGGTTACCGGCCATGAAATAAGGTTAATTCTGTATAACCCCATTGAAACCGATTTTCGTTTTCGACCAAAATTCCAGCAGAGCTTTTCCTGTGTTTGAATAGCATCACGAAGCATAGCATCGCTTATCGGTTTGCCGCTTACAACAAATGCTGAAATATAGGGGCGAACCTCCTGCACTGATGCATCAACATTAATTGTATATTTGGCTTTTTGCAAATTACCTTCTGCCGAAAAGAACGGGTACATATGTGTGGTTCCCGAAAGATACGTCCGGAGCTGGCGAGCAAGCCCAGCGGTCGACCAGAGATCGGGACGATTTGTATCATTGAGTTCAATCTTCAATGTCCGCTCTTGAGCAGGTATGCTCATATCTGGCTTTTCATCAAGCTCTGCCTTTGCAACAGGAAGCAGGGCTTCGAGCTCCTCAAGGGACATTGACTTCCCCAGTAATTCAAAAAAAAGCTGTTCCTGAACATCTATTTTAGGCATGATTTCCCCTCATAACAGTTCTTCGTAATCGCACATTTTCAATATCGTATGAAAACAGTTCTCTGAGATCATTAAGACCAAGCGCCATAAGCGCCATGCGGTCAATACCAATACCCCATGCCAGTACCGGAACACGAACACCAAGCGATTCAGTAACTTCCGGTCGGAAGATACCAGCACCACCAAGCTCAAACCAGCCCAGAACAGGGTGTTTAATGTGAACCTCAATGGAAGGTTCTGTAAATGGGAAATAGCCAGGCACATACTTAACATCTTTTGCACCAGCAATTTCAACTGCGAACATTTCAAGAAAACCGAGTAAAGTTCTCAATGATACATGTTCGCCGAGAACAATACCTTCCGTCTGGTAAAAATCTGAAAGATGTGTCGCATCAACCTTATCGTATCGGAAACAGCGAACAATACCAAAATATTTTCCCGG
>Ga0116184_10004683_pt1 | contig 10728 bp, 8 predicted proteins | sample AD_JPNNA5_MetaG_FD_89886 | JGI IMG/M metagenome (GOLD analysis project Ga0116184, IMG submission 89886) | Active sludge microbial communities of municipal wastewater-treating anaerobic digesters from Japan - AD_JPNNA5_MetaG | ecosystem: Engineered > Bioreactor > Anaerobic > Digestate | place...
GAAGCTGGGTGACCTGTAGCTTTTGCCCCTCCCCCGGCCCCCTCCCCAACGGCGTTTGCGCCGTTGGAGAGGGGGAGAAAAAATAGGGGCTTTGCAGGCGGACGTAGCCCGCCTGCAAAGCCCCACAAAAAAAGTTTCCCTTCCCCCCGCCTGCACGGGGGGAAGGGGATAGGGAGCAAGAATTGACTCCGAATCTTCAACAGCAGCCAAGAAATATTTCGTTTTTTAGTCAGTGCTGAACAGTTACCCTTCAAGAATGAGTATAGAGTATAACACACGGCAGGTGATACTTTAAGCGGTTGTGAAGTCGCCAGGCCAATCTGTCATTGACAGTTTCGATCCATTTCGATCCACATGGAGGATACAGTATGCAACATTTTACGGCACATCGTTTGACTTTTAGCACGCAGGCGGTGGATAATGTGGAGCTCAACGAGCATCAGGGCTCGGCGCTGCGAGGGGCGCTGTTCCACGCGCTGCGGCGCAAGTTCTGCGCGTTTGCCCGGCAGCAGGAGGTGGAATGCAGCGCTTGTGTGCTGGCGCAGACCTGTCCCGTCGCTACGCTGGTGAGCACGTTGGACCCCCATCACGCGCGGGGACAGGATCGCCCCCGCCCGTTCACCATCCAACCGCCGATCGTGGCCGGCGCAGGGCTCAACTCATCATCCGGCTCCGCATCCTTTACGGGGCATTATTGGGAACGCGAGGATGGGACGGGGGTGTTCCGCTATGAGCCGGGGGAGGCCCTGACGTTTGGGCTGACGCTCTACGCGCAGGCGATGCGCCTGTTCCCTTACGTGGTGCTCGCGTTGCAGGAGTTTGAGGAAGGCGGCCTGGGACGCAAGTACGAGCAGTACGAGGGCCGCTGGTGGCGCGGACGGCTGCAGGTGCGCGAAATCTGGGCGGAAAATCCCCTCACCGGCGAGCGACAGCCGGTGTTGCGCCAGGGCAGCCGGCAGGTGCAGGTGCCGGAGGTCCCGGTGACGCATGAGCAGATCGAGCGCCGGGCGCAGGACGAAGGGGCCAGGGCGCGCGCGGCGCTTTCTGGTCACGCCTCACCCTCTGACCCCTCACCCTTGACGCTCTATTTTCTCACCCCCACCCGCCTGGTGGAAGGCGGTCATCTGCTCAAGCCGGAGAATTTCCGCTTTCGGCCCTTTTTCCAGCGGTTGTTGGAGCGGCTGGAGGCGCTGAGTGAGGCGTTTTCGGACACGCCGTTGGGGGTGGACTTCCCGGCGCTGTTGGAGGCGGCGGAAGGGGTGCGGGTAGTAGAACGGCGGCTTGCCTGGGAGGACCTGTGCAGCTACTCCACCCGCCGTCACGCCGAATCGCCCCTCGGCGGGCTGGTGGGAGGGGTTACTTTGGAGGCGGAGGATTGGACGCCGTTCCTGCCCTGGCTGCTGTGGGGGCAGTTCACGCATGTGGGGAAGGATGCGGTGAAGGGGAATGGGTGGTATCAAATGGCGCGAGTGAGCGCATAGGCAAGGGAGCAAGTGAAAGAAACACGGTGTCCCTGGCTGTTTGCAATGTGCAAAAGCCTTTCGTAGCAGGGAACGGGCAAGAATGGAGGTGACCAATGCCTGATCTCTCAGAGTTCCAGACCCAGAATTTGTTTTTGTTGGTCGGCACAAATCCGTTGCCGAACTATGTAGCAGCCAGGCTATTGCTAAAGCCCGGTGGGAACCTCTATCTAGTTCACACTGCCAAGACTGATACAATTGCCAACCGCCTGATTGCAGTATTAAAGTTGGAGAAAAACCCGATCAAGATTCTCGTCAACGAGGCAGAAGGGGATAACATTTTTGCCCAGGTATGCAAGTATGCTCCCAAGTATGCTACAGGAGGGCACGATGTGGGCTTGAATTACACAGGCGGCACCAAGACAATGGCCGTCCACGCTTACCGCGCTGTAGTAAAGGGAAATCGTCCGGATGCGGTATTCACTTATCTGGATGCAAGATCATTGCGCATGGTTATAGAACGACAGGGGCAAGCCGCCCTGTCAGTTCCCGTAGCTCTTGAGGTGAAGCCCGATATTCAGACCCTCCTGGCACTGCACGGTTACACACTCAAACACGACCTCGTCCAGGAGCCAAAATGGCCAGAGATTTGTCAAGCGCTGGCCTGCAATGGCATGCAATGGCGAGATTGGTGTGACAGAAACCTGCGTTCCGGTCCCCATACCCCGTTGCGCAAGAAGGAGGAGTTGAAAGAGGTTGCGCTCCCTTGTGTGAAAGGGATAAACTGGGGTGATTCCTCCAAGTTGGGAGAACGGGCGGTTCTTTGGAGCGAAGAGGTGGATAAACTTGCTCAGTGGCTGGACGGGAAGTGGTTGGAACATTACACCTTATGGGCATTAAAGAAAATTGCCCCTGAGTGTCAGATTCATCAGGTGGGGATGAATGTCGAACCAAAAGAGCGCAATTTCGAATTCGATGTAGTCGCAATGCGCGGCTACCAGTTGTTTGCACTGTCGTGTAGCACTCAAAGCAAAAAAGGGGAACTCAAACCCAAACTGTTTGAAGCCTACGTCCGCACCCGGCAGATGGGCGGAGACGAGGCGCGAGTGGGCCTGGTTTGCTGCGCCCCCAAGGACAACGCGGACAGCAACCCTGCTGCGATCCAAAGCGAGATCGAAGAGACATGGGATGCCCAGGGCAAGGTACGCGTCTTTGGCGCTGAACATTTGCCGGAATTGCCGGCCTACTTGAAGGATTGGTTTGACTCTCAGCCGCAATGAAAGGAGAGATTCGATGCGCAAATTGACCGTGACCGCGATAGATACCAGCGGCATTCAGGATTATATTTTTGGCAGTAACGTGCTCAAACAGAACGTGGGTGCATCAGCCCTGGTCCGCTACGCCACACAAGACTGGGTCTATGAGGAATTGGTGGCCCTGGGCGCCACCAACATAGACCAGAACAGCAGATTTAACTCACGGACTATCGAGAGCGATGCTTTGGTGTCCGAGCTCGTCTATGCCGGCGGCGGCAACACGGTACTGCTGTTTCACTCGCCGGAAACGGCCCGCGAGTTTACCCGCCGCCTTTCCCGCCGCACGCTGAGAGAGGCTCCTGGCTTGCAATTGACGATTTGCCACAGCGAGTTTGATTGGGATGCCGAGGCCTTGTCTCAAGTGGTTAAAGCCGTTCTCGGAAAAGTGAGCCAGAAAAAGCATGACTACGTTGCCTCTACACCTGTGCTGGGCCTGAGTGTGACGGCGGCCTGCCAGTATAGTGGGTTACCGGCGGTGGACAAAAACCAGGATGGAAAGCGAGTCTCTGCCGCAATCCAGGCCAAGGAAACTGCCTTTAACCCTGCCCACGACGAGCTGACACGGTCGCTGCCCCTGAATGGCTACGAAATTCCCAGGGATTTTGACGAGTTGGGCCGTGCCAGAGGAGAATCCAGCTACATCGGGGTGATTCATACTGATGGCAACGGGATGGGCGAGCGAGTGAGGGCTATTGCCGATCAATACCCCAGACCAGAAGATAACCGTGCTTATATCCGAGCCATCCGCGCCTTCTCGGAATCGGTCAAGCAGGCAGCGCAAGGGGCCCTGAGCGCCACGTACCAACAACTCATTCGGAGCATAGACCAAGAGGACAAAATTGGCGGCGTTGTTCAAGTTCGTAACCACAAACTACCGCTGCGCCCCATCGTGATGGGCGGCGACGACGTGACGTTTGTTTGCGAAGGCCGGCTGGCGTTGACCCTGGCCGAGTTTTACCTGCGGCAAGTCACGGCCTGCCCCTTGGCCGACGGCAAGCCACTCTCGGCGCGGGCAGGGATTGCCGTGGTTAAATCGCATTTCCCCTTTGCGCGGGCGTATGCGCTGGCCGAGGAGCTGACAGGGTCGGCGAAAGAACATCTCAATGAGCGCAAGGCCCCTCCGTACAACGAGGAGGGCCTTTCGGCCATAGACTGGCATTTTGCCGTCAGCGGCACGGTGCTGGATTTGAGGCACATCCGCGAGCGAGAGTACACCGTTCCCAGCGGTCAACTGATAATGCGGCCTCTGCGTTTAGACTCGTCCATAAGCAGCGACTGGCGCTCCTGGGAAACTTTTACGGACATCATAAAGGAGTTCAACTCCGACAAATGGTGTGAACGGCGCAACAAGATGAAGGCCTTGCGCGATGCTTTGCGCGAGGGTGAAGAAGCGGTCCAGCAGTTTTTGCAGGCTTACACACTCCCGGACTTGCCGACTATTCCCGGCAACCCCGATTCCGCCAAGACCGGCTGGAGCGGAAAGCGCTGCACCTGCTTTGATGCGATCGAAGCCCTGGAGTTCTTTGTCCCCCTGGGAGGAGGTCAACAATGACGACTTTGCGGTTGAAATTCACGCTCAAGAGCGATGCCACCTTTGGACGCGGCGATGGCGTTGCTGGCGTGGTGGATAGCGAAGTACAACATGATGTATGTGGCTTGCCCTACTTGGGCGGGCGCGCTCTCAAAGGTCTGTTGGGTGAAGAGTGTGCCAATATCCTCTTTACGCTGGAACAACAAGGTTGCGTTAAACACTGGCAAGCGCCGGCGCAAAGGCTTTTTGGTTCTCCTGGTAGTCAAGATGCGGACCAATCGCTCATGCACATAGGGGACGCCCGTCTGCCGGAGGAACTGCGTCAGGCCGTCAAGCGAGGATTGGAACGCGGCGAGTTAACCCGAGAACAGGTGCTCCGTTCACTGACGGCCATCCGGCGGCAGACAGCGATAGATGCGAAAACCGGCGCTCCGCGACAAGAAACCCTGCGCGCAATGCGCGTCATCCTTCGCGAAGCCCCTTTTGAGGCAGAACTTATCTTTTCGGCCGAACCGACGTCGGACGATCTGGCGTTGCTGGCGGCCTGCGTCAAGGCGTGGCGGCGGACCGGCACAGGGCGCAATCGGGGGCGCGGGGAACTTTCGGCCCGCTTGTACAATGCCCAGGGGCAGGATATCACAGACACCCACTTTGACCACTTTAGAAGCGTGGTCCGGCAGGAGGCGACTCGATGAAAGCGTTGACCTTTGAACTACACTTATTAGAGCCATTGCTGGCAACCCGTTTGGGCGGCGGTGACCCTAACAGCGCGGTGGGGTTCGAGTTTGTCCCTGGCAGTATGATTCGGGGAATGGTCATTGCCCGGTACATGCAGCGACATTCGGCAGATGCCACAAATGCTGCTTTTCGCCGTCTCTTCCTGGATGGCGACACGCGGTTCCTGAACGCTTATCCACAGGCTTCTGGCCAACGCGCGTTGCCTACGCCGTTCTCCTGGCGTAAGGATAAAGACGTAGACGAGCCGTTGTACGATTTTGCCGTGGCAGCCCAGGACGACAACCGCCAGTGGGAAAAGACAGCGGAACCTTTCTGTTACTTGTGGCAAAGCGACGATGGAGACAACAAAGCCCATCTGTGCCGGCCAGAGCGTCAGGTCAACATCCACACGGCGCGTGAGGAACGCCAACGCCTCACCAAGGGTGAAAGCACAGTGTTTCGTTACGACGCCCTTGCGCCGGGGCAGATCTTTTGCGGCGTCATCCTGACCGATCAAGAAACCGACCTGGAGACCCTGAAACAGTGCTTGCCGGAAGGTGAGACCATCGAGACCATCAGCCTGGGCGGTTCCCACCTGGCAGGCTACGGACAGGCGCGGCTTGAGCACGTGCAAATCCAAGACGGTTGGCAAGAGTATACCCCGGTCGGTGAAAATACAGACCAAGTGGTTGTCACTTTATTGAGCGATGCGCTGGTCCGCAACCCGCAAACTGGTGCGTACAGCGCCAGTCTGGAACCGATCCTGGGAAAAGCGCCAGCGGCTTTTGTGGAGACGCGCGTGGTGGGTGGCTTTAATCGCCAATGGAATCTGCCGCTGCCCCAAACACTGGCGATTCAAGCTGGCAGCGTCTTTGTGTATCCTGATCAACCAGACCTGCTCAAACGGCTTCAAACTCTGGTCGGAACCGGCATCGGTGAGCGCCGCGCTGAAGGGTTCGGACGCATTGCAGTCAACTGGCATAGGGCAGCGGAAATCAAGCCTGTTGAGGCACCCCGGCCCCAGCCACCCTTACCGTTCATTTTACTAGATAGTGCCAGTATCGCCCTGGCGCGGCGCATGGTAGAGCGAATGCTGCGCGAACGATTGGATCGGGCATTGATTGCTGCTGTCAGCCAGCTCACTATGCAACATCCGCCCAGCAACGCCCAACTCTCACGAATGCGCATCGTCATGCAGCGGGCGCGTTTCCAAAACAACCCCCACATTATCATTGAGCATCTGGAAGGAATGCAAAAGACCGCCCGTGACCAATTTCAGCGCGCCAGGATTGGCACTGAGCATCTGGACGAGTGGTTGCGTGCACTAGCGGAAAACCCGAAGAAAGTGTGGCAAAACGTGAATACGAGACAAATCACCCTCGGTGGAATTCAAGCCACAGTGACCGACGCGCTGGCCCTGGAGTACACCGTCCGCTTGATAGACCAGGTGCTACGCAAGGCACAAAAGGAGGCTTCCCATGGCTAAGGCACACTGGCAGGAGAGCCGCGAAATCGTTGAACGGATTGTCGTACGTGGAGACCTGGTGTTGGAGACGCCCGCCTGCTTTGGCAATGGCGAGGGCGACAGCCTGACTGATATGCCGCTGATGCTGGATCCGCTGGAGGGGAAAGGCTTGCTCACCGGCACGTCTATCGCCGGCGCCCTGCGCGCTTATCTGCGCCAGCGGGAATACGGCTATTGGCAGGAGAGAGCGCCTGAGGCCCTGCACAACCTGCTCTTTGGTCGGCAAGAGGACAATGAAGGAGAGCAGAGCTGGCTCATCACCTGCGATGCCTTGAGCGAGCAGACACCGCATGTGGAACTGCGGAATGGCGTGGCCCTTGACCCCAAAACACGCACGGCCGAAGCGAAAAGGCTGTTTAACTTTGAACTGCTGGAAGCCGGGACGCGCTTCCCCCTGCGAGTAGAGTTGCTGGTTCCTCAGAACCATCGGGATGCGCTTTTGAAGGGTCTGGCACTTGCTCTACAAGGGCTAGAAAACGGCGAGATTGCCCTGGGCGCGCGCAAGCGGCGTGGCCTTGGACAGTGCCGCGTGTCCGAGTGGCGGGTGCTGCGCTATGACCTGACCACGGCGGCAGGACTGCTGGCCTGGCTTGAGCAGAGCGGTACGGCACAAACCGGGCCGCACATTGCCGAATTGTTGGGTGTGCAGGCCGATTTGGATCAACGGGAATCTTTTGCTATCGAGGCAACTTTCGGCCTGGACGGCTCGTTATTCATCCGCTCCGGTCAAGGCACGGCCGATGAACCGGACATGATCCACCTGCACTCCAGGCGCGGCGGTAAACTCAAACCGATTCTGAGCGGCACCAGCCTGGCCGGCGCCCTGCGGGCGCGAGCACTGCGCATCGCGCAGACGGTGGGTGAAAAGGCCAAAGCCGAAGACCTGGTGAACGGCCTGTTCGGGATGCGCATTCGTTCTTCCCAGGACAAGCCTACCGCAAGCCGCCTGATTACGGCAGAAACCGAAATCGGCTCGCCCCTGAACCTGGTCCAGACGCGGGTCAAGATTGACCGCTTTACTGGCGGCGCATACCCCGGCGCCCTGTTCAGCGAGCAGCCGGTTTGGGGACAGAAGGACACCACAGTGGAGGTCAAGATTACCATCCAGCAGCCAACCGAGGCGCAGATCGGGCTGGTCCTGCTCCTGCTCAAAGACCTGTGGACCGGCGATCTGCCGCTAGGCGGCGAAATCAGCGTGGGACGTGGGCGGTTCGCCGGAAAACGGGCTATATTGACCTACAAACGAGCCCAGGAGGAACAGCCGCAATGCTGGACTATCGTGCAGGATGGGGAACATCTGCAGGTAGAGGGTGACCGGGCGCGCCTGGAAGAGTTTGTGACTGCTCTTGTGACGGAGGTGAGCCAATGAAGCGCGAAATCAAAACGGGACAGCATAACATTCAAGCCTGGCCTGTGCCGGACAACCTGGAGAAAGAATTGAAACAATGGCTAATTGCCCGGGCTCGGGCTTATGAGCTGCGCTGGTTGCTCGCCCACGCCGACGATGGCGTCATCTGGGGCGAGATACGCGATGATGGCATCCATCTATCTGGCGACGCTTTCTCTGCCATCTCTCCGCCGCTGCGGGTCGTGACGCTACAACAGGCGCGCCTGTTTGGGCCAGATGCCGAACTTTTGTTGTGGAAAGGCGAGGCTGGATGGTTGGCGCGGGTGATTCAGGATGGCATCGGCGAAAACGGCGAGTATTACGACGAAAGCCACTTGCTGTGGGGAGATCAGGCGGAGGAACACAAGGATAGTTTCCTGCGGGTGCGTCAGGGCAACGAGGGGTTGCACCAAGCACTGCCGCTGCTCCCCAACGCGCAACTTCCGGCGTGCCTCCAGGTACGCCACTATCTGGCTTATGACCCGGACGGCCAGGCTTATGTTGCCTACAGCCGATTGGTTGCTCTTTACGAGGGAGGTGCAGAATGAATCCCAAACATCATAATCCAACGAAAAAACGGCCGAAGGGAGGATGGGCCCACGCGCCGTACAACTTTGTGCCGCTGCCGGAAAAGGTAGTCACCATAGATGCCGGCGAAATTCCAGACCACGACATCTATACTGGATACACCGGCTATATGGATTGCACCCTGGAAACCCGCTCGCCGTTATACACCCGCTGTGCCTTGAACCCGGAGTTCTTCCAGAAATGGGCTGATCAAATCCAGGAAATAATGCGCGACCCTAAGGCGCGGAACGAGTATGCCCAATTCTTCCACCTGGACGACGCCAAGGTACCGGTCATCCCCGGCAGCAGCCTGCGCGGGATGGTGCGGACCCTGGTGGAGATCGCCGGGTATGGCAAGATGCAGTGGGTGACGGCTGAACCGCTGGTCTTTCGGGCTGTAGGGGATACCACCAGTCTGGGCAATTACTACCGTAGTCGTTTATTGAGAGACGATGGCAGCAAGCGCTTCACTCCATTAATGTGTGCAGGGTATTTGGAAAATCGAGGGAGTCACTGGTTTATCAGGCCCGCCAAAACGATCGATGGAACCACATTCGCACGCATTCGTTTGGAGCAAATTCCAAAGGAAAATCTGGAAAGGTGGTATAACTGCAAGAACGCTCACCGCCTATGGGTCAGATTGGGGACGTATGACTATCAGCCGGTGCGTGGTGGGTTCCTGCACTTGAAGTACACGCCGGTATTGGAAGCGCGCGCTCAAAACACTCCTGACTTTCAGGAAGTTGTTTTGGCCTGTAGCGGCCCAATGAATAGCAAGAAAAGAGAAGTGGTAGTTTTTCCGCCCGATCCTTCTGCGCAGTTAATAGAAATCAGCGATGATCTCATGCGCGCATATAGGGACCAGATCACACAGGGACAACAGAGTCTGCTGGGCCCCAATGGTACTCTAAATCCTCACCAGCCTGTCTTCTACTTACTTGAAAACAATGAGCTGGTTTTCTTTGGGCACCTGATGTTGTTCAGATTACCCTACAAACGATCCCCGTTTGATTTGGTACCCGAAAAGTTGCACGCGATAGATTCCATAGATCTGTCGGAGGCTCTATTTGGATTTGTGGCACAAGGAAAACCCAATCCCCGCCAGGCTCGCGCAGGACGGGTATTCTTCACAGATGCTTGTCTGGAACCGCAACAAGTCAATGTATGGGAAGCCGAGGTCACACCTAAAATCCTAAGTGGTCCCAAGCCAACTACTTTTCAGCATTACCTCACACAGCAACAGCCGGATGAGGTGGATTCTGACAAACGCGATAAGAGGGGGAATCCAAAAATGGAATTGCGGCTTGACCATTATGCCAGTCCACCACCCCACGAAACGGCCATTCGTGGTCATAAACTCTATTGGCACCGAGGGCCGGTCACCCTGGATCAAGTAAAAGAAGAAAACAGAGTGGATTGGAACACTGATACACAGCATACATTTATTAAACCCGTGAAAGCCGGCGTCCGGTTTCACTTCCGTATCTACTTTGAGAACTTGCGCGATTTTGAGTTGGGCGCGTTGCTCTGGGCACTTACGCTGCCGGGCGAGCCGGGCAAGGACTACTGCCACAGCCTGGGGATGGGCAAGCCACTGGGGATGGGCGCGGTCAAGATCACCCCCACGCTCCACCTGAGCGACCGAAGAAGCCGCTATCGTCGGCTATTCGACGGACCGGATTGGCATTGCGGCGAGCCAGAAGTGTCGGAAGCCCAGCAGTTCATTCGCGCCTTTGAAGACTTTGTCCTCCAAAATATGGATGCTCAAGAGCGCGGCCAGGCGCGATCCCTCAAAGAGGTGGAGCGCCTCAGGATGTTGCTCAGGATGCTGGAGTGGCCGGGGCCGGATCGCCGGCTCACGGAGTATATGGTTATTGAGCCCACTAACGAGTACAAAGAGCGGCCGGTATTACCGGATCCGCAGCACATTGAGAAACCATCGGGAGGAACGCAATCTCCGGCCCAGCAGATCGCCGGAAAATCGCAAGGGAGGGACGGGCGGAAGCAACGTAAGGGGTGATGGAGATCTTGCTCTGAAAGCCTTTTTCACTGCTGAGAACACAGAGAGCATGAAGTTCTTCTTGTTCCCTATATGGTCAACTTATGGACACCACAAATCTGATCATTGACCAATTCGGCTCGTATCTGGGCAAGCACAGCGAACGCCTGCAGGTCAAACTCAAGGGGGAGCTGCTGGCCGAGGCGCCGCTGCTGACGCTGGAAAA
>Ga0116184_10004684_pt1 | contig 10727 bp, 26 predicted proteins | sample AD_JPNNA5_MetaG_FD_89886 | JGI IMG/M metagenome (GOLD analysis project Ga0116184, IMG submission 89886) | Active sludge microbial communities of municipal wastewater-treating anaerobic digesters from Japan - AD_JPNNA5_MetaG | ecosystem: Engineered > Bioreactor > Anaerobic > Digestate | place...
CCAGGAAAGATTCCCATTCCCGTCGTTGGTGAGAATGCCTGAGCTGTTTGCGAGCCCAGCGAGAGCCGCAAGGATAGCGTCATATCCCTGGACCGTGACGCCTATCGCCGCACTCTTCAGGATTGTTGCGTCCTTGGCTTCATAGACGGAGGAATAGTCGTGGGTGTGGCCTGCTGCTGCGAACGTGGCGGGGTCGGTGTAATCCATCTGCCCCGTGGTCTGGTCGATGTTTATGAGGTAGTTATCACCGGCAGGCATGGCCCCGGGAGTGCGCCAGGAAACCGATTCGGTCATGGTGCCGGGCATAAGCCCGAAGTTATACACGGCATGAGTGTTGCTGTTCAGGATGAGCGATCCCTGCTGAGATCCGGCGACGCCGGAGGTTATGCTCGATCCGGTGAAGACCGGCGATGTTGAGGATATTGAGCCCCATGGGGTAAGACCCGCACTGTACGGCTGAAAGGTATTTGATTTGACCGTCAGGGTTCCGTCCACGGCAACGGTGAAATGGGTGTTCGAGGGCTTGACCACGCCGAGGCCGATGGAGGTGGCGATCTGGATCAGTTCGGCGTCGATGAGGTTGTCGTTCGTGTCGTCGCCTGGGAGATCGTCGAGATCAGAAAGATCTCCGACTGAGAGAGCATCTATCTTAGCAGCAGCTTCATCAATAGCATCATTGACGTTTGTAGAGGAATAGCCAGAGATAGTGTTATCGTAGAATACATTCTGCGCAGTAGGAGCTACTACAAGCTTCCCGCTAAGAAAGTCAAAGTATATTCCAGCGTGAAGTGGTGAGACAAAGAAAAGAGATGTTATGAGTAGAAAAAATAATCTCTTCATATCTCACCTCAGTCCGAAGTAGTGTAGGTATATGTAACTCTCGAGACCCAGCTTTTGGAAGGAAGAGCATTCCCATTAGCGAAGACATATTCCTTGAAAGTTCCGTCAACGTTGTAGATGATCTTTATGATAGTCCAGGCATAGTCACTATCAGCCTTTCCATACTGAGACCATCCTACGTAAACAGGCTGACCATCAGTACGATCTCCATAGTCAACAGCTGTCTGGCTAAGAGGAACTGCTTCATACCAGTTTCCTGCAGAGATTGCCTTGCCGACATAGACTCCACAGATAATACTCAGCAAAGCAATTAAGAAAACTATTCTTTTCATAATGCCTCCTCTACGTTCAATTTTTGAACGAAGGGTTAATACAGATCACCGAGGTTTATCCAATAGAGGATAATAGTACCAGCTACTGCAATATCATCAGCTCCTGAGGAATCGGCATCGTCAAAGATGATATTGAGATAGGCGTCTTTTGCAGTGGTCGTGCCGTCAAGAGCAGCTGAGCCAACAGCTCCAGTTCCCTGAATAATACCTGCAGTATTTGCAAACTGAGCAAGACTAGTAGAAGCAGTAATATCACATTCGGTAGTAGCAAGAGACCCTGCATTACAAGGGGCAGTTCCAATACCATAATCTCCATCAGCATTAGCTACGAGACCATGAGTAGAACCGCCAGCCGCAGAAGCAGTAAGATAAGTCTCACTACCGAGGATCTGTATTGCGCCTGAAGGAAAGTCATAGATCTTTGCTGAACCATAGCCACCAGAACCAGCAGTGTCGGCTAGGGTGATAGTCTTTGAAATGGTCAGAACAGTCTTATGAAGTATTCCATTTCCATATTCAACCGCAGAAGATGTTCCAGAAACTGCAGACCCATTACCAAGAGAGCATTTCATTACCTTTGCGAAGGTAACTGTGTCGAGGAATATTCTATCACCACGCTCAACACGAACAGCGGCGAAGGAAATAAGACATACCAATGTAAGAAGAACTCCGATAAGGAGTGTGAATCTCGTCCTTTTATTCATTTTATTCCTCCTTAGGCTACTCATAACCCTTTTCAAGTGCTAAGATATAGAGAAAAAGCTCTTCAGCATCTTCCTCTGTGAAACAAACACTTCCTTTTTCATCATGAAAGGCCTCTATCTCAGGCCTTATTGGTGCTGGTTTTGGATCCTGAAGCTGGCTTGTTGTCTGACACGCTACCAAAGTGAGCATTAAAAGCCCCAACAACGTCAGTTTTAGCCTTATCAGCCTCACGTTGATACTCCTCGTCAGTTTTCTTACTTTGATATTTTAGAATCTGCACAAAAATCTCCCTCAAAAGTTCGAGGAAGATAAGAAGCGCAGCTAAAAAGCTCTTCAGCACTTAGACTTTTCCGAGAAGCTTCCCGTTTTCGTCAGTTCCGAGCTGTTTCAAGATGTAAGCACAAGCAGCGGCGAGAGCTGCAGTGCCAATGGTCTTGAAATCTATGGTTCCGGTCTGAACCATCTGAACGCCAGTACTGACTGCAGCAGTAAGAACCGCTATTATGAAACCCTTTACTACATCAGGAATATTGAGTTTTCCGAGAGATGAGAACATAAATCCTCCTTTATTGATTCACTACGATAAGACCGCACTCTTCAGCGGCCTTTCTGCCTTGAGCTTTGAACTCCTCAATGAGTTCAGGAGTTATATGAGCGTGACCGACAAGGACTTTCTTTGGCGCTGCAAGTCCAGAAAGATCTTTGACGATTGTATCAGCAGTAGCTTTCTGGAGATTAATGGAAGCTCCGGCATGAGCCAGGCCATTGAGTGACTCTTCTTCAGAAAGAATCTTTTCGTATACATCAAGTGCTTTCGGAAGTAGTTCCTTAATCCTTGCAACAGCGTCAAGTGTATCGGCATCTCTTGCTCCTCGAAGCATTGAGATTTTCTGCTGACCGAGAGTAGAGTTAATAGTATTAGAAACTGTAGCAGGAGTCACATCAAGAGTCTCACATATCTGAGATTCCTTCATCCCTGCAACGTGCATATTAAGAATCTCTTGATGCCTCTGATTCAGCGCTATCGGATCATAGGTCTTCCTTGTAGCTCTGTCCTTTCTTCTTCGGTCTGCTCTAATCCTGAATAAGTCTTCCATACACCACCACCATATCACCAATACCTTCAGGAGTCAACCCATTAAGTACCACAATTACCTCTCCCTTTGATCAAATTTTGAACAAAGCGAGGAAACAACCCTCATCCCTCTTCCTCGTCGAGATCGCCCCAAAATGGTTTTAGCCACATTTTATAGATTGCAGACGTAACCTAAGGACGGTAACCCCGGGGCGGACAAGACCCCATACCCCCTTCGGGGTCGCTGATTTGACAAATGGTTTTTTTGTGATATAATGGTCCTCGTGAATGGGAGTTGATCCCAACGGATCATTAACAAATACATTCATGATCGGGTCATGAGTGTTATAACGGAGGTGACGGAATACGAATGGTTCTCCGATTCCATCCTGGTGCATATCATACATAATGGAGGTATGCAAATGAGTATAATGGACCAGAAGTTGGATGGAATAATCGTGAGCCATGTGGCGCAGGTGAAAATCGACAAAACAGGTACAGGGAAGGATGATCCTTCGTATCGTGTGGAGTTCAAGGTGGATTTCACCGGATGGACCGTGAGGAATGTCGTGGACCTGGCATTGAGGTCATTGGTCATATCCGCACAACGAGTATGGCGTACCTTGTCCGTCGAGGAAGTGAAACACCTGTCCGGACGTACATTCATGGCGAGTGACATGGGGAAACAGCCGAAATCTCAGGTGGACGTACAAGCAGCATACATGTCGAGGTTCGCAGCGGCGAGCCCGGAAGAACAGGCGAAAATGCTTGCGGAGTTGCAGGCATTGGCAGGGAAAAAGGAATAGGAACACAAGCGCACCGGGATGGAATGGGAGGATCATAAAAACTAATTGGAGGTAACAATGGTAGGATATATATTCTATATGTCGAATGGTGAGATTTGGAATAACTGTTATACCACAGACCAGGCCTTCGAGAGGGATATCAAGGACTATATAAAGAGGAATATTAGGTTTGTAGCCCTCAAAGGTCCTGATATCAGACTCTCAGCCAATAATGGTCTTGTATCAGATCTCATAAACTTTGACCACACTGCTTAAAGGCCTCGGGAGGACCTTTATTCCTCCCTCCAAACAGATCGGAGATCCCTATACAATATAATTTCGCCATGAGTTTCCACTCCCCCTTTGTTCAATTCTTGAACATAGGTGACATAAATGTGGTTATTGTGTAGCCTGGTTACTCCATGTAATCCATGTAGCCCTGTACTCCATTCCGCCATCCCATATGGTAATGGTGTACCCTATGTAGTCTAGTAGTCCTCATATATAGGACCAAAATAAAAAATCGGTTATACAATAGCAACTACTAGAACTACTAGACTAACCACACTACGCTGTGGGGTATGGGTGGGATGGGGAATGGAGTAGGGAAGTATGGGGGGTATGTGGGGTATGGGGAGTAATGGAGTAATGGGGTATGGAGGCAAAGTGAGATAGGGCGGTGGATTGTGGTTGACAACTGGAGTTAGGTGTGTTATAATGGGGGATATGAGTAGAGGAATGAAACGCCTGTTTCCAGTGAGAGTGATGGTGATAGTAAATGAAGCACCTGCTTCCGAATAGGGTGCTCATGATAAGGAGGATTTATGAACGCTGTGATAGTAGTATCAAAGAATCAGAGTGAGGAAGTGAGAAAGGTTATAGAGGCGAATAAGCCTTATGAACATCTGGACATTCAACCCTATACTTCACCAGTCGATGAAACGTCAGATATATTCCTTCTGACTGAATGGACTCCAGGAACTATCTGCGCTGTCTGTCAGGATATAAGAGTGATGGTGATAGTAGAGGACAGAGATGTCAGATATCAGATTTTCATAAGTTGATGAGTAGAGCGATGTGATTGTCGCTTTGTTCAAATATTGAACACAGGAGGAAGTATGAACAAGGAAATTATGAAGGCTGCAGGATTCCAGAAAGAAGTAGAAAAGGTTGAGAAAGGCTTGTGTCCTTTCTGCTCGACGCCTGTTGAGATGAGTGAGTTCAGAGATGAACTCTCAAAGAAAGAATTTGGTATTTCAGGGCTATGTCAGAAGTGTCAAGATGAAACTTTTGGGAGGTAGAGATGAAAAGGGTATTGGTATTACTATCGTGGTTGGTAGTAGGGTGTACACAGAACCATTACTACTTGGTAACTCCTTGCGAGGAAGGAGTGGAGACTGAGTACTCACAAGGGCAAGAGGAATTAGGGGATCTTCAGGCGATGGATCAGATGTATCAGAGATCTATGAGGAAGTAAGGGATGAATTCTCTAAATCGTTTCGAGAGTGGGATGGTAGGGTTTATGATAGGCGCGTTGGCTATAGCAGCGCTTGTGATCCTGAATGATCCCTACAAGGAAGGCTTTAGTGAAGGATATGCTAAGGCTCAGAGTGAGATAGAGAAGTGCAACGTAGTTGCATACAACGAGTGGTATCAGAGAGGCTTTGAGGACTGCAGAGGGAGGTGATGAGATGGCAGTGAGAGAAGAGGCTACATTATTCTATACATGTGACATTTGTAAGAGTGAGATAGTGTCTAATTCACTACCAAAAGGATGGTTTGCTACTATGGGAGATAAGACGTATCTTGCAGATCATATGAGCAGACCAGTAGCTACGTTCGACTCCACAAGACACTTTTGTTCTATTCAATGTTTCTATGATTGGATTCAGAGGCAGGTGGAGAGATATGAAGGGCTGAGAAAGGAGTGAGGAATGGCACCTACGAGTGAGGAAGTGAAATATTGCAAGGAGCACTACGGTCAGGAGCCTGAGAAAGTTATAATATGGGCTCCTAGTGGAATGAGAGAGTTCGTGTTTGCAGGAAGCAGAAAAAAGATATGTCTTCGGAGATACTTTTAAGAAATCACTAAAATAGGAGGATACGTGTATGTCAGAAAAGAAGGTTGTAGCAACTCTCAATGCACCAAAGAAGCATTCAGTGAGGTATGATCTAAGGATCGAAGGGACTGAGAAGATCGTGGGATCAATCTATTGGCCAAAGGAGTTGGGGAATATTCCTGGAGAGATTAAAATTGAAGTGAAATCCTAGGCCTGAACTCACAAGATCTCCTATGCCCTGGAGGTCTTGTGATTTGAGGCTTTGTTCAAATATTGAACACAGAGGAGGATACTATGTTTACAAGAAAGATTGAGATTTATCCTGCGTATGATAAGAGAGATACAGATCCAAAGAAGAACTACGGTATTCATGGAGTAACAATGGTCTTTGTGTTGAGAGGACCAAAAGGGGCTATTAGTTTTACTCTCTACACAAACTGGCATCTTCCTCACGTTCAGGAAGAATTGACCAGAAAGTGTAACGGATCCTTTCAAGGTGGAATCTTCTATTGTAGGCAATGCCCTATGCCTGCAGATATTTCCTATCATTCTCCAGTGAGGACTCATAAATATCAGTATGAGACTAAGGAATGTTCTTATCTCGATGGAAAGCCTTGTTATAGTGATGGTTCATCACTTATGGCACGGGATGTATTTAATAAGATGGTTGCTGAGGGAGAAGAAGGATTATGGAAAGAGCTAGAGAATAGATACAACTCTCAGTTCAATAAGGAATAGAAAATGAAAGGGAAACTACGAAGACCTATAAATCCTGTAAGTATCTGCTTTGGGAACGAGAGATTCTTCGTGGATATTGAGGAGGATTTGAAAGAAGGAAAGATAATACTCTTGGTCGCAGGAGTTCACTGCTGTCTGACCAAGGAGTATATTCAAATCTTTACTGAGAGGAGAGAGCTATGAGTGCGAAGGTTATAAGGCTAGAGCCAAGAAGACTAGGAAAAACTCTCCGTGAACAATCTCTTGGTGATGTAAGAGGTTGTGAGGACTGCATATGGTACCAGTATACACAGCCTATCTATCGCTTCGATCATGGGTATAGGTGTGTACATCCTGAGAGAGGTCTAAGCGAGGATTGTCCATTAAGTTGAAATGAATAATAGGACTTGACAACTACTGATAGGCGTGATATAATAAGAATAAAAAGGAGACCTTATGCATAAGTTTGAAGTATCTTTTTGGAAAGATGGAGTGGTTATAAATCAGTCTAATGTAATAGCCTCTTCCTTTATAGGAGCACTTTTAGAGGCCGAAGGAAGATTGTTGTTCTCTGCTTGTGACGGGCTTTGTGATTCTGTTTCTATTGTTATAAAAGATTAAGGAGAATGCGATGAAATACTTTTGGAGGTTGGAGAGATGCTTTTTAGGCTTAATACTTCTTCCTACCAATATCCTGAGGAAGAAGATCGGAAGATCCTACAGGAAGTGGGATTTAAGTTCTCATGGGATGAGAAATTCGGTTGTATGTGTAAGGCTCCGGGGGTTGTGAAGGTAAATATTAGGTCTCTTGAGGATCTTATGAAGTTAGTGAAAAGGTTTAACTCACTACTAATAATGGAGGGATATTTAGAAATCTATGACTGAAAATAAAAAACTAAGTATACAACAGTACGGGACTGTTAATAATAAGTTCATACTGTTCTGGAATAGCAGGCTTGAGGAATTAGTAAGCTTTCATGCCCTCAAGATAAGGACTCTTAGGTCACTAGCAAAAGCTGCTTTTATAGCAGGCTATAAGGAGGCATTGAAAAGTGACAACTAAAGGCTCTTCACGATTCGCTCCTACTCGTTATGAGAAGGATGCTGTGACTCAAGTATGGCTTGATAGAAGGATTCTCGCTACTGTCTGCGCTTATATGGAGAAGAACGGTGAGAAGCCTAAGTTTATTTCAGAGATCATTCGCTTTTGTGTGGAGGCAGTGAATCAGCTTATTGTTGCGCAGGGAGGAATGTTCTTTGATAAAACAGCAGATGCAACTGCTTTCCTCGAGGATCGTTTTGGAGACGTGATGAATAAGAGAGGAAAGGGTAGAAAGAATCTAATGAATAATCTGCTGATGGATAGCGGATATGTTCCTGAGACCCCAGTTGAGTCAAAGAAACCTTCACGAGATTCTAGATTTACAGGTATGACAGACCTTCATGAAGAAATCTATTCTACCTCCGATATCGCAGCGATGAAGGAAAGGGCTCGTCAGCAGTTCGGGGATTCCCTTGCAAAGGAAAGAGAGGATAAGGACTCTGAAAGGCTTGAAGAGGAGAAAGAAGCTCTTGAGAGCTTTGTTCAAAATGTGAACATAGAGGAGGAAAAGAAATGACCAGAGAAGATGCAGAGAGGCTGATTTACATACAATGCTGTGAGTGAGGAAAATACTATGTTGTATACTATTATTCAGAGGAGCCTGAAATGTCTTTTAAATCTGATTTCAATGACTTTGTACGTTCGAAGGAAGCAGAGAGAAACCGCAAACCTGAGAGGATTCCAGAACCACGTAGAAACTACGGAGTTGGAAATCACTACAAGCTTCCAAAGGGGAAGCCTAATCTCTTCGATCCTAATGCAAAAAGCGGTCCTGTAAAGATCTACACCAAAGAAGAGATCGCTGCGTATGAGCAGGAGCTTAGAGAAAAAGGCCTTATTTAAGGGAGAGTTCAACTATTATGGAGAACTTATAAAACTTTTTAGGAGGGCAAATGATGAGAGGGCCGCCTTTAAACTCTTCACACGTCACATAGCGAAGGTTTACAAAGTAACTCATTATTCAGTTGAAAATTACTTTTGCGGAAAGGGCGTAAAGTGGAAGGTAGAAAAGGTACTAAGGGTTCAATTATAGGAGGAAGCATTATCCTTGGATTTATCATCTGGGATAAGTGCTGGTGGCTTTCAGGGACTTTGTTCGTTATAGCAGGGATCTTGATGATATCTGACTACATTTAAAAGAGGAGTCTTAACATGACAGAAGACGAAATAAAAGATCTTGAGGCGCAGAAAGAGATCTATCGTGAGTTACTTAGAGGGCTGAATCTTAAACTCCAATACGCTAAGGCTGCGTTGAAAGACCTTGAAACAAGATGGGAGGAGATAGATAAGGAATACGAAGCTATTGACCGCAAGCTAGCATTAGCTACAAAGCTTATAGTACTTCCAACAAGAGGAGTAGCTCCTAAGAAAGAAATGACTCCTTCACAAGCAGCAGATCTTCTTGCACTACTTAGTGTTAATATAGAACCAATAAAGGAAGAGGAAGATCCTACAAAAATACTTGATGAGATAGACGAAATACTCTTGGAGGAGGAAGTTTCATAACAAAAGTCAACATGCTCAGAAATGCTAAAACCACACAAAAATGGCTTGACACCTGATATAACTTCATATATCATGGTGTGGATACGACGGAAAGATGTTTAGCATCTTTACCATAAAACAAGGAGGTAACAAATGAAGGAAACAGTTGTAACAGCAAAGAATGGGAAAGAGGAAGGTTCACCGAGTGCGTCAGTAACTATCCAGGTTCCTGAGACTCTCGATGAAGCACGGCAGATGTACGGAGACGCTGCGATTCTCTCGAACGCTATGGCCAACGGGATCATCACCCTCCAGGCTGGTATTCGTAGGGAACTCAAGGCAGGAAAGACCCAGGCAGAGATCGCAGCGAAGCTCTCTGGTTGGAAGCTTGGTGTGGCAGTGGAGCGTTCCGCTGTTGATCCGAAGGCTGCATTCCTTGCTCGCTTCTCTGCAATGACTCCGGAGGAGCAGGCTGCGGAGATCAAGAAACTTCAGGAAGTTGCGAAGGGCAAGAAATAAGGGCTAGGGCGTTTCATTATCTCCTAAGGGGACAGGAGATACCCTCTCGCTCCTGTTCCCTTTTTCATGGCTTCGATAGCCACAACTTAATACATTGGAGGCCACTTATGGTAGGGCTAAAAGGAATAGATCGTGATTCTCTGTTCTGGTCAAAAGTAGATCAAAAAGAAAACTATGAATGCTGGCCTTGGAAAGCAAGTACTAATAAAGATGGATACGGCCAGTTTTGGATCGGAAATACTTTTGTTCCTGCTCATAGATACGCTTATTGCTTTGCTACAAGAGAGTATATAACTTCTGAAAATCAGATACTTCATCACTGTGATAATCCATCCTGCTGCAATCCCAGACATCTTTTTAAAGGAACTAATCAAGATAACGTAGACGATAAGATGTCTAAAGGAAGACATGGATTTAAGACTCATCCAAGAAATTATGAAGGTGAAGTATGGCTTATGAGAAGGTTATATAGAGCTGGTATATCTAGTAATAAAATATCAAAGATGTTTAAGAGAGATCAAGGATCTACTTATAGACTTTTACATAATCCTTCTTATACCTATAAGGAGTCTATATGAGTAGGCGGGGAATAATGTTAGCGTATCCTTTCGAAGAAAAGCGTCTTCTCAAATGGACTCCTCCTTACATTGTTCAGCCTAAGCTTGATGGTGTAAGATGCCGCTATCAGAGATTTCATGAGACTTCATTTCTCCTTTCGTCAGAGGAAAATCCTATCTGGGGAGTGCCTCATATAAAGGACTTTCTTGATGGAATAGAAATGGATCTTCATCTTGATGGAGAACTCTATACTCATGGACTTTCTTTTGAGGAAATAGTCTCAGTCACTTCAAGAGAGAATGATCTTCATTCTGATTACGAACTTCTCGAATATCATATCTTTGATGTGATAATTCCTGGAGTAATTCAGTCTCAAAGAATCCAGATACTTGAAACCCTCAAAGACATTCTTAAACATCCTAATATTAAGATAGTTCCTTTCTTCCTTGCTAATACTCTTGATGAAGTCATGCGATGCTATGATCAAATTTTGAACGAAGGGTATGAAGGAATAGTTCTCAGGGAGTGGAATAATCTTTATGTTCCTCG
>Ga0116184_10004689_pt1 | contig 10719 bp, 9 predicted proteins | sample AD_JPNNA5_MetaG_FD_89886 | JGI IMG/M metagenome (GOLD analysis project Ga0116184, IMG submission 89886) | Active sludge microbial communities of municipal wastewater-treating anaerobic digesters from Japan - AD_JPNNA5_MetaG | ecosystem: Engineered > Bioreactor > Anaerobic > Digestate | place...
CCCCGAAGGAGTGTCGCGCCTCAGCCGCGCGTTCCATCTCTCTCTGGCCCACCCACTTTGCCTTGGGTGACCGCAGGGCAGGGGCTAAGCTGGTCCTCACATCCGGAAACACAAAGGAGTGAAGACCCGTGAAAGATGAGAAGACTGACTGCGGACGAGAAGAAGGGCTTCGAAAATACGCCCTTATAGCCCCTCTGCTGGAAGAAGGCGTGCCCGCTTTTGAGATGGCCCGGCGGCGAAGCCTGCTTCGCGAACAGCAGGGCATCTCCGAACGCACCCTGCGTCGCTGGGTGGCGGCTTACCGAAAGGGAGGCTTCGAAGCACTGGTAAAGGCTCCGCGCAAAGATAAGGGACTCTGCAAGGCCCTATCCCCCGAGGTGCTGGCGTTGGCCGAAGCCTGCCGCAAGGAATTGCCCCGCCGCAGTGCGGGCCTCATACATGACTGGCTAAAACATCAGGGCCATACCGTGGCCCGATCGACGCTGGAACGCCACTTAAGGCAAAGGGGCCTCTCTGGCCGGGCGCTCATGGCCCAAGGGGCCACTCCGGGGGCGGGCCACGGTCCCTTTATCCCCTCCCCTGGAGGTGGCAAAAAGCAGCGGACCCACCTCATGGCGGGGCAGACCGAGTTAAAAGATCGATTGAAGCTTCAGATTCATCAGGCCATTGCGGGGAGGGTGGACCTGCGGTTCCATCTTGGTCCCCTGACAGCCGAAGAGACCATGCGTTACGTGAGGAGCCATCTGGAGGCGGTGAAATCCCCGGGGGAAATTTTCACTCAGGCCGCCGTGGCGATGTTATATGAGCATTCCGGAGGCATTCCTCGAAAGATTAACAAGGTAGCGACGGCCTGTCTGATGTCGGCGGCCTGTTCACAGTCCCGGCTGGTGGACGACCATATGGTGCGCGTCGTCGTGGCCAGCGAGTTCGAAATATAGTGACGGCGATCGGGGCGGGGTACCCCGCCCCGATCGCCAATCCCAAGCTGATTTCGCGGCCACAAAGCGAGGGCAATTACCGGGCAGAAAGAGCGGGCCGCTACAGGAGACGTCTGGGCCCAGAATCGAGGAGCGTACTTGGAACTTCCCGGCACCGGGCAGTGGAAGGGATTGGCGGCGTGGTTGGCTCCAAGAACCGATATCTTTTTCGCACACCTGACCAGCCGCTACATGCTCTTCGGAGAGTGGTGCTATGCGCGGCACTCGGTCGAGTATGACCAATTGCCGAGTTGGTTTCTCGGATTCGACGTCTACGACAAAGTCTCCGGTCGGTTTTTCTCTTCCCCCCGCCGAGACGCGTGGTTTCAAGCTCTTCGCTTAGACCAAGTTCCGAGATTAGGCCATGGCCGTTTTACCATCGCAGGCTTGGGCGAATTTCTGTCGCAGTCACGGCTCGGGGACAAACCGATGGAGGGACTCTACCTCCGATCCGACCAGGGCGATTGGCTTGTTCAGAGGGCCAAGTTAGTTCGCCATGATTTTATTCAATCCGTCGAGCAACACTGGTCCCGTTCCGGCATCAAACCGAATAGGCTCCTGCGGAAGGCCTAGGCATGCCCCCCCTCGCCCCCGGCGCCCCGATAAGATCCCCCCGCAGAGGGCGCCCCTACCCCTCCTCCGGCCCTTCCGGCCCTTCGTCGAAGAGGTCATGCACCGTCCGCACCTCGGGGTGCTCCCGCAGGACGCGCTGCACCGCCGCCTCGCTCCTTTGGCAGTAGGCGTCAAAGTCCCGAAAATGGGGATCGAGGTGCCCCATATAGGTCCGAAAGACCAGGTCGGGCAAGTGCCCCATGGCCTCCAGGATATCCGGGTAGAGCACCAGGGTCCGCTCCATGCTGACGCAAAGGTAGTTCCCGAAGAGCTCCAGGTACTCCGGGCTGTGCCCCAGGCGATACTTGTCATTGATCCGCGACAGACTTTCCAGCCCTCGATCGGGAAAGAGTCGGCGGTTGGGGATGGTCTTAAAGTAGAGGTCGTTCCTCATGGCGTCCAGATAAAAGACCCGAAACTCCGGCATGGACATCACTTTATAGTTGATGCGCACCAGGGAGGCCGAGTAGAGCACGGGATCTTCGTCCAGGTCTATGACCCGGTTCAGGGCCGCCTTGAAATCGGCGATCTGTTTTTCCAGGAGCTCCAGGGCGATGTTGTCTTTCGTGGTGAAGTAATAGGTGAGAAGCCCCAGGCTCACTCCGGCGTCTTCGGCGATGGCACGCATGCTCGTCCTAGTGAAGCCATGGCGAAGGAATAGCCGCCAGGCCCGGTTCAGGATTTTGTGCTTTTTGTTTTCCGGTTCCCTCATCGTCGCCTCCCCCGCCGCCTTCCCATCGTCCCCGCAGGGACCTTCGCGCGCGCCCGGGGCCCTTCCCGGGGCGCCTTTCGCGCCCCTCCCTCCGGGGCCCCGGAGGCTCCCGCGATTATAATGCCCTTTTTCGGAAGACACAACGGACCCGGGGGCCCGGGGCGCTCCTCCTCCGGCGGCGCGGCCCCCGCCCCGTCGGAGGAGGAGCTTCCGAAAGGGCCGGGGGCCGACTCATCCTCGCCTCGGTGCGGCGAGAGCGGATCTTTCGTTGCGAAGCTTCCGCCGGGGGTCCCGGGCTAAACCTCCTCGTAGCTCACTTCCATGTTCACCTTACCGCTTCTCATCCGAAGCATGGCGTACCCGAGGGCAAAGACCACCACCACCACGTTACCCACCATTTCGTAGGGCTTTAATACGCTAAATAGCAGGGCGGTCTGTCCCAGGGTAGCCACGCCCCCCAGGATGCTCCAGAAAGCCAGGGTGCCCTTCGAGACGTGGAACTTGGACTGGCCCCATATCTCGGGGATCACTGCGGTCATGCGGATCGCCGAGAAGCAGATGATGGCAAAGAGCACGTTGTTCAGGATCACCGCCATGTTTCCGATGGTGGAAATGTTAAACTCAAAAAAGATGGGGACCAGGCTCTCCAGATAGAGCAGCGTGAGGATGATGTAGGGGGTCTTGTACTTTTTGCTGATGGCCCCCAGGCCTGAGGGGAGCCACCCATCCACACAGGCCTGCAGGATCGGCTTGGTGACCCATCCCAGGGCGGCATTCAACGTGGTGGTAAGGGCAAACATGGCGCCTCCCACGATGAAGAAGATATAGACCGGCCGGGGGAGGATCTTTGCCGCCACCACCGAGAGGGGCTGGTTTGCCACTTCGGAGATCGGCAAGACCCCCGCCGCCACGGTGGCCATGAGGGCGTAGAAGAGGGCGATGACCAGGGTGGCCACGATGATGACGAAGGGGATGTCTTTTGTAGGATTTTTGGCCTCGGCTCCCAAGTAGACGATGACGTTGGCACCGCCGATGGCCCAGGTATATAGCGCCCCGGCGGCCAGAAGTCCCTGCCATCCGCCGGTCATGAAGTCCGGGCCTTCGAAGTACCCCGGCTGGACCTGGGGAAGGCCGAAGCATATGAACACCGTGAGGGCCACCACCATGGCGAGGGTCATGAGGTTCTGGACCCGGGCGGCGCTCTGGATTCCCAGGAGGTTGACGACGTAGAAGAACGTCAGGACCGAGAAGGCTACGAGGGTCTTATTGATCCCCGGGATCATCGCCAGGGTGTAATCCGCAAAGCTCAGGGCGTAGAGCGCCAGGGCCGTCCAGGCCAGGATGTGCACGATGACAAAAAAACCGCTGCACGTCTTGTTGACCAGGAGCCCCAGCTGGGTATAAAAGCCCCCCCTCATGCGGATGGTCCCACCGACGAAGATGTTCGGAATGGATATGAGAATGACGAAGAGGGCCCCCACGATCATGGAAAGGCTGGCGGATCGCCCGGTCATGGCGAGCCCCACGCCCATGAGGGCAAAGATGCCGGAGCCGATGGTCTGGCCGATGGCGATGGACATGAGATCCTTTCTTCCGAGAACGCGATCCAGTTCCTTTGTGGACTTCACTTGGGACACAACGAACACCTCCAAGGGTTGTGGTGACTGGCGTATCGTTTCAAAAGGCCCGATTTCTTCCGTCCCGGTCCCCCGATGGCCGCAGAAAGGCCCCAGGGAGGATCAAAAGCCCCTTACGCCCCGGGCCCGGAGGATCCATCATAGGTGCATCCCCGCGTCATACCCCGATCGCACCGCCTCGAGGACCCGCTGGGGTTTCCGCCCGTCGCCGATAACCAGGAAGTCCGGAGCGCAATCCCGGAGGCTTTCCACCGCCTCGGATCGGGGACGCATGCCCGCCGCCACCACCACCGTGTCGGCCTCGAAGAAACGGGTCGTCCCCGCTTCGTCCACCGCCACCACCCCTTCGAGGGTGACTTCTTTGCACCGCATGTGGGTGAGCAAGGTGATGGCCTCGGGGTGTTTGGCGATCTCCAGCAGCAGGGCCTCCCGGTGGAGGTAGGCCGCGTCGATGGCCACGTTCTCCCGCATCTCCAGCACCGTCACCCTGTGCCCCCGCTGGGCCAGGTCGAGCCCCTCCTCGCACCCCACGAGCCCTCCGCCGATGAAGACCACGCGGGGGCCCACGGTGACCCCTTCGTCGTGAAGATCCACCGCTCGCACCACGTGAGGCCCGTCGATGCCGGGCAGCGAGGGGACGATGGGATCGGCCCCCACGGCGGCGATGATCACGTCGGCCCTCAGCTCTCGAGCCAGATCCGGCGTCAGGAGAGTGTTAAGGTGCACCGTGATGGCCCGACGCTCCACCCGGCGGATCAGGACATCCATAAATTTCTTGAGATCGGCCTTGAAGGGCACGTGCTCGGCGAACTGAATGGCTCCCCCCAGACTCCCGCTTTTTTCGAAGAGGAAGACCTCGTGCCCCCGGTCGGCGGCGGTGATGGCGGCCTGCAGGCCCGCTGGGCCTCCCCCGGCGATGACCACCCGCTTGCGCCCCTCGGAGGGCACAGAGGTGAAAAGCTCATACTCCTTGCCGATGGTGGGGTTCACGGTGCACTTGCCCACCCGGGTGGGATACTTGACGTAGGGGACAAAGGAGCCGCTCATGCAGACGATGCAGCGCTGGCAGGGCGTGATGTCGTCCGCCCTCCCCGTCTTGGCCTTGCGGGGAAGGTCGGGATCGGCGATGAGGGCCCGCCCCAGGGCCACCATGTCGGCCTTGCCGCTGGCGATGATCTCTTCCATCATCTCGGGATCGCCGATGCCCCCCAGGGCGGACACGGGGGTTTTCTTCACGGCCTTTTTAATGCCCTCGGCCAGGTAGACGTTGCATCCGTGGGGGAGGAACATGGAAGGCACCATGGTGGTGTTGGTGGAGGGGACGTGGAACGTGCCGTCGGAGACGTTCAAGAGGTCGATGCGGCCGTCCGCCATCCGGGCAAACTCCATCATGTCATCGAGGTCGAACCCCCCAGGGGTCAGCTCCGAGCCGCTGATGCGGAACTCGATGGGAAAGTCCCGGCCGCATTTTTTCCTGATGTTGTCCACGATCATGAAGGCGAAGCGCACCCGATTTTCCAGGCTGCCACCGAAGCGATCCGTGCGCTGATTGTTCAGCGGGGAGAAGAATTGGTGTACCAGCCAGCCGTGCCCCGCGTGGACCATGCACATGTCCATGCCCCCGAGGCGGGCCATTTCCGCCGCGTCGCCGAAGGCCTCCACGATCTCTTCGATGAGCTCTTCGGTGAGCTCGATCACGGGCTTGCCAAAGAGCCCCGGCCCCCCCGTGGGGCCGTAGGTGTCGCCGTCGAAGTAGCGAGGATTGGCCCGACGCCCCGGGTGAATCAGCTCGATGGAGGCGATGGCGCCGTGGCGCTTTATGGCGTCGGTGGTGTTGATGAGGGAGGGCAACACCTCTTCGTCGTCCAGGGGGACCATGCGCCCATGGGCCTTCCCCGTCCGGGTGTGCACGTTGCTCTCGCCGATGTTGACGATGGCGGCGCCCCCCCGGGCCTTCACCTCGTAGGCGGCGACGTTCTCCCGCGTCAGATATCCCTCGGGGGTCAGATCTCCCATGCTGATGGGGGCCGATTCGATCCGGTTACGCGCCACCAGAGACCCGATCCGGATGGGGCTAAACAGGTGGGGAAATTTTTTTACGACCATGGCCATGACGAAAGACTCCTCCTCTCCCTTTTGGAGCCCGTGGAGACGCAGCCGCCCCGGCGCTGACGCGCCTTCGGACCCCGCGTCGCCATGGGGCACGACAAGACACGGAAAGCCAAGGCCCCATCACTCGAGGATGGGCGATGACTTCGATTTGGAAATCCTGCGCAGGAGGAACTGTACATGTACAAAGACATTCTCTTGTACATGTACAGTCTTGTCAAGCCCTCTTGTACCCTCGGAGTAAAAAAACTTCTCCTTAGGGTACTTCGGTTCGCCCTACTCCCCCGGGGGCGAGGGGGCAAAGGCCCCACTCCCCTTGACACCGGAGGGGCTCCGAGCCACCATGGGGGAAAGGGGCATATCCGAAGGGGGAAGACCGCCCCGCCCCGTCCCCCGGACTCCCCGGGCCAAAAGGGCCCCCCTTCGGTGAGAGTCGATGGAAGGAGCAATGGATAAAATGGCCTACGAAAAGCTTTTTGAACCCATGCGCATCGGCAATGTAGAGCTAAAAAACCGCATTTCCATGGCCCCCATGGGACTCACGGGGCTCGCGACTCCCCAGGGGGGGTTCGAGGAGCGGGCGGTGGAGTTCTTCGTGGAGCGCGCCCGGGGAGGGGCGGGGCTCCTCATCACGGGGACGGTGAAGGTGGAAAATGACATCGAACCCTTCCCCATGCCCTCCCAGCCCGCTCCCCTGGTGAATCCCGCCCACTTCCGCCTCCGGGCCCTGGAGCTCACGGAACGGGTCCACGCCTTCGACTGCCGAATTTTCCTCCAGCTCACCATGGGATTCGGCCGGGTAGCCCCCCCTACCTTGGTCCCTCGCCCTGTGGCCCCTTCTCCCATACCCAACTACTGGGACCCTTCCATCCTCTGCCGGGAGCTCGATATCGACGAGGTGACACGCCTCATCGACGCCTTCGGCGCCAGCGCCCTCATCGCCCGGGAGTGCGGCTTCGATGGCATTGAAGTCCACGCGGTCCACGAGGGGTACCTGCTGGACCAATTTGCCCTGGCCTGCTGTAACCGTCGCACGGACAAGTACGGGGGCGATCTCCGGGGGCGGCTGACGGCGGCCCGGGAGGTCCGGGGGGCCATCGCCCGGTACGCGGGGGAGGATTTTCCCGTGATGCTGCGCTATACCCTCAAGAGCTTCATGAAGGGGTGGCGTCAGGGGGGGCTTCCGGGGGAAGAGTTCCAGGAGTTCGGCCGAGACATGGCCGAGGGGCTCGAGGCGGGAAAGATCCTGGAAGAATCGGGATACGACGCCTTCAACGCCGATGCGGGAACCTACGAATCGTGGTACTGGGCCCATCCCCCGGTGTACCTGGAGGAGGGGTGCTACCTTCCCTACACGGAGGCGCTGAAGGGAGTGGTCTCGGTGCCCGTCATCGCTGCGGGCAAGCTGGGAGACCCCGACCGGGCGGAGCGAGCCCTCCGGGAGGGGCGGGCCGACGGCGTATCCCTCGGCCGCCCTCTGCTGGCGGACCCCGCCTGGCCCCTCAAGGTCCGGCGCCGGGACGTCGCTTCCATCCGTCCCTGCATCGGGTGTCACGACGCCTGCATGAATCGGATTGCCAAGGGAAAGCCCCTTTCCTGCACCGTGAACCCCGCCACGGGGCGCGAGCGCGAATTTGCCCTGACCCCCGCCCGGGAGCGGCGGAGGATCGCCGTGGTGGGCGGAGGCATCGCGGGCATGGAGGCGGCCCGGGTGGCCGCCCTCCGAGGCCATGCCGTGGTGCTCTTCGAGGGCACCGGAGAGCTGGGGGGGCACGTCATCGAGGGCTCCGTCCCGGAGTTTAAGCGCGACGACCGAAGGCTTTTGGCCTGGTACCGCCGGGAGCTGGAGCGGGGACACGTCGACGTGCGGCTGCACCACCGGGGAGACCGAGCGGTCCTGGACGCCGTGAACCCCGATGCGGTGGTGGTGGCCACGGGATCCCTCCCCCTCGTGCCCCCCCTGGGGAAACGTCGGGAAGGAGCCCCCGAAGTCCTCACCGCCCAGGAGGCCCTGCGGGGAGAACGGCCCCTGGGGCGGCGCCTGGTGGTGCTGGGGGGAGGCTTTGTGGGGTGCGAGCTGGCGGTGTGGTTCACCCAGCAGGGGCATGAGGTGGAGCTGGTGGAGGTCCGGGAGGGGCTCATGACGACGGGGGACGTGCCCCACCCCAACCGGATCATGCTCCTGGATCTTTTGACCTTCCACCGGGTGGGGGTGTGGACGGGGGCGCGGCTCTCGCTCCTGGCCCCCGAGGGGGCGACGATCCAGAGCGCCGACGGGGAGCGTCTCCTTCCCTGCGACACGCTGGTGCTGGCCACGGGATACCGCTCCGACCGGGGCATCTGGCAAGAGGTCTCTGGGGCCTTCCCCGAGGCCTATCTGGTGGGAGACGCCCTGCGACCCGCCAACGTGCAGCACGCGGTGTGGACCGCCTACGAGGTGGCGCGGCAGCTCTAGGGCAAAAAAACCCGTCGGGGCTTCGGTAGACCCCGGATCCTCGCCGCTCTCGGCATCGAGAGCGGCGAGGATCCGGGGTCTACACACAGAGAGCCTCCTGAGGGGATTTTGGAGAGAAGCTATCCGTCCCGGTTGATGACGGCGAGCATCTCCCTCAGGACCCGGTCGGCCTCCTCGTAGGGCACCTGGCAGGTGCCCACCCGGGGGTGGCCCCCGCCGCCGTAGGCCAGCATCAGGGCCCCCACGTTGGTGTGGGAGGTCCGCTGGAGGATGCTGTGCCCCACGGAAAACACGCAGAAGGCCTTTTCTCTGCCATCGAAAACCCTGACCGAGATGTTTTGCTCGGGAAAAAGGGCGTAGACCATGTGGCGATTTCCCACGAAGGTCTCGGGGATGCCCCGCAGGTCCGTGACGATGGCATTGCCCTGGGTCCAGGAGTGGGCCAGGATCATCTCCCTGAAGAGGGCCTCTTGGTTGAAGTAGCGACGCACCCGCTCCTGCACGTCGGGAAGACCTAAGATCTCCTCGATGGAGTGCGTCCGGAGAAGGTCCGCCAGGTCGTCCATGAGCTGGTAGTTGGATATGCGGTAGTCCCGATAGCGCCCCAGCCCCGTGCGGGGGTCCATGACGAAGGATAGAAGCACCCATCCCGAGGGGTTTAAGATCTCATCCCGGGTGAACTGAGCAGAGTCGCATTTGTCCGCCATGGCCACCACGTCCTTGAGGTGCCCCAGGGGCCCCTGATCTCCCCCGTAGTACTCGTAGACCACCCGGGCGCAGCTGGGGGCGGGCCACGCGGCGCCCCTGAAGCTGTAGGCATTCATGAGCCCCCGCTCTTCCTCGCTGGAGTGATGGTCGAACCACATGCCGCACCCCGGGACGAAGGGGATGTTGACGAGGATGTCCTTCTCATTAACCTCCACCAGGCCATCTTGGATGTCTTTCGGATGGACAAACTTTCTTTCGTCGAAGAGGTCTAGCTCTTTCAGGAGAACGGCGCACATGAGGCCATCAAAGTCCGATCGGGTCAAGAGTCTCATTCCGTCACCCCCACATAGGATCGCCGCTCATTATACCTCATCTTGGGCCCCCATCTCCCTGCGACGGGCCAAGCTTGCCCCTATCGCCGGAGAAAAAAATCGAAAAAGCTCCCCCCTTTCCGCCGCCAGCAGAGGGCGGCGGGAGGGTTCGTCCGGCTCCCGAAGGACTTCCGACCAAGCCTCGCTCATCCCGCGCCGATCATCGCCTTCGGTGAGGGTCTCCCCCTGGGGAGCGATGGGCCACGATCTGGTTAAACTTTCCCACCACGTCCTTCCCCTCCTCCCGGTATCGGCCCCTTTCCAGCTGGGCCACCAGCTCCGCTCCCACCTCCACCAGGTCGTAGTGCGTCAGGGATCGGCGGCGCAGGATCTCGAAATAGGTCTCGTCCTGGAACAGGTAGGCCTCGGGGAAAACGTCGAGAAGGCGGTTGATCAGGAGGCTCAAGGTCTCCGTGCACATGCGCTCTTCGCTCATCTTCCACACCAGGAGGGATTTGTCGACGGCCATGATGGGCTTAAACACTGCCACCACGTTCTCCTGGGGAAAGGGCCCCAGGGCGTCGTAGATCCGCCCGTCCCTTACCTGGGATATCATAAATCCCATAAAAAACTCCACCATGCGAAGGGGGGCAAAGAAATCCTTGGCCTGGATCTCCTCTTTTAGCCACTTATAGATCACCACATCGCCCTTGCAAAGAGCTCCGCGCTGCATGAGATCCTTGATGTGCATCAACGCACTCCACCTCCTCGCGACGGGCAGATCTCTCGCCTTTTGGAGCGTTTTCTTCCCCCTGCCGGGCGGCGCCAACGGGAGGGTCTCCGGTGCCCATCTCTTGGATTTTCTAGTATAAGCGCCCCTCCTCAAAAAAGGAATCCCGTCGGGAAGCCTTTAATTCGCGAAAGGGAAATCCGCGCCACGCCCCTCGGGGGGCGCGGAGAGCTCTCCATGCGGCCTTTGCCCTCCGGGGCGGGCTCCGTTCGTCCCAGGGGCCACCCCGGAGGCCGGGGGAGATCTCGGAGCCAAGGGGACGATCTAGGAGGGAAGCGACGGAAGACTTAGGAACCCCAGCGCAGGGCAGAGGGGTCGAAGGAGAGCCACACTTCTCGTCCCGGGTGGATTCCCTGGTCGCGCACGGCGTCTGCGGTCATCCGAACCGCGAGGGAAAGAGACCCCACC